>Ga0070668_100002073_pt1 | contig 14658 bp, 11 predicted proteins | sample KBSS43metaG_FD_64661 | JGI IMG/M metagenome (GOLD analysis project Ga0070668, IMG submission 64661) | Switchgrass rhizosphere microbial communities from Kellogg Biological Station, Michigan, USA - KBS S4-3 metaG | ecosystem: Host-associated > Plants > Roots > Rhizosphere > Soil ... | reverse complement strand
CGCCCGCGGTGCGCAAGCTCGGCCAGCTGCCGGGAGTGACCGTCACCGGGTCGGTGCCGGACGTGCGTCCATACCTGCGCCGATCGGCGCTGATGGTCGCGCCGCTGAATATCGCGCGCGGCACGCAGAACAAGATCCTGGAGGCGATGGCGATGGGTGTTCCGGTTGTCACCAGCCGGATCGCCGCCGGGGGCGTGGACGCCATGGACCCCGAGCATTTCCTGTCGGCCGTCACCCCTGACGACTATGCGTCGGCGATCCTGCGCGTGCTGACCGATCCCGCGGAACGGAGGCGCCTGGCGCTGGCCGGACGTGCCCGGATGCTGTCGCATCATGCGTGGGACAGGTCGATGCAACGGCTCGACGGCATCATCGAGCGCTGCGTGTCGCAGTTTTCGCCCGGGCGCTAGCGCCCCCCAACTACGAGGTCGTCGCTTTGGATATCAGCATTTTCGGACTTGGCTACGTTGGCGCGGTTTCACTCGCCTGCCTGGCGCGCGACGGCCATCGCGTCATCGGCGTCGACGTCGACCAGGCGAAGCTCGACCTTATCGCATCCGGCAAGACGCCGGTGGTGGAGGAGGGCATGGTGCAGCTGATGGCCGACGTCGCGGCCAGCGGCCGGGTCGCGGTGACGCGCGATGCGCGCGACGCCGTGATGCGCAGCGAACTCTCGCTGATCTGCGTGGGAACGCCCTCGGCGCCGAACGGCAGCCAGGACCAGACCGCGATACTTCGCCTCGCCGAAGACCTCGGGGTGGCGATGCGCGACAAGGCTTCGCCGCATGTGTTCGTGTTCCGCTCGACGCTCGTTCCCGGAACGGTCGCGGACGTGCTGATGCCGATCATCGCGAAGGCGTCGGGAAAGCAGGAAGGTGTCGACTACCACGTGTGCTTCCAGCCTGAGTTCCTGCGCGAAGGATCGTCGATCCGCGACTACGACAAGCCGCCGTTCACCGTCGTCGGTGCGAACGGCAGCGCAGCGGCCGTGGCGCTGCGTGCGCTGTTCGGACACCTGCCGTGTGAATTCCATGTGACGTCGATTCGCGCGGCGGAAATGGCCAAGTACAGCTGCAACAACTTCCATGCGCTGAAGATCACGTTCGCCAACGAGACTGCGCGGGTGTGCGAGGCGATGGGGATCGATCCGTTCGAAGTGATGGACCTTGTCTGCAAGGACCGGCAGCTCAACATTTCGCCGGCCTACCTCAAGCCGGGGTTTGCGTACGGTGGCTCGTGCCTGCCAAAGGACCTGCGGGCGACGATGCATTTCGCCAAGACGCGCGACGTCGAGTTGCCCGTCCACGGCGCCATCGCAGCGTCGAACCGCATCCATATCGATCACGCGATCGCAAAGGTGATGGCAACCGGCAAGCGCCGGGTCGGAATGATCGGCCTATCGTTCAAGACGGGCACCGACGACCTGCGGGAGAGCCCGCTGGTGCAGCTGGCCGAGTATTTCCACGGCAAGGGTCTCGAACTCCTTGTCTACGACCCGGACGTGCACCTGTCAAAGCTGCTGGGCGCGAACCGCCGCTTCATCGAGCAGCACGTACCGCACCTCGGCGCGCTGATGCGGCAGGATCTTGCGGCGGTCATCGCTGAATCGGATGTGCTGGTCCTTGGCTCGAACGATCCGCAAACGGTGGCGGCGATCTGGCAGGAGGCGCGACCCGGACAGACCGTGGTCGACCTGGTCGGCTTGCAGAAGCGGACCGGTCTGCGCGCCGACTTCGTCGGTCTTTGCTGGTGATCCGATGGCCGGCATCGCGCTCACGCTGCTGCTGCTCGCTGCCGTCGCCGGGTATGCCCTGCGGCTCGCACGACCGGCGAGCGAAGCGGTGCGGCTGCGCAACGCGTGGCGACTGCAACCGAGCGAGCGGTCAGACTTCGCGTGGATTCCCCCCCAATTCCCGCCCGGCTTCAACGTCGAGCGCCGCCCGGCGACCGAGGAATTTCGCGCCATCGTCGCAACGGTGGGCGTCGGTGCGATCGATGGCGACTGGAACAAGGCGCTGGCGCTTGCCCAGCACCTGACGGAGCGCGCCGAAGACAAGGGCGCGATCCAGGCCGACCCATCGACCAGTTACCGCCTGATCCGCCGCGGGTACGGCTACTGTGCCGATTTCGTCAAAGTGTTCCTGGCACTCGCCCATGCCTCGGGGTTGTGCGCGAGACAATGGGGATTCTCGTTCGATGGTTTCGGTGGCCACGGCCACACGATCGTCGAGCTGTTCGACCGCCAGCGCGGTCGCTGGGTGATGGTCGACGTGTACAACAATTTCCATTTTGTCGACGCAGAAACCGGCGAGCCGATGGGTGCGCTCGAGTTGCGCGAGGCGCTGCAGGGCCGTGGACCGGCGGCGGCGCTCCGCGCGAACGGCCGCGGACGCCCGGGGTTCGTCCACGAGCACAAAGCACTCGACTACTACCGGCGCGGACTCGACCAGTGGTACCTGATGTGGGGCAACGCCGTCTTTTCGTACTATGCGCACCCGCTCGTCCGCGCGCTCGGCCGCGTGTCGCGGGTGCTCGCACATGCCGCGGCCAATCTCGTCGGGATCCAGCCCGGGATTCGCATCTACCCGAGTCCGGAGAACGTCGCGCTCGTCCGCCGGATGTTTGCGTTGCGCCGTCGCCTGTGGGTCATTGCCGGTGCATTCTCGCTGCTGCTCGTGGCTCTCGTCGTTCAGCTGGCGCTGATGGCCGGGTTGGCGAGGTCCGCGCGATGACCGCGGCAAAGCGGGTGGCGATCGGCCTCGTCGGCCCGCTTCCCCCACCGTCGGGAGGCATGGCCAATCAGACGCTGCAGCTGGCACGGCTGCTCGACGAGGCCGGCCTTGCGACCGAGCTCGTGCAGGTGAATCGCGCGCTGCGTCCGGCATGGCTCGAGCGATTGCGCATTATGCGCGCGGGATTGCGGCTCGTCCCGTACCTGTTCCGGCTGTGGCGCTGCGCGGGCCGCGTCGACCTGATACACGTCATGGCCAACTCGGGATGGGCGTGGCACCTGTACGCGGCGCCTGCCGTGTGGATCGCGCGTGCCCGAGGCGTCCCGGTGATCGTCAATTATCGAGGCGGCGAGGCCGAGTCGTTCCTGGCGCGGCAGGCGCGATGGGTGCGGCCGACGTTGCGGCGGGCATTTGCGATCATCGTGCCATCCGGATTCCTGGAGGCGGTGTTCCGGCGCTTCGGTATCGCGACCGAGATCGTTCCCAACATCATCGACCTCGCGCGCTTTCGCCCGGCATCGTCGCGGCCCGACGGACACCACGTGATCGTGACCCGTAATCTGGAGCCTATCTACGACATCGGCACCGCATTGCATGCATTTGCCGACGTCCGGAGGACGTACGCCGACGCCACGCTGACCGTCGCCGGCTCCGGCCCGGAGCTTCCTGATCTGCAGCGGCTGGCGGGCGAGCTCGGCGTCGCCGCCAGCGTTCGCTTCACCGGGCGGCTCGACAACGAACGGATCGCGGACCTGTATCGCGAAGCGGACCTCGTACTCAATCCGTCGCTGGCCGACAACATGCCGATCTCCCTGCTCGAAGGAATGGCCAGCGGCGTCCCGATCGTCAGCACCGACGTAGGCGGGATCCCTTACCTGGTCGCCGACCGCAGCGAAGCACTGCTGGTTCCGCCGCGGGAGCCGGCGCGGATGGCGGCGGCGGCGCTGGATGTTTTCCGGGACCCGGGTTTGGCACAGCAGATGCGTGCGGCGGGGATCGAAACGGCCCGGCGCTATACCTGGGCGCAGGTGCGACCGAAGCTGTTCGCCGTCTATGCGCGCGCGCTCGGCGTACCGTCGTTGCGCGAGTGCGCGACGTGAAGACCGGCCGCGACCTGTGGGGCCGCGCGGTCTCCAGCGCGGTGTTCCCGCTGCACGAATGGCTGAAAGGTCATTCGTCGCGCGCGCGATTGCGCGAGCTGGAGGCGAGCCAGTGGTGGGATCGCGACCGGATCGGGCGGGTGCAGCTCGAGCGTCTGCGCGCACTGGTCGACGCGGCGCGCCGGAACGTCCCGTACTATCGGCGCGTGCTGACCGATGCCGGCGTCGATGCCGCGTCGCTGCGCAGTCTTGCCGACCTGGCGCGATTGCCCTTCCTCACCAAGGCGCTGATCCGCGCCAATCTCGACGAACTGAAAGCCGACGGGGCCCCGCCGCTCAAGCGTTACAACACGGGCGGATCGAGCGGCGAGCCGCTGATCTTCTTCATGGGCCGCGACCGGATCAGTCACGATGTCGCCGCCAAGTGGCGAGCGACGCGCTGGTGGGGCGTCGACATCGGCGACCCGGAAATCGTCGTCTGGGGCTCGCCGATCGAGCTCGGGGCGCAGGACCGCATCCGGCAGGCTCGCGATCGTCTGCTGCGTACGCAGCTCCTTCCCGCCTTCGAAATGTCATCGGAAAATCTCGACCGCTTCATTGCCGAGATCCGGCGCATGCGTCCGCGGATGATCTTCGGCTATCCATCGGCACTCGCGCTGATCGCCGACCACGCGCATCGCACCGGGCAGCGCCTCAACGACGTCGGTGTCGAGGTCGCGTTCGTGACGTCGGAGCGGCTGTACGATGACCAGCGAGCGAAAATCGCCGCGGCGTTCGCTTGCGGTGTCGCGAACGGCTACGGCGGCCGGGATGCCGGCTTCGTCGCGCATGAATGCCGCGAAGGGGGAATGCACGTATCGGCGGAGGACATCATCGTCGAGATCGTCGATCCTGCCGGCGCCCCGCTGCCGCTGGGGCATGCGGGAGAGATCGTCGTCACCCATCTCGCGACACGCGATTTTCCGTTCATTCGCTATCGTACCGGCGACATCGGAATCCTCGACGATCGCGCATGCCGGTGTGGGCGGGGACTGCCGATGCTCCGCGAGATCCAGGGACGCAGCACCGATTTCGTCGTCGCCCAGGATGGCACGGTCATGCACGGGCTCGCGCTCATCTATATCCTGCGTGATCTTCCGGAGATTGCTTCGTTCAAGATCGTCCAGGAATCGCGGCAGAGCGTTCGCGTCGAGGTCGTGTCGGCCGAACCGGTCACCGCAGACACCGAGGCAAGCATCCGCAACGGGTTTCGTTCACGCCTCGGCGCGGACGTCGTCGTCGCCATCGAACGCGTGGAAGCGATCTTGCCGGAGCGGTCCGGAAAGTTCCGGTACGTGGTCAGTCACGCACTGTCGTGAGGCTGCGCTGTCGCCGCGATCAACGTGCCGCCACGGCAGCCGCGGTGGACTGCAGATAGCCTTCGAGCCGATCGATGGCTGCGTCCCACGTCCAATTGGTCCGAACCGCCTCGCGGCCGCGCTCCCCCAGACGTATTGCGAGCTCCGGATTATCCAGAAGCGAGAGGACGGCCCGACCCAGCGCGACGGGATCGCGACCCGGAATCAGCAGAGCGCTCTCCATGTGCGTCAACGACTCCCGGATCCCGCCTTCCGCAACCGCGACCACCGGCGTGCCACAGGCGCTGGCCTCCAGGGGTGCGAGCCCGAACGGCTCCAGTCTCGGCACATAGATCATCACGGCGCTCCGGTTCAGCAAACTGACCAGTTCCGTGTCGGTGACGCGCGTTCGAACGTCGAAAGCGACGTCGAGCGCGTGGGCGAGGGCCTGCATCTTTTCGTGATGCGCGGGGCTGATGATGTTGGCCACCCAGACGAGCGGGGGGCGCCGTTCCTTGGCGATGGACGCGATGGCGTGAATGGCGGTGTCGACACCTTTCTCGAAGGTCTCCGAACCGACGCTGATCACGAACCTCTCCCGGGCATCACCCGTCGGCCGGAATATTTCCGTGGCGATGCCGAGGTAGCAAACGTCGGCGTCGAGGCCATACGTACGGATCACGCTTTCCCGGCTGAACAGCGAGTTCACGAGAATCCGGTCGAAGCCGGCGGCGTTGGCACGCTCTTCATGAGCCTGCAGGCGCAGGCCCTGCAGGCGGATCCAGTCTCGCAGTGCGCTCCGCGAGTTGCGCGGACGCAGCGGCTGCGATGCCGACGTCGGCCCGCCGAGCACCCAGGGAAGCGCGGGCAGCGCTTCGTAGAGCCAGCGGTAAGGTTCCTGCGCATAGAGCACCTTGGGCAGGCGCCCGACCATGCGGCCCACGGGCGGGGCCCGGAAGTACCTGCAGGAATTCGAGAACAGCACATCGAATCCTCCGGCGGTAATCTGGTCGGCGCAAACCGAGCACACCCGCTCCATGGCGGCGAGCTGCGATTGCACGGAGCGATAGGGGTACAACAGGTTTTCGACGCGGCCTTTCGATGGGGGATCCTGCCAGTCGAACGGAATGACATGCTCGGTGACGAGATCGGACAGCGGAAGATAGTCGCCGTCGGCACTGGAAGGGCACCAGGACTCGATACTGTGCCCGCGGCGCTGGAGTCCCTTGACCTGTTCGTAGAGCGCGCGTTTGGCGCCGCCGCTCGGCAGGTTATGCCAAAGGGCTATTCGCACAGGACGTTCCCGATAGGTGGTCGCGGCGGCACCCCGGGGCGTGCACTGCTCTTCCGCCGCGATTTCATTTCCATGCCCGTTTGGATAGGATAGGCGGACTGGAAGCCAAAACAAGCACGGGACGCGAGCGGCACGCCATCGCCGGGTTCAGAGATTTGGCGGACCCCGCGGTGACGATCAGTCGCGGATTGTGCAACGGTTCGGCGGGCCGGAGTACGCGGCGTGTCGGCCCCAATTGACGCTTCGGCAACCGGCTGATTTGCGGTTGCGGCAAAATCGCCAGGACGCGAGGCAGCGTTCGGCATTGCCAAGCCGGGTCCGAACCGGACACCGGCATGTGTCGCGCATCGGCGGGATCGAAGCGCTGCAACGACCATTTCAGGATTCCGGGCTATGGCCGACTTCTTCCAGCATCCCAACGCCTTGGTCGAATCGCACAATATCGGCCCCGGAACCCGCATATGGGCGTTCGCGCACATCCTGCCGGGCGCCACGATCGGAGCGGACTGCAATATCTGCGACGGTGTCTTCGTGGAGAATGATGTCCGGATCGGCGATCGCGTAACGGTCAAGTGCGGCGTCCAGTTGTGGGACGGCCTGACGATCGAAGATGACGTATTCGTAGGTCCCAATGCCACGTTTACCAACGATCCATTTCCGCGGAGCAAGCGGCGTCCGGACGCATTCGCAAAAACCCTGATCTGTCGCGGTTCGTCGATCGGCGCAAATGCCACGATACTGCCCGGCGTGACGATCGGCACCGATGCGATGGTCGGAGCGGGGGCCGTCGTGACGCGGGATGTCCCGCCGAACGCCATTGTAGTGGGTAATCCCGCGCGAATAACGGGATACGTCGACACGCCGCATGGTGAAAGCGTCGAAGCCCTCGCCACGAGCCGCTCCGGGTCTCTGCGCCAGCTGCGCGTCGCATCCGCCGGACTCTACCGGTTGCCGCTCATCGAGGATCTGCGGGGTGCACTGACGTTCGCCGAGGTCGGCAAGCACCTTCCTTTCGAACCGAAACGGTACTTTGTAATCTATGACGTGCCGTCGATCGAGGTGCGCGGCCAGCACGCTCACAAGACTTTGCATGAATTCCTCGTTTGCCTCCGCGGCTCGTGTTTCGTCGCGCTCGACGACGGCCAGAACCGCGACGAGATCGTGCTGGATTCACCCGTCTACGGTTTGCATATTCCGTCGATGGTGTGGGCCGTCCAATACAAGTATTCCCGCGATGCGGTTCTTCTTGTTCTCGCGTCGGATGTCTACAAGGCAGATGACTACATCCGCGACTATCAGGAGTACCGGCAGGTAGTGGGAAAAGCGAGCAGCCCGCGGCGTGCCGATCCTCTGGCGGTCAATCACAAAGTCGCGCGATGACCGCACAGCCGCTCGAAGCGGGCAGTGAAGGTCCTGTGGACGTGTCGCCCGCAGATCCGGTGCGGTTTCTGGACCTGGCATCGATGCACGAAGAACTGCGGCCGGCACTTCTGGCGGCATTCAACCGCGTCATGACGTCGCAGTGGTTCATCCTGGGCCGCGAAGTCGAAGCCTTCGAGGCGGAGTTCGCAGCGTATTGCGGTGTGCGTCACTGCGTCGGCGTAAGCAACGGCCTCGACGCTTTGCACCTGGTACTGAGGGCAATGGGCATCGGGCCGGGCGACGAGGTGATCGTTCCCGCGAACACGTTCATTGCAACGTGGCTTGCCGTGTCCTATTCGGGCGCGCGACCGGTGCCGGTGGAGCCCGACGAGGGCACGTATGCCATCGATCCTGCGCGCATCGAATCCGCGATCACCCGCGCTACCCGGGCGATCGTACCCGTGCATCTCTACGGCCTCCCTGCGGACATGGACAGGATCAACGCCATCGCAGACAGCCACGGCCTCAAGGTGATCGAGGACGCTGCGCAGGCGCACGGCGCCCGCTACAGGACGCGGCGTGCGGGAAGTCTCGGCCAGGCGGCGGCATTCAGCTTTTACCCTGGGAAGAACCTCGGCGCACTGGGAGACGGTGGCGCCATTACGACCGATGACCCGGCGTTGGCTGATCGCGTCCGCCTGTTGCGCAACTATGGCTCGCGCACCAAATACCAGCACGAGGTCCAGGGATTCAACTCCCGACTGGATGAACTGCAGGCGGCTTTCTTGCGCGCGAAGCTTGTCGTCCTAGATGACTGGAACGCGCGACGCGCCGCCGTTGCCCGGCGATACCTGGAAGGACTCTCGGGTCTCGACATGGGTCTTCCTCATGTGCCCGAGTCTTGCGATCACGTTTGGCATCTGTTTGTCGTCCGCTGCGCATGGCGGCAGCACCTGCAGTCGAAGCTGTCCGCCGCCGGCATCGACACGGTGATTCACTACCCGGTCCCCCCGCACCTGCAGAAAGCCTACTCGGACCTTGGCCTCGAGGCTGGCGACCTTCCCTTGACGGAAGGGATACATCGCGAAGTGCTGAGCTTGCCGATGTCGCCGCATCTTTCCACCGCTGCGCAGGACAGGGTCATCGACGTGGTGCGGAGCGCCGCTCGCGATTTCCAGCCGGTTCCCGTTCGCGTGTCCTGATTGTTCGCCTAGCGTTCTGTTCTGGGCAACGGCTGGCCAACTATCAAGCTCGAGGACCCGACACGATGGGGAACGCAGCGAAAGGACCGGGGTCCCACTGATTCAACGGGTCGTGTCCGACCCGGAAAATGTGCCTGCTCGTGGAAACACCTTTCCCCATCGACAATCCACTGGTGACCGTCATCGTGGTCTGCTACAACCACGCGCGGTTTGCGTGGGAGTGCCTTGAAAGCGTCCGCCACCAGCAGTATCCCCGCGTCGAGCTGATCATTGTCGACGATCGCTCGAGCGATGGCTCGGTGGACGTGATCGAGCGCTGGGTCCGGGAGAACAGCGTCGACTGCGTATTGCTACTGCACGAGCAGAATATCGGGCTGTGCCGGTCACTCAACGAAGCATTGGGTCGCGCCAGCGGCAAGTACGTTTGCATCGTCGCCACCGACGATGTCTGGATGCCGGAGAAGTTGGTGCGCCAGGTGAGGCTCTTCGACGAGCTCCCGAGCGATTATGCCGTCGTCTACAGCGATGCAATCCAGGTATCGGAGACCGGCGAACCGCTTCCGGTGCGGTTCATGGCCGAGCGGGGAGTGACGGGGATTGCTCCGCACGGCGATGTCCTGGGCAGGCTGGCGCAGGGAAATTTCATTCCGGCCCCCACCGCAATGATCCGGCGCAGCGCGCTGGAAGCGGCCGGCCCGTATGACGAGCGATTGTGCTACGAGGACTGGGACATGTGGCTGCGCCTGGCCAGTCGCCACCGGTTTGCCTACCTGGACTACGTCTTGGCGAAATACCGGGTCGTGGCGAGTTCATTGAGTCGCACGGTTCTCGCGCACAGGAATCGTGCGTCGGTCGTCAGCGCGTTGCTGGTTGCCGAACGAATCCTGGCATTGGACGCCCTGCCGGTCGAAAAGCGTCGAGGCAAGCGACTCGAAATCTCGCGACTGGCCTGGAAACTGTGCGCGATGGAGGATCCCGAGGCGATGACGTACCTGCGATCGTCACTGAAACGCGATCGGCGTATTGTCACCGCGCTCCTGGTTGCACTGCGTTGGTCGCCGGCGACGCGTGGCACGGCCACCCGCGTGGCCCGCGGGATTCTTGGCGCCGGCGCCTATGCGGATTGGCAGATCTCGAAGTTGAAACGACTGCCCCGGGTTCTCGCACGGCGCAACTAGACGCGCAGCGCGAGCAGCAGGGCGGGCTGGCCGAATGCGCACTCGACCGGCGATCGCGGGCCGGTGCGACAACGAACGAACCATGGCGCCCATCAGGGCCGGAGGAAATGCGAATGGTGTTTCGCTCAATGCGCGGTCTCAGGCCTCAATTGCTGGATGCGTCCGGAATGGGCCGCTTCCTGCGACAGCGCGGCTGGCGCACCCGGCTCGCGACGCGACGGTATCCATCGGCGGCGGAAGCGCTGCGGACCTCCGACATTTTCAATGCGTGGTGGTACTACACCGTCGAGCTGCTTCCCGGGGTCGTGACGACCGGCATCTATCCGGAGGACCTGCCGCTGCTGCCGCGCGTCGCGTTGCGCAACTGCAATATCGCCGGCCAGGATTGCCTTGACCTGGGAAGCATGGAGGGTCTGATTCCGGTGCTGATGCATCGACAGGGCGCTCGCAGGGTCCTGGCCACCGACGCGACCTTGCATTGCTTCGAGAAGATGGACGCGGTCAAGCACTACTACGACGCGAAATTCGATTTTCGCCAAGTCGGGCTGATGTATGACCTCAGCGACAAGCTGCGCCGTGAAGGCGGGTTCGATCTGATCAACCTGTCCGGGATTCTCTATCACGTATTTTCGCCGATGCACGTGATCGCGAGCGTACGTCCGCTGCTCAGGAAGGACGGCCTGATGATCCTGTCGACGAATGTCGTCAACCGTTCCGACTTCACGATGGAGTTCAATAACGCGGGGAAACTGCAGACGGAAATCAACACGTTCTGGTACGTGTCCATTCCATTGCTGGATTACATGCTGAGGTATTTCAAGCTGCTTCCGATCGACTGCATTTACCTGCCCCACACGGCTCGGGATCCCGTGCGCCATGCCCACGGGGTCGAGGCGGGCTACCTTTCGGTGGTATGCCGCGCCACCGCTGACGCGGGTCCGTACCCGGAGGACGGTTGGGGCGCCGCATCGATGAGAAGCTCGTGGGAATGGATTGCCTTGTGCGACGAGAACATGCTGGCGAGCCAGCCGACGTCCAGCATCGGATACAGGAAGGAAATCGATCCGCGTTTTGCGATGCCTGACAAACGATCGATCGATCTGCTCAAGGCCGTGCGCGAAAGCACGCCGATGCTGCGCGCGGAGCAGCGACAGGATTCCCACATTCTCGGATTGGACGATCGAAGCTGACCGGTACCGGGCTCAACGTCGATTCCTGGCGTGCCGGAACGCGCGGAGAATCTCCTCGCGAAACGGGTGGTGCAGGCCGAAGATGCCTCCGATCCACCCGATGAATGCCCCGAACCCCGCCAGGACCAGGGGCAGCCAGAGGTTGTTCGGGCCGGGGGGCGAGACCATGACGACGACGATCGGGAGCAGGACGGCGCACAGCGTTACCGCTGCACTTTTCCTGAGCGACCGGGCGAAATCGCGGACCGTGAAGCCCAGCACCCGTTGAAGCGTCTTGTACCACCAGGCCATTCCGACCACGGCCACGCCGACATACGCGGCCGCGACCGTCTCGATGCCCCACATCGACGCGATCAGCACGGCGCTCACTTGCATGACCGCGATCCCGATCAGCGGGCGCATCACCTCCTTGATCTGCCCGATTGCGATGAGCACTGACCCACCCAGAAGGAACGGACCCCCTAGCATGCCTGCGGCGCACAGGTACGGCACGAGCGGCACCGACGCATCCCATTGCGTACCGAACAGGATGCGTATGACCGGGTACGCCATCAGGCCGAGAAATACAAAAAAAGGCCACGCGAGTGCGGTGATGAACGACACCGACTTCAGGTACGCCTCGCTCATGTCGGCCCCGGCGCGATCGCGAACCGAAAAATACGGCATCGCGACGCGCCATACGGCGTTCATGACCGCCTTGTCGAACAGTTGAACCAGGCCGTTGGCGCGCCCGAGCAGCGCGACCGCTTCCATGCTGATCGTGCGCCCTACGACGAGGTCGGGCGCGCCTTGCGTGATGTCGCTGACCACGAAGGCGCTCGTCGACATGACCCCGAACTTCGCGACTCGTTTGGCCTCCCTGAAACTGGGCCGGTACGGCAGGTTCGGGGGGCGATAGATCTGCGCGACGATAATCAGGACGAGGGTCGAGGCGAGCGAAGCCCAGGCCAGGCTCATGTAGCTGAATCCCAGATAGGCGAGTCCGACCGCCGTGACGCATTGCACGGCGGACGATGCGATGCTGGCCAGCGCCTGGGGTACGAAGTTCATCTCCCGAAGCAGGCATGCCATCGTCACGCTGCCGAAGGGCATCAGCAGGAAGTTCAGCGCGAGGACGAGCATCACGTCGCGTACGCCCGGCTCCCGGTAGAAGAGGGCCGCGGGAACGCTGACCAAGGCCACCACGCCTGCCAGCACCCAGCCCACCAGGATCGCCACGCCCATGGCCGAGCGTATGCGCTCTTCGGTCAGTTCCTTTTCCTGGACGATGTAGGTGGGAACCCCGAATGCGCGTACCGTCTGCGCGAGCCCGACGAGAACCGCCGCGACCGAGAAAATCCCGAGGTCGTGGGGAACGAGCAGCCGCGCAATCAGCATGGACGCGACAAACTGGAAGATCATCGCGCTGTACGTCTGCGCGAATCCGAGCGACAGCGATTTTCGAACGCTGCTCATCTGTGCGGCATCCTGACGTCTGCTGTCGCGGCCGGCTGCGGGAGGGTGTCGTCGTTCAAGGGTGGCATTAACGCATGTCTTGGCCGTTAAGGCCGCCATTCACCGTCAAGGACTGCGGCTGCCGTTCCCGGATCCACCCGGGGCGGCGATTGATCACCGCGCCCGCCTTTGGCGATGCTGGCTGTGTTACACGCGCGCCAATGCCGGAGATTCGTCGCCGCGATTCGGCACGGTCACGGCGACCTCGCGCGCAAGCACGGCCGTGAGCGCGAAGTAGAGCCACGCCAGGTCGAAATAGGCGGAACTGAGGAACGCTCCGCTGACCACGTAGCCCGCGAGTCCAACGAATAGCCCTGACGCGTACCTGCTGATCCAGAGGGTATCGGGGTTCCTGCGGGCCGTCGCGCGAATGCGCCGGAGCGTGAGGAAGACGGACACCAGCAGCCATACGTAGATGAAGAACACCACGAACCCATGCTGGCCCAGTACCTGGAAATAGATGCTGTGAGCGGCGGCGCTGTCCTTGTTCGCTGCGATGAATGCGCCACGGTACTTTTCCGAGCCATAGTCGAGCCAGCGCCCGTCTTCCGCCCACTCGAACTCGAACCCCGCGCCAACGAGTGGGTGTTCGTTGGCGACGTTCCAGGCCACGCTCCAGGACATCAGCCGCTGATTGGCTGACCCGTCTTCCTCGTAATTGGTGATGGTGTCAGCACGCTGAAATATTTTCTCCGGAAAGATCGCGGAGGCCGACAGCGCGCCGACAACGAGTCCGATGGCGAGAATCAGGCGTGGCTTCGTGTCCAGTTGCAGCAATACCAGCGGGATGACCACGGCGAGCCCGAGCCACGCACCTCGCGAGTATGTGAAAATGGATGCGATGACACTCAATACGGCGACGACGTAGAGAAACCGGCGCAGCCAGGGTCGGCTTTCGTCGCGCGCCAACGCCACGAGCAGCGGAATCACCATATTCAGCGCAAGTCCCAGGAAAGTGTTGCCGTCGATGAAGCTGTTCTCCGGGCCCTGCACCCGTTCCGAACCTCCGCGGAGGATCGTCCAGATCCCGCCCTTGAATCCATAGAAGCCGATGCTGGCCACGATCACCAGCAACAGGCCGCGGATGCGGTCCTTTCCATAGATGAACATCGTTGCGACGAAGGTCATGAAGATGATCTTCGCCACTTTTTCCAGCTGTGGCCACGCGTGTTGCGGGGCCCAGGAAAAAAAAGTCGTCAGCGTGAAATAGGCGAGCAGAACGGCGATGAGCACCAACTCCCGATTCCACGGCACCGGACGTCGATCTTTCGCGAACAGTGCTCCGAGCAGCGTCGCGGCGCCGACCATCAGCGCAAACGGCATCGTGTAGGCGAAGCTCCAGGTGAGCCGATGCGGATTCATCAGGCCGATCCAGTACCACGCGAGAATGCCCAACCACGGTCTTGCAAAACATACCGGGACGAGCGCAAACACGACCGCAGTCAATACATAATCGCGCATGGTCCTAATCGTCTCGCCGGAAAAATGATCGGTCTGTCCGTGTCCAATTTGGAGCGTACAAGTGCCGACCGTCCATCTCTGCCAAAAGGGTCATTTTATCGTTCTTGCGGGCAATCCGCAGACCACTCGGCGCCTGTCTCGAAGCGCTCGACCGCTGCTCCATCGTCGATCCGCCCGCATGAAGGAAACGAAGCTCGAGCGATTCCACTGTTCAGTACAGGACGGGCTCCCCGAACACGAGCGATGACCTGCGCGCTTGACCTGCTCAGTGCACCGCGCATCCGGGCGTATTCAATTCCGATTTCCGT
>Ga0070668_100002066_pt1 | contig 14669 bp, 11 predicted proteins | sample KBSS43metaG_FD_64661 | JGI IMG/M metagenome (GOLD analysis project Ga0070668, IMG submission 64661) | Switchgrass rhizosphere microbial communities from Kellogg Biological Station, Michigan, USA - KBS S4-3 metaG | ecosystem: Host-associated > Plants > Roots > Rhizosphere > Soil ... | reverse complement strand
CCCTTACGATTAAACATTTCCTGCCTCCCTATAGTGTTGGCCCTGTGGGCACGGTCTGGCAACGCCGACGAAGATAAGGGCAACGCCTATGCCAGCTGGGCCCAAAAAATCGCATAGTGTTACCGTTAAACAACTTAGCTCTTTGGCTAACCCGCCTTTGTCCCCCAATTGCACCCGCAAAGTCTGGAGAACTGCAAGAGGATAGACCCCGCTGGCCCGTACGCCTTGCTACCCTCCACGGACCAGGAATTGCACTTCTGTTCGAAAAGTTGCCGTTTCGACACAGACAATCTCGCGCGATCCGGACTCCATGGCCATCACCCTGTCTGCAGTACCCCGCTGGCGCCTGACGACTGCAGTGGCGCTCCTCGCGATCGGTGCGAGTGCCACGAGCCTGCCGAACGTATTCGTGCAGGATGACATCCCGGTCGTGCTCAAGAACCAGGATAACCACTCTATCAGCACACCCTGGACCGCGTTCACGCGGCCCTACTGGCCGAAGCCCTTCAGTCCCGACCTGTACCGCCCCCTGATGTCCGTCGGGCTTGCGACGCAGTGGGTGGCCGGCGGCGGAAGCCCGGTCGTTTTCCGCGTCACCAGCATCCTTCTCTATGTCGCGTCCGCCGTCGCCTTCTTCTGGCTGGCGGCGATGCTGCTGCCGGTGGAGGCGGCATGGGTCGCCGCGGCCCTCTTCGCGGTGCACCCGGTGCACGTCGAGGCGGTCGCCGTCGCGGTGAACCAGGGCGAGCTGATCGTGGGGCTGATCGCCACGCTGTGGGTGGGCATGTATATAGGAGCGCGCCGCCGGGGTGACCTCAGCGTTCGGAGCAGCATCGGCTTTGTCACGACCTACCTGGTGGCCTGCTTCTTCAAGGAGAACGCCGTCATCCTGCCGGGGCTGCTCATCGCCGCGGAAATGACCGTGATCCGCGATGATCGCCCCCTCCTGCGTCGCGTCGCCGCAGTGCGACCACTCGTGCTCGCACTGGCCGCGACGGGACTCGCGTTCCTCAGCGTGCGCTCCGCGGTGCTCGACAATGTTGTGGGTTCCTTCACCGCCGAGGGGCTTCAGGGACTGAGCGCGGGCCAGCGCGCACTCACCATGCTCGGCGTCGTGCCCGAGTGGCTCCGCCTTTTTGCGTGGCCTGCGCACCTGCAGGCCGATTACTCGCCACAGGAGATCACCGGGGCGCTGGCGTGGGGGTCGGCCCAGACGCTGGGCCTCGTCATCCTCGCCGCTGCAGTGATCGGTGCGCTCGCCGCGCGCCGGACCGCTCCGGTGGCGACCTTCGGCATCATCTGGGTCGCGATCGCCCTGTTCCCGGTCAGCAACGTGCTCGTCCCGACCGGGATCGTGCTTGCCGAACGGACCCTCTACCTCGCGAGCGTGGGCTTCCTCCTCATCGTGGGCGCGCTGCTGCCGGCAGTATTCCGGGCGATCGCGGCTGCCCGGCCCCCGATCCGGCGCGCGTCACTGGCGGCACTGGTGCTCCTGCTGGTGGCGGGCAGCGTCGCCAGTGCCCGGCGGCAGCGTACCTGGGCCAATCCCTTTTCGCAGTCGGCGCAGTTGCTCATCGACGCGCCGCTCAGCTATCGGTCGCACTACGGCGCGGCCAGCCTGCTGTGGGAAGGGCACCAGCGCGAGGCGTCGGAGATCGAGTACCAGCGGGCGCTCACGCTGTTTCCGAAAAGCTTCGCCGTCCCACGCGAGCTCGCCGACCGGCTGAGGCTCGAGGCCCGCTGCAAGGAGGCGATTCCCTTGTACCAGCAGGCGCTTCGCAATGCGCCCGACCTGAATGAGGTCCGTTCATCGATCATCGCCTGCCTCATGTATGAGGGGCGGTACGCCGAGGCGCGCTCGCAGGCGAGGATCGGCCTCGCCGTCGATGGCGGCGGCGGCGACTCGGTGAACCTGCGGAACTTCAGGGCCACCGCCGAACGTGCGATCCGGGAAAAGGCGGAGCCCGGCACCGTGCGCCTGACCGTGCAGCCGAACGCGAGCGACTCGGCCGCGCTGCGCGCGCAATGACGTGGCTCGGGGCAGCGCTCGTGGCGCTGCTGGCCGTGCTGGCGCTTCGCTGGCCGGCGGCCCCGCGCATCCTGTCGTCGGTGCAGCGCCTCCCCTCGATCGCGCCGGCCCTCGCGGCACTCGTCGCGATCGTCATCACCTGGAGCGCGTGGGGCTCCCTTGACCCGCTCCCCACCGTTGGCGACGAGGCCGCCTACCTGCTGCAGGCCCGCCTGCTGGCCAGTGGGCAGGTGGCGGGTGAAGAGGCCCCGATCCCGGCGTTCTTCGAGCAGGCCCATGTACTGGTCACGCCGCGCCTCGCGCCGAAGTACCCCATCGGCTTCGGCATGGCACTCGTCCCCGGAATCTTCCTTGGCGCGAGCGCGCTCGTCCCGCTGCTCCTCACCGGCTTGTCCGCGGCGCTCATCTTCGTGCTGTGCCGCCGCACGATCGGCGGTGCGGTCGCGATGCTCGCCTGCGCCATCTGGCTGGCTGCCCCCGGCGGCCGCTATCGCTCCGGGTTCTTCTCCGAGACACTGACGACCGCTTCGATGCTGGCCGGATGGTATGCGCTGCTTCGCTGGCGGGAGCGCCGCACGACCGGCTGGCTGATGGTTGTCGGAGGCTCGATGGCGGTGGCCGCCGTGACCCGTCCGCTGACAGCCATCGTGCTGGCGATCCCCGTCGGCATCGTCGTGCTGCGCGACGCGGCACGGCTGCGGTCGTGGCGACAGGTCGGCGCCGCTGCCACCCTGGCGATTCCCATCCTTGGCCTCCTGCCATGGCAGGACGTGGCCAGCGGTGGCCGGTGGTGGCAGCTTCCGTATACGCGCTACACCGACACCTACGTGCCATTCGACCACATCGGCTTCGGGCTCGACACGCGCGCACCACTGCGTGCCGGCCCGCCGGAGATCACCCGCCTCGCCGAGACCTTCGCACCATATCACCGCTCGCACACCATCCCGAACCTGCCCGCAGAGGTCGTCGCACGGGCGAGGGTGTTCTTCGCGGATCTGGCGGGCGAATGGGCACTGCTCGCGATGGCGCTCGTGGCCGTCGGCATCGTGGCCGGCAACAGGGTCCTGTGGTTCGCCGCGGCCACCGGAAGCGGACTCATGCTCGTGCACCTGCTGTACGCGCATCCGCCCCAGTGGAGCATCTACTACTCGGAGTCGCTGCCGGCGGCGGCCGCTGCTGCTGCCGCCGGCGTGGTGCTGCTGCTCACCCGCCTCGCGCGCGTCACTGGCCTCGACCAGCCCGAGTCGCGCACGCAGCTCCTGGTCCTGCTGGCGTCGGTACTTGTGCTGCTGCCGCTGCCGACGCAGGTCATCCAGACCCGCCTGAGCCTCGACATCACCCGCGAGGGGCTGCAGCACTTCGACGCAGCGCTCGCCGGACTCGAAGGTCCGGCGATGGTATTCGTTCGCCATGCCCCCAGCCGGCTCCACCGCGGCCTGGTACGAAACCCGGTGAACTACGCAGCGGCACCGGTCTGGACCGTGCACGACCTCGGCGCCATGAATGCGCAGCTTGTCGCGATGGCACCGGAACGCAGCACCTGGCTCTATGACGAGGGCTCGGAGCGGCTCGAGCCACTGCCCCGCCAGGGCACTCCGTAATGGAGACATCTCCTTCGCATTCGCGCCTGATGCCCTGGCTTGCCGTGGCCGTGGCGGTGATCGTTGCGGCTGCGAGCCTCGGGAACGGTTTCGCCTACGACGACGTGCCATTGATCGTCGACAATGCACAGGTCACCGCCCTCGGCGGCGCGTGGCAGTACGCCGTCCAGCCGTTCTGGCCGGTCGGCGGTCTCTACCGCCCGCTCACGGCGTGGTTCCTGTCCCTGCAGTGGCAACTGGGAGGCGGCAGCGCTGCACCGTTTCATCTGGTGAGCGTGTTGCTGCATGCGCTGGTGACAGGTCTCGTGTACGTCCTCGCGCGTCGTGTGCTCGTCGCTCGACTGGCCATCCTTGCGGCACTCCTCTTCGCGGTGCACCCGGTTCACGTCGAGGCGGTCGCGAATGTGGTGGGCCAGTCGGAACTCCTGTGCACCGCCTTCGTGCTCGCATCGGTGCTGGTCGCCCTGCGCGGCGCGGCGGACGGGTTCACCCCGGCGCGACGCGCCGGCGTGATCGCTTTCGGGATGATGGCCGCGGTCAGCAAGGAGCAGGGCTTCGTAACGCCTGCCCTGGTGCTCGCCGCCTGCGGGATCGTGGGTGCTCCCCGCGGTCGCGAGGCCCTGAGGCGCGCCGTGCCGGTGGTCGCCGTGCTTGCGCTGCTCCTCGTGACGCTCTTCCTGCTGCGCGCGTCGGTGCTGGGCGGCCTCGCCGGCGACGAGCCGGCCGCCCCGCTCCGGGGCATGTCGTCCGCGTCGCGGATGCTGGTGGCACTCGGCACGGTGCCCGAGTGGGCGCGCCTCCTGACCTGGCCGGCCCGGCTCAGCTTCGACTACTCGCCCCCGGGCTACACTCCGGCCGCTGTGCCAGGGCTCCGGCACGTTGTCGCGCTGCTCCTCGTCACGGCACTTGCCTGGGCAGCATTGGCGAGCCGCGCGCGAATGCCCGCGATTACGCTCGGAGTGGCGTGGAGCGCGATTGCACTCCTTCCGGTGAGCAACATCGTACCGACGGGCATCCTCGTCGCGGAGCGCACGCTCTACCTGCCGAGTGTCGGTGTCGTGATCGCCGCAGCGGGCGCGGCGGCGCTGGTGTGGCAGCGTCTTGCGTCCCCCGCTGCCCGCGGGCTGGCCCTGGCGTCCGTCGCACTGCTGCTGTTGGCGGCGGGGGTGAAGAGCGCGCGACGGGCACTCGTGTGGAAGGACAACGAGACGCTCTTCCGTCAGGTGGAGCTGGAGGCGCCTCGCAACTATCGCGCGCACCGCACCCTCGCGCTGTACCTCGACCGGCAGGGCCGGATCGACGAGGCCGCCATCGAGTACCGGCAGTCCATCGCACTCTGGGGCCATGACCCGAGGGTATACGAGGACCTCGCCATCCTGCTCGACCGGAAGGGCCACGACGCGGAGGCAGTCGGCGTGCTGCAGGACGGCCTGGCACTGGAGGCCGATGCCCCCGCGATGCGAAGCAAGCTCTTCTTCCTCCAGGCGGCGCAGGGTGACTGGACGGGCGCCCGCATCACCGCCGCCGCCGGCCTGGCGCTCGGTGACACCATGTTCGCCGCACTGGTGACCCGCGCGGACAGTGCGCTGTCGGGACCGGTGCCGTGAGCATCCGGGCCCGGATGCGCGAGATGCTGGCCTCCCGTCGGCGGGCGCGCGTCCTCGCGCGCCACATGTCACCGCTGGTGCCCCGCGATGCCGTGGTGCTCGACGTGGGATGCGGCGACGGCCTGCTGACGCAGTCGCTCCTCGACCTTCGTCCCGACCTCATCATCAGCGCGTTCGACGTGCACGTGCGCGCGCGCACCCATGTCCCGGTGCGTCGCTTCGACGGGCGCACCCTGCCGCGGGGCAACGAGTCGGTCGACGTGGTGATCCTGGCTGACGTGCTGCACCATGCCGACGATCCCATCCGCCTCCTCTTCGAGGCGGCGCGCGTGGCGCGGCATGCGATCGTCGTGAAGGATCATGTCCAGAAGGGCTGGCTGGACCGGCAGGCCCTGCGCCTGCTCGACTGGGCCGCGGGGGTGCCGCAGGAGCCGGACGCGGTGGGTCACTACTGGACCGCCGGTGAATGGACGCTGGCGTTGCAGCGGGTGGGCATCGCCATCGAGTCCTGGAACACCTCGCTGGGCCTCTACCCCTGGCCCGCCTCGGCGCTCTTCGACCGTTCGCTGCACTTCGTCGCCCGGATGGGCGCCGGGGCATCGTTGCGGCGCGCATGACGATCTCCGGGACGTCCACGACGACGACGCCCTCGACGACGGGACGCCGGTATTCCTGGCTCATCGCCGTCGCGGTGACGCTGGTGGTGGCGGCATACTGCTGGACCCGCCTCGGCCGCGGGTGGGTGCCCCACGATGAGGGCACCATCGCGCAGAGCGCCGAGCGCGTCCTGCAGCACCAGGTGCCGCACCACGACTTCATCGACGTCTATACCGGCGGCCTCTCGTACCTCAATGCGATGGCGCTGCAGGCGTTTGGCTACGACCTCCGCGCGCCGCGCGTGGCCCTGTTCCTCCTGCTGCTCGCCTGGCTGCCGGCACTTTACTACTGCCTGTCGCGCTTCACCGGCCCCGTGGCGGCAGGGGGACTCACCGTGCTCGCGGCCATGTGGAGCTTCCCGGCGTACCCCGCCGCCATGCCCTCGTGGTACATCCTGTTCCTCGGCACGTTCGGCGTCGCGGCCCTGCTCCGCTACATCGACGACCCGCGGAACCGGTGGCTCGTGCTGGCCGGCGTGGCGGGCGGGCTGACAGTGCTCGCGAAGGTGTCCGGCATCTTCTTCATCGCCGGTGCCGCGATGTTCCTGGTGCAGCGCGAGCAGTTGGAGGAAGCACGGGGCGGAAAGCGGCTGGCCGGAGGGAACCGGGCCTGGTTCGTGATACTGCTGGTGGGGCTGGTGTTCCTGGTGGGGGCGCTCGCGATGCTCGTGCGACGCCGGTTCAGCCCCGGCATGTTCCTGCACTTCGTGCTGCCCGCGGCCTCGCTGGCCGCGGCAATGCTCGTCACCGAATGGCGGATGGGGCCTGGTCCGCTGCGTCACCGCATCGCCGGATGCTTCCGTACCCTGCTTCCATTCCTGGCCGGGGTGGCGCTGCCGGTGGGAGCGTTCGCGCTCTCGTATGCGCTGCGTGGCCAGCTGGGCGAGCTCCTCTACGGCGTGTTCGTGCTGCCCTCGCTGCGCATGCAGTTCGCCGCGATCAGGCCGCCCGGTCCCGCCTCACTCATGGCCGCGCTCCCGCTGCTGGCACTGGTTGTCCCGTGGCCCCGGCTCAGCAACCGGCGGAAGCTGGTGAACGTGGCACTCCTGGCGGGCGTCCTGCTCACGCTCGTCGTGGTGTCATCCACCTCGGCGTGGCTGTATGGCCGCACATGGCTTTCCGTGCGCTCGCTCGGTCCGGTGGCCGTGGTGGCAGGCGCCGTCATGCTGGCGCGCGCGCGCGGACTCTTCGCGGCCGATGCCGCCCGCGCCGAGAGGCTGGCGCTGGTGCTCTGGGTGCTCGCGCTGGTGAGCCTGCTGCAATTCCCTTTCGCCGCGCCCATCTACTACTGTTACGTCGCACCGTTCGTCCTGCTCGCGATCGTCGCCGTCGCGCCGGTGAACCCGACCGTGCCGCGGGCCGTCCCGGCGCTGGTCGTCGCGTTCTACGTCGCATTCGCCATCTGGCGCATTCATCCCGGTTCCGTGTTCAGCTATGGCCTCTACTACGAGGCCGATCGCCAGACGGAGCCGTTGCGCCTGCCCCGCGCGGGGCTCACGGTGACGCATGACGACCAGCAGGTATACGAGCGGCTGGTGGGCCTGGTGCAGCTGCATGCGCAGAACGGCGTGGTGCTGGCACTCCCGGATGCGCCCGAGGTGTCCTTCCTTGCCGGGCGCGCCAACCCGACGCGGGCGCTGTTCGAGTTCTTCGATGCGCCCCTGAGCGCGGACTCGACCCTGGCGCTTGCCGCCGCTCGGGGGGTCACGACCGTGGTGGTGAACGGGAAGCCGGGCTTCTCCCCGGTGCTGTCACCGGCCGTGCTCGAGGCGCTGCGCGCGCGCTACCCCAGCGCGGAGCAGGTGGGCCAATTCCTCGTCCTCTGGTAGGCGACGCATCGTGCATCCTCTCGACAACTCCCTCGCCTACCGCCTGTGGCAGCAGCCATTCGCCGACCGGAAGATCGCGCCGGTGCTCGCACTCAACGACATGACGCGCGTGCGGCGCGTCCTCGACGTGGGCTGCGGGCCCGGCACCAGCACGAAGTACTTCGCCTCCGCCGACTACCTCGGCGTCGACATGAACCCGAAGTACATCGCCGATGCGCGGGAGCGCTACAGGCGGGAGTTCGTCGTTGCCGACGTCACGAAGTACGAGGCGCCGCCGGGCCAGGCGTATGACTTCATCCTCTCGAACAGCTTCCTGCATCATGTGGAGACGCCCGACGTGCGGCGGATCCTGCGGCACCTTGCCACGCTCCTCACGCCCGACGGCCACCTGCACCTGCTCGACCTGGTCCTGCCGGCGCGCCCCTCGGTCGGGCGGCTGCTCGCCCGCCTCGACCGGGGCGACCATGCGCGTCCGCTGGACGAATGGCGCGCGCTGGTCGAGGAATCCTTCGAGCCGGTACACGTCGAGCCCTACCCGCTGACCGGGATGGGCGTGGCGCTGTGGAACATGGTCTACATCAAGGCGAGGCGTCGAGCATGAGCGCGGCCCCCAGCGTATCGATCGGCGTGGCACTCTACAACGAGGAAGCGGTGCTCCCGGAACTGCTCGAGCGGCTGGCGCGCGTGCTCGATGCGCTGCCCGGCACCGGGCACCAGGTCGTGCTGGTCGACGATGGCAGTGCCGACCGCACCTGGGCGATCGCCGAAGGCGCGGCCCGGAAGGACCCGCGGATCGTCGCCGTCTCGCTCTCGCGGAACTTCGGGCACCAGGCGGCGCTCACCGCGGTGCTGGAGCACGTGAGCGGCGACGTCACGATCGTCATGGACGGCGACCTGCAGGATCCCCCCGAGGCCATCCCGCTCTTCCTCGAGGCGCATGCCGCGGGTGCGGACGTGGTGTACGCCAAGCGGGTGAACCGGAAGGAAGGGCTGCTGCTCCGGCTCTCGTACCATGCCTTCTATCGCCTCGTGGGCTCGCTCGCGAGCGTGCAGCTGCCCATGGATGCCGGGGACTTCGGCCTCCTCTCGCGGCGCGTCGTGAACGAGCTCCGCCGCACGAAGGAGCACCATCGCTACCTGCGGGGCCTGCGCACCTGGGTGGGCTTTCGGCAGGTGGGGATCGAGGTCGAGCGAAGCGAGCGGTTTGCCGGGGACAGCAAGTACAGTGCATCCAAGCTCTTCAAGCTGGCGTTCGACGGGATCTTCGCCTTCTCCATCGTGCCGCTTCGGGCCGCCGCCTTCCTCGGCGCGGTCGCGGTCGCGCTGACGGTGCTCTTCGCGCTCTACTCGCTCTATGCCAAGCTGTTTCTGGACCGGTCGCCCCAGGGCTTCACGGCGCTGATCCTGGTCATCACCTTCGTGTCGGGCGTGCTGCTCTTCTTCCTGGGCATCATCGGCGAGTACGTCGGCCGGGTATATGAAGAAGTGAAGGGCCGGCCCATCTACATCGTCGGGAAAGTCGTGCGGAACGGCGATGGATCCTGAGTACGGCCGCGCCTACCGGGACCTCTTCGAGCGTCACTGGTGGTGGCGGGCGCGGTCGGCGATGGTGCTCGAGGTGCTGCGGCGACACGCACCCCAAGGCGGATGGCCCGCCATACTCGATGTCGGTTCCGGCGACGGGCTGTTCTTCAATGACCTGGCCGAGTTCGGCGTCGCCACCGGGATCGAGCCCGATGCCTCCCTTGTGTCCGACGCCACCCGAGCCACGGGCCGCGTGCTGATCAGGCCGTTCGATGCATCCTTCCAGCCCGGCACCCCCTACAACCTGATCCTCTTCCTCGACGTGCTGGAGCACCTGCCCGATCCGGTGGTGGCACTCCGGCATGCGCACAGTCTGCTCGCGCCAGGTGGCACCGTCCTCGTCACGGTGCCGGCATTCCGCGCGCTCTGGACCGCGCATGATGACTTCAACCACCATCGAACGCGCTATACGCGCCATGGCCTGCTGTCGGAGATGACGCAGGCCGGTCTGGCGCCGGTGGAGAGCTTCTACTGCTTCAACTGGGTGGCACCGGTAAAGCTCGCCGTCCGCCTGGCAGAGGCCATCTCCCCCGCGCGGCCCAGGCCGGCGACGGTGCCAGTTGCCCCGGTCAACGAGACGCTCTATCGCGTCTCCCGCCTCGAGGCACGCACCCTGACACGAATGAAGCTGCCCTTCGGCAGCTCCGTATGTGCGGTGGCCACGGCCTGACCGGCCGGGTCATGATCCCCGGCGCCACGCCTCCCGCAGTGAATCGACCGACACCGGATAGAATTGCGGCACCGCGCCGACCGCCGGGCTCACCGGCTTGAGGAGGTACACCGGGCCGTCGTAGCCGTCGAGCAGCACGCTGTCGCGGCCATGGAGGTCGCGAACGAAGCGCACGTCGCCCCGCTGGGACAGGAGGTTGGGCGGGAAGAGCGTGAAGCCGGCTGCGTCCTCGCCGAGGCGCTGGTTGCAGAGGGGCGTGTATTCCGCGCCCGGCAGGCGTCGGAGGGTCGGATCACTGGAGATCTCCGAGCGCACCAGTCGCACCGAGTCGGCCACCAGTGGCTCCAGCGCGGCAAGCGCGCGGGTGGAGTCGGCGCCCGACTGCTCCAGTGCGCCGATGGTCTGTTCCAGCACGCACGGGTCGATGGCCCGGTAGTAGTGCTCCGCCGCCGGCCGCGACACGCCCAGAGCCCACAGCCGCACCAGCAGTTCGCTGCCCCAGCTCTCCCGCACCAGCACCAGCGCGTTCTTCACCCCCGCCTTCTCCAGCTCCGCATCGGGATTCCACCGCAGGCTGATCATCCCCTGCTGGTACTGCCGCACGCGGATCGGCACCAGCATCGTCACGCCCATGACCAGCCCCGTGACGAGGGCCACGCCGATGGCGCGCCGCGCCACCGGGTGAGCTATGGGGATGCTCAGCGCGCGCGCCGACCAGAGCGCTAGTGCCGGCGCCAGCGCGAAGAGGAATCGCGGGCCGAGGTAGAAACCATCATGCCAGTACGCGGCGTAGAGCAGGCAGAGGAGCGTGCCGGAGACGAGGAAGAAGCGGTCGGCCCGGTCGTGCTCACCGCCCAGGCCCAGCCACGCGATGGCGGGCAGGAGGGCGGGAAACGGCGCCTCGAACAGGTAGCCCTGCAGCCGCACGAAGTAGAGGTTCAGCAGCTCGAGGCCGCGCAGCGGGGTGTGGAGGTCACCCCAGGGCGCGGCGTGGAAGCCGAGGTCGTGTGAGCGGCCCCACATGACGGAGTAGCCGAAGCGCAGTGGCGCTCCGGTGGTGGCCCAGTTGATGGCGCAGAGCACCGCCACCGGCACTGCCACCCCGGCGCCCGCCACGACGAGCTCGCGCCAGCGCGCCGGGCGCTGTACCGTGCGCAGCAGGAACCAGAGGCCGCTTGGCAGCGCGAACGCGAGGGCGTCGACCGGACGGATCGTGGCCGCCATCCCGAGCGAGAAGCCGCACGCGAGCGCGGCAGCGAGAGAGGGCTCGTCGTTGCGCACCGCACGGAACAGGAACATGGTGGCAAGCAGGAGCCACATCAGCGACGTGACGTGGTTCATGTGTGAGCCGCTCATGAACACCACGAATGGGGCCAGCGCGAAGAGCGCCAGCGCCAGCCGGCGCACCAGGCGCCGGGGCTCGATCGAGCGGAGGAACCGCGCGAAGGCCCAGGCGCTCACCACCCCGCACACCGGCCCCACCAGCCACTCGGCGCGGAAGAGCGTGCCGAGCGCCAGCATCGCGGGGCCGCCGGCGGGGAACTGGCCGTACAGCTTGCCGGTGTCGATGAGATGCATGCTGCTGGTGAATTCGGGATGCGCCGGCACCGGCAGCCAGAGTCTGCCGCTCGCGAAAATGCGCGCCTGCACCACCTGGATGATCTCGTCGATGAGGAGCGGCCGGCCGCTGAACACGAGCCACGCCACCGCGACGTACAGGACGGCCGCCAGCAGCAGGATCGCGGGCGTCACGCCGTCGGGGCCGTCGTCGTCCGGCACCGGCACCGCGGGCATCGCCGGCGCCCGTCCCCGCAGGACGATCGCCACGACCGCTCCCACGCCGAGACAGATGGCGGTGCCGGAGAGCCAGCCATCCAGGAGCAGCTGGAATCCCGGCATGGCATGCCCGCCGGGGATCCAGTTGGCGATTGGGAGGAACCCCAGCGCGGCAATGATGATGGCGGCGGCAACGAACGCCGCATGCCATCCGCGCGAGGCCCCGCCGGTCACGTGGTGCGCTTGGGGGGGAAGAGGTTGAAGCGGACGATATGGAAGAAGGCGGCAACACCGTCCTTCCAGCCGATCTTCTTGCCTTCGGCGTAGGTCCGGCCGTCGTAGGAAATCGGCACTTCCCAGATGCGGGCACCCGCCTGGGCGAGCCGGGCCGTCAGTTCCGGCTCGAACCCGAACCGGTCGGTGGTGAGCACCAGTGACTTCATCAGCGGTGCCTTCACCATCTTGTAGCAGGTTTCCATGTCGGTCAGGTTGAGGTCGGTCAGCATGTTCGACAGGAGCGTAAGCAGGCTGTTGCCGACCGAGTGCCAGAAGTAGAGCACCCGATGCTCGCCCCCGAGGAAGCGCGACCCGAACACCGCGTCGGCCTTGCCGCTCAGGATTGGCTTGAGCAGCGCCACGAAGTCCTCCGGGTCGTATTCCAGGTCGGCGTCCTGGACCACGATGACCTCACCCGTCGCGTGCTCGATGCCCGACCGGAGGGCCGCGCCCTTCCCCCGGTTGACTGCATGGTGCACGACGATCTCCACCAGCCCCTCGGCCTTGAGCCGGTCGAGGATCTCGGCACTGCCATCCTTCGAGCAGTCGTTGACGCAGATGATCTCCATCGGCAGCGGGATCTCGTGCAGCCGGCCGACGATCTTCTCCACCGTATTGACTTCGTTGTAGACCGGGACGATGACGGACAGCCGCGGCAACTCGGGACCGCGTGTCACGCCTTCGCCTCCACCACCTGTTCCTCGTACCGGGCCAGCTTCCGGTAGAGTGTCGAGGGATCGATGCCGAGCACCTCGGCGGCCCGCGTCTTGTTGCCCCCCTCGGCCTGCAGCACCCACATGATGTAGGCCCGTTCGATCACCTCGAGCGTCGGGTTCTTGTATGACCGCTCGCTCACCAGCGGCTCCTTCCGCCGCCGCGTGATACGCTCGGGCAGGAAGGCCGGCTCGATGAGGTTGGATCGGCAGAGGACGCCGGCGTGCTCCAGCGCATTCTCCAGCTCGCGCACGTTGCCGGGCCACTCGTACACCATGACGGCGTCGAGCGATTCCTGGCTGAGGGCCTTCACCTCGCCCCCGCTCTCCTGCGCGAGCACCTGCAGGAACTGCTCGATGAGCAGCAGCAGGTCGTCCCGCCGTTCGCGAAGCGGCGGCAGGTGCAGCGCGATCACGTTGAGGCGGTAGAAGAGGTCGGACCGGAAGTTGCCCCGCCGCATCTCCTCCTCGAGGTCGCGGTTGGTGGCGGCGATGATGCGTACGTCCACCGGAATGGCCTCGGTCGCGCCGACCGGGATGACCTCTCGCTCCTGCAGCACGCGCAGCAGCTTCACCTGGAGCGAGGCAGGCATCTCACCCACTTCGTCGAGGAAGAAGGTGCCGCCCCGCGCCGCCGCGAAGAGTCCCTGCTTGTCGCGGACCGCGCCGGTGAAGCTGCCCTTCACGTGGCCGAACAGCTCGCTCTCCAGCAGGCTCTCGGGGAGCGCGCCGCAGTTGATCGAGAGGAACGGGCCCTCGTTCCGGGTGGACAGCTCGTGGATGTAGTGCGCCACCACTTCCTTGCCGGTACCGCTCTCGCCCTGGATCAGCACCGTCGAGTCGGTGGGCGCCACGTGCTCGGCGAGCTTCAGCATTTCAAGGAAGCGCTTGGACTTGCCGATGGGACGCGACACGCCGCCCCGTTCGCGGCGGCGGATCTCCTGCCGCAGCTGCTTGTTCTCCACGCGGATTGCGCGGAATTCGCAGGCCCGCCGCAGGATCGCGACCAGTTCGTCGTTCGAGAACGGCTTCTGGATGTAGTAGAAGGCACCGCTGTTCACCGCCTGGATGGCGCTTTGCAGCGAGGCCTGCGCGGTCATCAGGATCACTGGTGTCATCGCGTCCTGTTCGCGCGCGGCGGTCAGGATGTCGATGCCCGAGACCTGGGGCATCCGCACGTCGGTCAGCACGATGTCGTGCGCCCCGGCGCGGATCTGGTCCAGTCCCGCCTTGCCGCCCTGGGCGGTGGTGACCTCAAAGCCTTCATTGCGGAGAAGGATCCGCAGCGTGTCGAGAATGCCCGATTCGTCGTCGATGACGAGCACGGTTGGCTTCTGGCTCATGCGACTCCCTCCGCCATGGCGTGGGCGGGAAGCAGGATGGTGAACGTGGTACCGGCACGAACCCTGGACTCGACATACACGAGCCCGCGGTGCGCCTCGACCGCGCGCTGTACGATGGCGAGGCCAAGGCCACTTCCGCCCGGCCGGCCCGATACGAAGGGCTGGAAGAGGCGTTCCTTGATCTCGTCCGGGATGCCCGGGCCGTCATCGGCGACCTGCAGGCGTGCCGCCGTATCGAAGTCGGCGCCGTGCGGCAATTCATTGGCCGGCAGCATGCCGACCCGGACCGTGACACGCACCGGCTGGCCGCGCGCGGCCTGCACGGCGTTGAGCAGCAGGTTGGCGACCACCCGGTGCAGCAGGTCGGCGTCGCCCTGGAGCACCGTCTCTTCCCCCTCCACCACCACCGCAGCCTGTGGGCCGCAGTCGGGATGCACCTGCACCACCCGGGCGGCGTCCTTCGCCACCGCGAGAAGGTCGACCGTTTCGGACTTGGTGGCCCGGACGCGCGCGAAATCGAGGAACTCGCTGAGCAGTCGGGTCAGCCGGTCGCTCTCCCGGACGATGAGGCCGGAAAGTACCTGG
>Ga0070668_100002063_pt1 | contig 14694 bp, 18 predicted proteins | sample KBSS43metaG_FD_64661 | JGI IMG/M metagenome (GOLD analysis project Ga0070668, IMG submission 64661) | Switchgrass rhizosphere microbial communities from Kellogg Biological Station, Michigan, USA - KBS S4-3 metaG | ecosystem: Host-associated > Plants > Roots > Rhizosphere > Soil ... | reverse complement strand
GCCGTACGACCGACTCATGACAAGGAGCCATCGCGTGCGCATCACCGGGCTCGCCCGTCCTGGCCGCATCATGCTGGCCGCTGTCGGTGGCGGGATCATCGCCGCCGTGCTCGCCCCGCCCGCGTGGGCGCATGTCGAGGTGGAGGCCGACAAACCGCAAGCCGGAGCGCACGACGTGACTCTGACCTTCACCGGGGAAGGCGAATCAACCACCGCCGGCATCATCTCCGAGCGGGTAGTGCTGCCGGCCGGGATCTCCGCCGCCGACGTACGCCTGAAGAAGGCACCGGACGGCTGGAAGCTGACTGCCGGCGCGGACGGGTTCACCGTTGCCGGTGCGGCACTCAAGCCCGGACAGGACGCGAGAGTCGCCGTCGTGGTGGCGCAGCTACCGTCCGACAGCACGACGCTGGTGTTCAAGACTCTGGAGACCTACAGCGACGGCAAGATCTCACGGTGGATCGACGTACCGGAGGAAGGACAGCCCGAGGCGGACAACCCGGCAGCGGTACTGAAGGTCAAGCCGGCCGCCGCGCCCGCCACGAGTGCGGCCGGCCCGGCGGCAAGCAGCGGTGCGCCGGCCGCCGAGTTGCCGTCGTCGGCGTCACCGCTGGCGTCGGCTCGGCAGGAGGCGGGTGGCAGGTCGAACGGTCCCGGTGCCGGGGTGTGGATCGCCGGGGCATCGGTAGCGCTGGCCGCAGCGTCCTTGCTGGTTGTCCGCGGGCGTTCCCGGCGTACCGGCTCTTAACGATGTCGCTGACGGGAAGCCGCCCAGTCGGACGATGTCGTGGTCGATGTCCGTGCCGCTGGTGACGGTTGCCGTGCCGGCGGTGACGTCGATGCGGACGTCCCGGACGCCGGGAATGCGGCAAGCTGCTTGCTGACCCGTGACGCGCAGCCGCCGCAGGGCCATCGTCCGCGCCCCGGAGACCGGCTGGACCTCGGCGCAGACCTGGCTCACCCTCGCGGCCGCCGCCGTGCTGCTCGCCGGATTCGTGGCCATCCAGGCGCGGCGCCGGGAACCGCTGATGCGGCTGTCCATCCTCGCCAACCGCAACCTCGGCGCGGCCAACCTCGCCCAGCTGCTGCTCGGCGCGGCGTGGATCCCGATGTGGTTCTACCTCAACCTCTACCTGCAGCAGGTCCTCGGCTACAGCGCCTTCCCCAGCGGCGCCGCGCTGCTGCCGATGACCATCCTCATCATGATCGGCATGATCGCTCTCGCTCCGCGGGTGATCGCCCGGTACGGCCCCAAGGCGCCCCTCGTCACCGGTCTCGCGGTGCTCGCCGCCGGGCTCGGCTGGCTCGCCCTGATCCGGCCCACCGGTGGCTACCTGACCGATGTGCTGCCAGCCTCGCCGGTGTCCGCGCTAGGCATGGCGCCGCCGGAATCGCCGCCGCCGCCGTCCTCGCCGCGGTCACCCTCGCCGGCCGGGAGCCCACGTCGGTCGCCGCCGAAACCGAAACCGCACCGGCAACCCGATGACCCGCCCGGTCTGTCCCGGAACCTCCGCCGAGCCGCCCGGCGAGCGGCTCGGCGGAGCGCCGCGTACGGGGAACCGAGTCCGGCCTCGCGGAAAGGCTGAACGCGGCCGTCGTCGTCAGGGCCCGCCGATCCTATGAAGAACCCTGATGCGACAGTTTGTCCAGGTCACGCTTGCAGAACCGGTGGTGAGCCCATTCCTCGCCGAGCACAGTGCCGAGGCATTGCCGCACTGTCCGACCCTCGGCGTACGGGGGCCATCTGTGGTCGTCCGGGATCGGCGCGGTCCTCGCGAGCTGATCAGGCGTGACCTCGGCCAGCCACGTCTCGATCTCTGAAGCTTGCCGAACTCGTACGGCGAGGACCTCGTCGAGGCTCGGTTGGGCGGACGGGTCGAGGTCGTCCTCCCGCTCCATGACGAACGATGGACCCAGTCCCATGGCCGTGAACGGCTCGGTGAGCCCGAGCACGCAGCGCCGGAACCAAGAGTCGTGCACGAAGACAAGGTGGCGCAGGGTTTCGACCATCGACCACTCGCCGTCGACGCCGTGGTGTTCGCTGTTCTCAGGCATGGACCGAACTCGCTCGATAGTCGTCGCCCAATCGTCTCGCAGTTGCCGCCAGGCCTCTCGCAGGTCGTCCGGCTGATCTGAGCGGATCAGCAGCCGTACCGGGTGCCGACGGTCGAGCTCCGCCTCGACGTACGACATCACCTCGACCCCGTTGACGACAAGATTGGTGACCAGGCCGTCGATCTCGGCGTCCTGCATGACCACGCCGACCATCCGCGCTCTACTCAGGTCGCATTCGCGGAATTCGGCGCCGGTGAGGTCCTCATCGTGGAAGCGTCGCATGCAGACAGGCTAGGTCGCACCGCACGCGACCCCGGATCTGCCCCGGAGAAGGCACGGGTTGGTGTCCCGGCGTACGGCTCGTCGAGCAGCAGCACCTGCGGGTCGGCCAGCAGCGCCAGGCCAAGGTTCAGTTTCGCCGGCGTGCCGCCGGAGAGCTGGTCTGCTCGGCTGCCCGCGTAGCGGGCGAAGCCGAGCGCGTCGTAGATGCCCCGACGGGAGGCCACAATGGCCGCGGCAGGCGTAGCCGAACTGCTCCAAGTGCTCATCATCGGTCAGCCGCGGGTAGACCAGCGGTTCCTGCGGGCAGTAGCCGAGCATGCCGGCGCGGGTCACGGTGCCCGCGTCCGCGGCGAGCGCACCGACCACGGTCGAAACAGTAGATGGGTTCGTCGTCCACCTCCCCGGGGACGTTCCCCGATGGCCTCAGCATCTCCACAGATACCCCCTTGGGGTAGTGCCGTCCGGCCTGTAGCATGGGCCGGAAGTGGTTACCCCCCAGGGGTATCCGCGCGGTGTGGGGAGGCGGCATGGGAACGGGTGTGTCCGATCGGGTGGGCGCTACGTCGAGCGTCTCGACGTGGGCGGCGGATCTGGTGGCGGCCGGGCTGGGGGTGTGGCTTGTCGGTGGGGTCTATCTGGACGGGTGGGCGCACCTGCACCGCCCGGGGATGGAGTCGTTCTTCACCCCGTGGCATGCGGTGCTCTACAGCGGTTTCGCCGCCTTGGCCGGATGGTTGACGGTCGTGGCCGCGCGGGCGCGGCGTGCGGGCGTGCCGCCGGCCGGGTGGGTTCCGGCCGGGTACGGGCTCGGTCTGGCCGGTGTGGCGGTGTTTGTGGCCGGTGGGCTCGGCGACATGATCTGGCACCAGGTGTTCGGCGTCGAGGTGGGTCTGGACGCGTTGCTGAGCCCTACCCATCTGGTGTTATTGGTCGGTGGTGTGCTGATGTTGAGTACGTCGCTGCGCGCGGCCGCCGGCCGGCCGGCGGACCGGCGGATGCTGCCGGCCATGCTGGCGGTCGCGGCCACGGCGGCGTTGGCCGCATTCTTCCTGTCCTACCTGTCGGTGTTCGCCGACGCCGCCGCTGCCGTGGCGCCCACCGAAATCCCGGAGGGCGCGCCGGGGCACCGGCAGGCGGAGAATTTCACCGTCGTCGGTCTCGGCGAGTACCTGGGCACCACCGGGGTATTGGTGGTAGCCGTCCTGTACACGCTGCGACGCATCGGCCGCCTACCGGCCGGTCTGATCACCGCTGTGGTCGCCGCGGTCGCGGCGGGCGGCGGCGTGCTCACCGAGTTCGCTCATCCCGCGGCGCTGCTGGGCGCCGTGCTCGGCGGCGTGGCCGCCGACGTGCTCGTGCAGGCCGTGGCCGCCCGCACCCGGCGGCACGCGGCCGTAGTGGTCGGGTTGGCGCTGCCCGCCCTGGTCTGGCCCGGCCAGCTGGCCGGGCTGGCGGTGGACGGTGCGGTGGCCTGGAGCGTCGAACTGTGGGCCGGCGTGGTCGTCGTGACGGCGCTGGCCGGTGCCGTTCTCGGCAGCCTGCTATCGGCTCGCGACGTGCCCGCCGACCGGTCGACGGCGTGACAGGGTTCAGCTGCCACAACGTTCCTATCCAGATAGCTCCTCGGGCGCCGTGCCGCTCGTCGCACGGTGCCTACCGCCCGGCGCCATGGCAGGGCAAGCGCTTGCCCGGCGCGCCGGAAATCGAGCGGTCATGGCGACCGGCGGGAAGTCGCCGCTGGCGTCGGACCGGAGGGACGTGCATGCACAGTGGAGGCGTTCGCATGGTCCGAGTGACCGGCATTCTGCATGGCTGGCCGCCCGTTCACCGCCTGAGCCTTCAGTGGGTCAGTAGTAATACGAGTGTGCGTCCGTCGGCAGGCGCGCATGTTCGGCTGACCGTTGCCGGCCGGCCGGGCCGGAGCCTGGGCGGCACTTCGAACGTCACGAACGAGGCCATCGGGAGATGCCCGATTGGGGCGTCCGAGTTCGCATAATGCAACAAAAAAAGGATTGTGTACAGATACCTGCCCACAATGGCTGATTTCAAACACGCCGATCGACTGGATCTTCCTTATTGACGTGTATCGACATAGGGAGGAAGGGTGTCGGCAAGCCCGCCCCGATCATCGACTCGGCTGATCACCGACGCGGCGTACCCACGCCACGACCGGGGCTTGACCAGCGCGCTGTTCACGAAGAGGTTGTCCCCCGTTCCAGGGAGCCCACGGTGAAGACAGACATCAACCGACCATCCACCACATCCGTCGCTCGGGCGATCGTCGCCGCCCTACTCACCTCAGCAGTTCTGGCCGTACCGGCCGCGGCGGCTGCGGCGCCGGTCGAGCCGCCCGGCGCCGCAGCCAAGGCGACGTTCGGCGTCTCCAAGGCGGCCGTTGCGGCCGCGAAACAGTACGAGCCCACTGACAATTTCACCGCGACGTGGAAGCGGGCGGACGCGCTGAAGGTCCGCCCGGATCCGACCACGACCACCCCACGGGTCGACGAGAACTTCCCGGTCATGACCGACAAGGTGTGGATCTGGGACACCTGGCCGATGACCAACCTGTCCGCCGAACCCATCACGTACAAGGGTTGGAAGGTCATCTTCTCGCTGACGGCTCCTCGCTCGATCTTCTTCGGTGACCGGCACTGGCAGGCCCGGATCGGGTTCTTCTACTCGAAGACCGGTACGGCCGCGGACTGGAAGTACGGCGGAGACCTGTTCCCCGAGGGCTACTCGCGCGGCAGCCGGGAGTGGGCCGGCACCGCCATCCTCACCGGCACGAACACGGTGAGCGCGTACTACACCGCCTCCGGTAAGGACAACGGCGGCATCAACAACACCGACTTCCTGCAACGGCTGGCGATGTCGCAGGGAAAGATCCACGCCGACAGCCAGCGCGTGTGGTTCACCGGGTTCCGTAAGCACACAATCATCGCGGAGCCGGACGGGACCAACTACCAGACGGCGGAGCAGTCGGCCAGCGGCGGCATCATCTACGCCTTCCGCGACCCGTACGTGTTCCGCGATCCCAAGGACCACAAGATCTACGCGCTGTTCGAGGGCAACACCGCGGGTGTCGCCGGCGACTACGTCTGCCAGCCGCGTGACCTCGGCACCTTGCCGCCCGGGCAGAAGGAGGTGCCCGCGGACGCCAGGAACTTCACCGGCAACATCGGGCTTATGCAGGCTACCGACGAGACGATGACCAAGTGGAAGCTGCTGCCGCCGCTGTTGTCGGCCAACTGCGTCAACCAGCAGACCGAGCGCCCGCATGTGATCTTCCGGGACGGCAATTACTACCTGTTCACGATCAGCCATACCTTCACCTACGCGCCTGGCCTGACCGGCCCGGACGGCGTTTACGGGTTCGTCGGCCCGGCGCTGCGCAGCGACTACAAGCCGATGAACGGCAGCGCGCTGGTGCTGGGCAACCCGGCCGACGCCCCGTTGCAGCAGTATTCGCACGAGGTGATGCCCAACCTGATGGTGCAGAGCTTCATCGACACCGTTCCAACCGCGGCCGGCGGCGTACGCTACGGCGGCACGCTGGCGCGCACGGCGCAGCTGCAGGTCGACGGTGCGAACAGCTACCTGGACCGGCAGCTGGCCTACGGATTCATCCCGGCCCTGGCGTCCGTCGGCTGAGCGACTCCACTCCGTTTCGGCCGCCACCACCTTGCCGGGTGGTGGCGGCCACCCGCTCAGGTCCGATCGCTGAGCATGACGTTCCGCATGGTGGCAGTGCCAAGCGCGGGCGTTGGCGATGGGGGCGGTCCGCCGGCTGGCAACGATGCGCAGCGCGCTCGGCAGGCCGTCACCCGTGGGCCCGTCCGACACCCCCGCCGTCCTCTCCCGGCACGCCGATCCGCAGGCCCAGCGCGCCGCCCGGCGAGCCGGGTCCATCGGCCCTCGACACGCCGGCCGGGAGCCGCACCGGCCCGGTGGCGATCAAGCGGCGCAGCGCCGGGCCGAGCGGGCGTTCGACCAGGCGGTGGACCAGCCAGGCGGCGACGAGCAGCACCGGGATGGCGCCGGCGACGAGCAGCGGGACCGGGAGACCGGTGCGGTCGTAGGCGTACCGGATCATCGTGTAGCCGATGCGCGGATGCAGCAGATAGAGCGGGTACGACACGGCCCCGGCCACGGCCAGCCAGCGCCAGCTCCAGCGGTCGGTGTGCCCGAGCGCGATCACCAGCAGCACCGCGAACCCGAGCGTGATGATCAGCAGCCCCGGCCCGACCGGCACCGGGAAGCCGGGGTTCGCGGACAGCACGCGCTCCCGCACGCGGACCAGGCTGATCACCTACGACGCGGCGAGCAGCAACCCCAGCTCGGGGCCGGGGTCCGCCACACCGTCCCGGGCGGCCTGCAGCCAGGCACGGATGTTGGTCAGCGGCGTGCCGAGCTCGTGCGCGATGTCGTTGACCATCGCCTGCCGCTGCCGTTCTCCGGCCTCCCGGCGCTCGGTCAGGTCGTTGAACGCGGCGGTGAGCCGGCCGATCTCGTCCCGGCCCCGGATCGGCAGGCGGGCCACGCCCTGCTCCGCGGCGCGGGTGAGCGCGCAGCGGCCGGGACATCCGCACGCCGACCACCAGCGTGATCGCGACGGCGATCGCCAGCACCAGCGCCGAGACGCCGGCGATCCGCATCGTGCTGGCCCGGGAGAGGTCGAAGACCGGGCCGGTCGCCGATGCCGCGTCGTGGATGTAGAGGTACGCGGGCGGGGCCACGTACGGCCGGAGCTGCTCCCGGAGGGCACCATCGATGCAGGTCCGCGTGTCCGACCCCGCAGGGGTCGATCCGGTCCAGGTGAAGCCGAGCAGCACGGTGACCGTGCCGTCTCCCAGGCAGGCGTTGGTGAGGGTGGTCAGCCCGTCCAGCGCCCGCTGTTCGGTGGCGGTGGGGACGTCGGCGCCGGACTCGCGCGCGCAGTCGGCCGGCTGCGCGTCCGATGCGCCGTCCGCGGAGGTCAGCGTCGGCCGGCCGCCGGTCTCACTGGAGATCCATGTGTCGAGGCCCTTGCCGATCATGCACGACTGTGCCGCCAGCTGCGCGCGGAGACGGTCGTCAATTCGTCCTCGGTGAGCCGGTACGGACCCACCGCGCGCCGGTCGATACCGCGCCCGCCCGGGTCGACGGAGAGGTAGCCCTCGAGGTAGAGCGGGTCGACCAGCGCCGACCGCCGGGCCGGCAGCACCGGCGACATCTCCGAGCTGGCCAGGAACCCGCCGTCCGGACCGGTCAGCGTGATCTGCCGGCTGGTCAGCGCGGCGAGTTCGACGAGCAGCGGCCGCACCGCGGACCAGTCTTTGTGCGTCGCGGCGTAGGTGACCACCTCGTCGTAGATCCGCGCGTCGTAGGAGATCCCGTGGCCCTGCGCCTGCACGATCGCGCGCGTGGTGCTCTGCGCCGCGAGCCACGCGGTGGCCGTCACGGCGCACAGCATGACCACCAGCGAGAGGGCCAGCAGCCGCGCGACCAGGCTGCGGTGCAGCGGGACGCGCGTCACCGCGACCCGTCCGTGAGCTTGTAGCCGACGCCGTATACGGTCAGCAGGTAGGCCGGGCGGCGCGGATTCGGCTCGATCTTGCGGCGCAGCCTCATGACGTGCATGTCGGCGGTACGGTCGGCGGCCTCGAAGCCACGGGTCTGCTCCAGCAGCTGCGCGCGGGTGAACACCCGGTCGGGCGCGGCGGCCATCGCGGCCAGGATCTCGAACTCTCCGGGCGTACAGTCCACCCGGCGCCCGCCGCTGGTCACATGCCGGCCCCGGACGTCGACCACGATCTCGCCGACCCGCAGCGCGGCATCCGGCTCGACCGGCGCCCACTGGGTGCGGCGCAGCATCGTGCGGACCCGCGCCATCAACTCCCGCGGGTTGTAGGGCTTGATCAGGTAGTCGTCCGCACCCACGTCCAGTCCGCGCAGCAGGTCGTCCTCGTCGCGCCGGGCGGTCAGCATCAGCACCGGCACGTTGCTCTCCCGGCGCAGCACCCGGCAGACCTCGACGCCGTTCAGCTGCGGCATCATCACGTCCAGGATGAGCAGGTCCGGCCGGATCAGCCGAACCTGTTCGATCGCATCCCGGCCGCCGTGCACGACCAACGCCCGATACCCGTTCGCCTCCAGGTACCGCCGGACCACCTCGGCCTGCCGGGCGTCATCCTCAGCGACCAGCACATGAGCACGCACAGCAGCGACTATAGGCAGCCGGGACCCAGCAGCAGCCGATCATGACAATGCCGATACAACCGGCCTACGCCCAGGTCAGCATGGGTCAGGTCACGCATCAGTGCGGCTCTGATGCGCCAAGATCAGACAGGCATCTTGATCACCGGATGGTGGACCCCGCGACCGACGCCGTCACCTCGTCACCGGGACGGGTCCACGCTGGTGCCGAGCCGGTTCGGCAGGTATGCGGTGAGCAACCGGTCGTACTCGGCTTGGGCGATCGGCAGGACGATTCCGTACCGGGAGTTCCTCGGCAGCGAGTACGAGGCGGCCACCTTCGTCCACGTGCCGGCGGTCAGAACTGCCGGCTCCTGTGCAGCGGCGCCCGATTCACCGTGCTCCCGTCTCCCGATCACCGGGAACCCGCAGCCGCGGGCCACGCTCCGGATCCGGCGGCAGCTCGAACCTGGCCCCCGCGTCCCGCAGCCGCTGCTTGGCGCGTGAGATGCGCTGTCCCATCGTCTTCTCCGGCACAAGGAAGGCCGCAGCGATCTCGCTGGTGGTCAATCCGCCGACCGCTCGCAGAGTCAGCGCCAGTTGCGACGATGCGGACAGTGCGGGATGACAGCACAAGAACAGCAGTTCCAGCATGTCGTCGCGGACCGGCTCCGCGTCGAGCGGCGGCATGACCAGCGTGTCCCGCGGCGTGGCATCGAGCACAGCGCGCTCTCGACGCTCGCGGGCGCTGTCGGCCCTGACCCGATCGACGTAGCGACGCAAAGCCACTGTGCTCAACCAACCCATCGGGTGAGCCGGGACGCCGCTGCCCGGCCAGGCGTCGACGGCGGCGATGAGCGCCTCCTGCACGGCGTCCTCACAACGGGCGAAGTCGCCGTACCGACGCACCAACGCGCCGAGAACCTGAGGCGCGAGCCGTCGCAGGAGCTGGTCGATCGGCTCGTCAGCCGTCAAGTGTCACACCGCTGCTCTGCATCAGCGGCCACATCTCCAGCCCGGCGCCGTACCGCAACCCCGGATAGGACCGTGCGATGTCCAGCGCCCGCTGCTCGTCATTGACATCGACTACGAAGTAGGAGCCGACGAACTCCTTCGCCTCCAGGTACGGGCCGTCGGTGACCACCGGGTTGCGGTCAACCATGCGGACAGATCGCGGCCGGGCAACCAGCCCTTCACCTCCAACCAGCTCTCCCGACTCACCTAACACCACGTTGAACGCTTCCACCTCGTCGATCAGGGCCGCCAGATCGGCGGGCGTCAGACTGTTCCATGCGTCCTCGTTGCCGTAGATCAGCATGATGTACTTCACGTTTCGCTTCCTCTGCGCGGCACCCAGTCGGCGGGTCGGCCCCGATCGTTGCACGAAGGCCCCAGCCGACCCACGCGCACATGCCGCGACTCGCGCGCCTGTCGCCGACAGGTGGCGAGGCCCTGTCGGCTGGTAGAGCGATGCTGACTACCCTGCACGGGTGCAGTACGAAGCTGTCGAGACGGCCATCCAACGGATGGTCGACACGGCCGACGACGAGAGACTTCGCGCCTTCGTAAACGAGACCGTCTTGCGGCTCACCCGGGACAACAAAACTGCTCCGATCCGTGTCCAGATGGCAGCTCGACAACAACGCCTGGCTGGCGCTCAATGAAGCCTGCCGACACGTGCTGACGGCAGGCCCGGCCGAGCTGCGCCGTCAGTTGGCGCAGATCGGCGCCGGCGTTACCGACGGGGACATGGACAGCGTCCTCCTCATCGTCGTCATGTCGCTGGAGCTGTGGGCCAAGCTTCCTTGAGACCGGCGACCGCCGGGCAGTATATGAACTGGCGATCCGTTCGATCGATTTAGTCGACTTCCGGGCCGAGGACGCCGATCCTGTCGACTTGCACCCCGGTCACGGGGCCGGTCCCGAGCCTCCACGGCGCGGTGCAAACCGGGTGGCAGGTCGTGCCATGAGCCCGAAATGCGGTCGTACGGTGGCATTGGCGGTAAGACTACGGAGCCGGGCGGACGGGATCTACCACCTCGAATGACAACTCGGCGGCGCCGGACGCGCATCTCAGGTAGCTCTCCGATTGTTACCGGGCGGTTAACGTCGTGGCCCAATCCGTCCGAACAGGAGAAAGCCATGCGCAGATATCTGTACCTCGCGGCCGTCATCGGCAGCACGCTGTGCGCGACCCTGGTGGCTTCCGGCGCCGCCTACGCCGACAGCGGGGCCGTGCTCACGGTCGGCGCCGCAGGCGGCAGCAACGCCGCCGTGGACGACACCGTGGTCGCGGCCCTGGCCAGCGGCACGTCCGCCACCTTCTACTCCACCGCCACCAGCACCAGTGGGGTGAAGTGCTCCGCGTCCACGTTCTCGACGACTGTCACCGACAACCCGCCCGCGGGCGGCGTGGCCACCGAGACGCTGGACAGCCAGACCTTCAGCGGCTGCACCACCAACGTGTTCGGCACCACCGGCGTCCGGAGCGTCACGCTGAACAGCCTGCCCTACACGGTCAGCGTGGACAGCGCCACGAACGCCGTCACGATCTCCGGCTCGATCCAGTCCACGGTCGTGATCAACACGATCCTCGGCTCGATCACCTGCGTCTACCGCCCGGCCTCCGGCAGCATCTCCGGCACGGCCGACAACGCCACCAACTCGATCTCCTTCACCAACCAGCAGTTCACCAAGGTCTCCGGCTCGGGCCTGTGCCTGTCGTCGGCCTATTTCACCGCGAAGTACTCCCCGGTCACCGACACCACCCAGAGCGCCGCGGTCTTCGTCAACGGCTCCTAAAGGCGTCGTCCCGTCCCCCTCTCCCCGTGTTCTCCAGTGCGACGACGGCGCGCACGGGGGAGGGCCGGCCTCGCTGGTCAGTCGCAGGCGGTCCCGTTGACGCTGAACGCCGTCGGGGACAAGTCGTTCGTCGCCCACGTGCCCTAGAAGCCGCCGGAGTAGGGGTCGGCCTCAGCCTGTCCGGCCGGCGCGTACGAGTGCCGCCGAACTTCCTCAACGTCGACGGCGCTCGGCTGCGGAATTGCTGAGGTGCTGGTCAGGCAGGGTGTACGCGGCGACGACGGACGGTCAGCTGGTGTATCTGGCCCAGTCCACGTGCGTTGTCACGTGGTCGGGCGTGGCCTGATTCGGCGCCGGCACCGAGCCCTCAGGCCCCGGAATCACCTGTACGTAGAGATACATCGGGACGGACGGAATGGCCACCCGGGCGGGTAGTTTCCGGGTGTCGAAAATGACCGCGCCGTTCAGGGAGACGGCGACGAAATCGGCCCGCCATTCGATCGCGTACGTGTTCCACGCGGTGAAATCCCCGGTGACGGGCGTGCCGTCGATCGGGCTGCCGCCGGCGCTGCGGATGACCGGGTACATGCTCCGGCGGGCGCCGTCGTCGATCCGCGCCAGCGTCAGGAAGCCCCAGCCCGGGGTGTTCTCGTCGGCCTCCGAATACAACCCGATGATCGGGGCGTACCCGGTGCCGGCGTCGAATTTGGCCCGGACCTCCCACACCCCGTACGTGCGTTTGACTCCGCGTTCCAGGCACCAGCACACGGAACCGGCCATGTTCCCGGTGCCGGTCCGGCTGCGGCCCGTACCACTGATCTGCAGTTCGCCGCCGCTGACCCGCACCATGCTCGGGGACCACGACGATCCGTTCTGCTGCCGCGTCTGGTGGGCGTGCCACTGCAGGGGTGCCAACCCGGTGCCGGAGAAGTCCTCGGTGGCGGTGAAGCGACTTGCGGCGGGCGGGTCGGACGGCCGGCCGGAGCGCTGATCGGACGGCCGGAGAAGGTTGACGGTGCCAACGGCGACGGCCAGGGTGACGGCCAGGGCGAGAGCCGCGGAAAGAGAGCGGCGCCGACGACGCGGCTTCCCGGTGACGGTCCGGGCGGCCCGGGACTCCCCGTCAGTGTGGACAGCGGCGGGGATCATCGAGGCCGAGGCCGAGGCCGAGGCCGGGGTCGGCGGCGGAGCGGGCGCCGGCGCGGCGGGCGCACCGGCACCTGGCGTCTCGGATCGCTTCGCCGGTGCGGCGGCGGCCAACTGATGGTCGGCGCGCAGGACGGTCTCATAAAGAAGCATCAGTTGCGGGCTCGGGTCGGTGCCGTACTCCTCGGCGAGGTGCTGCCGGTGCGAGCGGCACCGCTCCAGCGCCTCGGTCGGCCGGCCCGCCTCGGCCAGCGCCCGCACCAACGCCACGACCAACGGCTCCACCAACGGGTGCGCGTCGGCCAGCGTGGTCAACGGCGCGAGCACCGCCGTCGCGTTGCCGACCGCCAGCTCGGCCTCCGCCCACTGCGCCCTGGCCGTCAGGAGTTCGCCGGTCAGATGCTCGCGGGTGCGGGCCGCCCACGCCCCGCCCACTCCGGTCAGCGGGTCGCCCCGGTGCAGCGCGACGGCCCGCCGCAACAGGTCGACGCGCTGCTCGGGGGTGCGCGACGGCACCCGGGCCCGCCCGACCAGCTCCCGGAACAGGAACAGGTCGACCTGATCGGGCTGGGCCGTCAACCGGTAGCCCCCGGGCTGGTTGATGACGGTCACCGTCGCGTCGCCGAAGGACTTCTCCAGCACGCGACGGATCCGGGTGATGTAGGTGCCGAGCGTCCGGGTCGCCTGCCCGGGCGGGCCGTCGCCCCAGACCCGGTCGATCAGGGTCGTCGTCGACACCACCCGGCCCGCGTCGACCGTCAACGCGGCCAGGACCGCCAAGCGGCGCGGTTCGCCGGCGTGGACGACCCCGTCATGGGCGAGAACCTCAACCGGTCCGAGCAGCCGCAGCTCCGCCACCGTGCAACCTCCCCGCCCAACCGCGAAAAGCTCGCCTGGTCGGCGACGACCATATCAACCGATGGCCGGCGGAGATCCACCCGCTGCCGGAGGTGCCGGTCGTGGTTCCCTTCCGTCAGCCGGCACGAACAAGCAGGGCGACGAGACGGAGAAGCTCCGGCTGCGCAGCCGCAGAACGACCATCGTGGCGGGCCGAGCGCCGGCTCGGCCGGCGTCCGACCCGGGCCGGTTCACCCCCTCTGACCTGGGACTCAGCAATCCCACAGCTGATCAGTCGGAGCGCCTTCGCGATGCTCTTGAAGCGGAACGGGCGGGTTGACGCCGGCCGGCGCGGGATTCATAGGACCACCGATCGCGAGGCCGGATTCACCGCATAAATCGAAAGCTGGAGGCCCAGATGAAGAAGACATTTGTGATTGCTGCTACCGCGACGGTACTGCTCGGAGCGGCACCGAGCGCCGCTCAGGCGGCAAGGCCCAGCTGGTCGAGCTCGGGCGTGAGCGGCGTGGCGGCCAGCGGTCAGTACAGCAAGACCGGAAGCAGCGTTCACATCTACGGCAAGTTGTACGACTCGGCCGGCGACGACCAGTCGGCTCGCATCATCGTGCGTTTCAGTGGTGAGTGCTGCGCCCACGCTATTACCAACAGCAATGGACACGGGACCAGCGTCCCAGTTGATCTGTCCTCCACCCAGGCGGCCCACCTGGAAATTCAGGAATGCAGGGGTGGCGGGATCTACATCTGGACCTGCGGAGACTTCAACCGGGTCTACTAACTGTCAGCGGGCCCGGCCACCCGAAGCGGGTGGCCGGGCCTCGCGTCCCGCTGTCATACGCCCGGACGGGTGGTCCTGCCACCATTGTCATGCGCCTCCAGCCAGACTCGTACAAGCCCAGACTCTGCGGTTGCGGGTGGGCGGTGGTGCAGCCGAACTGGACCCTGCTGACCAGCACCGGCCATTTCCGCCCGCCCACGTTCCGACCCACTCCGGCACCTCCCGAACAGTCGTCGTCTCGCCCGCCCGCATTGTCACCGACCCAGCAGGAATGGCGACGGAGTCTCACCCGTGCATCGTCGCTTAGCCTCGGCACCCCGCAGCCCAGCAGCCAGTACGACGACCGGGATCTGGCGGGTCGTCCGGCTCGCCGCGGTAAGTTGCGGCCGTCGGTTTGGAACGCCGCGCGGGGCGTGCGCCGCGGGAATGGCTGGCAGGAGACCCGATGATCTATACCGAAGCGGTGCGGCTCCTGGAGGCCGAAGGGTTGCGGGTGGCCCTTCGCACATACGGTATCGAGGGGTGGTCCGACTCGCCGTCCGGGGTCCTTCGGTTCGAGATCGGTCGTTCCAGCGCCGGCGGGGACGAGGTCAGCATCCGCC
>Ga0070668_100002062_pt1 | contig 14707 bp, 16 predicted proteins | sample KBSS43metaG_FD_64661 | JGI IMG/M metagenome (GOLD analysis project Ga0070668, IMG submission 64661) | Switchgrass rhizosphere microbial communities from Kellogg Biological Station, Michigan, USA - KBS S4-3 metaG | ecosystem: Host-associated > Plants > Roots > Rhizosphere > Soil ... | reverse complement strand
GGCATCGGCGCGCTATGGGTGCGCGACGGGCTCGATCTGAAGCCTCTCGTTCATGGCGGCGGGCAGGAAGGGGGGCTGCGCTCCGGCACGCTCAGCCCGGCGCTCTGTGCTGGTTTTGGCGCAGCGGCGGCCCTGTGCACAAGTCTGCGGACAAGCGATGGGGAACATGTGGAGGCGCTGTGGAAACAGGCGCTTGGCCTGTTCGAGGGATGGGTTCTCAATGGCAGTGCCACGCATCGCTGGCACGGCAATCTCAATCTGCGCAAGCCGGGGTTGGACGTGGCGCGGCTGTTGTCGGAATGCCGCACCGTGGCATTTTCTGCAGGCTCTGCCTGTGCCAGCGGGTCTGGCAGGCCCAGCCATGTCTTGCGCGCCCTGGGACTTTCGGACAGGGATACCAAAACCGCGATCCGTATCGGTTTCGGACGTTATACAAGGGCAGAGGAACTGGAGGAGGCTGCTGCCGTGCTCAACGCGGCGGCGCAAGCGCAGGGAGTCTAAGCCTATGGTTCGCGTCACCTTCCTCACCGCCGATGGCCAGCGCGTCGTCGCACAGGGCGAGGCAGGACAACGCCTGCTGGAACTGGGCCAGAACGCAGGCATGCCGCTGGAAGGCACCTGCGAAGGCCAGATGGCCTGCTCCACCTGCCACGTCATCGTCGCGCCCGATTGGTACGAGCGCCTGACCGAGGCCAGCGAGGACGAGGAGGACATGCTCGACCTTGCCGCCGGGGTCACCCGAACCAGCCGCCTTTCGTGCCAGATCGTGCTCGACGCGGAACTCGATGGCCTGGAAGTGCGCGTGCCGGCCGAAGCGCGAGACATGCAGCCGCGTTGAGCGGCGGCGGGTTTCGGGCGGGGTTAAACCGTGGCCGCAGGCCCTTTTTGCATCCGCTTTCGTCATGCCGAACTTGGTTCGGCATCCAGCCTGCCCGTTGCGCGTGATTCTGTAGCGCAGAGCAGGGAGAAGCCTGGACCCTGAAACAAGTTCAGGGTGACGGTGGGTGGAAAATATTCCTATTTCGCGCAGAGGCGCAGAGGCGCGGAGAAACAACTGAATCTCTGCGCCTCCGCGCCTCTGCGCGACACAAAATCTGATGACGCTGCGAGCCGCTTTGTCCGCATTCGCCCAGTTGCGACGGGTAGCCTGGGCGACAATGACCACTTCCCACTAAAACCCGCCAATCCCCGTTCGGGCTGAGCTTGTCGAAGCCCCGTGCGCTTGGCTCAATCCCCCGCTACAATGGCGCTGAGCTTCCATTGGTCGCCCTTGCGTTCGGCGATCACGCGGCGGGCGAGGAGGCTGCGCAGGCGGGTGGTTTCGATCCAGCCCTTGCGTTGGGGTTTGCCGGTGATCACGGCAGTGTAGCGCGCTGCCGGATTGAAATTGGGGCCGAGTGTCACAAGCGACCAGTCGAGCTTGTCCACTTCCTCTGCCGTGTCGCTGGGCTTGGCGCGCAGGGGGACGCCTTGGCCGGTCACCAGCATGGTCATGCCGGGGTCGACGTCTTCCGGCACATTCCAGAAGAACCACGGCAACACCACCAGCCCCCCTTGCACCGCGCAACCCAGGGGCAGGATGCGGGAGAGGTCCGTCCACACCGCCTGGCCACCGGGGGAAGCGAGGCGCTTTTGCAGTTCGGCAGGGCCATGGCCGCCGCCATAATCCAGCGTAACGTCGGGCGAGGACAAGGCGGCGAGTGCGGCGGCATCGCGGCTTTTGACGGCGCTGGAAAGCTGCGCCGCAAACGCGTTCCAGCCTGGCAGCCCGGTGCAATCGTCGCGCGGGGGCAGGGCGATGGCGGGCAGGGCCGCTGCAGTATCGGCCGGCGTCATCGGCGCTTCGGGAGTGGGCTTGACCGGCAGGGACAGCGTCGGGCTGGAGCTGGGTTCTGCCTCGCTTGGCACAGGCTCGGGCGTTGCCGAGGGCAAAGGGGCGGCGGCAGTGGCGCTTGCTTCGGGCTCGGGCTGGCGCTTGCAACCGGCGAGGGCAACGCTTGCCGCCAGAACGGCCATGCTGCCAAGACGCAGCCCCGATTTCAGCCCGATATTCCGCATGCCCTCACTCACCCTGCAACGGTTTCCCCTTGTGGACCAACGCCTTCGGGCGCCGCCAGTTCCGCCACGCTATCGGCCGCGCCATAGCGGGGGGCGGTTTCGACCAAGGGAACTTCCTCGATCTCGCGCTTGCCAATCTCGATATGCTTGTCGCGCAGCCGGCGCCCGGCTGACAGCACATTGCGTTCAAAGCTACCCACGAACTTGTTGTAATTGCCAACCGCGCTTTCCAGACCGGAGCCGACGCGCTTGAGGTGATCAGCCGCCACGGCCAGGCGGTCATAAAGCTCGCCGCCCATCCGGCCGATCTCCCGCGCTTCGCGGGCGAGGCCATCCTGCCGCCAGACTTGCGCGACGGTGCGGCAGATCGCCACGAGATTGGTGGGCGAGGCAAGCAGCACACGGCGGTCGAATGCAAAGTCCCACAGTTGCGGATCGCGTTCCAGCGCGGCGGCGATGAAGTGTTCGCCCGGCACGAACATCAGCACATAGTCTGGCGCATCCTCGAACTGGCTTTGATAGGATTTGGCGCCCAGCGTCTGGATATGGTTGCGCATCGATTGCACGTGGGCGGCCAAGGCCACGCCGCGCGCCGCATCGTCCGCCGCCTCGAACGCGTCCTGATAGGCATTGAGCGAGACCTTGGCGTCGATCACCAGGAGCTTGTTGCCGGGAATGCGCACGATCGCGTCGGGGCGCAGGCGGCCTTCCTCGGTGTCGATCGAATGCTCGGTCACGAAATCGGTGTGTTCGGCAAGGCCACACTGTTCCAGCACGTTGCGCAGCTGCTGTTCGCCCCAGCGGCCGCGCGCCTTGGGCGCATTGCGCAGCGAATTGCCCAGCCGTGCGGCTTCGGCACGCACCTGTTCCTGCCCATCGCGCATGGCCTGGATCAGGCCGGTGAGATTGCCGAAGGCATCGACGCGCTCTTTTTCGAGCTTGCCGACCTGCTCTTCATAGCTCTTGAGGCGCTGGTCTACCGGAGCGAGCAGCGCGCGCAGCGACTGCGCGGCCTTTTCCTCGCTCTGGGCAAAGCGTTCCTGCGCGCGGACCATGAAGGCTTCCTGCGCGCGTTCCAGAACCTTGTTGCCGGCGTTTTCGAATTCGCGGCGCAAGACTTCCTGCGCCTCGATCAGCAGGCGCTTCTGCTCGGCAAAGTTGGCAGCGTCGGCCTTCATCCGCGCAAGCTCGGCGCGCAAGTCCTCGCGCGACTGGCGCGCCTCGTGCAGGGCGTCGCGCAGCGTGTCGGCCTCCGTCGCGCGCTCGTTGGCGGCGGCGAGGCGGCTGGCAAGCTGGTCGCGCTCGGCGCGCAAGCCATCGCGCTCGGCTGCGACATGTTCCACCTGCCGGGCGCGTTCGGCCATCGTGGCAAGGTCCACGGCCATGGCCTTGACCTGCGCTTCTGCCGTGCGTGCCTCGTTCTCGCGCGCCGCAACGCGCGCCTGTGCCTCGGCCAGCGGGCGGGAGCCGAAGAACCAGCCCAGCGCAAGGCCGATCACCAGCGCCACGATCACGAACACCACCGACACGTCACGCCTCCAGTCAAGAACAGAGCAGGAACGTAAACGAAGCGGCCCGGCAACGCAATGTGCCGGGCCGCTTTATCCTCAACTGAACGTGCCCGGTGGGCCGATCACGCCACCTTGCGCAGCTTGTCCAGCTTCTTGAGCGCCATCTGGCGCTTGAGGCGCGAGAGGTGGTCGATGAACAGGATGCCCTCCAGGTGGTCCATCTCGTGCTGCAGGCAGGTTGCCAGCAGCCCTTCCATGTCTTCCTCGTGCACCTGCCCGTCGAGATCCTGCCAGCGGGCGCGGATGCGCGCGGGGCGTTCCACTTCGGCGTAGATTTCGGGCACCGAGAGGCAGCCTTCGCGATAGAGCATGTGCTCTTCGGACGGTTCGAGAATCTCGGGATTGATGAACACGCGCGGTTCGCGGCGCAGGGGCTGGTGGGCGTGGCCACAGCCGTGATCGTGGCAATGTTCGGGCTCGGCGTCCTCGTCCTCGGGCTGGAGGTCGATCACCAGCACGCGCAACGGCACGCCAACCTGGACGGCGGCAAGGCCGATGCCTGGCGCGTCATACATCGTGTCGAACATGTCGGACACGAGCGTGCGGAGTTCGTCGTCGAACTTTTCCACCGGAGCCGAGACCTGCTTGAGGCGCGGATCGGGAACTTCAAGGATTTCGCGGATAGCCATGGTGGCAAGATAGGCGGAGTGGCAGGGAGTCGCAAGGCGAGGGTTTCGATCACGGTGATCGGGTGGCTGGTTGGCGCTAGGTTTCCACCACCCACAACCCCCTCCTCCGACGAAGAGGGGGGCTTTTTGCTGTTAGAGCAAGCGGGCGAATTGCGCGGCGCTGGCGAAGGCCTGGGCGCGCAGCGCGCGGCGGGCGAGGGCCTGCTCGTCCTTGCCCCAAAGCTCTGCCTGCCAGTCTTCCTCCAGACAGGCGGCATCCCACAAGGCGTCGATGTCAGCGGCTGGATCGAGCGCGGCAAGGCCGATGATCAGCGAGGCTGACAGCGTCGTGGTGCTGCTCAAGGCGGCCAGCGCAAACGGGGACACTGCGTCCAGCCGCTGGCGCAGGGCGGCGAGCGTGGCATCGGGCTGCGGCTTGTGGATGATGCCCGCAACGCGGGTGAAGGCCACGCCGTGCTGCGCCTCGGCCATGGTCACCAGCGGCTCCCACAGCAGGCGCTGGCGCGCGGCGAGGGGCTCGTCGGGCTCTGCCCGGTAACACAAGGTGTCCGTCTCTGCATAAGGCAGCAGGTCTGCACGCGCGGCATCGGGCGCCGGGACGATCACGTCGATCGCATAGTCGGCCATGTCGCGGAACGTGAAGCGCGCCGTATCCAGCGTTTCGCCCTGGTCGGCCCATTCGGCGGCCATCGCCTGGGCAAGCGCTGCGGTGGGCACGATCTGCGGCTTGCCACCCTGGGTGCGAATGCCGCGCCCATCGAGCATCACGCGAAAGCCGCCGTCCTCTTGGCCAACGGTGACATCTTTGTAAAAGCGTTTCATGCGTCTCTTTTCCAGCGGCGCACCAGCCAGCGCGGCGCGCCAAAGAACAGGGTCAGGCCCACAAATGCCATGGCCATGGCGGCCCAGGGCGGTACGCTCGCCAGCCAAGGCACATTGCCCGATGCGGCCATGGCCCCGATCATCACGATCAGGGTGCCGGCAAGACGCACCGCTTGCAGCAGGGCAAAGCGGCCCAGCGCGGGATCGGCCATGGGCTAGCCTACCGCCTGAAGCAATTCGGCCAGTTCGGTGACGCTCCCGGCTACGGAATGGGCGCCGGCGGCAAACAGCTCTGCCCGCTCGTGATATCCCCAGTCCACGCCGATCGCGCGAACGCCGGCGTTGCGGGCCATGGCCATGTCGAATGCGGTATCGCCGATCATCACGGTGAGCGCCACATCCGCGCCGGTGGCATCGAGGCAGGCCTCGATCATGCTGGGATGCGGCTTGGACGGGTGGCGATCGGCGGTCTGCAGCGTCACGAAATGGCGCGAAAGCCCGTGGGTGGCGAGGCAATGCGCGAGGCCGCGGTCGCTCTTGCCGGTAGCCACGCCCAGCAGCCAGCCACGATGAACCAGGTCTTCGACCAGGGCAGCGATGCCGTCATAGAGGGGCTCGCCCACCATGCCGGCCTCGCGGCGGGCACGGAACGCGTCCTTGTAGGCCTGGGCCAGCAGATCGTGCGTTTCCGCCTCGCCTTCGGGATGCAGGCGGCGCATCGCTTCGGTCAGCGAGAGGCCGACGATCCGGCGCGTGTCGTTGCGCGTCGGTGGCACCAGGCCCATGGCATGGAACGCGCCATCCATCGCCGCGCCGATATCGGCCTGGCTATCGACCAGGGTGCCGTCGCAATCGAAGATGGCGAGGCGCTGGGTCATCGCTTGGCAGGGCCCTTGGGAGCAGAAGGCCGGGCCGGCGCGCGGCGTGCGGCGGGGGCGGCACCAGGCTTGGCGGCAGACCGGGTGGCCGGCTTGGCGCCCGCCTTGGCACCGGGTTTTCCGCCCGGCTTGCCGATCGGCTTGGCGCCGGGCTTGCCCAGCACCTTGGCACGCTGCCCGGTGGGGCGGCGCCCGCCGCCAGCTTCGGGACCATCGGCGCGCTTGCGCCGTTCGCCCCGGCGTTCCTTGCGGTATTGCTTGGCGTGGGCCTTGGCCACGCGCTTTTCCTGCGTCTTGGGATCGACCAGCACCGGCGCTTCGAGCGGCAGATCGCCTTCGCTTTCGGTAAAGCCCAATTGTTCCAGGCTCTTGGAAAAGTGATCGGGCAATGGGGCGGTCACGTCGAGCAAGTCGCCCTCGGGATGCTCGATGCGCAGGCGCCGGGCATGGAGGTGCAGCTTGCGGCTGATGCTGCCGGAAAGGAAAGCGGCCTGGCCGCCATACTTGCCATCGCCCACGATGGGGTGGCCGATCGCGGCCATGTGCACGCGCAACTGGTGGGTGCGCCCGGTATGGGGTTGCAGTTCCACCCAGGCGGCGCGGTTGCCGGCGCGATCGATCACGCGATAGCGGGTGCGCGCGGGCATGCCGTGCTCGCTTTCATCGACCATCATCTTTTCGCCGCCCGTGCCCGGCTGCTTGGCCAGCGGCAGTTCGATCATCCCGTCGTGGATATCGGGCACGCCCATCACCAGTGCCCAATAGATCTTGCGTGCAGTGCGGCCGGAAAAACGCTTGGAAAAGAACGCTGCGCTGCCCGGCGTGCGCGCCACGAGCAGGACGCCCGAGGTATCCTTGTCGAGCCGGTGGACCAGGCGCGGGCGCGGCGCATTGTCGGGCGCATAGGCATCGAGCAGGCCATCGACATGCTCGTGCGTGCCGCTGCCGCCCTGGGTGGCAAGGCCTGGTGGCTTGTTGATCACGATCGCGGCGCGATCCTGTTCCAGCACGATGCTTTCGGCAAGCTGGATCTGTTCCTCGGTCAAGGGCTTGCGCGTGCGGGCGCCTTTGGTGCCCATGCCGGGCAGCGGGCCGCCGGCGGGCGGCACGCGCAGCACCTGGCCGGTCAGCAGCCGGGTATCGACATCGGCACGCTTGCCGTCCACGCGAATCTGGCCGGTGCGCGCCCAGCGCGACACCATGGCAAAGCCCACTTCGGGCAGGTTGCGCTTGAACCAGCGGTCGAGCCGCACATCGTTGTCATCGGGCTTGATGGTAAACTGGCGGACGGCATCTGCATTGCCGGCGCCCTTGCCATGAGGGGCTTTAAAAGAGGTCATGGCCGCGCCCATAGGGCCTTTGCCCGCAAAATGCACGACATTGCTTGCCTTTCATCGGCAGAATCACTATTGGGCGCCCGGTTCGTGCCGGTCCTGATCGGATTCGGCCGGTTTTGTGTTCCTGGTATCTGGTGACCCCCGCGCGGCTGCGGGCTCTCGCCCGAAGCTGTTGAGGTGTGTCGGTTTATGCAGATTCTCGTTCGCGACAACAATGTTGACCAAGCTCTTCGCGCCCTGAAGAAGAAGCTTCAGCGCGAAGGTGTCTATCGCGAAATGAAGCTGCGTCGTCACTTTGAAAAGCCGTCGGAAAAGCGCGCTCGCGAAAAGGCTGCTGCCGTGCGCCGCGCCCGCAAGCTTGAGCGTAAGCGTCAAGAGCGCGACGGCGCCAAGTAAGGCGCCCTTGCAGCGGCGCAGACCGCTGCATTGAGCACTTGCGATAGGCCCTTTGGTGGGCCAAGAGGGCGCCGTGAATCACGGCGCCCTTTTCGTTGGTGCGGGCATTGCGCTCGAATCGGGAAACGGGCGCGGTCTGAAAGATCGAGAAAATGGGCAGCTCCAACGCTTGGGGCGGCCTGATCAGGGCAAATCCAGAGGGAAACCCCAGAGGGACACCAATGTCGGAAATCACCCGCGTTCCGTTGCAGCCCGTTGCCAAGGGCTCGCTCGCCAAGGTCTGGCTGGGCGTGATCGTTGCCGTGCTGGTGGGCATCGGCCTGGCCTGGGCGGCGCGCCCGGTGCATTTCAGCCAGGTGCGTGTCGTCACGCTCAAGGACGGGACGGGCAAGTCTCCCACCACGTCTGACGTTGCGCTGATCAACTATGTCGGCCGCATTGCCAGCACCGGCAAGGAATTCGACCGTGGCGAAAACGCCGCCATGCCGCTGCAAGGCGTGATCCCTGGCTTTGCCCAGGGTCTGCAGCAGATGAAGGTGGGCGGCAAGTACCGGCTCGAGATCCCGGCCGCGATGGCCTATGGCAGCCAGGCCCTACCGGGCCGCGATGGCACGATCGCCGTGCCCGCCAACAGCGACCTGGTGTTCGACGTCGAACTGCTCGAATTCCGCTCCATGGCCGAATTGCAGCGCCAGCAGGCCGCGATGCAGGCCTTGCAGCAGCAGATGCAGGGCCACGGCGCCGAAGCGGCACCGGCTCCTGCGCCGGTCCCTGCCAACTGATCCAGTTGCCGGGGCTGCAAACGGCCCCATGGCTTGAAGGACACCGCGTGCGATGGTAGCGCGCGGTGTTCTTGTTTTTGGCAAACCCTGCATGAAAGGGACGGCATGTCCGTGAATACCGCCGACGTGGCGAAGATCGCCAGTCTTGCGCGCATCAAGGTGAGTGAGGCCCAGCTTGAAGCGATGGTGCCCGAATTGAACGGCATCCTCGCCTGGGTGGAGCAATTGGGCGAAGTGGACGTGACCGGGGTTTCCCCGATGACCGCCGTGATCCCCAACACCTTGCGCCTGCGCGATGACGTGGTGAACGCCGATCCCCTGACGGGCGGCAACATCCGCGAGGCCGTGCTGGCCAATGCGCCGGTGGCCGAGCACGGCTTTTTCGGCGTGCCCAAGGTGATCGAGTGATTTTGGCGTTGCGCTGGGCGTGCTTCGACAAGCTCGGCACGAACGGATGTGGGTTTTGAATCAATCCCTGTTCGCCCTGAGCCTGTCGAAGGGCCGGCGCAGCACGAATACCAGCCTTCCAGTTTCCCACGCACGGACCCAAATGATCGTCCATGCGCAACCATCGGTTCGAACTGATGACTGACTTGACCGAACTCGGCGTTGCCGCCCTCCGCGATGGGGTGGCCGGTGGCGCCTTTACCGCCACCGAAGTGGCCCACGCGTTCAACGCCGCTGTCGAAGCGGCGCAGGGTGCTCTCAATGCCTTTATCGTCACCACGCCCGATGCGGCGTTGGCTGCGGCGGGGAAGGTTGACGAAGCCCGCGCCGCCGGCCAGCCGCTCGGCAAGATGGCCGGCGTCCCGATCGGCATGAAGGACCTGTTCGCCACCAAGGGCGTGCAGACCACGGCGGCCAGCAAGATCCTCGAAGGTTTTGTTCCGCCTTATGAAAGCACTGTCTCGCAGAAGCTGTGGGATGCGGGCGCGGGCATGCTGGGCAAGCTCAACCTCGATCAGTTCGCCATGGGTTCGTCCAACGAGACCAGCGGCTTTGGCAACGTGATCTCGCCCTGGCGCAAGGGCGGCGATACCACTCCGCTGGCGCCCGGTGGTTCCTCGGGCGGGTCTTCGGCAGCGGTGGCGGCACGCATCGCGCCCGCCGCCACGGGCACCGATACCGGCGGCTCGATCCGCCAGCCGGCCGCCTTCACCGGCATTTCGGGGATCAAGCCCACCTATGGCCGCTGCTCACGCTGGGGCGTGGTGGCGTTCGCCTCCTCGCTCGACCAGGCCGGGCCGATGGCGCGCGACGTGCGCGATTGCGCGATCATGCTGGAAGCCATGGCCGGGTTCGATCCCAAGGATTCGACCAGCCTCGACCTGCCGGTGCCAGCCTGGGAAGCCGGCCTCAATGCCGATCTGCGCGGCAAGAAAGTGGGCATCCCGCGCGAATACCGCGTCGATGGCCTCGATGCCGATGTGGCCAAGAGCTGGGACGATGGCATTGCCTGGCTCAAGGATGCCGGCGCGGAAATCGTCGACATCTCGCTGCCCCACACCAAGTACGCGCTGCCGACCTATTACATCATCGCCCCGGCAGAGGCTTCGTCGAACCTCGCCCGCTATGATGGCGTGCGCTATGGCCTGCGCGACTTGCCCGAAGGCGCCAACCTTCAGGACATGTATGCCGCCACGCGTGCCGCCGGTTTCGGAGACGAGGTCAAGCGCCGCATCCTGATCGGCACTTATGTGCTGTCGGCCGGGTTCTACGATGCCTATTACACCCAGGCGCAAAAGGTGCGCGCGCTGATCAGCCAGGACTTCATGACGGCGTTCGAGACCGTGGACGTGATCCTTACGCCCACCGCGCCCTCGGCCGCCTTCGCGCTGGGGCAGAAGAGCACCGATCCGGTGGAAATGTACCTGAACGACGTGTTCTCGGTGCCCGCGAGCCTTGCGGGCCTGCCCGCCATGTCGGTCCCCGCCGGTCTCTCGCGCGACGGGCTGCCGCTGGGCCTGCATGTCATCGGCCGCCCGCTCGATGAACAGGGCGTGCTGAACGCCGGCCTTGCGCTTGAACAGCGCGCACAGTTTTCGGCCAAGCCGGGTAAGTGGTGGTAAGATGAGCAGCTATCGTATCCAGGGCGCCACGGGCGAGTGGGAAGTGGTTATCGGGCTGGAAGTCCACGCCCAGATCACCACCCAGGCCAAGCTCTTTTCCGGTTCCGCCACGGCTTTCGGGGCCGAACCCAACACCCAGGTAAGCCTGGTGGACGCGGCGATGCCCGGCATGTTGCCCGTGCTCAACCGCGAGTGCATCCGCCAGGCCGTGCGCACCGGCATGGCGATCGAGGCGCAGATCAACACCTGGTCGCGGTTCGATCGCAAGAACTACTTCTACGCCGATCTCCCGCAGGGCTATCAGATCAGCCAGCTTTACCACCCGCTGGTGGGCGAAGGCGCGATCGAGATCGTGCTGGACGACAAGAACCCCGAAGGCAGTGCCAAGGTCATCGGGGTCGAGCGCATCCATGTGGAGCAGGACGCGGGCAAGCTGATGCACGATCAGCACCCGACGATGTCCTACGTCGATCTCAACCGCTCGGGCGTGGCGCTGATGGAAATCGTCAGCCGGCCCGACATGACCTCGCCGGCCGAAGCGGGCGCCTATCTCACCAAGCTGCGCCAGATCCTGCGCTATGTCGGCTCGTGCGATGGCAACATGGACCAGGGCTCGATGCGGGCAGACGTCAACGTCTCGGTGCGCCGCGCGGGCGAACCGCTGGGCACCCGCACCGAAACCAAGAACGTCAACTCGGTGCGCTTCGTCATGGCCGCGATCGAGCACGAGGCAAGCCGCCAGGTGGACGTGCTGGAAGCGGGCGGCAAGATCGTGCAGGAAACCCGCCTGTTCGATCCGGGCACGGGCACCACGCGGTCGATGCGCAGCAAGGAAGACGCGCACGACTATCGCTATTTCCCCGATCCCGACCTGCTGCCGCTGGTGCTGGACCAGGCGTTCCTGGATGAATGCCGCGCCAGCTTGCCCGAACTGCCCGACGCCAAGCGCGCCCGCTATACCGACGTGCTGGGCCTTTCGCCCTACAACGCGGCGGTGCTGACGGCAGACGTGGACACCGCCGCCTGGTTCGAAACCCTGATCACGGCGAGCGCCGCCAAGCAGGGCAAGGATGAAGCCGCGGTGGCCAAGCAGGCCGCCAACTGGCTGACCAGCGAACTGTTCGGTGCGCTCAACAAGCTGGGCAAGGGCCTGGAAGACAGCCCGGTCTCGCCGACAAGCGCCGCCGAACTGCTGGCCCTGGTGGGCGACGGCACGATTTCCGGCTCCATCGCCAAGCAGGTGCTGGAAAAGATGCTGGAAACCGGCGACGGCGCCGCCGCCATCGTGGAACGCGAAGGTCTCAAGCAGACCACCGACACCGGCGCCATCGAAGCGGCGGTGGACGCCGTGCTGGCCGCGAACGCCGACAAGGTGGAACAGTATCGCGGCGGCAAGGAAGCCCTGTTCGGCTTCTTCGTGGGCCAGACGATGAAAGCCATGGCCGGCAAGGGCAATCCGCAACTGGTGAACCAGGTGCTGAAAGCCAAGCTGGGGTGAATTGGGCCAGCCGGCGTTGTCGCCAAATTGGCGGCAATGCCGGTTTGCCATTGATCTGTTGCGAAACTTTGCGATGCTGTCCTCTGTCATCAAACGGGGGATTCATCGTGACACAAAGGTTGTGGGCTGGCGCTGCATCGCTGGCCCTTTTTGCTGCGGCGCCTGCGCATGCGCAGGAAGCGGCTGGCGCACTTTACGCCGCACCCAATCCTGCGGGCCTGACGATGCCGAAACTGGATTTCACGCCCACAGCCGCTGACCAGGAAAACTACGACAAGTATTTCTACTATCATCGCGAGGGCACCAGCTTTGCCCAGGCTTATGATGACATTCGGGAATGCGATGCCTTGGCCAGCGGTGTGAACATATATCTGGATTCAGGCAGTGCAGGTACGGCGAGTGCGATGGCCACCTATGGTGTGGCGGCAGGCGCGGTGGGCGGCATGTTTGGGGCCATGCTTGGCGATGCCATCAAGGGTTCTGCCATTCGGCGTGAACAGCGGCGGGTGAGCCTGCGTAACTGCATGGGTTTCAAGCAGTATCACCGTTACCCCCTTAATGCGGACCTGTGGAAGCAGTTCAATTTCGAGGAAGGCCTTGGGCGCAAGAAGGAGGACGTGCGCCTCGATGCCTTGGCTCTGCAGGCACTGGTTGCATCTGGCCCGAAACCCGCGACGAAGGAATTGGGGCTGTGAAGAAGATCGAATTGACGAGCCTGTGCGCGTTGGCTCTGGCAGCGTGGGTATCGCCTGCACTAGCCACACCGATCAAGCCCAATATGCCGGTTTCCGAAGGTGATATTGCATCGGGCAAAGTCACGCTGGACCCGGCTGGCGGCTACATCCTGGTGGGCGGCGACGGGCCTGCGAATGGCACGTTCCTGCGCGTTCCCGATGCGGAAACACGCGCGGAATGGGAAAAGGATCGCCAGGAAGCCTTGGCCAAGGCATTGAAAAAATATCCCGGCAAAGTGCTGGATTGGCAGAAGTATGTTTCGCAACTCAAGCAGATGCGGCCCAAGGAAACGCCGCCACCCAAACCGGCGGAACCAACGCTGGACACCGTCGAGGTCGAGCCGTTGGAGTTGCGTGACAGCGTGACATTCGGCCCGCAGGGGCGGCTCACCAAGGGCGGGCGAATCGCGTTTCTGACTACCGCAAAGCCCGGTCTCTATTACTGGTCCGGCAGAACCGCGCTGGCGCCAAGCCAAGGCATCAATGTCTGGAGCTTGATGAGCGGGCCGATGCCCAAGCCGGCGGCCGGCGACCGGTCGGCAATAGGAGGCGGGCTGAACGGCATCTGCATGTGCATGGGCACCGTGCAATTCGAAGTGAAGCCGGGCACTGTCACAAACCTGGGCAACATGCTGTGGGCCTTGCCGGAGCTCAAGTCCGACCCAACCGTCGCCCAAATGGGAGCGGCGGTCGATACGCAAAAGCGCAGCGATGCGGGCAAGGACGCGAAGTTGGATCAGTTCGCGGCGCCTGCGCTCGACATGACTGTTCCCGATAGCCTCAAGGGGTGGCCCGTGTTGAACGCCCAATTGCAGGCGCATGGCAAGTTCAGCAACTATTTCGGCGGTGAAGTCAGCCGCCTCGCCCCCATCCCCGGCGTGCTGTCCTACCGCCGCGACACGGTGATCGACGAGCGTACCGGCCAGGCGCTGCCCAATCCCAAGCTGGTCAGCATGCAGAAGCCCCAGCTATAAGCTGCCACGAAAAAGCCCCCTGCCAAACGGTGGCAGGGGGCTTTTCAAAAGAACGGATTTGCGCGCTCAGGAAGCGGGGGCGGCGGCCGTCGTTGTTGCGACGCTGCCAGTGCCATTCCCGGCCTGCGCGGCCAGTGCGGCCTTGATCTGTTCGTCGGTCAGAACATTGGCAGCCATGCGGTCAGGCGTCACCGATTTCCAAGGCTTGCTGGTGAACTGGGCTTCTTCCGCGATTTCGAGCTTGGGCCGACCGGCCATGATGCCCATGGCAATCGAACACTTGGCATATTGGGTCTGACCCGGCTTCAGGTCGACGAAGATTTCATCCTTCGCCTCGGACGAAACGCGGAACGTGTGACGGCCCGGCTCGACCACAGCGACGAAGAAGCGGGCCGGCGGCAGCGAGCTGATCTTTTCCCCTGCTTCGCTCACAGCACAACTGATGGCCGATCCTGCGAACCCCCCAGCACGGAAGAAAACCATTTGGGCTTTCCCGGCAGGTGGATTGGGCAACGTGATCAGTTCCGCCTTTTCAGGGCTGGCCAAGGCAGGGGACGCACAAAGCGATACGGCGAGTGCGAGGGCGGCCAATGCTTTCATCGATATTCTCCGGTGTGGTGGTGTACACAGCCGAGGAGGTCCGGAATTGCCGGCGAAGCAATGAAGTGATGATTGCGCCCTGCCATTTTATCCCCCCGACAAATGGACTTTGCAACAATATGTTGCAGGTCCTGCATAGCGCTGACAAAATTGGCCTGCAAGCAGCGGTTGTGTGCTTGCAGGCCAATTTTTGACCGATTTGGAAGTATTGATTCTGCTTACTTCCCCGGCACGCTCGCCACTTCCACCGCCAAGCCCAGCTTGTCGAGCTGCGGCTTGATCTTGGCGGCATCGCCCACCACGACCCAGGTCAGCTTGCTCGGGTCGAGCGCGGCGCGGGCGGCCTTGTCGAGTTCGGG
>Ga0070668_100002056_pt1 | contig 14729 bp, 10 predicted proteins | sample KBSS43metaG_FD_64661 | JGI IMG/M metagenome (GOLD analysis project Ga0070668, IMG submission 64661) | Switchgrass rhizosphere microbial communities from Kellogg Biological Station, Michigan, USA - KBS S4-3 metaG | ecosystem: Host-associated > Plants > Roots > Rhizosphere > Soil ... | reverse complement strand
ACCTGCGGCAACGTCTACGACTGCTGGAGCTACGGGGCGGGTCTGCTCGCGCTCACCATCGTCACCTTCGACCAGAACGGGGCGCTCCTCGACACCGACGTCGAGATCAACGGCGCCATCTCCTACCTGAGCATCGTGGACTCGCCGCCCTGCACGCCGGGGAACGTCACCTCGGGCTGCGTGGGCAACGACGTGCAGAACACCGTCACCCACGAGCTCGGCCATGCGCTCGGCCTCGGCCACTCGCCCGACCCGTCCTCCACCATGTTCGCCACCGCGCCGATCGGTGAGACCTCGAAGCGGGTCCTCGATCCGGCGAGCGAGCAGTTCCTGTGCGACGTGTACCCTGTGGGGCTCGCCTCGCGCGATTGCTCCCCCGACGGGGGCAGCGAGCCCGGCACCGGAGGAGGAGGCGGAGGAGGAGGCGGCGGCGGGCCGGGGGGACTCCCGCCGGGGAATCCGGGTCCCGGCGTCGCCACGAAGACGACCGGCGGCTGCGCTGCCGTGGACACGAGCGGCGCGCCAGGTGCACTCCTCGCGGCGCTGAGCCTCGCCGCCCTCGTCCGGAGGCGTGTCCGGCCGCCCCGCTGAGCCGGTTCCGGGAAGCCATGTCCCGGGCGCGGGACGTCCGCGGGCGCCCGGCCCCTCGCGACCGAGGCTGGCCCCTGGCACGGGACTGGCTTCGCCCTCGGACGCGATGCACGACCTGCGACTGGCGGCACGCTCGCTCTGGCGCGACCGGGGGACCTCCGCCCTCGCCATCGTCGCGCTCGGGCTGGCGCTCGGCGTGAACACCGGGCTCTTCTCCGCCCTCCACGCGGTGCTCCTCCGCGAGCTTCCCTTCGGCGGCGCGAACCGGGTCGGGAGCGTGCTCTCCGGCACGTTCTCCGGCGGGGCGACCTCCCCGGTCCTCGCCGGGGGCGACCTGACGGACCTCACCGCGTCCACCCGCGCCTTCTCCGACGTCGCAGGCTGGCGTAGCCACGCGTTCAACGCCGGCCCGTCGGGAGAGCCGGTGCGGCTGCCGGGCGCGGTCGCGTCGACGAGCTTCTTCCGGGTGTTCCCGGCCCGCGTCCTGCTCGGGCGGACCTTCGACCCGGGGCTGCCGGTGGGGACGCGGGAGGCGGTCATCTCCGAGAGGCTCTGGCGGCGGATGTTCGGCGCGGATCCAGGAATCGTCGGTCGCACGCTCACACTGAACGGCGAGCCGTTGCCGGTGGTGGGCGTGGTCGCGTCCGAGTTCGCCGTGCCGCCGGAGAACGAGATCTGGATCACGCCGCGCTTCCGGGTGCCGGACCATCCCCTGCGACCCCTCCAGGACCAGTCGCGCGAGTACGGCGCCAACTACATCGAGGTGGCGGCCCGGCTCGCCCCGGGCGTCACCTTCGCCGGGGCCCAGGCGGAGCTGGACGCGTTCTCCCGGCAGCAGGCAACGCTCCACGCCGGGACGAGCGATCCCGATCAGCGGCTGCACCTCGTGCCCTTCCACGAGAACCTGGTCGGCTCGGTCCGGCCGATGCTGCTCCTCCTGTCGGCCGCGGCGCTCTTCACCCTCGTGCTCGCCTGCGCGAACGTGGCGGCGCTGCTCCTGGCCCGGGCGCTCCGGCGAAGGCACGCGCTGGCGATCCGGGTGGCCCTCGGCGCCTCCCGGCTCCAGCTGTTCCGGATGACGTTCCTCGAGGGGCTCGTGCTCGCCGTCCTCGGCGCGGCGCTCGGGGCGGGCCTGTCTCGTCTGATGCCGCCGGTGCTCCTCTCGCTCTGGCCGCAGCAGCTGACCCGGGAGATGCTCCGGCCTTCCGCGGCGGTGCTCGGATTCACCGCCCTGCTGGCCCTGGGCACGACGCTGGCGATCAGCGTGGGCCCGGCCCTGGCCCGTCCCGCCGACGGAGCGATCCTCCGCGCGCAGGACGCAGCGGCCGCCGGGGGACGGCGCGCGCGCGGCGCACGCGAGCTGCTGGTGGGCGGCCAGATCGCCCTCACCCTCGTGCTCCTCTCCTCCGCCGGCCTGCTGGTGCGGAGCCTGGTCCAGCTCCACCACGTGGCGCCCGGGTTCGACCCTGCCGGCGTGGTGACCGGAAGCCTGTGGCTCCCCCAGACGGGCTACCCGGACGTGCAGCGCCAGCGCGCGTTCTTCCGCCGGGTCCTCGCGGCGCTCGGCGAGCGTCCCGAGGTGACCGACGCCGCCTTCGCCTCTCGCATCCCGCTGGCCGGCGGCAACAGCGACCGGAGCGTCGTCGTCCCCGACCGGGTCGATTCGGTCGACGCCGACTTCCGGCTCGTCACCGGCGACTACTTCCGCACCCTCCGCATTCCCCTCCGCTCGGGTCGGACCTTCCTCGAGTCCGAGGAGCGCCCCGGCGCCCCGGTCGCCATCGTCAACGAGGAGTTCGTGCGCCGGTTCCTCAAGGGACGTGACCCGCTCGGGGTGGCGGTGCGCATCAACAACTCGGAGACGGACCTCTCCGTGGTCGGTGTCGTGGGAGACATCCGCTTCGTGGGCCTCGACCGCCCGCCGCGGCCGGAGCTCTACGTCCCGCTCGGGGTGGAGCCCTGGCCGCTCCTGAATGTCGTGGCCCGGGGCAACGCCTCGCCCGCCGTGCTGCAGGCGGCCGTTCGCGATGCCGTGCGCACGGCGGACCCGGAGCAGGCCTTCGGTCGCCTCTCCCCGATGGCGGCGCTCGTCGATCGGAGCCTCGCCGACCGCAGCCAGGCGATGACCCTTCTCTCCCTGGTGGCAGCGCTGGCGCTCGTGCTCGCGGTCACCGGAATCTACGGCGTCGTCACTCACGCGGTCGCCCAGCGGACCCGCGAGCTCGGCATCCGGATGGCGCTCGGGGCGACCGCGGCGCGCATCCTCCGCGAGCTGGTGCTGGGAGCGATGCGCCCGGTCGTGGGCGGGTTGCTCGTGGGCATCGTCGCGACCGGAGCCGGGGTGTCCTTGCTCCGCGGCTTCCTGTTCGGCGTCGAGCCGCACGACCCGGTCACCCTGCTCGCCGCGGCCGGGGGGCTGTCGCTGATCGCCCTGGCCGCCAACGCGCTCGCCGCGCGGCGCAGCAGCCGGGCATCGCCCGCGCTCGCACTGCAGTCGGAGTGAGCCTCAACGCTGGCGCGCTCCCGCGCGCTTCCGCAGGCCTCCCCCTGGTGCGGGGGAGTGAGCCTCAACGCTGGCGCGCTCCGGTGTCCGTTTCCGGGATTTGCCGTGCCGCGCGCGCCGCCTTCCGCGGCCATCGCCGGGAGCCAGACACCTTCCAAAGCGCAGCGATTCCGGGGGGCTGTGCGGTCGAAGTGCGATGGCACGGACCTCGCTAACGCTCCTCCACAGCCGTGGACATCCCTCGCGAAAGAGTTCGAAACCTCCGCCCGGTCTACCTCGCCGGCGGGGCCACGCTCCTGGTGGCGGTGCTCGCCTTCGGAGTCACCCGCGTCAAGCCGGCGGCCCCGTCGGTGGAGAAGAGCGGCGTGTGGATCGACAGCGTCCGCCGCGGATCGATGCTCCGCGCGGTGAAGGGTCCGGGCACCCTGGTTCCGGAGCACATCCGGTGGATCACCGCGGACACCGCGGGCCGCGTGGAACGGATCCACCTCCGCCCCGGCGCGCCGGTGAAGGCGGACACGCTGCTCATCGAGCTCTCCAACCCGGACGTGATGCTCCAGTCGCTCGAGGCCGAGCGGCAGGTCTCCTCCGCCGAGGCCGACCTCCTCGCCCTCAAGAGCAACCTCGCCACCGACCGGCTCCGCCAGGAGTCGAGCGTGGCCCAGCTCGAGACCGACGCCGCCGACGCTCGCCGACGCGCCGAGGCCGACCGGAAGCTCCACTCCAAGGCGATGCTCTCGGACATCGACACCGGGCTGAGCAGCGACCGGGCGAACGATCTCAACGAGCGCCTCAAGCTGGGCAAGGATCAGGTCGAGGTGATCCAGAAGAGCCTCGCCTCGCGGACCCACGCGGTCGGCGACCAGCTGGCGAAGCTCCGCGCGGTGGCGCGCTTCCGCAAGCAGCTGGTCGACTCGATGAAGGTCCAGGCCGGTGACGACGGCATCCTCCAGGACCTCCCGCTCGAGCTCGGGCAGTGGGTCACCCCCGGCACCCTCCTCGCCAAGGTCGTGCAGCCTGGCGAGCTGAAGGCCGAGCTGCGCATCCCCGAGACGCAGGCCCGCGACGTCGCCCTCGGCCAGCGCGTCGAGGTGGACACCCGGAACGGTATCGTCCCCGGCCACGTGCGCCGGGTGAATCCCGCCGCCTCCCAGGGCACGGTCCTCGTCGAGGTCGAGCTCGAGGGCCAGCTTCCCAAGGGCGCCCGTCCCGACCTCACCGTCGAGGGCACCATCGAGATCGAGAAGCTCCCTGACGTGCTCTTCGTGGGCCGCCCCGCCGGCGCGCAGCCCGAGAGCACGGTGGAGCTCTACCGCCTTGCCCCGGGCAGCGACACCGCCCAGCGAACCCGCGTCGCCCTGGGCCGCAGCAGCGTCAACACCATCGAGGTCAAGAGCGGGCTGTCCGAGGGAGACCGGGTGGTGCTCTCGGACATGTCTGCATGGGACACGAGCGAGACCGTGAGGCTCAGATGAACGACACCGCAGTCCAGGCAGTCACCCCAGACGCTCGTCCCGCCGCCGGACAGCGGTTGCTCCACCTCGAGGGCGTGACGAAGGTCTTCCTCACGGACGAGGTGGAGACCCACGCGCTCTCCAACGTGCACATGACGGTGCACCAGGGAGAGTGGGTGGCCATCGTCGGGCCCTCCGGTTCGGGGAAGACGACGCTCCTCGCCATCCTGGGCCTGCTCGACACGTCGAGCTCGGGGACCTACCTCCTCGACGGACGTCCGGTGTCGGGGCTGAGCGCGTCGCAGCGCGCCTGGGTCCGGAACCGCCAGATCGGGTTCATCTTCCAGAGCTTCAACCTCATCGGGGACCTCACCGTCTTCGAGAACGTGGAGCTGCCGCTCACCTACCGGGGCATGCCCGCGGCCGAGCGGAAGCGGAAGGTCGAGAACGCGCTCGAGCGGGTGGGCATGGCCCACCGCCGCAAGCACCTGCCGGGTCAGCTCTCCGGCGGTCAGCAGCAGCGCGTGGCGGTGGCCCGGGCCGTCGCCGGCGATCCGCTGCTCCTCCTCGCCGACGAGCCCACCGGAAACCTCGACTCGAAGAACGGCCAGGCGGTGATGGACCTCCTCCGCGAGCTTCACGCCGGCGGCGCGACCCTCTGCATGGTGACCCACGACCTCGGTCACGCGAAGCTGGCCACCCGTTCGGTGAGCCTGTTCGACGGACGGGTGGTCGAGGACGGCACCGCGGGCGCTCTGGGGTGAACGTGGTGGGCGCCGCGCCAGAGCGCCGGGGTGCGCTGCTGCTGCTGGTCGGCACCATGCTCCTCGCCGCCGGTGTGCGGCTCTCCGAGGACCCGGCCGTGGCCGCCGCGGCGCGCGCGGTGCGTACCCGGCCCCTCGACCACGTGGCAGCCGCCGCGGGCTGGGCTGCGCAGGCATTGTGGAGCGCGCCGGCGCCGGCGCGCATGGCACGGATGGGCTGCGACCGCGACGAAAGGCGATGGCAATGATCCGCATCCGAGGTCTGGAAAAGGCGGTCCGCTCGGGCAACGGGTCGCTCTTCCTCCTGCGGAACGTCAACCTGGTGGTGGAGAAGGGGGACTTCCTCACCCTCATGGGCCCCTCCGGCGCGGGGAAGAGCACGCTGCTCGCCGTGATGGGGATGCTCGACGCCGACTGGGCCGGTGAGTTCGAGCTCGACGGGCAGCGGGTGGACCGGATGTCCGCGAAGGACCGCCAGGCCCTCGCCCGCCGCCACGTGGGATTCGTCTTCCAGCGCTACCACCTGCTGGACGACCTGACGGTGGCCGAGAACCTGGAGGTGCCGCTCGGGTACCGCGGCTTCCCCCGGAAGGAGATCCAGGCCCGGGTGGCGGACACCCTCGACCGGTTCCACATCGTCGGCAAGAAGGACCTTTACCCCTCCCAGCTCTCGGGCGGGCAGCAGCAGCTGGTGGGGGTCGCCCGGGCCATCATCCACGAGCCCACCCTCCTCCTGGCCGACGAGCCGACCGGAAATCTGCACTCCGAGCAGGCGGCGGAAATCATGGCGCTGTTCCGTCGTCTCAACGGCGAAGGCACCACCATCGTCCAGGTGACGCACAGTGCAGACAACGCCAGCTACGGAAGACGGACCCTCCACATGGCCGACGGCTGGCTCCGGGACTAGGAGGAGGCGGACCGTGTCGCTCGCCCAGCCCCGAATCCTCGTCGCCGACGACCAGCCGGACGTCGTGGAGGCCCTCCGGCTCCTCCTGAAGGCCAACGGCTTCAGCGTGGTCCCCACCAGCTCGCCCGCCGGGGTGCTCGGCGCGGTGGAGACCGAGGACGTCGACGTCGTCCTGATGGACCTCAACTACACCCGCGACACCACCTCGGGTCGCGAGGGCCTGGAGCTGCTCGCCAAGCTGCAGCAGCTGGACCCTCAGCTCCCGGTGGTGGTGATGACCGCCTGGGGCAGCGTCGAGGGGGCGGTGGACGCCATGCGCGGCGGTGCGCGCGACTACGTCACCAAGCCCTGGGACAACACCCGGCTGGTCACCACCCTCCGCAGCCACGTCGAGCTCGCGGACGCGCTGCGGAAGAGCCGCCGGCTGTCGGCAGAGAACGAGCGGCTCCAGACCCGCGCCCCGGGGATGGTCGCCGAGTCGCGGGCGATGAAGGCGGTGCTGGAGCTGGTGGACCGCATCGCCCCCTCCGACGCGAACGTCCTCATCACCGGTGAGCACGGGACCGGCAAGGAGGTCGTCGCCCGGCGCATCCACGCGATGAGCCACCGCGCCGGGAAGCCCTTCGTCCCGGTGAACGCCGGCGCCCTCAGCGAGGGCGTCTTCGAGAGCGAGCTCTTCGGCCACGTGAAGGGCGCCTTCACCGACGCGAAGGCGGACCGCACCGGCTGCTTCGAGCTGGGAGACCAGGGCACCCTGTTCATGGACGAGGTGGCGAACATGCCCCTCGGCCAGCAGGCGAAGCTCCTCCGGGTCCTGCAGACCGGCGAGTTCCATCCGGTGGGGAGCAGCCGGGTCCGCCGCGCCGATACCCGCGTTCTGGCTGCGACCAACGCCGACCTCCACGCCGCGGTGAAGTCCGGGGCCTTCCGGGAGGATCTGCTCTACCGGCTCAACACGGTGGAGGTGGTGCTCCCGCCCCTGCGCGACCGCCGCGAGGACATCCCGGCCCTGGCCAGCGCGTTCCTCCTCGCCCAGGCCGCCCGGTACCGCAAGCCGGTGCAGCGCTTCGGCGCCGCGGCCCTCAAGTCTCTTCTCGAGTACCCCTGGCCCGGCAACGTCCGCGAGCTGGAGCATTGCGTCGAGCGCGCCGTCCTGATGGCCCGCGGGACCGAGCTCACCCCCGAGGACCTCGTCCTCCGTCCCCGGGACGGCGGGGCACGGGTCGAGGACATGACGCTCGAGGACGCCGAGCGGTACCTCATCCAGCGGGCGCTCGGCCGCACTGACGGCAGCGTGAGCGACGCGGCGAAGATCCTCGGCCTGTCCCGGAGCGCGCTGTACCGCCGGCTCCAGCAGTACGGGCTGAAGGCCAGCTGACCTGGCATTCTCCCGGGCCCAGGGCGGACATGGGTCGATTCTTCACCTTCGAGCGACGACTCGCGCTGGGCGCGCTGCTGGCAACGGTGCCGGGCCTCGCGCTCGCGGCGGTGCTGGCCTGGCGCTCGCTTCCTCCGGGGGCGCTCCGGTGGGGGCTGGTCGTGGCCGCGTTCGCGGTCTCGCTCGTGGTCATCGCCCGGCTGCGCAGCCGGATGGTCCTGCGGCTGAAGACGCTGAGCAACCTGGTCTCGGCCCTCCGGGAAGGTGACTACTCCGTCCGCGGGCGCGACGCGGACCGGGACGACCCGGTGGGCGAGGTGGCCTGGGAGGTGAACGCGCTCGGCGATCAGCTGCGCTCCGGCCGGCTGGGGGAGCTCGAGGCCAGCGCGCTGCTGGGCCAGGTGCTGGAGGAGATCGACGTCGCCATCTTCGCAGTCGACGGCTCGGGGCTGCTCCGGCTGGTCAATCGCGCCGGGGCGAGGCTGCTGCAGCGGGCGCCCTCGCAGCTCATCGGGCGCGACGCGGAATCGATGGGGATGGCCCGGCTCCTGGACGGCGAGACGCCACGGCGGGTGGACGGGTTCGGCGGGCAGGCCGGGCCGTACGAGCTCCGCCGTTCGCAGTTCCGGCGCGAAGGGCTGCCGCACACCCTCGTGGTGCTCGCCGACCTTCGGCGGGTGGTGCGTGAGGAGGAGCGCGCCGCGTGGCAGCGCATCGTCCGGGTGCTGAGCCACGAGATCAACAACTCACTCGCGCCCATCCAGAGCATCGCCGCGAGCCTGCAGGCGGTGCTCGGCAGGGGCGATCCGTCGGCCTGGGTGGACGACGTGCGCTCCGGGTTGACGGTGGTGGCGCGCCGGAGCGAGGTTCTCTCCCGCTTCCTGGCCGCGTACGCGCGCCTGGCGAAGCTGCCGCCACCGACGCTGGCGCCGGTCAACGTCCCGGCGCTGGTGCAGCGAGTGACCGCGCTGGACCGGACGAAGGGGGTCCGGGTGGTGTCCGGGCCATCGGCGTGGGTGCGGGGAGACGCGGACCAGCTCGAGCAGCTGCTGATCAACTTGCTGAAGAACGCGGTCGAGGCGGCGGGCGAGACCGGCGGCGGGGTGAGCATCGGCTGGGAGGAGGCACCGGGCGAGGTGGAGCTGGTCGTCTCCGACGAGGGTCCGGGGCTCCTCGACTCGCGGAACCTCTTCGTGCCGTTCTACACGACCAAGCCCGAGGGCTCGGGCATCGGGCTGGTCCTGTGCAGGCAGATCGCCGAGGCGCACCGGGGGACGCTCAGCCTGCGGAACGCCGAGGGGCGGCGCGGATGCGATGCGCGACTGAGGCTCCCCCGGGTGGCGCCGCCGCAGCAGGAGGCGACGGTCCCGGCGTCCTGAGGGCGTCCGGACGGGGAACCTCCTTCCCGGAATCGGGACGTCTCCTCGGGGCGAGACCGAATCGCCTCCGGCGGTTGGCCGGGGCCCGCGGCTTGCTCGACGATGGGGCTCGCACACGGGAGGTCCCCGATGTCCCTCCTCGGCCTGGAAGTCCGCTCGGCGCTGCGCCGCATCGCCCGGGCTCCGGCGTTCTCCGCCGGCGTCGTCGCGACGCTCGCCCTGTGCATCGCGGCCAACGCCGTCATCGCCACCGGCATCGAGGGCGTGCTGGTCCGCGCGCTCCCCTTCCGCGATCCCGCCCGGCTGGTCTGGATCTGGTCCACCCTCACCGACCGGGATCGCGCGTTCTTCTCCATCCCCAACCTCGCGGACGTCCGCGCTCGCACCACCCGCCTGGATGCCCTCGTCGGTCTCTCCACCTGGGGTGTGAACCTCACCGGTCAGGGCCCTCCCGTCCGGCTCACCGGCATCAAGGCCTCGGGCGAGCTGGGTACGCTGCTCGGCGTGTCACCGGTCCTCGGCCGGATGCTCGAGCCGGCCGACGACGATCCCGGCCGCCCGGCGGTCGTCCTCATCGGTCATCGCCTCTGGGCCGAGCGGTTCGGCCGGTCCCCCTCCGCGCTCGGCGCGACGCTCACCCTCGACGGCGTGCCCGCCACCGTCGTCGGCGTCCTGCCCGAGGCCTTCGCCCTCCCCAACCTGTCCACCGAGATCCTCGCCCCGCTCCGGCCGGCCGCCGATGGGCGGCGCAACGAGCGAGGCTCGAACTTCCTCCGCGTCATCGCTCACCTCGCCCCGGGCGCGACCGTCGCCCAGGCGCGCCAGGAGATGGCGGACATCATCGCCGACCTCGCCGCTCGCTACCCGGAGGAGGACGCCAAGATGACCGCGCCGCGGGTCCGCAGCCTCCGCGACGAATGGGTCGGTGCCTACCGGACCGGGTTGCTCCTGCTGGGAGCCGCGGGACTGCTGCTGCTGCTCATCGCCACCGCCAACCTCTCCAGCCTCTTCCTCGCCCGCGTCGCCGCGCGGCGCTCCGAGCTGTCGGTCCGCTGGGCGCTGGGGGCGAGCCGGGGGGCGCTCCTGATCGACCTCGCCGCCGAGGCCGCGCTCCTCACCGCCTCCGGCGCGGCGCTCGGCCTCGGGCTCGCCTGGGTCGGCCAGGACGTGCTGCGGCGGCTCGCTCCCGCCGACCTGCCGCGCCTCGGGGAGCTCGGGCTCGACTGGAGCGTCGCGCTCTACGTGGCGGGACTGCTGATGGTCGTGACCACCCTCCTCGTCGCCGGCGCGGCCGCGGGCTCGACAGCTCCCCGGACCACCGCCGAGCTCGACTCGCACGCGACCGCCAGCCCCGCAGCGCTCCGCCTGCGCGCGCTGCTCGTCGGTGGCGAGGCCGCGCTCGCCGGGGTCCTGCTGGTGGCAGTGGGCCTTCTCTGGCGGAGCGACTCGGCGCTCCTGCGCGTCGATCCCGGTCTCCGGCTCGCCGGCCTCTCGGTGGCCCGCGTCTCCCTTCCGGCAGCGCGCTACCGGACCCCGACCGCCCTCCGCGCGTTCCACGACGGGGTCCGGGACCGTCTCGAGGAGGTCGACGGCGAGGCCCGCCTCGCGCTGGTGAACGCCCTGCCTCTCAGCGGGATCAACAGCCGCACCGACTTCGACATCCTCGACCGCCCCGCACCCACCCGGAACGCGCAGCCCGGCGCGCAGACCCGGTGGGTCAACCCCGGCTACTTCGAGACCGCGGGCGTCCGCCTGCGCGAGGGGCGCGGCTTCGGTCCCGAGGACGACGCCGCCCACCCCCGGGTGGTGGTGGTGGACGAGACGCTGGCGAGGACTTTCTGGCCGGGAGCGAGCGCGCTCGGCGCCATGCTCCACGTGAGCTTCGCCAACGAGCCCGCCGTCGACTACCGCGTGGTCGGCGTGGCAGCGAACGTGAAGCACGAGTCGCTGGACGAACGGCCCGCCGGGACGCTGTACGCGCCGCTGTACCAGGTGCCGGAGCGCGTGGCGCCGCTGCTCGCCTCCGGCCTGTCGGTGCTCGTCCGCACGGAGCGGGTCGGCTCCGGGCTCGGACGTCACCTGGCCGAGCTCATCCACGCGGTGGACCCGGACATCCCGGTCTCGCAGATTCAGCCCGGCGAGGCTCTGCTCGAGGGGGTGCTCTCCGCGCGGCGCTCCGGGGTCCGGCTGCTCGAGCTGTTCGCCGCCGCGGCGCTCGCCCTCTGCCTGTCGGGCCTGTACGCGGTGCTGGCCTATGCACAGGTCCAGCGGCGACGGGAGCTCGCCATCCGGAGCGCCCTCGGCGCCACGCCGGCGACGCAGGCCGGCTCGGTGCTCGGCACCGGACTACGCTGGGTCGGCCCTGGCGCCGTGCTCGGCGTCTCCAGCGGCGCGGTGATGGCCCACGGGTTCTCCGGCCTCCTCTTCGGCGTCGATGCCGTCGATGTCCCGACCCTGGCCGGCGTGCTGGGCGTGCTCCTTGCGACGGCCCTGCTCGCGAGCGTCCAGCCCGCGGTCCGCGCCGCGCGGGTGTCCCCTGCCCCCGCACTCGCCGGGGAGTAGCGAACGGCCGTTGCCTGATTCCCGGCACGTCTCCACCACGGGCGCACTAGAACGGCGCTCCCTCGCCCTGGAGGTCTGCCGTGCGACGCCTCGCTCCGCTCCTGGTCTTCTCCTCCGTTCTCGCCTGCGCTCACTCCGAGACGCCACCCCCGAAGACCGCCAGCGCGCCCGCACCGGCGCCAGCGCCCGCGCCGCCTCCCACGGAGGCCCCCGTCGCCCCGCAGACGCTCGCGGCCGACACCTCCCGGACCACCCAGGCCGGCGCCACGTACACCGCGCCCGGCGGGTGGTCGGCGGCGGACAAGGGAGCCCTCACCATTCTCACCCCACCGGAGGGGGACTCCCATGTCGCCATCGCCTCGGTCGAGGCGCCCGACGCTCAGGCCGCGGTCGACGCTTCGTGGAAGCTCTACCGGCCGGACATGAAGCGGCCGCTGAAGCTGGTCACTCCGCGCCCGGGGCGTGAAGGCTGGGAGGAGCGCCAGGTCTTCGACTACGAGACGTCCCCCAACGAGCGCGCCGTCGCCCAGGCCATCGCCTACCGCAAGGGCAACGCGTGGACGGTGGTGATGCTCGACGGGACCGAGCCCACCTTCGAGAAGCGCCTCGCCCCCACCGGGCTGGTCATCGGTAGCCTCCGCCCGGCCGGCTATGCCCGCGAGTCCTTCGCCGGACGGAAAGCACACCCGCTGGACGCCGCACGCATCGAGACGCTCAAGGCGTTCGTCCAGTCGGCGATGGACCAGCTCGGCGTGCCCGGCGTGGGACTGGCGTTCATCGACGGTGGGAAGGTGGTGTGGGAGGGCGGCCTGGGGGTCCGCGAGCTGGGGAAGCCGCAGAAGGTCGATGCCCACACCCTGTTCATCGCGGCCTCCAACACCAAGGGGATGACCACCCTCCTCCTCTCGCGGCTCGTCGACCGGCACCGGATCCGCTGGGACGAGCCGGTGGTCGAGGCCTACCCGCGCTTCAAGCTCGCCGACCCGGACATCACGCGCCAGGTGCAGATCAAGCACCTCATCTGCGCCTGCACCGGGATGCCCCGCCAGGATCTGGAGGTCATCTTCGAGGGAGGTCCGGCGAAGCCGAGCTCGACGTTCGATCTCCTGGCGACCATGAAGCCGACGACCCGGTTCGGCGAGGTCTTCCAGTACTCGAACGTCATGGCCTCGGCCGCGGGCTACATCGGCGGCCATCTCTACGCCCCGAAGCTCGAGGTCGGCCGCGCCTACGACCGGGCGATGCGCGAGCTGGTCTTCACCCCCCTCGGCATGCGCGAGACCACCTTCGACTTCCGGACCGCGCTCCGGGGGAATCACGCGACCCCTCACGGCGAGGACGCCGACGGCAAGATGCGCATCTCGGACATGAGCGCGAACTACACCTTCGTCGCCTACCGGCCCGCGGGCGGCGTCTGGACCTCGTCACACGACTTCGCCCGGTACGCCCTGCTCGAGCTCTCGAAGGGGACGCTGCCTGGGGGGAAGCGGCTGGTCTCCGAGACGAACCTGGTCGCCCGCCGCCTGCCTCAGGTCCAGATCGGCGAGGACCACACCTACGGCATGGGGCTCATGGTCAACACCCGCTGGGGGACACCGGTCGTCCACCACGGCGGGGATCTGCTGGGGTACCACAGCGACTTCTTCGTCCTGCCCGAGCACGGCGTCGGCGCGGTCATCCTCACCAACGCCGACAACGGCGAGCTCATCCGCGGGCCGCTCATGCGCCGGCTCCTCGAGCTGCTGTTCGACGGCAGGCCCGAGGCCGAGGGCGACGTCGCCGCCCAGGCGAAGCGGGTGCGCGCCGAGCAAGAGAAGCTGCGCAGCAGGCTGGACATCCCGCCCACCCCGGCCGTCGTCTCCGGGCTCGCCGGCGTCTACCGGAGCGCGGAGCTGGGGAAGCTGACCATCGCCCGGCGCGGCGACGCGACCGTGCTGGACGTCGGCGAGTGGAAGACCGCCGTGGCCACGCGCAAGAACGACGACGGGACCATCTCGCTCATCACCATCGACCCCGGCTACGTGGGCTTCGAGTTCGTGGTGGGCGAGAAGGACGGCAAGCGGGTGCTGATCACCCGCGACGGACAGCACGAGTACGTCTTCACCGAGGCCGCCGGCTCGTAGCCCCTACCCGACGAGCGCCGCCCCCCGCTCCACGAGCAGCGCGCGGAGGATGGAGCGGTGGCACCGCGTCTCGTCCTCGCAGTAGCACCCGACCGAAAAGTCGGTCCCGTGCGAGAGCGTCGCCAGGAGATCCAGCGCGTGGCTCGGGTCGGGCCGTGCCATCTCCTTGCGGTAGGTACGGCCGAAGCGTTTCCACGCCGCGTCGGTCATTTCGCGCCGGAACGCGGTCATCGTCTCCACCGACGGGGCGAGGAGAGGAAACCACACATCGTAGAAATCACGCGCGGCGATCTGATCTTTGCGGACGCCACGCGGTGGACGGCGCACGGTGCCGATGCGTGTCCCCTCCCCGGGGACGCGCTCCGTTCCGAGGCGGACGACCCTGACGCTCATCGCGGCCCGCCCTTATGGAAGAACGACCCGGGACATCAATGAAAACTTGAGGAGATCGCCGGAATACACAGAGTCATAGTTTCTTTTCTTGCATTTTCGCGATTCAGTGTATGGTCCGCCGCCATGCCAAGAACGCCCGACCGGATGAACGCCATCTCCAGCGCAATTCAACAGCTGGAAGACGTGATGCGAACGATGGTGGAGGAAAACGCCGCGCTCCGGAAGCAGCTCCAGGGCATCGTCGACCAGGCGGGTCACTTCTTCAACGGACAGCCGGCGCGCGCGCGGCGGCTGGATGGGGTGCCCGCGAAGCGCGGACGGGCGTTCAAGTTCACCGACGAGCAGGCCACCGGCTTCCGGAAGCAGGTCGAGGGCGGCAAGAGCGCCGCGTCGCTGGCCAAGGAGCTGAAGGTCTCGCTCCCCACCATGTACAACACCCTCAAGCGCGCCGGCTGGAAGGGGCGGGGTCGGGGCCGTGGCAGACCGGCGCGTGCACGGGCCCGTGACGGCATGCCCCGCAAGCGCGGGCGCGCCTTCAAGTTCACCGACGATCAGGCGGGCGACTTCCGGAAGCAGGTCGAGGGCGGCAAGAGCGCCGCGTCGATCGCCAAGGAGCACAAGGTCTCGCTCCCCACCATGTACAACACCCTCAAGCGCGCCGGCTGGAAGGGGCGG
>Ga0070668_100002054_pt1 | contig 14731 bp, 11 predicted proteins | sample KBSS43metaG_FD_64661 | JGI IMG/M metagenome (GOLD analysis project Ga0070668, IMG submission 64661) | Switchgrass rhizosphere microbial communities from Kellogg Biological Station, Michigan, USA - KBS S4-3 metaG | ecosystem: Host-associated > Plants > Roots > Rhizosphere > Soil ... | reverse complement strand
TCGAGCCGGGTGGGGATGTACCAGGGCGACGGGTCCGCCGGCAGCCCCTGCGGCACGCCGAACAGGAAGCCGCTGATCCCGGGCGGGAACGGCAGCCCGCTGAAGCGGATGGCGGCGTACCGCGTCACGACGTAGGTGACGAGCACCACGGCGAGGTAGGCGGGCACGAGCCGCGCGATCCGGTTCCACAGCCACCGGCGCGGGCTGCCCTTGCGGAGGCTGGCGCACACGAAGAACGCGGAGATCACCAGCAGGATCGCCGCCCCGAACTGCGCTGTCACCCTTACGGGGTAACCCGTCAGCTCGGGGTGCAGCAGCGCGCCCTGATGGGTGATATGCCCGAGGATGACCGCGAAAACGGCGACGACGCGGAGGATGTCCCAGTTGATCCGGCGCGGCGCTGTCGGGGAGGTGGGCACGGTCTTCCTGGGGTCGGCTGGCGGGTCGCCGTGAGCCTACGTGGCGGGGCGCGCGGACGCTTGTGCGGGTGGAACCGCTTGGAGCGAAACGACTACCGTGTGCACGGTGAACATCGTGGAGACCTACACCGGGCACGTCGACCCGGGCGGCGACGCCACCCGGCGGACCCTGGACGCGCTGACCATCACCAAGCTGTCCGTCGGCCCGATGGACAACAACGCGTACCTGCTGGTGTGCCGGGAGTCGAACGAGGCGCTGCTCATCGACGCGGCGAACGACCCCGAGCGCATCTCCGACCTGATCGGCCACGGCCCCGACCGCCCGGCGCTGCGCACGGTCGTCACGACCCACCAGCACCAGGACCACTGGCAGGCACTGGGCGCGGTCGCCGGCGCGAACGGCTCGAACACGGCCGCCCATCCCTTGGACGCTTCGCCGCTTCCGGTGCCGCCGGACTTCCTGGTGGAGCACGGGGACACGTTGTCGGTGGGCCAGGTCACGCTTTCGGTGATCCACCTGCGGGGACACACGCCGGGGTCGATCGCCCTGCTCTATCGGGACCCGTCGGGCCACCCGCATCTTTTTACGGGGGATTCGCTGTTCCCGGGCGGGGTCGGGCGGACGACGTCGCCTTCGGACTTCTCGTCGTTGATCGATGACGTCGAATCGCGGATCTTCGAGGAGCTGCCGGACGAGACGTGGTTCTACCCGGGGCACGGGGACGACTCGACGCTGGGCGTGGAACGGCCGAAGCTGAAGGAGTGGCGCGAGCGCGGCTGGTGACTTCCCCTCGGCCGCGTGGTACGTAGTTAACGCGGTCAGCCGGGTCAGCCGGTCTTCTCGCGCATTGGAGCGAGCTTGAAGCGGAAGCAGGCCACGGCGGCAGCCGGGGCGACGTTCGCCAACATCGCGGTGGCCATCACGATCAACGTCCTGACTTCCGGATGGAGCTGGCTCGTCTTCGCCGCGTTGGCTGTGCTGTCCGCGGCCTGGGTCGGCCTCGAGATCTGGCGGGCGACACCGCGGCGCGGGCACGGCGGCACCACGGTGATCTCGACCGTGCCCCGCCGCGGCGGGGCGTTCGTGCCCCGTCCGGAGCTGACGGCCCGGATCGTGCGCCCACTGCTGAGCGGCCGATCCGGGCAGGTCGGGATCACCACGGGCCTGGCCGGTGCGGGCGGCTTCGGCAAGACGACCCTTGCGGCCGAGGTCTGCGAGCGGCCGGACATCAAAGCCACCTTCAGCTGGATCGATTGGGTGACGGTCGGCCAGGAGGTTCGCGGCGCCGCGCTGGCCGACACGATCAACGACCTCATCGAGCGGATCGACGGGCAGCGTCCCGGACTGACCAGCCCCGAACAGGCAGGCTTCCGCCTGGGCGAGCTTCTCAAGGAGAAGGGTCGGTCCCTCCTCGTCGTCGACGACGTCTGGTCGGCCGAGCAGCTCCGCCCGTTCCTCAACGCCGGTCGTGGGTGCACGCTGCTGATCACGACCAGGATCCCCGACCTGCTGCCGGACGGCGCCGAAGCGGTCGTGGTGGATCAGATGAGCCAGCAGCAGGCTCGCGACCTGGTCACCGGCGGGCTCCCCGAGCTGCCGGAACAGCTTCGCGAGCAACTGCTCGACCTCACCGGCCGGTGGCCCCTCGCGCTGGGCCTCGCAAACGGTGCGCTGCGCCGGGCCGCGCGTGACGGAGGTGATGTCGCCGCGACCGCGAGCCTGCTCCTGCACCGGCTGCAGGAACGCGGCCCCACGGCCCTCGACGTCACCGACGCCGCGCGCCGCGACCGGGCCGTCGCCGCGACGCTGGAGTCATCGCTCGGGGTGCTGGGCGACCGCCGAGACCGGGTGGTCGAGCTGGCGATCTTCCCCGAGGACGTCGAGATTCCGCAGCAGCTGGTCGCTACGCTCTGGCAGAAGACGGCGGGCCTCTCCCCCGAGGACGGCGAACGGCTGTGTGACGAGCTGGCCGAGCTGTCCCTCGTCACCCGGAGAGCGGGCACCACTGACCTCAGGCTGCACGACATCATCCGCACCTATCTCCGCTACGAATGCGGCAACGATCGGCTCACGGGTCTCCACCAGAGCTTCCTGGACGCGGTGGCGGCCACGCTGCCGGAACCGGACCGGCAACCTGTCCCCTGGTGGACGCTGCCCACGTCGGCGGAACACCTCTGGCGGACCCTCGCCTACCACCTGACCGACGCCGGGCGCACAGACGAACTGTCCACATTGGTCACCTCTCCGCCGTGGGTGATCGCCAAGCTGCGCCGGTTCGGGCCGGTCGCCATCGCCGAAGACCTGGCACTGGTGCGCACCGAACGGGCCGCGGAACTCACTCGGTTCCTGGACCAGATGGGGCACTTGCTCATCGCCGGCACCCCCGACCACGCCGTGGTCAACGCACTGGCGCAGCGCCTGAACCAGGTGGCCTGGCTGATGGAACTGCGGGAAGCCGCGTTGAGAGAGGTCGACGGTGTTCCCCGCCTCGTGCCGCGACGGCCGCTGCCGGACCTGCCGGACCCCGCGTTGAACCGGGTGCTCGAAGGCACCGAGGGGACGACCCGCGCCAGCGCGCTGAGCCCCGACGGCAGCTGGCTCGCCGTGGCGGTGGACGACGGGATCCGGCTCTGGGAACCGGAAAGCGGACGGCTGATCCGGCTGGTCGACGCCCCGGGCATCGACGACGACGTGCTCGCGCTGTCCCCCGACGGCAAGGTTCTCGCCTCGGCGACCACCGAAGGGACGGTGCGGCTTTGGGACACCGGCACCTGGCGAACCACTTCGGTGCTCCGAGGACACCGCACCTGGCTGTACAGCCTCGCCTTCTCGGCCGACGGGCGGAAGATGTTCACCCTCGACGGCGACGGCAACGTCTTCACCTGGGATCTGTCCACGGGCGTGAAAACGAGCGGATTCAAGGCGCCGGACTCCGCGCGTACCTGTCTTCCGGTCGCCGGGGGCCGGTTGCTGCTCCTCGACCGCGACGGTCTGAAACTGTGGAACCCCGAATCCGGAACGCACACCGTCCTGCCCGAGGAGCGCTTCGCCTTCGTCAACAATGTCGCGGTGAGTCACGACCAGCAGTGGATCGCCGCGGTCGGGGCCAAAGGACTGTCCGTCTACGACGCCGGCCGGGCCGGCAAGCTGTGGCAAACGCTTCACCACCACCTCGACCTGCACGCGGCGGCGTTCTCTTCGGACGGCCGCACGCTCGCCACCGGCGGCGAGGACGGCATCGTCACCTTCTGGGACACCCGGACCTGGCAGCCGACGGGCCGTATCGCGGCGCACGGATCGGAGGTCAGGCAGCTCGCTTTCACCGCGGACGGCTCGGTGCTCGCGTCGAACGGCGATGACGGGACGCTGCGGTTGTGGACGCCGGCCCGCGCCCGCGCCGAGATCGACCACGACCGCGACGGCGGGTTCAGGGCCTGCGCCGCCCCGGCGGACGGATCATGGCTGGCGGCCGCCAAGGCAAGCTCGGTGGTCGTCTACGACCCTGCGTCCGCCGAACCCCGGGACGAACTGCGGTACCTGAGTGGCATCGAAAGTCTCCACACCACCCTCGACGGCCGGTACCTCGCGGCCGAACAGACCCGGTCGGTTTCCGTTTGCAACACCCGGAACTGGCAGTCGTCGCGAACCCTGAACCACCCGGCTGACCAATTCGTCGGCGACCTCTCGATCGGTGGCGACATCGTCTGCGTCTCCAACATCGATCACGTGATCGTGTGGAACATCGACACCTGGGCCGATCCCGTCATCCTGACCGCCGACGCAGCCGGTGAGCTCCGGGTCCACGACCGGATGCCGGACGCCCCGGACTCCCGTTTCGCGCCGCTGAAGCGACGGTTCAAGCGCGGCAGGCAGGACGGCCATGCCCTCAAAGCCGCCGTCACCCCCTCGGGCTCGTGGCTGGCCGTCAACGTCGGCAGCCGACTGCTCATCGTCGACACCGGGAGCTGGGAAACGCTCAAGATCCTCGACTTCGACACCGAACCCGACGGCACTCTGTTCGTCCCGGACGAAAGCGCCCTCATCCTGCACGTGGCAGGACGGCTCCAGTATTGGGACACCCGTTCGTGGACCGTGGTGCGGGAATTCAAGACGGCGGACGTCGACGCGAAGGCGGGTGCCTGGTCTCCCGACTGCTCCTTGCTCGCGGTGGTCTCGGAGGATCGGGCGCTGCGCATCCTGGATGGGACGACGTGGGCCTGCCTCACCGAGTTCCGCCTCGATGGCGAACTGACCGACTGCGCCTGGCTGTCCGACGACCGGCTCGTCGCGGTCGGCGGCCACGGAATCTCCTGGTTCACCTACCTCCCGGGCGAACCGCCGGTGCCACGTTCGGAGCAGCCGGGTAACGCTTGAGCCGTCAAAACCCTCCCACCGGGCAACGCATCGGACGAACCGGGCGTCCCCCGTAGACCCCAGCGCTGGGACTTCCATCGGTTCGCTCCGCCAGGAGGCCCACCATGTCCAGACCGCTCAGACGCGCGCTTCTCGTCGTCACCCTGCTGACCGCCGGGACGCTCGCCGCCGCCGTGCCCGCGGGGGCCGTGAATTCGGTTCCGACCCTGACCAACATCCGGACCGGCCTCAACACCGGGTTCGACCGGGTCGTCCTCGACCTCGGCTCCGGGGCCGCGCCCGGCGTCAGCTACCAGCTCGTCGACGAGCTCACCGCCGACCCCAGCGGGGAAATCGTGTGGCTCACCGGGGAGTACTTCATCAACGTCGCCGTGTCGTACGCCGCCGCGCACGATGACAACGGCAACCCGACCTATCCCGGGCCGCAGAAGTTCCGGACGCGGAACCTGCGCAACGTCATGGCCGTCGCCGTCACCGGGGACTTCGAAGCCCAGCTGACCATCGGGCTGGGTGTGCGGTCGCGGACCACGGTGAACGTCTTCACGCTCACCGCGCCCAACCGCGTCGTCATCGACGTCGCCCACTGAAGACCGGGGCCACCCGAAAGGTGGCCCCGCCTCAGCCGCGCTCGTACGGCGTCTTCTCCCCCGCTTCGACCGCGAACGGCAGGCGGTTGCCCGCCGGCGGGAGCGGGCACGTCGCGAAGTCCGTGAACGCGCACGGCAGATTCACCGCCCGGTTGAAGTCCAAGGTCACCGCCCCGTCCGGCGAAGGCGCTCCGACCGGCAGCGACCGGTTGGCCGCGTACGTCGTGACGCCGCTCGTCGCGTCCGTGAACAGGATGCTGAGCCCGCCGTCCTTGCCGTTGAACGCCGTCAGTGTGTACGACGCGCCTTCATGGGAGAAGTGCACGACGCCCGGCGCCGTGTAGACGTGGCTGAGCCCTTCCACCACCGCGCCCACGGTGGTGGGCCGCGGCGAGTCGAACGGCTCGAACCGGCCGGAGAGCACCCAGGACGGCGAGGGGTCGTACGACGGGACCCCGTGGAACTCCCGCAGCACCTCCGCCTTCGGGTCGTGCACGCGGATCAGGTACCCCGAGCGGCGGGCCACCTCGATCTCCACGTCGCCGGCCAGCACCCGCGTGCCCGCGCCGCTGTTGACCAGCTCGAACCGGCGGACGTCGGTGACCGGGGCGCCGTCGAACGACAGCGAGGCGCCGGCCGGGTCGACGTACGCCGCGTCGTCGTCCTGCCACCAGCGGCCGGGGATGCCGGGGTACTCCCGCGGGGCGTCGGTCAGCCAGTCCAGCGACACCAGCGCCAGCCAGCCGTGCGGTGCCGCCAGGTCCGCCTCGCGCCGGGTCTTCCAGTCCTGCCACTCGGTCGTGAACGTGCTCATCGCGGACCCCTTCTCCTCGGCTACGACGGTGCCAACCCGCCACCCGCGCCGGTATTCCGCGTCCCAGTATCCGGACCCGCCCGCAACCAGGCGATTTCGCGCTCCCCGCCGGCGGGGACGACGACCCGCCGGAACTCCGCCGGGTCCGCCGCGATGGCGGCGTGGAACCGGTCGGAGACGATCAGCAGCTGGTCCGCTTCCGGCGTCGCCGACAGTGCGGCCTTCACCGGCTCGGCTTCGCACAGCCACGCCGCGAGCGCGACCGCGGCCCCGCCGAAGTGCGGCGGGCGCAGCACGACGTCGCCGTGGTCGGCCGCCAGTCGCAGCCGCAGCCTGCCGAACTCGTTGAGGTGGCGGTTGCGGCGCCGCAGCGCGTCGTCCACCAGGTCCACGAGCCCGGTCGCGACCCACGGCGGCGGCACCGTCGGCGGGATGACCAGCGTCGTGTGGTCCCCCTCCGGCCTGCGGAACCACGTCGGCGTGCGGTACGGCACCGGGACGTTCTCGAACACCTCGTCCAACACCGCGTCGAGGGTGACGCCGAGGTGCACCGCACGGGCGGTGCGGCCGCGGCTCGGGGCGACGATCCCGATCCGGACGACGGTCGCGGCCACCGGGACGGTGCGCATGACGTCCTCAGTCCTCCCGGGGATCGAACGACCACTGCAGGCCGTAGCTCAGGCCCTGGTGCAGCCCGTGGAACTCGAGCCCCACCTCGCCGACGCGGTTGACCGTCAGCGCGTCGCCCGAGTCGACGCCGTCGTCGATCACCCGGCCCGGCACGCCGTTGAGGCGCCACACCCGGGACGGCGGGGCGGCGCGGTCGAACCGGACCCGCACCGAGAACTCCTCGCAGCGGCGCAGCGGCGTCATCGCGTAGTACGGCCGCAACGCCGTGCGCCGCGGGGCGAAGCGGATGCCGTACTCGTGGCGCTGGCCGAGCCGCAACGGGCTCGGCAGCCGCATGACGAACTGGGCGTGGCTCGCCGAAACCTGGCGCGCTTCGACGATTTCGCCGCCGTACAGCATGTCCGCGGTGATGTCCGGCACCGGGTCGCTGCCCGCCTCGGCCGGCACGCTGAACGACAGGACCAGCTCGTCGAGCTCGTCGACCTCCGCGACGATCCGCCGCTCCTCCTGCAGGTCGGGCGGGTCGCGGTCGAACCGCAGCATCGCCTTCATCGACTCGACGTACCAGCCGGCGAGCGGATGCAGGTCACGGCTGCGCGAGGGGGCGCCGAGCAGCTCGTCGAGCCGCCGGAACGCGAGGTCGATCCGGCGGCGCGCGGTGCGCGGGTCGCGGTCGAGGACGCTGGCCAGCCACGAGATCCGCCGGTCGAGGAACTCCCCCGCGGCTTCCTCGTGCAGGCCCAGCGCCGCCAGCGCGGCGAGCCGCAGGTCCGCCGGCAGCCGCCCGCACAGGTCGGTGAGCCGCAGCACCAGCTTGCGCCGGGCCTCGGCGGGCTGGTCGATCTCGGTGATTTCGCACGCCGCCCGCAGGCAGGGGCCGATCCGCTGGTGGAGGTCGGCCGCGTCGAGACCACGGCCGCGGCGCAGTTCGTTCAGTTCGCGCACGAACGGAAAGGCGTTCTCCGGCGTCATCCCACCCCCTCCCGGGCACGCGGCGGAAAGAAGCTGCTCACGTTACCAGTGGCAAGTTCCACGGCGGCATGACAGATCCGGGACACCCGCCTTCGCGGAATGCCCGGCCGGCCGGCCCCCCACGAGCCGGTCGGCCGGGCCCCGCCGCGGGTCAGTTCGCCCCGAAGATCAGTGCCCAGATCGAGTGGCTCTCCATCACACACACCTCCTCATCGCTGTACCCAGGCCGAGGCGGAGAAAAGTGCGGAGCCGCGGAACGCCGGCGCGGCCGGCCCGGCGCGTTTCCGGTGGCAGCGGGCAATCCCGCGACACACCGGCCACGAACGCGTCGAAGACCGATTTCACCAGGGGGTCGAAACTTGCAGTGGGCGTTCCCGGCAGGTAATCCCCGACCTCGCACGAAATGAAATCCGGCCGGTCGGCATCTTTCTTTTCCCGGCCGGGTTCCAGAATCACCGGGCGGCGGCGTGCGTCAGATGCCTGCTGTCACGGCTGTTGTGTGCCGTTTGGCTCAGAGCGGGCGAAGGCGCGCAGGACGCGCATCCGGCGGATGAGGATCCGGCGGCGGCCGGTCTCGACGATCCCCCGCTCCCGGAGCACGCCCAGTGCCCGCGCGACGGTCCGCCGGGCGGCGCCGACCTGCGCGGCGATGTCGGCCTGCGACAGCGAAGCTTCGATGACCACGCCCTCCGGGACGACCCGGCCGTGCTCCTCGGCCAGCCGCACCAGGTGCACGGCGACGCGCCGGCTGACGTCGAAGGCGGCCGAGTCGACCCGCGCCGACTCGGCGTTGCGCAGCCGCGCGGCGACCGTCTTGATCGTCGCGAGGGCGATTTCGGGCCGGACGCGCAGGACGTCGATGAACTGGGCGCCGGTCAGCTGGAAGACGACGCACGGCTCGATCGCCCGCACCGACGCCGTCCGCGGCAGGCCGGTCACCGCCGCGAGATCGCCCAGCACCTCGCCGGGACCGCGCAGCCCGAAGAGCACCTCGCGGCCGTCCTCGACGATCGTGGAGACCCGCACCCAACCGGAAACCAGGACGTGGACGTGGTCGGACGGGTCGCCTTCCATGAGCACGACGTCGTTCGCCCGGAATCGGCGGCGGACGCCCCGGCCGAGCAGGTAGTCGCGATCGGCGTCGGCGAGGTAGGCCAGGAGCGCACCCTCCGCGGTGTCGTCGTGCCCGTTCATCGGAGGCCTCCCGCTCCGCTCCGGATCTCCACCGTAACCCGGCGTGGCGGTCGGGAGCGAGGGTCGCGGCCGGTAAGGTCGCCGCGTGGACGTGGAGATCTACACCGACGGCGCGTGCAGCGGGAACCCCGGACCGGGCGGCTGGGGCGCGGTGCTGCGCTACGGCCGCCACGAGCGCGAACTCTACGGCGGCGAAGCCACCCCGACGACGAACAACCGGATGGAGCTGACGGCGCCGATCCGCGCGCTGGAGAGCCTGACCCGGCCGTCGCAGGTGCGCGTGTTCACCGACAGCACGTACGTGCGCAACGGGATCACGCAGTGGCTGCCGCGGTGGAAGAACAACGGCTGGCAGACGACGGCACGCGCACCGGTGAAGAACGCGGACCTCTGGCAGCGCCTCGACGCGGCGATCGGCGGGCACGAAGTCGAGTGGCTGTGGGTCAAGGGCCACGCGGGCCACCCGGAGAACGAGCGCGCCGACCGGCTCGCGGTGCGGGGTGCGCAGGAGGCGCGGGAGACCGGGAAGCCGGTCAACGCGGACTAGTCCGAAGTGGACACTCGGGTCTCCCGTGGCACAATACTCGGATGTCTCCCGCTTCGTGCCCGTGCGGCCTGGCCGAGTCCTACGACGGCTGCTGCGGCCGGTTCCACGACGGCGGTCTCGCCGCGCCGACGGCCGAGCTGCTGATGCGCTCGCGCTTCAGCGCCTTCGCCGTGCGCGACACCGCGTACCTGCTGCGCACCTGGCACCCGGACACCCGGCCGCGGCGGCTCGCGCTCGACGCCGGGCAGGAATGGACGCGGCTGGAGATCCTCGGCCGCACCGGTGGCGGGCTGCTGCACGCCGAGGGCACCGTCGAGTTCCGGGCGCACTACCGCCACCACGGCCGGGACGGCTTTCTCGAGGAGAACAGCCGGTTCCGCCGTGTGGACGGCCACTGGGTCTACCTCGACGCGGAAGCGTAGACCCGCGCCACCGCCGACGTACTGAACAGTGCGGCGACGGGAAACCCGATGCGCCGCGCCGGCCGGCGATGTCCCGCTCAGCGGGGCACTGCCCAGCGGCTCTGTTCCCGGGGTGACCGGCCCGCTACTATCGTCCGCAATTGTTAGGGAACTTTACTAACAATGGCCACCTTTCCCTCGCCGCCGCGGTGCCTAGGAGGCGCGCAAGTGAGCTATCGGCAGAGAAGAACACGGACCCTACTGGTGGCGGCCACCTTGGCCGTCGCCGTGAGCGGGGCGACCGTCCCGGCCGCCACCGGGCAGGAGCAGGCCAGGGCGGTGGTCGTGGCCGCCGGGCCGGCCACCGCGGTTCCCGGCTTCCTGATCCAGACGTCGGCGCAGGTCGGCGATGACTCCGCCGTCTCGAAGCCGGGCTTCGACACCGCCGGCTGGTACCCGGTCGGGCCGCGGTCGACCGTCTACGCCGGGCTGCTGGCCAACGGCAAGTACGCCGACCCGTTCTACTCGACGAACATGAAGAACGTGCCGACGGCGGACTTCAAGGTCCCCTGGTGGTACCGCGCCGACCTCACCGTCACCGACCCCGCCCAGCGCACCTACCTGGACTTCAGCGGCGTCCTGTCCAAGGCCGACGTCTGGGTCAACGGGACGCGGATCGCGGACAAGACGCAGGTCAACGGCGCCTACACGCGCCACGACCTGGACATCACCGCGCAGGTGAAGGCCGGCACCAACAGCATCGCGTTCAAGGTCTACCCGAACGACCCGAACAAGGACCTGTCGATGGGCTGGATCGACTGGGCGCAGACCCCGCCGGACCAGAACATGGGCATCGTGCGGGACGTCCTGGTCCGCCGCAGCGGCCCGGTGGCACTGCGCGGCGGCCACGTCGTCACGAAGCTGCCGTCGCTGGGCCACGCCGACCTCACGGTCAAGGCCGACGTCCGCAACGACTCGGCGGCCGCGGTCTCCACGACGGTCGCCGGCACGGTCGCCGGCAAACCGATCAGCCAGACGGTCTCGCTGGCGGCCAAGGAGAAGAAGACCGTCACCTTCCCGGTGATCGGGATCGACAACCCGCAGGTCTGGTGGCCCGCCGGGATGGGCGGGCAGCCGCTCTACGACCTCGACCTGACCGCGAGCGTCGGCGGGACCGCGTCCGACACTTCGCACTCCAGCTTCGGCGTGCGCCAGGTGACGGCGAACAAGAACTCGAGCGGCGGCCGGTCCTACACGATCAACGGGCGCCCGCTGCTGATCAAGGGCGGCGGCTACTCGCCGGACCTGTTCCTGCGCTGGAACGAGCAGTACGCGGCGGACAAGCTCGCCTACGTCAAGGACCTCGGGCTCAACACCGTGCGCCTGGAGGGGCACATCGAGCCGGACGAGTTCTTCGACCTGGCCGACCGGATGGGCGTGCTGACGCTGCCCGGCTGGGAGTGCTGCGACAAATGGGAAGGCCAGGTCAACGGCGACGAGAAGGGTGACCCCTGGACCGCGGCCGACTACCCGGTCGCGAAGGCGTCGATGACCGCGGAGGCCGAACGGCTGCGCGACCACCCGAGCGTCATCTCGTTCCTCATCGGCAGCGACTTCGCGCCCGACGCGACCATCGAGAAGAACTACCTCGACGCGCTGAGCGCGGCGGACTGGGCCACGCCGGTGGTCCCGGCCGCGTCGGCGAAGTCGTCGCCGCAGCTCGGGTCGTCCGGGATGAAGATGAACGGGCCGTACGACTACGTCCCGCCGAACTACTGGTACGACAAGGCGCACAGCGACCTCGGGGGCGCGTGGAGCTTCAACTCCGAGACCAGCGCCGGGCCCGACATCCCGACCATGGACACGCTCAAGCGGATGATGTCGTCGAGCGAGCTGGACACGATGTGGAAGAGCCCGTCGACGGCGCAGTACCACCGGTCGTCGTCCTCGACGTTCGCCAACCTGAAGCTCTTCGGCGACGCGCTGACCGGACGCTACGGCAAGCCGGCGAGCCTGGCCGACTTCGTCCGGAAGGCGCAGCTGGCGCAGTACGAGAACGTCCGCGCCGAGTTCGAGTCGCACTCGCGCAACTTCAGCGACAGCTCGAACCCGGCCACCGGGATCATCTACTGGATGCTCAACAGCGGCTGGACGTCGCTGCACTGGCAGCTGTTCGACGCCTACCTCGACCAGAACGGCTCGTACTTCGGGGCCAAGAAGGCGAACGAGCCGCTGCACATCCAGTATTCGTACGACACCAAGTCCGTCGTGGTGGTCAACCACAACCACGACGCGGCGTCGAACCTCACCGCGTCCGTGAAGCTCTACAACGTCGACGGGACGGAGAAGTACAACCAGACGAAGACGCTCTCGGTGGGCGGTGACGGCGCGAAGACCACCGCGCTGACCATCGGCTCGGTGAGCGGGCTGTCGACGACGTACCTGGCGAAGCTGGTGCTCACCGACGCGGCGGGCAAGGAGGTCAGCCGGAACGTCTACTGGCTGTCCACCAAGGCCGACACGCTCGACTGGGGCAACAGCGACTGGTACTACACGCCGACGACGTCGTACGCCGACCTGTCCGGCCTCAACAGCCTGGGCCAGGTGGCGGTCGACACCACCGCGAACTCGACGGCCAACTCGGACGGCACGACGACCACCAAGGTGACGCTGAAGAACAGCTCCGCCGGCAAGATCCCGGCGTTCTTCGTCGACGCGCACGTGGTCGGCGCGGCGGGCGCGCCGGTGCTGCCGGTGCGGTGGACCGACAACCAGGTCAGCCTCTGGCCGGGTGAATCGACCACGCTCACGGCGACGTACCGGACCGCGGACCTCAAGGGCGCCAAGCCGTCCGTTCGGGTTTCGGGCTGGAACTCGGGCACGAAGACGGTGCCCGCGGACGGCACGGTCGACCCCGGCCCGGGCAACCCGGTGGACTACCAGGCCGAGGACGCCACGATCACGAGCGGCGTCGTGGAATCCAACCACACGGGATTCACCGGCACCGGGTTCGTCAACTACGACAACGCGACCGGCAGTGCCGTGGAGTTCTCCGTCAGCGCGGCCGCGGCGGGCTCCGCGAACGTCGTCCTGCGGTTCGCCAACGGCACCACGGTGAACCGGCCGATGGACATCTCGGTCAACGGCACGAAGGTGGCGTCCGGGGTGGCGTTCGGCGGCACCGGCAACTGGGACACCTGGCAGACGGTCACGGTGCCGGTGGCCCTGGCCGCCGGGACGAACAAGATCAAGGCGACCGCGACGACCGCCAACGGCGGCCCGAACGTCGACAAGATCACCGTCTAGGACCGGTCCGGGGGCGGCACTTTCACGTGAAAGTGCCGCCCCCGGGTCACGTCCAGAGGAGGCGCTGCTCGCGGTCCGGGTCGGACACCGTCGTCGAGACGTCGTCGAAGAGGCGCGTGACGCGGTCCGCCGGGGTGTAGCGCGGCCAGCCCGGGTCCCCGGTCGCGATGAACCGGACCCAGCCGTCGAACATCTCCGTCGCCATCGCCTGCATCCGCTCGGCCGGGAAGGTCCGCCCGGCGAAGAGGAACCGCCAGTTCTTGTTGCGGATGTCGTCGAACATCAGCGGCAGGTCGAGCCCGTGCGGCGCGCCGAGACCGCGGCCGCGCGGGGCGATCCGCCAGTCCAGCCGGTACATCCAGGAGTCCGGCTGCGCTTCGGCGAAGCGGATCGCCGGGATCCACCAGTCCCCCGCGGTCAGCGCGCGGTTGCGGACCTGGTCCTCGGGCCAGTCCGGCAGCAGCTCGGCGTACGCCGCGACGGCCTTCTCGATCTCGGCGTGTCCCAGCATCGTCGAACCGACGCCCAGGAGCTTCGCGCCGCCCGACTGCAGCCAGCTGAACAGGTCTTCCTCGTCGGCCGTCGTCCCGATGAGCAGCGGGACGTCGCGGACGCCGTCCAGCGGCCGGTGGGGAAGCAGCTCGTCGCCGACGACCACGCGGTAGGTCACCTTGGTCCCGGACGCCGCCGAAACCCGTTGCTGCGCTTCGAGAATCCGCTTCACCGGCAGCGTCGCAAGGTCCTCCGGCGAGGCGTCCAGTTCGGACAGAACCGCCGAAGCGATGGCCGTGCCCTCGGCCGGGGTGTGCACGACCGAGCCGACGCCGGTGCCGCTCTGCACGATCGCCTGCCGCACGAGCCCGCGCGTGGCGGGCACGGCCAGCAGCGTCCCGACCGTGCGGCCGCCGTTGGACTGCCCGCCGAGCGTGACGCGGGCCGGGTCACCGCCGAACGCGGCGACGTTGTCCCGCACCCACTCCAGCGCGGCGACCTGGTCGCGCAGGGACAGGTTCGAATCCGCGACGCCGGGCAGGTGCAGCATCCCGAGCACGCCGAGCCGGTAGGCGATGGTGACGACCACGACACCCCGCCGCGCGTACGCGGACGCGTCGAACTGGTGCGGGGCGCCCATCACCCCACCGCCGCCGTGGATCCACACCAGCACCGGGTACGAGCCGGGCGCCGCCGGGGCGTAGACGTTCAGGGAGAGGCAGTCCTCGTCGCCGGTGAAGCCCCGGCCGGTCAGCTCGGGTTGCGGGGCCCTCGGCGCCCACCGGGTGGCGTCGCGCTCGCCGGACCACGACGGCGCCGGCCGCGGGGCGCGGAACCGCAGCTCGCCCACCGGCGGCTCGGCGTACGGCACGCCGAAGAAGGTCCTGACCCCGTCCCGTTCGGACCCGCGCAGGGCGCCGGCCGCGATCTCCACCGTCGTCACGGGCCCAGCCTAAGGACTTGCCCTGGAGCGCGCTCCAGCGTGTTGACTGGG
>Ga0070668_100002053_pt1 | contig 14734 bp, 15 predicted proteins | sample KBSS43metaG_FD_64661 | JGI IMG/M metagenome (GOLD analysis project Ga0070668, IMG submission 64661) | Switchgrass rhizosphere microbial communities from Kellogg Biological Station, Michigan, USA - KBS S4-3 metaG | ecosystem: Host-associated > Plants > Roots > Rhizosphere > Soil ... | reverse complement strand
GCCTTCATGGTCAACCGCATCCTGGTGCCGATGATCAACGAGGCGATCTACACCCTCTACGAGGGCGTGGGCACGGTGGACGCCATCGACACCGCGCTGAAGCTGGGCGCCAACCACCCGATGGGTCCGCTGGAGCTGGGCGACTTCATCGGCCTGGACACGATCCTGTCGATCATGAACGTGCTCTACGACGGCCTGGCGGATTCCAAGTACCGCCCCTGCCCGCTGCTGACCAAATATGTGGAGGCCGGCTGGGTGGGCAAGAAGGCCGGCCGCGGCTTCTACGACTACCGCGGCGAGCGACCCGTCCCGACGCGCTGACGGCGACGGGCGGCCGCGACCAATGGCCCGCCTTAATCCAGTCGACTTTCCTTAGGCCCCCGGCGGATACTCGAAGCCGATTCGAACCGGCGGGACCATGCGACGGCTTACGCTCGCGCTGCTTTGCGGCGCCTATCTGTGCCTATCGCTGATCGTCGCGCTGACCCTGTGGCGCAACGGGGGCGGCTGGGCGGCTGGCGTCGCAGCTTTTGTCGGCGGCCTGGGGCTGTGCTTCGCCGTCCATGGCCTGATCGAGCGCAGCCTGGGATTCGGCATGGCGGCCGGCGAGCTGGCTGCGCTGCGTGAAGCCCACCGCCTGCTCGCCGACCAGATCGCGCGCATGGACGCCCGGGTCTCCGAGGTGGTCGAGACCCTGGCCGACGATGCGGTGCGCCGCTCCGAGGAGCTGTCGGGCGAGGTGCACATTCTCGAAGACCTGGTGCAGCGGATGAGCGCGCGTCTGGACGAGCGGATCCTGTCCGGCGCGCCCGCCGCCGCGGGCCGCTCGCCGGCGCACCAGTCCGGCGCCCTGCTGGAGACCGTGCGCGGGGCCCTCGCCGAGAACCGCGTCGACCTCTACCTGCAGCCGGTGGTCAGCCTGCCGCAGCGGCGCACCCTGTTCTACGAGAGCTTCTCGCGGCTGCGCGACGAGACCGGCCGGGTGCTGATGCCGGCGGAGTACCTGGCGGTGGCGGAGCCCGAGGGCCTGGTCACCGCCATCGACAACCTGCTGCTGTTCCGCTGCGTGCAGATCGTCCGGAGGCTGGCCAAGCAGGACCGCAAGGTCGGCATCTTCTGCAACATCTCCAGCCTCAGCCTGGGCGACGAGAGCTTCTTTCCGCAATTCCTGGAGATGCTCTCCGCCAACCGCGACCTGGCCGGCGCGCTGATCTTCGAGCTGGGCCAGGCGGCGTTCGACGCCCGCGGCGCGGTGGAGGCCCGCAACATGGGCAAGCTGGCCGAGCTCGGCTTCCGCTTCTCGCTGGACAAGGTGGTGGACTTCGACCTCGACCTGCAGGACCTCTCGCGCTCGGACGTGAAATTCCTGAAGATCGCGGCCCAGCCGCTGCTGGACGAACTGATCGAGATCGACGACCGGCTGGTGCTGAAGTCGCTGCCGGACCTGGCGGCGGAGGACTTCTGCGCCCTGACGCGCCGCTACGGCGTCGAGGTGATCGCCGAGAAGGTGGAGACCGAACGGCAGGTGGTGGACATCCTCGACCTCGACATCGCCTATGGCCAGGGTCACCTGTTCGGCGAGCCGCGCCCGATCCGCGACGCGGTGATCGCCGAAGCCGATCCGCCCGCGGACCTGTTGCGCGCGGCCCTGCGCCGCCGGATCGGCGGGCGGAGCTGACAGCTTCGATTGACCCGGCCCGCCCGCCCGAGCTACCGCCCGGCCATGACCCGCGTCCTCTCCGGCCTTTCCGCCCTCGCCGACCGCTACGACGTGCTGCTGTGTGATGTCTGGGGGGTGATCCACAACGGCCGCGAGAGCTTCCCGGACGCCTGTGCGGCGCTGGCCCGGTGGCGAGCGCAGGCGGGACCGGTGGTGCTGATCTCCAATTCGCCCCGGCCGGCGGCGGCCGTGGTCCCGCAGCTCGACCATCTGGGCGTGCCGCGGGAGAGCTGGTCGGTGATGGTCACCTCCGGCGACGCCACCCGCGCCCTGTTGGCCGAGCGCGCGCCGGGGCCGGCCTGGGCCCTCGGCCCCGAGCGAGATTCCCCGCTCTATGAAGGCCTGGGCCTGGAGTTCGCGGGCCCGGAGACCGCGGCCTTCATCTCCTGCACCGGCCCCTATGACGACGAGGTGGAGACGCCGGAGGACTATCGCGACCGCTTCGTCGCCGCCATCGGCCGGGGGCTGGAGATGATCTGCGCCAACCCCGACATCGTCGTGCAGCGCGGCTCGACCCTGATCTATTGCGGCGGGGCTCTGGCCGAGTTCTACGCGGCCCTGGGCGGCCAGGCGACGATGGCCGGCAAGCCGTTCGCGCCGATCTACGACCTGGCGCTGGCGGAAGCCGAGCGCCTCCTGGGCCGCCCGCTGGACGCCGCGCGGGTGCTGGCCGTGGGTGACGGCATCCCCACCGACATCCGCGGCGCCAACGCCCAGGGCCTCGACGTCCTGTTCATCGCCGGCGGCATCCACGGCGGCGAGATGATCGGGGAAGCCGGCCTCGACAGCGCGGCGGTGGAACAGGCGCTCGGCGCCGAGTCCGTGCGGGCGGACTACGCCATGGCCGGGCTCGCCTGGTGAGGCCTAGCGCCGCTTCTTGGTCTTGAGCGTCAGCAGCGATGGCGTGTCCGGCGGCGGCGGCTCCAGGTCGCGGCTGAGGGCGCGGACGCTCTTCTCGTCCACCTTCTCGAAATGCCGGGCGCGGTCGGGCTTGTCGGGGTCGAGCTCATAGACCACCGCGTCCTCGTTCACCGCGTCGCCGCGCAAGGTCGTCCACTCTCCCTGCGTCACCTCGGGCGGGCCGCGGTCGAGGTAGGTCTCGGTCAGCTTGTAGGCGCCCTCGGCCCAGCCGGCGGCCTTGCGCCTCAGCGTCAGCTCGGTGCGGACCCCGGGACAGTCCGCGCAGGGCAGGACGCCGACATAGGGTCCCAGCACCAGGGGTTCGGCCGCCGCCGGCCCGGCCAGGGCCAGGGCGGCGAGGGTGAAGATCGTCCGCCGCATGCGAATCCTCCGTGCGGACGGGAGCCTGCCGCGGCGCGCGCGCGCCGTCCAGTCGCTGGAAGGCTTCGCACGACGCCGGTTCGCCGCTAAGGAAGCCCACAGACGGGTGGAGGCGCCGGTGCTGTATTTCGAGGACTTGAGCGTGGGCCAGAGCGCCGAGACCACCCAGGCGGTGGACGCCGGCGTGATCGAGGCCTTCGCCGCGGTGTCGGGCGACACCAACCCGGTGCACCTGGACGCCGCCTACGCCGCCACCACCCCGTTCGGCGAGCGGATCGCCCACGGCATGCTGGCGGCGGCCTACATCTCCGCCGTGCTCGGGGTGAAGCTGCCAGGGCCGGGCGCAGTCTATCTGTCGCAATCCCTGCGCTTCCGCCGGCCGGTGAAGATCGGCGACGCGGTGACCGCGCGCGCCACCATCACCGCCCTGGACGCCGAACGCGGCCGGGTGACGCTGGAGACCGTTTGCCTGGTGAACGGCAAGCCGGTCGTGGACGGAGAGGCGGTGGTCATGCTTCCGCGCAAGGCGGCCTGACCGGCATGCGGCTGATCCATGGCTGGAAGGACCTGCCGCAGGCCGATCGCCACGCCGCCGTGGCGCTCGGCAACTTCGACGGCGTCCATCGCGGGCACCAGCAGGTGATCGCCCAGGCGGCCAAGGCCGCGGGCGCGGCGGGCGTCCCGCTGGGCGTGATCAGCTTCGAGCCGCATCCCAGGCGGATCTTCCAGCCCGATTCGCCGCCCTTCCGGCTGATGACCACCGGCCAGCAGGGCCGCGCGCTCGCGGCGCTGGGCGTCGACCACCACTATGTGCTGCCCTTCGAGGCGGCGATGGCGGAGATGACCGACCGCGAGTTCGTCGAGACGGTGCTTTGCCAGGGGCTGGGGGTGCGCCACGTGGCGGTGGGCTTCGACATCTCCTTCGGCAAGGGCCGCACCGGCAGCCCCGAACTGATGCGCCGGTACGGCGAAGCGTTCGGCTTCACCGTCTCGGTGGCCGAGCCGGTGGGCGAGGACGGGGCGAAGTTCTCCTCCACCCACGTGCGCCGGGCCCTGCGCGAGGGCCGCCCGCAGGGCGCCGCCGCCATCCTGGGCCGCCCGTTCGCCATCGAGGGCGAGGTCCGCCGCGGCCGCCAGCTCGGCCGCACCCTGGGCGTCCCCACCGCCAACGTCGACCTGGCCGACTATGTGCAGCCCAGGCTGGGCGTCTACGCCACCCGCACCCGCCTGCCCGACGGCCGCGAGATCCCCGGCGTCGCCAGCATCGGCGTCAATCCCACGGTGGGCGAGGTGGACGCCCGCCTGGAGGTCTGGCTGTTCGACTTCGACGAGGACCTCTACGGCCAGGTGATCGAGACCGACCTGGTCGCCTACCTGCGCCCCGAGGAGAAGTTCGACAGCCTCGAGGCCATGGTGGCCCAGATCCACCGCGACGCGGCCCAGGCGCGCGCGCTGCTGACACCCGAGTTCGACTAACTCAGAACCTTCCCCCGAAAAGAACACTTCGGGGGAGGAGCAGTCTCGCCCACCAACCACCTTCCCGCCTCCGCCGCCCTCTGCTACAGCCCCGGATCATGACTTCGGCTTGGACGGCTCTGCGAATTACCCGCCCGGCGTGACGCCAGGACGTGTGATCCAGCGCGCGCCGGGGCATTTCCCGCGCCCTTAACGCCCGAGCCAGTTGGGACGCCACATGGCCGACGACGCCGAAAAACCCGCTCGCGACTACCGCGAGACCGTCTTCCTTCCGGACACGCCGTTCCCGATGCGCGGCGGCCTGCCGCAGAAGGAGCCGCAGATCCTGCAGGCCTGGGCCGAGGCCGGCCTCTACGGGGCCATGCGCAAGGCCCGCCAGGCGGCCGGGGCGCCGCTCTATGTGCTGCACGACGGGCCGCCCTACGCCAACGGCGAGATCCACATCGGCCACGCGCTGAACAAGATCCTCAAGGACTTCGTGGTCCGCTCGCGCTTCGCGCTGGGCTACGACGTGGACTACGTCCCCGGCTGGGACTGCCACGGCCTGCCGATCGAGTGGAAGATCGAGGAGGCCTACCGCGCCAAGGGCCGGCGCAAGGACGACGTGCCGGTGGCCGAGTTCCGCCAGGAATGCCGCGCCTACGCCGCCAAGTGGATCGAGGTCCAGGGCGACGGCTTCCGCCGCCTGGGGGTGCTCGGCGACTGGGCGGGGCGCTACGCCACCATGGACTTCGCCAGCGAGGCGGCCATCGTCGCCGAGTTCCACAAGTTCGTGGCCTCTGGCCAGCTCTACCGCGGTTCCAAGCCGGTCATGTGGAGTCCGGTGGAGCGCACCGCCCTGGCCGACGCCGAGGTGGAGTACCACGACCACGTCTCCCCCTCGATCTGGGTCAAGTTCCCGGTGGTCGAGGGCTCCGACGCCGCCCGCGACGCCAGCGTGGTGATCTGGACCACCACCCCCTGGACCATCCCGGCCAACCGCGCCGTAGCCTACAACGAAGCCATCGCCTATGCGGTGTTCCGGGTGGAGGCCATGGAGACGGGGCTGGAGTTCGAGCCCTGGGCCAGGCCCGGCGACCGGCTGATCGTGGCTGAGAAGCTGGCCGCCGACGTCTTCGCCGCCGCCAGGATCGCCAAGTGGCGCAAGGTGGAGCAGGTCGATCCGCAGGGGATGGTGCTGGCCCACCCGCTGGCCGCGCTCGACACCCACTACGCCTTCCAGGTCCCGCTGCTGGCCGGCGACCACGTCACCGAGGAGGCCGGGACCGGTTTCGTCCACACCGCCCCGGGCCACGGCGCCGACGACTACGCGGTCTGGCTGGCCCACGGCCATCGCGAGATCCCGGAGACCGTCGATCCCGACGGCGCCTACTATCCGAACGTGCCGCTGTTCGGCGGCCTGAAGGTGCTGGAGACCGAGGGCAAGAAGGCCGGCAAGTTCGGCCCGGCCAACGGCGCGGTGATGGACCGGCTGATCGAGGCCGGCGGCCTGCTCGCCCGCGGGCGGCTGGAGCATTCCTATCCGCACTCCTGGCGCTCCAAGGCGCCGGTGATCTTCCGCAACACGCCGCAGTGGTTCATCCGCATGGATGAGCCCCTGCCCGCCGACGCCGAGGGCCGCACCCTGCGCGAGACGGCGCTGGAGGCCATCGAGGCCACGGCCTTCTTCCCCGCCGCCGGCCAGAACCGCATCCGCTCCATGGTCGAAAGCCGCCCCGACTGGCTGATCAGCCGCCAACGCGCCTGGGGCTCGCCGCTGGCCATGTTCGTGGACAAGGAGACCGGCCACCCGCTGCACGACGACGAGGTCAACGCCCGCATCGTCAAGCTGATCGCCGCCGAAGGCGCCGACGCCTGGTTCGTGCGCCCGGCCCGCGACTTCCTGGGCGCCCACGATCCCGACCGCTACGAGAAGGTCGAGGACATCCTCGACGTCTGGTTCGACTCAGGCTCGACCCACGCCTTCACCCTGGAAGGGCGGGCGGACAGCCGCTGGCCGGCCGACCTCTACCTGGAGGGCTCCGACCAGCACCGCGGCTGGTTCCAGTCGAGCCTCTTGGAAAGCTCCGCCACCCGCGGGCGGGCGCCGTTCAACGGGGTCATGACCCACGGCTTCACCCTCGACGAGAAGGGGGAGAAGATGTCCAAGTCGCTGGGCAACACGGTGGAGCCGCAGAGCGTCATCAAGGAGAGCGGGGCCGAGATCCTGCGGCTCTGGGTGGCGATGGTCGACTACGCCGACGACCAGCGGATCGGCAAGACCATCCTGCAGACCACCGCCGACGCCTATCGCAAGCTGCGCAACACCGTCCGCTACCTGCTGGGCTCGCTGGCCGGCTTCACCGAGGCTGAGCGGGTCGACCTGGCCGAGATGCCGCCGCTGGAGCGGTTCGTCCTGCACCGGCTGTGGGAGCTCGATCGCGAGGTGCGCGCCGCCTACGAGAGCTACCTGTTCCAGGACGCGGTGCGCCCGCTGACCGAGTTCTGCCAGAACGAACTCTCGGCCCTGTTCTTCGACATCCGCCGCGACGCCGTCTACTGCGACCGGCCGGATTCCCTGCGCCGCCGGGCCGCGCGCACGGTGATGCACCTGGTGTTCGAGCGCCTGACCATCTGGCTCGCCCCGGTGCTGGCCTTCACCATGGAGGAGGCCTGGACCACCCGCTTCCCCGACGCCGGCTCCAACTGCCTGCGGACGTTCCCGCAGACCCCGGACGCCTGGCGCGACGAGGCGGCGGCCGGCCAGTGGGGCACGGCGCTCGCCCTGCGCCGGGCGGTGACCGGGGCGCTGGAAGTGGCGCGCCGGGACAAGCTGATCGGCTCCAGCCTGGACGCCCACGTGGACATCTACGCCCCCCAGGCCTTCGCCTGGCCGTTCGACGGCGACATGCCGCTGGCCGACGTGATGATCACCAGCGGAGCGGCGATCCACGACGGCGAGGCCGCGCCGGCGGGCGCTTTCCGCCTGGCCGACGAGCCTGGCCTGGCCGTGGTGGTGCGCAAGGCGCAGGGCGCCAAGTGCGCCCGCTCCTGGAAGATCTCCACCGCGGTCGGCTCCGACCCGCGCTACCCCGACCTCACGCCACGCGACGCCGACGCCGTGGCCGCCTGGGACGCGGCGCACCGCGGATGAAGGCCGTCTCCAAGCTGGGCTGGACCGCCTACGCCCTGGCGCTCGCCGTCGTGGCCCTCGACCAGGCGGTGAAATACTGGATCGTCCACGTGGTCGACCTGGCGTCGCACCCGACGATCCCGGTGCTTGGGCCGTTCCACCTGTCCTTCGTGCGCAACACCGGCGTCAGCTTCGGCCTGCTGCAGGGCGAGGCCGGCCTGATCCGCTGGGCGCTCACCGCCTTTTCCCTGATCGTCGCCGTCGTCCTGATCACCTGGGCCCGGCGGCCCGAGCGGGCGCTCACCGGGGTCAGCCTGGGCCTGCTGATCGGCGGGGCGATCGGCAACGCCATCGACCGGGCGCGGCTGGGCTATGTGATCGACTTCTTCGACGTCCAGCGGCTGGGGTTCTTCCCCTGGGTGTTCAATGTCGCCGACAGCGCCATCACCGTCGGCATCCTGTTGTTCCTGGCCGACGCCATGCGGCGAGATCGCGCGGCGCAAGAAAATGGCGCTTAGGAGCCGATTGCGCTATTCCAACACACCGAACGGGCCCGGGGGGCCCTGGGAGCGAGACCGCATGAGCGTCAACCGCCTTTTCGTCGCCGCCGTCCTGGTCGCCGCGACTGGTCTGGCCGGCTGCAATTCCACCCGCAACGCGCTCGGGATGACCAAGGTGACGCCGGACGAATTCCGCGTGGTGACCAAGGCGCCGCTGGTGGTGCCGCCCGACTACGCCCTGCGCCCGCCCGCCCCCGGCGAGCCCCGCCCGCAGGAGCTGCAGCCGGAAAGCGCCGCCCGCAGCGCCCTGCTCGGCCAGCAGGAAGGCCAGAACCGCTCCGACGGCGAGAAGCTGCTGGTGGCCAAGGCCGGTGGCGAGAAGGCCGACCCGCTGATCCGCTACGTGGTCGACGACGAGTTCGGCGACGTGGCGCACAAGGAAAAGAGCTTCGCCGACCGCGTGATGTTCTGGCGCTCCGACAAGACCCCCGCTGACGCGACGCCCACCGCCGTCGGCGACAATACCGCGGCCCCGATCGATGCGGCCGCCGAGGACGAGCGCATCAAGAAGCTGACCGGCGGCAAGAGCGTCGTCATCCAGCGCGAGGGCGGCGGCAAGATCAAGCTGCCGGGCCTGTAGGGGCGCCGCGCCTCGAAACATGCCGCTGCTGATCGTCGCGCCGCTGGAGGCCGCGCCTGCGGACCTGCGTCGCATCGAGATGATCCGCCGCCGCCACGACCCCCAGCACGTGCTGATCCCGGCGCATGTCACCCTGGTGTTCCCGTTCGAGTCGCCGGACGTGCAGGCCGTCGAGCGCCATATGGCCTCGGTCGCCGCGGACCAGGGCGCGATCGCCCTTCGGCTGTCGGCCTTTCTGGCCGTTCGCGACGCCACGGCCGGGCGCAGCCATGTGTTCCTCGCGCCCGACCAGGGCCGCGCCGAGGTCGAGGACCTGCACGATCGGCTCTACAGCGGCCCGCTGGCGGGCGCCCCGCGCTCCGACATCGCCTTCATCCCGCACGTCACTGTGGCCGCGCGCGACCATCACGACGAGGCCGAGGATCTCGTCCGCGAACTGGGCCGGATCGGGGTCGCGGCCCGGCTCTCGCAACTGCAGCTCGTCGCCTTCGACGGCGGCGCAGCGAGCGTCCTCGCCCAGGCCGACCTGCAGGCGTGAGGGCGCCTACTCCTCGCCCGGCGTCTTGATCTCGAAGCCCTGCGCCCGCAGCCGGTCCAGCACGCCGCCCTGGCTGAGCAGGGGCCGCAGCTGCACCACGGCGATCGAATGGCCCGGCGTCTTCAGCGCCTTGGCGATGGCGGCGGCCTGGTCGGCCTTGGCGCGGGTGTCGAAGGCCAGGGCGCCTGGCGCGGCGGCCAGGCAGCGCTCATAGCTGCGCTCGGCGGCCAGCGCGCCGCGCACGTCCCCGGACGCCCAGGCCTTCGCCGCGGCGCGGGTGGCGCCCGGACCGCCCTCCGCCTCCTGCAGGACCTCCTCCAGGCAGGTCATGCCGCCGGCCTTCGAGGTCTTGGCGATGCCCCGCAGCAGCGGCCCCACGTCGTAGGACCTCTGCTCCACCGGCACCCTGGCCTGCTGGGCCAGGTAGCGGATCAGCTTGGTGGGGTCGGAATCGGTGAGCTCGGACTTCTCGCGGTAATCGCCGGCCAGCAGCACGCCGGCGGCCAGCGGGTTCTTGGTGCCGTAGCGCTTGGCGGGCTCGCCCAGGCGCTCGCGCACGGCGGCGAAGCGGGCGCGCAAGGGTGCGTCCAAGGTCTCCTCGAACGGCGTCGAGGACTTCAGCTTCAGGTAGGCGATCATCGCGCCCGGCGCGCCCCCCAGCTTCACCTTCAGCCCCTTGAACGGCAGGATGACCACGTTGGCGCCCTGCAGGCGGCGGTCGAACACGCTGCGGTCCCACTGCATCCGCTTGGGCGCCACGCCCGGCGAGCCCAGGACATAGACCGTGCTGGTCCCGTTGGAGACCCGCCACCAGGCCGGGCCGGGCAGGCGGGCGGTGACCACCAGCTCCTCCACCAGGGTGGCGTCGGGGTCGGCGGGATCAGGCTGGACGGGGGTGAGCGCCACCTGCGCGGGCGCCGGGCCGGCGAGGGCGGCGATCAGCAGGGCGAGGCCGAGAACCCGGCGGGCGAAGCTCATGGGATGGTCCTTGCGGATCCGCCCCGCCCGCGCCGGAATCGCTCTATAGTGCGCCTCAGAGCCTTGCCAGACCATGCAGATCCGCCGCCTCCCGCCCGAAACCGTCAACCGCATCGCCGCCGGGGAGGTGGTGGAGCGCCCGGCGAGCGCGGTCAAGGAGCTGGTGGAGAACGCCCTCGACGCCGGGGCGCGCGCCGTGGAGGTGCAGGCCGACGGCGGCGGGCTCTCGCGCATCCTGGTGGCCGACGACGGCGTGGGCCTTGGCCCCGATGAGCTGCCGCTGGCGGTGGAGCGTCACGCCACCTCCAAGCTGGCGCCCGACGAGGCCGGCGACTACGACCTGCTGCACATCTCCACCCTGGGATTCCGCGGCGAGGCCCTGCCCTCGATCGGCTCGGTGGCCCGCCTCACCATCGCCAGCCGCGCCCGCGGCCGGGCCGAGGCCCATGCGATCCTGGTCGAAGGCGGGGCGATGGGCGAGGTGGGGCCGTCCGCCTTCCCCGGCCCGCACGGGGCGCGGGTGGAGGTGCGCGACCTGTTCTACGCCACCCCGGCGCGGCTGAAGTTCATGAAGTCCGAGCGCGCCGAGGCCCTGGCGATCGGCGACGAGCTCAAGCGCCAGGCCATGGCGCACGAGGCCGTCGCCTTCAGCCTCGACATCGACGGCCGCCGAGTCTTGCGCCTGCCGGCCGAGGCGCCGGGCCCGGAAGGCCGGCTGGCCCGGCTGGCGGCGGTGATGGGCCGCGAGTTCGCGGACAACGCCCTTCGCATCGACCACGAGCGCGAGGGCGTGCGGCTGTCCGGCTATGCGGGCCTGCCCACCTTCAACCGCGGCAACGGCGCCCACCAGCACCTGTTCGTCAACGGCCGGCCGGTGCGTGACCGGCTGCTGCAGGGCGCCCTGCGCGCCGCCTACGCCGATTTCCTGGCCCGCGACCGCCATCCCCTGGCGGCGCTCTATGTCGAGCTCGACACCACGCTGGTGGACGTCAACGTCCACCCGGCCAAGTCGGAGGTGCGGTTCCGCGACCCGGCCCTGGTCCGCGGCCTGATCATCGGCGGCCTGCGCCACGCTCTGGCCGGCGCCGGCCACCGGGCGGCGACCACGGTGGCGACGGCGGCGCTGGGCGGCTTCCGGCCGGCCGCGCAGCCCCCGGCCGCCGGCTTCTCCGCCTGGCGGATGGGCGGCTGGAGCCCGGCCGCGGCGCCCGCCCTGCCCGGCCTTTCGGCAGTCTCCGCCCGCGCCGAGGACTGGCCCGGCCCCGGCCTGCAGGAGCAGCCCGCGCCGGCGGTGGTGGTCGACCCCGTGGACTTCCCGCTGGGCGCCGCGCGGGCCCAGGTGCACGGGACCTACATCGTCGCCCAGACCCGCGACGGCATCGTGGTGGTCGACCAGCACGCCGCCCACGAGCGGCTGGTCTATGAGCGCATGAAGGCCGAGATGGCCGGCGGCGCGGTGGCGCGCCAGGCGCTCTTGATGCCCGAGGTGGTGGAGCTGGACCCCGCCGAGGCCGAGCGGGTGGTGGCCCGGGCCGGCGAGCTCGAGGCCCTGGGCCTGGTGGTGGAAGCCTTCGGCCCCGGCGCAGTGCTGGTGCGCGAGACCCCGGCCCTGCTGGGCGAGACCGACGCCGGCGGCCTGATCCGCGACATCGCCGACGACCTGGCCGAGAACGGCCAGGCCCTGGCCCTGCAGGAGCGGCTGGAGGAGGTCTGCTCGACCATGGCCTGCCACGGCTCGGTGCGCGCCGGCCGCCGCCTCACCGCTCCGGAAATGAACGCCCTGCTGCGCGAGATGGAGGCCACCCCCCACTCCGGCCAGTGCAACCACGGCCGCCCCACCTATGTGGAACTGAAGCTCGCCGACATCGAGCGGCTGTTCGGGCGACGCTGAGGCGTGGAGCCGTCTCCCCTCGTCCGGCGTTAGGGACCAACACCTCGCGAACGGAGCCTCGCCATGGAAATCCACACTGGCCGGCTGATCGACCACGTCCACCTGCGCACCCGCGACCTGGAGGCGGCCCGGCGGTTCTACGCCGCGATCTTCGACGTGCTGGAGATCCCCTGGACCGCCGACGACACGCACATGCAGGCCGACGAACTCTGGATCGACGCCGGCGACCCGCAAAGCCACGTGCACCTGGCCTTCCAGGCTAAGGACCGCGCCACAGTGGACCAGGCTTACAACGCGGGCCTGGCGGCCGGCGGGCGCGACAACGGCGTGCCCGGGGAGCGCGGCTACCACGCCGGCTACTACGGCGCCTTCCTGCTCGACCCCGACGGCAACAACATCGAGGCGGTCAACCACGGCCACTTCAACCGCTCCGCCGCCAGCGTGACGATCACGCCGCACGGAGTCTGAAGGTCGCCGGCCGTTAGCGTCGGCGCCACTCGCCGCGGCGCTCGTCCCAGTAGCCGTAGCGGCGGTCGATGGGATATCCGCCGAAGCCATAGCCGCAGGGATCGTCCTTCTTGGCCAACTGGTTGGCGATCAGCCCGCCCGCGACCGCGCCCACCGCCGCGCCCGCCGTGTCGTTGCGCGCCACGGCCGCACCGGCCGCCCCGCCGATGACGGCGCCCGCGGCCGTGGCCGCCGCGCGATTGCGCTCATAGTCGCGCTGGCAGGCCGAGGCGTAGTCGCCGCCGCCGTAGGTGCTGGCGCAGCCGCCGAGGGCGGCGCTCAGGGCCAGGGCGGCCGCAGTCAGGAACATCACGCGCATCGCATTCTCCCTTTGTGGTCTTGTCGACGGTTCGCGCGGCCCAACGCTGAGTTTCGAGCGGCTGCGAACGATCAATTTTCGGCGGGCGTCACGCCGGCGCATTGCGCAGGGTCAAACCCGGCGGCCCATCCCGGGGCCGCGCCGTCGTCCGGCTCCGGGATCAGCGCCGCCCGCTGGTGACGGTCGTCGTCGGGGGACTCAGCCGGGTCGGTGAAGAGCGCAAAGCTTGTTGCCGTCGGGGTCGCGCACGTAGGCGAGATAGACTTTGCCAGCCGCGCCCTCGCGGGGGCCGGGAGGATCCTCGCAGGACGCTCCGCCGTTCGCCACGCCGGCATTGTGCCAGGCGGTGACTTGATCGGGTGAGCTGCATGCAAACCCGATGGTGCCGCCGTTGGCAAAGGTCGCCGGCTGGCCGTTGATCGGCCTCGTGATCGCGAAATTGCCGCGTGGAGTACGCCAGAAGACGCGCTCGCCGGAGGCTACGCCGGGGTCGACGCCCAGAACCGCGAACATGGCGTCGTAGAAGCGCCGGGACCGCTCAAGATCACTGGCGCCGACCATGACATGCGAGAACATTCGCTTCCCTCCGATCTCCGGCCATCGCGGCCGCCCTTTGGTCGATTCTGTTTCCTGTGGACGCGCGAGTCCAGGGCCGACCGAGCTTCCCGATCGGCGGCTGCGAGGCCGCCTCGAAGTCTTGAAGCCGAGCGCACGCTCCATGCAGACTCCCTGATAGGCGAACTCTGGACGGGTTGTTCGTGCATCAGTTGAAAGTATAGCGGGCGCGGAACAACAGCGACGCTTCAGCACTTCCGCGTTTAACTTGGATCAATTTCTCTCCATTTTTGAAATGAAGCGCTGTTCTGCCAAGAGCGCGGAGGAGAGCTTTTATGCCGCTCAATCACTTCCAAGATCCTGTGCTCTCAAAGAACTACATGGGCTTCGCGACGAAGCCGTTTGAGGTGTGCGGGCCGCGCAGGGCCAGGCGCAGGCGGGACACGACCTCGATGCTGATGGCCGCAGGCGTGGCTCTTGCGGCTGTGATCGGTGTTTCGCTGGGCCTGCGCGAGGCGGGCGGAGCCACTGAACCCGGAGGCCAGCAAGTTGCTATGCCGCCGACCTTCCCGGCGGAGCTTGAACCACGCCTCTCGGAAGCCGTCATCCAGGCTAGGCAGTCGCCGCCCCTGCCAGTCGATGTGGTCGATAACCTGGGCGCCCTGGCGTCGGCGCCGGTCCTGCCAGCGCCTGAAGCCGAGATGTCGGGCCGTCAGCTGCGGCGTGACCATTCCAAGGTGGCCGGCGAACGGCAGAGAGCCGAGCTGACAACGGCCCAGGCGCGCGCCTCCCAGCGCACAGCCGCAGTGCGGACATCTTCACACGTCGCGAGGCGCCAGGCCCGGCCGGCAGGGTGGCCGTACATTCAGTAGAGCGCCGAGCCGTCCTACTGGCCGCCCTCAAAACTTCGCCGGCCGCTGCGGTCATCCGCCGAACGAACTAGCGAGGGGCTGCCTCTTCACTGTGCATGGGGTCGTACTGCACTTTTTTTTTCCAAAGCCCCCGGCCGCCCGTCATTCCTGGCCGGCGCCCGCGAACCTGAGGAACGACACCCGCGCCGCGCCGTAGTCCCGCGCGTCCAGGGGCTCGAACCCGGCGACCTGGAACGGCGCCTCGTCGGCCCCGCGCTCGAACACCACCAGAGCCCTCGGCGCGAGCCAGCCCCCGGCCGCCAGCCGCGCCAGCGACGCCTCGCCCAGGCCCTTGCCATAGGGCGG
>Ga0070668_100002047_pt1 | contig 14755 bp, 14 predicted proteins | sample KBSS43metaG_FD_64661 | JGI IMG/M metagenome (GOLD analysis project Ga0070668, IMG submission 64661) | Switchgrass rhizosphere microbial communities from Kellogg Biological Station, Michigan, USA - KBS S4-3 metaG | ecosystem: Host-associated > Plants > Roots > Rhizosphere > Soil ... | reverse complement strand
GCCGGCCAGAGCCGGTTGACGAGCGCGAAGTGCCCGAGGTGGTTGGTCGCGAACTGCGCCTCCCAGCCCGGCCCGACGCGGGCCTCCGGCGACGCCATGATCCCGGCGCTGCCGATGAAGACGTCGATCCCCCGTCCCGAGGCGGCGAACCGCTCCGCGAACGCGCGGACGCTCTCGAGGTTCGCCAGGTCGAGCTCGTCGATCTCGACGTTTTCCTGACCCCGCAAGGCTTCTTCCGCCGTGGCGCGCCGCCGGGCCGGCACGACGACGTGTGCGCCGGCCGCGGTCAGCGCCCGCGTGGTTTCGAGACCGAGGCCGGAGTAGCCGCCGGTGACGATCGCGAGCTTGCCGGTCAGGTCGAGGCCCGCCATGATCTGGGCCGCCGTGCTGGTGGCGCCGAAGCCCGAGCCGATCTTGTGCTGCTTTTGTCGCGCGGTGGTCATGGTTTCGACGCTACGACCTGGAGCGGACTCCACCGCAAGTGTCAGTCTTTGAGCAGCTGGCGCGCGATCACGAGCTTCTGGATTTCGCTGGTGCCTTCGTAGATCCGGAACAGCCGGGCGTCGCGGTAGATGCGCTCGACCGTGACCCCGCGGACGTATCCCGTGCCGCCGTGCACCTGCACCGCGCGGTCGGCGACGCGGCCGAGCATCTCGGTGCAGAACAGCTTCGCCGACGACGGCCCGAGCTTGCGGTCCTCGCCCGAGTCGTACTTCGCGGCGGCTTCGTGCACCATCGCGCGGCCGGCCGCGAGCTCGGCGTGCGACTCCGCGAGCAGCGCCTGCACCAGCTGGTACTCGCCGATCACCCGGCCGCCCTGGCGCGCCGTCCGCGCGTACCCGACGGCTTCGGCGAGCGCGCGTTCCGCCAGCCCGACGCACAGCGCCGCGATGTGCAGCCGGCCGCGGGCGAGCGACGCCATCGCGATGCCGAACCCCTGGCCCTCCTCGCCGACCAGCGCGTCGGCGGACAGCTCGACGTCGTCGAAGACCACTTCCGACGTCCACGCGCCCGCCTGGCCCATCTTGGTGTCGTGCGGGCCGACGGTGACGCCGGGCGCGCCCGCGGGCACGAGGAACGCCGAAATGCCGCGGCTGCCGGTGCTTTCCGGATCGGTGCGCGCGAACGCGACGAAGACTTCGGCCAGCGGCGCGTTCGTGATGAACCGCTTGGTGCCCGAGAGGCGGTAGCGGTCGCCGTCGCGGACCGCGCGGCTGGTCAGCCCGCCCGGGTCCGAACCGGCTTCGGCTTCGGTGAGCGCGAACGACGCGATCGCCTGCCCGGCGGCCAGCCGCGGCAGCCAGCGGGTGCGCTGGTCCGGCGTCCCGTGGTGCACGATCGCCTGGCCGGCGATGCCGTTGTTGGTGCCGAACAGGGACCGGAACGCGGGCGTCGTCCAGCCCAGCTCGATCGCCAGCCGGACGTCCTCGGCCATGCCGAGGCCGAGCCCGCCGTACTCCTCCGGCAGCGCCCAGCCGAACAATCCCAGCCCGGCGGCCTTCTCCCGGATTCCGGCGGGGATTTCGTCGCGCTCGTCGATCTCCGCCTCGCGGGGCACGACCTCTTTGCGCACGAACTCCCGCACCGCGGCGAGCACCTGCCCGAAAACCTCCGCGTCCACCGCGACCTCCTCCGCACCGATGCCTGCCGTTGCCCGGTTTTCTGCCCCCATGGACACGCCCGGCCACGGTAGCTTCTTCTGGTTCCCGGACCCAGGAGCCGCCTCCATGCGCAAGCCGATCACCGTCACCCTGGCCGCCCTCGCCGCGGTCCTGGTGCTGCCGTCCACCGCTTCCGCGACGCCCGGCAGCGGCGTCGCCGGCACGATCCTGGCCCAGAAGACCATCGGGCACACCGACTACACGCTGCGGGAGATCACCATCCAGCCCGGCGGCTACACGGGCTGGCACTTCCACGACGGCACCCTCTACGCCTACGTGAAGGCCGGGACGCTGACGCACAACGTGGCCGACTGCAGCGTCGACGGCGTCTACGGCGCCGGGCGCGCGTTCACCGAGGCGCCCGACCAGGTGCACATCGGCCGCAACCTCGGGTCGACGCCGCTGGTGCTGGAAGTCCTGTACGTGCTCCCGGCGGGCAGCCCGCTGTCGGAGGACGCGCCGGACCCGGGCTGCGGCTTCTAGCCCGACAACCACCCCGCCGCGTCGAGCCGGTACGCGGCGGGGCCGACGACCGCGCGCAGGTCCCTCTCGAGCGCGCTCAACCGCTCGGCGCCGACCGCGTGCGCCCACTCCGCGCGCAGGTCGTCGAAGATTTCCGCCGACTTCGTGAGCGCGTCGACGCCGTGCGCGGTGAGCCGCACGATCTTGCGGCGCGCGTCGGCCGGGTCGTCGGCGCGCTCGGCGTACCCGAGCGCCTCGAGCCGCTCGACGGTCTTTCCCGCCGCCTGCTTGGAGACGCCGAGGCGGCGCCCGATCTCCGACGCCGTCGCGCCCCGGACCCCGATGGCCTGCATGGCGAAGCCGTACGACGGCCGGACGTCGGGGTGACCCCGGCGCGCGAGTTCGGCGTGCAGGCGGTCGATGAGCGTGCGGAAGCCACCGAAGAGCAGGAAGGGCAGCTCGTAGCCGGGCGTGTCGGTCATGAGCCCTTGCCAAACTCGACAACCAGGTTTACTGTTTGGACAACCACGTTGTCGATACTACCTCCTGGAGACGCCTTGTTCCCCGATCACACCCCGGAATCCGCCCCCGCCGCCGCCCGCCCGACGATGGCGGCCACCGCGAAGAAGTTCGGCGGGAAGGTCCCGTCCGCCGTCGCCCGCCTGGCGACGTCGCCGGAGCTGCTGAACGGCTTCCTGAAGCTGAGCGCGATCTTCGAGTCCACGACCCTGGAACCGCTGGACCGCGAAGTGCTGATCATGACGGTGGCCGCCCGCAACGGCTGCCACGTCTGCGTCGCCATGCACACGGCGACCCTGCACCGCCTGTCGGCGACGCCGGAGCTGGTGGCCGCGCTGCGGTCGCAGTCGGCTTTGCCGGAGCCACGGCTCGAGGCCTTGCGCACCTTCGTGCACACCGTGATGAACACGGCGGGCGAGGTCCCCGACGAGGCGCTCGAGGCGTTCGTCGATGCCGGGTTCACGCCGCGGAACGCTTTGGAGGTGGTGCTGGGCATCGGGACGTACACGCTGTCGACGTTCGCGAACCGCATGGTCAAGGCACCGCTGGACGACGCCTTCGCGGCCCATGCCTGGCACGCGGCCTGATCAGCGCGGGACGACGGTGGTGCCGCTGGCGTCGCCGTCGACGAGGGCCCGGTAGGCCTCGGCGACGACCGCCACCGGCGTCCCGCGGCCACCGTCCTCCCCCATCGCCTCCAGGGTTTCGCTGATCCAGCCGGGGCTGACGACGTTGATCCGCAGCCCGCGCGGCAGCTCCGCGGCGGCGGACCGGACGAACCCTTCGAGCCCGGCGTTGACGAGCGCGCCGAGACCGCTGCCGGGGATCGGCTCGGTGAAGGTCCCGCCGGTCAGCGTGATCGACCCGCCGTCGTTCAGGCGCTCCGACGCACGCCGGGTGAGCGCGACCTGGCCGAGCAGCTTCGCGCAGGTCGTCGAGCGAGGCGGAGTCGGCCAGATCGGCCCGGATCGCGGACGTCCGCGAGACGGGCACGATCTCGTGACGCGACCCCGAAAAACTCGCGTAGAAATCTCCGCGCCCGTGTCCGGTCCGCCGTCACGGCTCCGACCCCTCGGTGAAGCAACCCACCGAGAAGGAGTCGAAATGGACAAGCCGGCCGGACGGCGGGAGTGGCTGGGGCTGATGGTGCTCGTGCTGCCCACCCTGCTCGTCGCGATGGACATGACCTCGCTGTTCCTCGCGCTGCCCCAGCTGAGCGCCGACCTCGGGGCGAGCAGCACCGAGCAGCTGTGGATCACCGACAGCTACGGATTCGTCGTCGCCGGGTTCGTGATCACCATGGGCACCGTCGGCGACCGGATCGGGCGACGGCGGCTGCTGCTCGCCGGCGGGGGCGCCTTCGCGGTGCTCTCCGTCGTCGCCGCGTTCTCGACCAGCCCGGAGATGCTCATCGTCGCCCGCGGGGCGCTCGGTGTCGCGGGAGCGACGCTGATGCCGTCGACGCTCGCGCTGATCACGAACATGTTCCGCGACGGGAAGCAGCGCGGGAAGGCCATCTCGATCTGGGCGACCTGCCAGTTCGCGGGCGGCGCGGCCGGCCCGGTGCTCGCCGGGTTCCTGCTCCAGCACTTCGCATGGGGCTCGGTCTTCCTGGTCGCCGTGCCGGCCATGGGCGTGCTGCTCGTCGCCGGTCCGTTCCTGCTGCCCGAGTTCCGCGCCCCCGCGTCCGGGCGGCTCGACTTCGCCGGCGTCGCGCTCTCGCTGGCCGCCGTGCTGCTGATCGTGTTCGGGCTCAAGCAGCTGGCCGCCGGCGAACTGCTGGTGCCGCTCGGGACGATCGCCGCCGGGACCGTGCTGGGCACCGTCTTCGCCCGCCGTCAGCTGACCCGGCCGGAACCGCTGCTGGACCTGCGGCTGTTCCGGAACCGCCCGTTCACCGCCGTGCTGGTCGCGCTGGTGTTCGCCGGCGTCGCGATGGCCGGCGTCGGCCTGCTCGTCACGCAGTACCTGCAGAGCGTCCTCGGCCACTCTCCGCTCGCCTCGGCCGTGCTGTTCGCGCCGATGGGTCTCGGCGTCGCGGTGGGCACGATGACGGCGCCGTCGCTGACCCGCTGGATGACCCCGGCCACGGCGATCGCGGGCGGCCTCGTGGTGTCCGCGGCGGGCAGCCTGCTGCTGGTCTTCACCGACGGGCTCCCGCTGGTCATGGTGGCCATCGCGGTGCTGACGCTGGGCACGGGCCCGTTGTTCGCGCTCGGCATCGGCCTGGTGGTCGGGTCGGTGCCGCCGGAGCGCGCCGGCTCGGCCGCCTCGATGGCGGACACGGGCAACTACCTCGGCGGCTCGCTGGGCATGGCCCTGATCGGCCTGACCGCGGCGGCGATCTACCGGCACGCCTTCCCGGGCGGCACGACCTTGGCGGCCGACGTCACCCGCGCGGACGTGGCGGACCAGGCGAAGGAAGCTTTCACGAGTGCGTTGAACGTCACAGGCGTGATCGCGGCGGTGCTGTTCGCCGGACTGGCGATCCTGGTGACGGCGATGCGCCACCCCGCGCGAAGTGGGGCGGTGGGCGCAGCAGGGTTCGAACCTGCGACCGCTCGGGTGTAAACCGAGTGCTCTTCCGCTGAGCTATGCGCCCGCGGCGGCGGCCCCCGCAAAACGCGGGGAGCCGCCGCCGGGAAACCTCAGGCCAGTTCGGCGACGGCCTTCTTCCAGCCCTGCTGGTCGCGGGCCTCGCCAGGGGCGTTGACCTCGGCGAAGCGGACCACGCCGCCGGTGTCGATCAGGAAGGTGCCGCGCACGGCCAGGCCCGCCTGCTCGTTGAAGACGCCGTACGCCCGCGCCACCTCGCCGTGCGGCCAGAAGTCGGACAGCAGCGGGAACTGGTAGCCCTCCTTCTCGGCCCACGCCTTGAGCGAGAACGGCGTGTCGACCGAGACGCCCAGCACCTGGACGCCCTTGTTGTCGTAGTCCGCGAACTCGTCGCGGAGCTGGCACAGCTCCCCGGTGCAGATGCCGCTGAACGCGAACGGGTAGAAGACCAGCAGAACCGGCTTGTCACCCCGGAACGACGACAGCTGGACCGGCTGCTTGTTGTAGTCGTTGAGCGTGAAGTCAGGGGCCTCAGAACCGACCTCGACGGTCATACCGCGTTTCCTCTCCCGAACGGACACGTGCCTGCGACGACAACCCTATCGTGTCCGTCCGGCGAGGCCGGTTCAGCGCTGCTTCGACTTCGACTTGGGGGACACCAGCCGGGTGCCGATCCAGTTCGCGCCGACACTCATGTTGGCGGTCTGGGCCAGGCCGACGGCGGGCACCGCTTCGGCGATTTCGCTCGGCTCGACGTGCCCGGGCTGCCCCGTCTTGGGGGTCAGGACCCAGATCACGCCGGTCTCTTCCAGGGGGCCCCTGGCGTCGATGAGCGCGTCACCGAGGTCGCCGTCGTCTTCGCGCCACCAAAGCAGCACCACGTCGATGACCTCGTCCGCTTCCTCGTCGAGGATGTCCCCGCCGATCTGCTCCTCGATCGCCGCGCGGAGGTCGTCGTCGACGTCCTCGTCCCAGCCGATCTCCTGGACCACCATCTCGGGCTTGATGCCGAGCCTCTCGGCGACGCTGCTCTGATCAGCGTCTCCCGCGGCGACCACTGCTTTCACTCCTCCAACTACGACGGAGCGTGGCGTTCCCCACCCTCATCGAGGGTACGGCCGCGCCACACTCGGCTACCCGGTTGCCGATAGCGAACACTGGTGAGGCTCCGCGCGCAACCGTCCACACCGGATCTTTGACAACTCGTGTCGCAGGATACGGCCGACGGGGGACCCGCCGCGACGGCGTTTCGGGTACCTCCCGAGACCGGTCTGCCACCCCTTCGGGGGGCGTCCCCTAGGGTGGGGAGGAAGAAAACGCGCGCGCGATACACCGCGCGCTGGGAGTGGCTCGACCGGGTCGGCCGATGTTACCGCCAAGTAGCGGTGCGGAAGCCGGGACGGAAGACGACGATGGAGAAGTCGTACACCCCCGCGTACGAGCACCACCGGCGACAACTTTTCACAAGGAGACCCCTTGGCCCCGCAGAACGACGGCGCCTCCGGCAAGGAGACCCCGGCACGCGTCCGCGTCATCCGTGACGGATTGGCGGCGCACCTGCCCGACATCGACCCGGAGGAGACCGCCGAGTGGCTGGACTCCTTCGACGAGGCTCTCGCGAGGGGCGGTCAGCAGCGGGCCCGTTACCTGATGCTGCGCATCCTCGAGCGGGCGAGGGAGCGGAACGTCGGCGTCCCGGCCCTGACCTCGACGGACTACGTCAACACCATCCCCACCGAGAACGAGCCCTGGTTCCCCGGCGACGAGGAGATCGAGCGCCGCTACCGCGCCTGGATCCGCTGGAACGCGGCGATCATGGTGCACCGGGCGCAGCGCCCGGGCGTCGGCGTCGGCGGGCACATCTCGACCTACGCCTCCTCGGCCGCGCTGTACGAAGTGGGCTTCAACCACTTCTTCCGCGGCAAGGACCACTCCGGCGGCGGCGACCAGATCTACATCCAGGGGCACGCCTCCCCCGGCATCTACGCCCGCGCGTTCCTCGAGGGCCGGCTGTCCGAGCAGCAGCTCGACGGCTTCCGCCAGGAGTTCTCGCACGCCGGTGAGGGCGGCGGCCTGCCGTCGTACCCGCACCCGCGGCTGATGCCGGAGTTCTGGGAGAACCCGACGGTGTCGATGGGCCTCGGCCCGATGAACGCCATCTACCAGGCGCGGTTCAACCGCTACCTGCGCGACCGCGGCATCAAGGACACGAACGACCAGCACGTCTGGGCGTTCCTCGGCGACGGCGAGATGGACGAGGCGGAGTCCCGCGGCCTGATCCACATCGCGGCCGGCGAGGGCCTCGACAACCTGACCTTCGTGATCAACTGCAACCTGCAGCGGCTCGACGGCCCGGTGCGCGGCAACGGCAAGATCATCCAGGAGCTGGAGTCGTACTTCCGCGGCGCCGGCTGGAACGTCATCAAGGTCATCTGGGGCCGCGAGTGGGACTCGCTGCTGCACGCGGACCGCGACGGCGCCCTGGTCAACCTGATGAACGTGACGCCGGACGGTGACTACCAGACGTACAAGGCCAACGACGGCGCCTTCGTCCGGGAGCACTTCTTCGGCCGCGACCCGCGGACGAAGGACCTGGTCAAGGACCTGTCCGACGCCGACATCTGGAACCTCAAGCGCGGCGGCCACGACTACCGCAAGGTGTACGCGGCGTACAAGTCGGCGCTGGAGCACCACGGCCAGCCGACGGTGATCCTGGCCCACACGATCAAGGGCTACGGCCTGGGCCCGGCGTTCGAGGGCCGCAACGCCACGCACCAGATGAAGAAGCTCACGCTCGACGACCTCAAGCTGTTCCGCGACTCGCAGCGGATCCCGATCAGCGACGAGGAGCTCGAGCGCGACCCGAAGCTGCCGCCGTACTACCACCCGGGCGCGAACTCGCCCGAGATCGAGTACCTGATCGGCCGCCGCAAGGCGCTCGGCGGCTTCCTGCCGGAACGCCGTCCGAAGTCCGCGAAGGCGCTCGTCCTGCCCGGCGACAAGGTCTACGAGGGCGTCCGGAAGGGCTCCGGCAAGCAGGAGGTCGCCACGACGATGGCGTTCGTCCGGCTGGTCCGCGAGCTGGCGAAGGACTCCGAGATCGGCAAGCGCGTCGTCCCGATCATCCCGGACGAGGCCCGCACCTTCGGCCTCGACTCGATGTTCCCGACGGCCAAGATCTACAACCCGCACGGCCAGACGTACACGTCGGTCGACGCGAGCCTGATGCTGGCCTACAAGGAGTCCGAGAAGGGCCAGCTGCTGCACGAGGGCATCAACGAGGCGGGCTCGACCGCGTCGTTCACCGCCGTCGGCACGTCGTACGCGACGCACGGCGAGCCGATGATCCCGATCTACATCTTCTACTCGATGTTCGGGTTCCAGCGGACCGGTGACGGCCTGTACGCCGCCGCCGACCAGATGGCCCGCGGGTTCGTCATCGGCGCCACCGCCGGCCGCACCACGCTGACCGGCGAGGGCCTGCAGCACGCGGACGGGCACTCGCTGCTGCTGGCGGCGACCAACCCGGCCGCGGTGGCGTACGACCCGGCGTGGTCGTTCGAGATCGCGCACATCGTGAAGGACGGCCTCCGCCGGATGTACGGCGAGACCGGCCCGGACGGCAACGGCGAGAACGTCTTCTACTACATGACGATCTACAACGAGCCGTACCAGCAGCCCGCCGAGCCGGAGAACCTCGACGTCGACGGCCTGCTGAAGGGTCTGTACAAGTACGCGGACGCGCCCTCGGGCGACGGCCCCGAGGTGCAGGTCCTGGTCTCGGGCGTCACGATGCCGGACGCGCTGAAGGCGCAGAAGCTCCTCGCCGAGGAGTGGGGTGTGCGGGCCGCGGTGTGGTCGGCCACGTCGTGGACCGAGCTGCGGCGCGAGGCCGTCGCGATCGACCACGACAACCTGCTCTACCCGGGCAGCGAACCGCGGGTGCCGTACGTCACGGAGGCGCTGAAGGGCGCGAACGGCCCGGTCGTGGCGGTCTCGGACTGGATGCGCGCGGTGCCGGACCTGATCCGCCCGTACGTGCCGACCGACATGCTGACGCTGGGCACGGACGGGTTCGGCTTCTCCGACACCCGCCCGGCGGCCCGGCGGAAGTTCCTGGTCGACGCCGAGTCGATCACCGTCGGCGCGCTGTCGATCCTGGCCAAGCGGGGCGAGATCGACCACGCGAAGGTGCTCGAAGCGGCCACGAAGTACCGGCTCGACGACATCTCGGCCGCCGGGCCGCAGACATCGGATTCCGGCAACGCGTGACTTGGTGCTAGAAAGGGACCCGGCAGACATCCGATGTCTGCCGGGTCCCGCTTGCCGTGCAGGCTGTCGAGGGAGTTGATGAAGGTGACGAAGCGCCGACTGCCGAAGCCGGACGAGCTGAAGCAGCTCCTGCGGCCCAAGCCGATCGTGCTCAACCCGACCGACCGGCGACTCGGGAACGCGCACACCATCGCCGACCTGCGGATGATCGCGCGCAAGCGGACCCCGCGGGCGGCCTTCGACTACACCGACGGCGCGGCCGAGCTCGAGGACAGCCTGCTCCGCGCCCGCCAGGCCTACCGGCGGATCGAGTTCCACCCGAACGTCCTGCGCGGGGTGTCCGATGTGGACACGACGCGCGAGATCCTCGGCAAGACGTCGGCGCTGCCGTTCGCCTTCGCCCCCACCGGTTTCACCCGGATGATGAACCACGAGGGTGAAGCCGCGGTGGGCCGGGTGGCGCAGCGCAACGGCATCCCGATGGGCCTGTCCACGATGGCGACGACGTCGATCGAGGACCTCGCCGCGGCCGCGCCAGACGCCCGCAAGTGGTTCCAGCTCTACGTCTGGCGCGACCACGGCGCGGGTGAAGATCTGATGAATCGCGCGTGGGCGGCGGGGTACGACACGCTGATGCTGACCGTGGACACCCCGGTCGGCGGCGCCCGCCTGCGCGACGTCCGCAACGGCCTGACGATCCCGCCTGCGCTGACGCTCAAGACGTTCCTCGACGGCGCGACGCACCCGGCGTGGTGGTTCAACCTGCTCACCACCGAGCCCTTGCACTTCGCCTCACTGAGCCACTTCGACGGCACCGTCGCCGAACTGCTGAACAAGCTGTTCGACCCGACGCTGAACTTCGACGACCTGGACTGGGTGCGCCGGACCTGGCCAGGGAAGCTCGTCGTGAAGGGCGTGCAGAACGTCGACGACGCCCGCGACGTCGTGAAGCACGGCGCCGACGCGGTGCTGCTGTCCAACCACGGCGGCCGCCAGCTCGACCGTGCGCCGACACCCCTGGAGCTCCTCCCGGCGGTGCTGGACGAGCTCCAGGGCGGCGCCGAGGTCTGGATCGACACCGGCATCCTCTCCGGCGGCGACATCGTCGCGGCGATCGCCCGCGGCGCCGACGCCGTGCTGGTCGGCCGCGCGTTCCTGTACGGCCTGATGGCCGGCGGTGAGCGCGGGGTCCAGCGCTGTGTCGACATCCTCCGCACCGAGATGGTCCGCACGATGCAGCTGCTGGGCGTCCGGACCCTCGCCGACCTCACGCCGAGCCACGCGACCCTGCGTTAGACCTGCGCCTGGCCGCCGTCGACGAAGAACTCGACGCCGTTGACGAAACTCGCCTCGTCGGTGGCCAGGAACAGCGCCGCGGCCGCGATCTCCGCCGGGTCGCCGAGACGGCCCAGCGGGACGGCCGTCGCCATCTGGTCGAGCAGCTGCTGCTCCGCGCCGGGCTCGGCCAGGCCGCGCAGGCCCGGGGTGAGCGTCGGCCCGGGGCTGAGCACGTTCACGCGGATCCCCTTGCCCTGCAGGTCGAGGGCCCACGTGCGGGCGAAGTTGCGGACAGCGGCCTTCGTCGCCGCGTAGATGCTCATGCCCGGCGCCACGCGCGTCGACGTCGTCGAGCCGATGATGACCACCGACGCCTTGTCGTTCAGCAGCGGCAAGGCCTTCTGCACGGTGAAGACGACGCCCTTGACGTTCGTGCCGAAGGTGGCGTCGAACTGCTCCTCGGTGATCTCGCCCAGCAGCTGGCTCACTCCGCCGCCGGAGTTGGCCACCACGACGTCCAGCCCGCGGCCGCGGTCGGCCACCGCGCGGTAGACCTCGTCCAGGTCGGCGAGGTCCGACGAGTCGGCGCGGATCGCCTGAACGCTGCCGCCGATCTCGGCGACGGCGTCGTCGAGGACCTCCTTGCGGCGGCCGGTGATGATCACGTGCGCGCCTTCCGCCGCGAAGCGCTTCGCGACGGCGAGCCCGATGCCGGTGCCGCCGCCGGTGACCACAGCGGTCTTGTTCTGCAGGTTCACGATGCTCCTTCGAGTTCTTGACTACCTCGTCCAGAACGTACGCCGTTCTGGACGAGATAGTCAAGAACGGGTAGGCTGGCGGCATGGCGAGACCCCGGAGCTTCGACGAGCGCGCGGTCCTGCGCACGGCCCGGGACCAGTTCTGGGCGACCGGCTACGCGGGCACGAAGATCGACGACATCGCCGCGGCGACCGGCCTCGGCAAAGGCAGCCTCTACGGCGCTTTCGGGGACAAGCACGCACTGTTCCTGCGCGTGTTCGACGACTACTGCACCGAGGCCACCGAAGCGACGCGCCGCCGGCTCGAAGGCCCCGACGAAACCGCCTACCAGCGGCTGCGCGACCACGTCATCGCGATCGCCGAGGACACCGCCGCCGACACCGACCGACGCGGGTGCCTGATCGCGAAGAGCACGGCCGAGTGCGCGCAGCACGACGAAGCGATCGCCGCGCGCTCCCACCGGGCGTTCCGCGAACTGCACGACCAGCTGACCGGCTGCATCGCGGCGGCTCAGCGCGCAGGCGACATCGACGGAGGCCACGACCCGGGCCGGCTGGCGAGCCTGCTGCAAGCGGTCAACCGCGGCATCGAAGCGCTCGGCAAGGGCGGCTCGAGCCCGGCGGAGCTGCACGGGATCGCCGAGACCGCCCTCGCGGTCCTGCCGAAGCCCGTGAAGCACTGACTCGTTGGGCCAACCGGTCTCAAGTTCTTGACGGACCGACTGGTTTGTGACGAAGATCTCGAACACTCGCCGAAAGGCCGTTTTCGCATCGTGGAAAACGGAGGTCGCCCGTGTTCGTGCAGGCCGTGTTCATGCAAGACGTGACCCCCCTCGGTTCCCTCGGGCTGTCCGCGCTCGTTGCCGTGCTGCCGCTGGCCACCGTGCTCGTGCTGCTCGGCGCCGTCCGGATGCGGGCGCACCACGCCGCGCTGATCGGGCTGCTCGTCGCGCTCGTCGTCGGGATCGCCGCGTTCGGGATGCCGGTCGTCCAGGCCGTCTCCGGGGCGCTGCAGGGCGCCGCGTTCGGGCTGTGGCCGATCATGTGGATCGTCGTCAACGCGCTGTGGATCTACCGGCTCACCGTGCGGACCGGGCACTTCGACGTCCTGCGCCGCTCGTTCGGCCGGATCTCCGACGACCCCCGGATCCAGGCGCTGATCATCGCGTTCTGCTTCGGGGCCCTGATGGAGGCGCTGGCCGGCTTCGGCGCGCCGGTCGCGATCAGCGCCGTGATGCTGGTGGCCGTCGGCTTCCACCCGGTGAAGGCCGCGATCGTCGCGCTGGTCGCGAACACCGCGCCGGTGGCCTTCGGCGCGATGGGCACCCCGGTCGTCACCCTCGCCCAGGTCACCGGGCTGCCGCTGCAGGAGGTGTCCTCGATCGTCGGGCGCCAGACGCCGCTGCTCGCCCTGGTCGTGCCGCTGCTGCTGGTGATCATCGTCGACGGCAAGCGCGGGCTGAAGGACACCTGGCTGCCGGCGCTGGTCTGCGGTGTCGCGTTCGGGCTCGTGCAGTTCCTCGCGTCGAACTTCGTGTCGCCGCAGCTGGCCGACATCGGCGCCGCGCTCGCCGGCGCGGCCGCGCTGGTGGCGCTCCCCCAGACCCGGCGTCCGGTGCCCGAGGCCGTCCGGATCGGCACCGGCGGGACGGCGACCGCCGAAGCGCCGCCGGAGGACGCGCGCAACGACGTCGTGAAGGCCTACCTGCCCTACGCCTTGATCATCGTGATCTTCTCCCTCGCCGTGCTGCCGCCGATCAAGAAGCTGCTGGACAAGGCGACCTGGAAGTTCCACTGGCCCGGCCTGAACGTCGCCGCGCCGAACGGGAAACCGGTGTCCGGCAACACCTTCTCGCTGCCGTTCCTCAACACCGGCGGCACGCTGGTGCTGCTGGCCGGGATCCTGACGGCGGCGCTGCTGGCCGTCTCGGCGAGCGGGGCCGCGAGCGAATGGCTGGCCACGGTCAAGGAGCTGCGGTTCGCGATCCTCACCGTCACCGGCGTGCTCGCGCTGGCCTACGTGATGAACCTGTCCGGGCAGACGAGCACGATCGGCACGTTCATCGCGGCCGCCGGCGCCGGGCTGGCGTTCCTCTCGCCGGTGCTGGGCTGGTTCGGCGTCGCCGTCTCGGGCTCCGACACCTCGGCGAACGCGCTGTTCGGCGCCCTGCAGGTGACGGCGGCGCACCAGACCGGCCTGCCGGCGGACCTGCTCGCCGCGGCCAACAGCTCCGGCGGCGTCCTCGGCAAGATGGTCTCGCCCCAGAACCTCACCATCGCCTGCGTGGCGGCGAACCTGCCCGGCGAGGAGGGGAAGCTGCTGCGGAAGGTGCTGCCGTGGAGCATCGGGCTGCTGCTCGTGATGTGCCTGATCGTGTGGGGTCAGAGCACGGCGGCGCTCAGCTGGATGCTGCCATGACGTCCGACCGGGCGGCGACGCGCTTCGCGGAGCGGTTCCAGCTCCACCAGCCGTGCACGACCAGCCCGGCGAACACGATGTAGACCGCGGCGGAGAAGTACAGCCCGGACGAGATCTGCAGCGGCACGCCGATCGCGTCGACGACCAGCCAGACCAGCCAGAACTCGACGAGCCCCGCACCCTGCGCCCCGAAGGCGACGAGGGTGCCGACGAAGATCGCGGCGTCCGGCCAGGGCGCCCAGGACGCGTTCAGGGCGTCGAGGACCAGCGCCATCACGACGGTCCCGGCGACGAAGGCGCCGAGCATGGCCAGCCGTTCGGCGAGCCGACCCTGCCGCACGACGACGCCGAACACCGGGTCCTGGCGGCGCGTCCAGGCCCACCAGCCGTAGACGGAGATGGCGAGAATGGCGACCTGCCGGGCGGCGAGCCCGCCGAGGTGGGCCGAGGCGTAGACGGCGAACAGCAGCACGGTGGCCCCGACCTGCACGGGCCACGTCCACAGGGTGCGACGCTGCGCGAGGAACACCACGGCCAGCGCGAACACCTGCCCGGCGAACTCCGCGATCGAAATGTCCTGGCCGAGCACCCGGAAACCGTGGTCCAGCAGGTAGTTCACGTGACGCCCCTTTCGTCCTACCGCTCCCAACATGCTCCGGGAACGGCGCATTCCCCAGAGTCTGTGAGCGTCGGAACATCCCGGAACGTGGGACCCGAGCGCCCCAATGTGGCGTTGGTTGCGTCCAGCGCACCCAATGTGGCGTTGGTTGCGTCCAGCGCACCCAATGTGGCGTTGGTTGCGTCCAGCGCACCCAATGTGGCGTTGGTTG
>Ga0070668_100002045_pt1 | contig 14759 bp, 13 predicted proteins | sample KBSS43metaG_FD_64661 | JGI IMG/M metagenome (GOLD analysis project Ga0070668, IMG submission 64661) | Switchgrass rhizosphere microbial communities from Kellogg Biological Station, Michigan, USA - KBS S4-3 metaG | ecosystem: Host-associated > Plants > Roots > Rhizosphere > Soil ... | reverse complement strand
CTCGGGATCGACCCGGCGACGGCGTGGTTCGACTACGCGGGCCTCAACCACCTGGGCTGGCTTCGCGCGGTCCGCGTCGGCGGGGAGGACGTCCTGCCGCGGCTGCTCGCCGACGCGGACGCGTGCGAGTCGTTCGAGGAGGGGAAGCTCTTCGGCGTGGACTGGCTGCGCGCGCTCGGCGCCCTGCCGAACGAATACCTGCACTATTACCACTTCGCCCGCGAGGCCGCCGGTTCGGCGTCGCGAGGGGCTTTCCTGCTGGAGCAGCAACGCGGCTTCTACGCGGAACCTTCGCTGGCGTCGTGGGAGCGCACGCGCTTGGAGCGCGAAGCGACGTACATGGCCGAGACCCGCGAAGGGGAGCGGGACGCGGACGATCTCGACGGTGGCGGCTACGAAAACGTCGCGTTGGCGTTGATGCGCGCGCTCGCGCACGGCGAACGCACGACGCTGATCCTCAACGTCCGCAACGGTTCCGCGCTCCCCGGCGTGCCCGAGGCGGCGGTCGTCGAGGTGCCGTGCGTAGTCGACGACAACGGCGCCCGCCCGATCGCCGCCGGGCCGCTGCCGGACCACGCGCTGGGCCTGGTGACCGCGGTCAAGGCCGTCGAGCGGGCGACGATCGAAGCCGCGACGACGGGTTCGCGGGCCGCGGCGCTGCGGGCGTTCGCGCTGCACCCGCTGGTCGGCTCGGTGCCGGTGGCGCGGCGACTGCTCGACGGCTATGTCGCCGCGCACCCCGAACTCGCTTACCTGGCCTAGGAAGCCAGCTCGCGCAACAACGGCCTCAACCGGAGAGCCAGGTCGGCGTCGGCCAGCTCGATCTCGCCGATGAACAACTCCGTGACGGCGTGGAAGGCCCGGGCGGCATCCGCGAGCCCGCGGACGAGCGTTTTCTCGAACGGCGCGGTGATGCCGGCGGGGAGCCGGTCGAGCCCGCGGCCCTCGGCGGCAGGCAGGCCGTGACGCACGCAAGCCAGCGCCAGGGTGTACTCCCGGACCCGGCCGATCATGTACTCGGCCTGCCAGCCGCGGCCGCGTTCGATGCTCGACCGCGCGTGCAGGGCGTGCAGCCAGGCCAGGTCGATCAGCCGCCGCGCCTCGGGTGGCGGGGACGGCTCGCGGTCCTGAGCCGTCCCGAACAGCAGCCGGAACTTCGGCGTCGTCGCGCCGAAGTCCGCTTCCGGCCAGAACGCCAGGTCGACCTGCAGGGTGTTCGCCAGGAGGAACACGCGGAACACGGTCCGCTCGAACACGACGTCCATGTGGTGGACGGCGCCGTGCTCGCGGTACATCCGCGCGGTGAAGTCCGCGAGCACCGGCCCGGGCTCGCCGGTGACGGCGAAGGCGAGGTCGATGTCCGACCACTCGTCTTCGGCATCGAGGGCGGCCGAGCCGGTGAGCGCGGCACCGCTGACGCGCTCGTCCGACCGGGCCGCCTCGACCAGGGCTTCGCGCAGCCGGTTCCGTTCCTCCGCGGTGAACATGATCCCCAGGCTAGACGGCGGCCATCGCGTTGAACTCCGCCTCGGCTTCGTCCCGCTCGACGTACCGGGACCACGCCTTGTCGGCGATGGCGTCCGGATCGAGCGTCCCCACGGTGAAGCCGTGGTCCTGCTCGGTGAACATGCGGTGGATGTCGCCGCGCTCGATGAGACCGCCGATGGTCAACATCCCGGCGTAGATGCCCTTTTCGCGCAGGGCCGCGTTGAGCGTCAGGACGTACATGCGCAACGCCGCCGACGCCGGGGCGAGGCTGCCGAGCATCGGCATCGGGTACTTGCCGCTCAGGCCGCCGGCGAAGAGGAGCGAACCCGAACCGCGCTCCAGCATGCGCGGCAGCACGGCTTCGACGACCCTCGCCGCCGGGAGCACGATCGACTCGAACGGCAGGCGCAGGGCGTCGGCACCGGCCTCGGTGAGTGGCGTGATGCCCGTGCCGGCGTCGGCCGGCCCGAAGTACACGGTGTCGATCTCGCCCGCTTCGGCGGTGATGCGCGCGAGGACGGCGCGGAGCTGCGCGTCGTCGGTCACGTCGGCGGTGAAGGTGGGCGCGTCGATCCCGGCCAGCTCCTCGCGGTACCGGGCGTGCCGCGCGTCGGTGCGGGACACCAGCGCCGTCGTGAAGCCTTCGCGGCCGAAGCGGCGAGCGATCGACAGACCGAGCCCGGGCCCGACCCCCAGGACGGCGATCACTTTCGACAAGGGAACCTCCTTGGAACAACTCGAGAACTTGAGACTATCCTCAACTTATCCCTAAGGTGAGCATTCCGTCAACTTGTCTCGAGTGTCTACAAAGGACCAGCGGCCGTCCGGGCGAAGTTCGGCGTCCGGTCGGGGATTCCGCGGCGTCACGTCTTCCGGCGCGCCGGGCAGGGCGCCCATCATCGGCGTCATGACCGCTGCCTATCCCGCCGAGAAGGACCATCCCGCCGTCCCGATGGGTGCGGTCTACGCCGGGCACCCGCCGATGTCCCGGATCAGGTTCCCGAGCGGGCACGAAGGCTGGCTCGTGACGCGCTACGACGACGTCCGCACGGTCTTCGCCGACCCGCGGTTCAGCCGCAACCTGCTCCACCCGGGCGCGCCCTGCCTCATCGAGCCGGGCGACTTCTCGACCGGCGAGCACAGCATCCTCAACCTCGATCCGCCCGACCACACCCGGCTGCGCCGGCTTTCGGCGCAGGCGTTCACCGTCCGGCGGATCGCCGCGCTGCGGCCGCGGATCCAGGAGATCGCCGACGGGCTGGCCGACGCGCTGATCGCGCACGGCCCGGTGGCCGACCTGGTCGAGGAGTTCGCGTTCCCGCTGCCCACCGTCGTCATGTGCGAGCTGCTCGGGGTCCCGTTCGCCGGCCGCGCGCGGTTCCGGCAGTGGTCCCGGGTGATCGTGACCCCGATGCAGCACGCGCCCGCCGACGTCGAGCGGGCGCGCCGCGACGGGGCCCACGACATGGCCGAGCTGGTCGCGGCCAAGCGGGACCGGCCGGCGGGCGACTTCCTCAGCGCCCTCGTGCACGCCCGCGACGAGGACGGCGACCGCCTGACCGAAGCGGAGCTGATCGACCTCGCGACCCAGTTGCTGCTGGCCGGGCACGAGACGACGGTCAGTCTCATCTCGACCGGCGTCGTCCTGCTCTGCCGGCACCCGGAGCAGCTCGCCGCGCTGCGGGCCGACCCCGCGCTGGCGGCCGGCGCGGTCGAGGAGATCATGCGCTTCGACGGCCCCGCCGACGCGTCCCTGCTGCGCGTCGCACTCGAAGACGTCGAGCTCGGCGGGGTGCTCGTGCGCCGCGGCGAGGCCGTCCTGGCGCACACCGGCGCGGCGAACCGCGACGAGAACGTGTTCCCGGGCGCGGCCGAGTTCGACATCCGCCGCAAGGACGCCCCGCAGCTCGGCTTCGGGCACGGCGTCCACTTCTGCCTCGGTGCCGCGCTGGCCCGGCTGGAGGGCGAGATCGCCCTGCGGACGCTGGTCGACCGGCTGCCCGGCCTGGACCTGGCCGTCCCATCGGAAACCATCGCCTGGCGGCCGCCGTTGTCGGTCCGCGGGCCCGAGGAGGTGCCGATCACCTGGGTGGCCTGAGCCTGCGCCGAATGTCGTCAGCGGTTGCCGCCACCGGCCGAATCGGATCGTCCGGCACTGCTCCAAGCTGGTAGAACATGTTCCAGTTCGAGGCCGGTGCGGAGATCATGGCCCTCGCTGTACCGCAAGCGAGGAGAGCGCCATGGATGCCGCCGACCTGACCCGCCGCCAAATCCTGCGTGGCACCGCCGCGGGCGTCGGCCTCGCCGTGACGTCCGGGCTCGCGGCGGCACCGTCCGCGGGCGCCGCGCCGCTGCTGGGGGAGTACGACGTCGTCGTGGTCGGCTCCGGCGCGGCGGGGATGACCGCGGCGCTGACGGCGGCCAAGCGCGGGCTCAGCGTCGTCGTGGTCGAGAAGGCGCCGACGTTCGGCGGCTCCGCGGCCCGCTCCGGCGCCGGCATCTGGATCCCGAACAACCCGGTGCTGCTCGCCGCCGGCGTCCCGGACACCCCGGCGAAGGCCGCGCAGTACCTCGCCGCCGTCGTCGGCCCGGACGTCCCGGCCGCGCGGCAGGACGCGTTCCTGCGCAACGGCCCCGAGATGATCGCGTTCGTCATGGCGAACAGCCCGCTGCGGTTCCGCTGGATGGAGGGCTACAGCGACTACTACCCGGAGCTCCCGGGCGGCCTGCCGAACGGCCGGTCGATCGAGCCGGACCAGTTCGACGGCAAGCTGCTGGGCGCCGAGCTGGCCAACCTCAACCCGCCCTACCTCGCCACCCCGGCCGGGATGGTCGTGTTCAGCACCGACTACAAGTGGCTGAACCTCGCCGCGGTGAACGCCAAGGGCGCCGCGGTCGCCGCCGCTTGCCTCGCCCGCGGCACGGCGGCCGCGCTCGCCGGGCAGAAGCCGCTCACCATGGGCCAGTCCCTCGCCGCCGGGCTGCGGGCGGGCCTGCTCGCGGCCGGCGTCCCGGTGTGGCTGAACACCCCGCTCGTCGACCTGAACGTCGAAAACGGCGCGGTCACCGGGGTGCTGGTGCCGCAGGGGCTGGTGCGCGCCCGGCGCGGCGTGATCGTCGGCTCGGGCGGGTTCGAGCACAACGCCGCGATGCGCGCGCAGTACCAGCGGCAGCCGATCGGCACCGCCTGGACGGTGGGGGCCAAGGAGAACACCGGCGACGGCCACCGGGCCGGGCAGCGCGCGGGTGCCGCGCTCGACCTGATGGACGACGCCTGGTGGGGCCCGGCGATCCCGACGCCCGGCGACCCGTACTTCTGCCTGGCCGAACGCACCCTGCCCGGCGGGCTGATCGTGAACCAGGCCGGCCGGCGGTTCGTCAACGAAGCCGCGCCCTACAGCGACGTCGTGCACACCATGTACGACAAGAACCCGGCGGCGCCGGACATCCCGGCGTGGCTGGTGGTCGACCAGAACTACCGGAACAAGTACCTGTTCCGCGACATCCTGCCGCTGCTGCCGTTCCCGGACGCCTGGTACTCCGCCGGCGCGGTCTTCAAGGCGTCGAGCATCAAGGACCTCGGCGCGAAGATCGGCGTGCCGCCGGCCGCACTCAAGTCCACAGTGGACAGTTTCAACGGCTTCGCGTGGTCCGGCGTCGACACGGACTTCCGGCGCGGCGCGAGCGTGTACGACCACTACTACACGGACCCGCTGGTGCTGCCGAACTCCTGCCTCGCGCCGCTGTGGGCGCCACCGTTCTACGCGCTGAAGATCGTCCCGGGCGACCTCGGCACGAAGGGCGGCATGCGCACGGACGCCCGGGCGCGGGTGCTCCGCCCGGACGGCTCCGTGATCCGCGGCCTGTACGCGGCCGGCAACGCGAGCGCGGCGGTGATGGGACACAGCTACGCCGGCGCGGGCTCGACCATCGGCCCGGCGATGACCTTCGGCTACATCGCCGCGAACGACGTCTAGAACTCCTTTTCCACCAACGGAAGCACCTCGGTGCCGAGAAGCTCGATCGCCCGCATGACGTCCGCGTGCGGCACGCCCGACCAGTCCATCTGCAGCGCGTACCGGTCCGCGCCGGTCAGCTTGCCGACCTCGATGAGCCGCTCCGCGATCTCCTGCGGGCTGCCGACGAACAACGCCTGCGCACCGCGGGTGTACTCGTCGTACTCCGCGCGGGTCGGAACCGCCCAGCCGCGGGCGCGGGCGCCGTACTTCATCGTCTCGAGCCAGTACGGGTAGAAGGTCTCCTTGGCGTCCTGCGAATTCGGTGCGACGAGGCCGATCGCGCTCATGGTGACGTGCAGGTCTTCGGCGTCCTGCTCGCCGGCCTCGCCCGCCTGGCGGTAGAGGTCGACCAGCGGGGCGAAGCGCTCCGGGCGGCCGCCGATCACGGCGTACACCACCGGCAGCCCGAGCAGCCCGGCGCGGATCGACGACTCGGGATTGCCGCCCGTGCCGACCGAAATGCGCAGCCGCCTGCCGTACGGCCGGGGCAGGATCCGCGCGTTCTCCAGCGGCGGCCGGAACCGGCCGGACCAGGTCAGCGGGTCCTCGCGGTCGATCCGCAACAGCAGCGCCAGCTTCTCCTCGAACAGCTCGTCGTAGTCGCCAAGGTCGTCACCGAACAGCGGGAACGACTCGGTGAACGACCCGCGGCCGGCGAGCAGCTCGGCGCGGCCGTGGCTGAGCTGGTCGAGCGTGGTGAACTGCTGGTAGACGCGAACGGGGTCCTCGGTGCTCAGCACGGTGACGGCGGAGCTGAGGGTGATCTGGTTCGTGACGCTCGCCGCCGCGGCCAGCACCGTGCCCGGGTTCGAGATCGCGTACTGGTCGAGGTGGTGCTCGCCGAGGCCGTAGAAGCCGAGGCCCAGCTCGTCGGCGAGCTTGATGCGCTCGAGCGTGTTGGCCAGCGTCCGGGCGACGGTGAGCTGCTCGCCGGTGCGCGGATCCGGCGCGCGGTCGCCGAAGCTGTAGATGCCGAGTTTCATACAACGCTCAACCACTTGGCCGGCCGAATCGTTCCCTCAGCCGAAGCGGGCCTGGATGGCCCTCAGGTTCTTCTCCGAGAGCTGCAACGCGGCGGCCCGCAGACTCAAACCGTCCAGGGTGGCCACCTCGAACATCCTGGTCACCAGGTCGCGCATCCGGGCCCGCACCTTGCCGAAGGCCTCGTCGGCGTCCGCGCCGACGTCGCCGAAGAGCGTCCACCACCACCACGAGTTGGTCGCCGAGTTGGCCACGAAGTCCGGCACCACCCGGATGCCGCGGGCGTCCAGGAGCTCTTCGGCGTCCGCGGTGACCGGCATGTTCGCGGCCTCGACGATGAGCTTCGCGCTGATCTTGGCCTGGTTGTCGCTGTCGACGCAGTAGGAGATCGCCGCCGGTACCAGGACCTCGGCCGGCACCTCCAGCCACGCTTCCGGCGGCAGGAGCGTGTCGCCGGGCTTCAGGTTGTCGCGGTCGATCCCGCCGAAGCGGTCGCGGTGGCGCAGCAGGTTCTCGACGTCGAGCCCGGCGGGGTTCGCGACCACGCCGCGCACGTCCGAGACGCCGACCACCCGCAGCCCGGCTTCGGCGAGGAATCGCGCGGTGGCGCCGCCCATCGAGCCGAAGCCCTGCACCACCACCCGGTTCGGCCGGCCGCCCAGCCCCAGCATTTCGAGCCCGGTCAGGGTGGCCTGCGCGACGCCGAGCCCGCCGACCAGCTCGTCGAGACCCAGCCCGCCGACCTCGATCCGGAACGCCTCTTCCAGCCGTTCGGTCGCGGCCTCGCGGTCTTCGAGCAGCGGGTAGACCGCCTGCACCGAGCTGAGCAGCCCGATCTCCGCGATCACGCCGTCGATGACGTCCTGCCGCAGGCCGAGGTCTTCCCCCATGGTCCAGTACCGCTCGATCAGCGGCCGCATGGCGTGCAGGTAGCGGGCGACGACGTCGCGGGCGCGCTCGTCGTAGGGGTCGAAGTCGATGCCGCCCTTGGCGCCGCCCAGCGGGACGTACCGGCCGTCGGGGTCGTAGTTGAGGCCCTCCTTGAGCGTCATGCCCCTGGCCAGGCCCCGGACTTCGAAGAGCGTGCAGCCGCGGCGCATCCGCAGGCCCCCGCTGGCCACGCCGCGCACGAGCCGGTCGATCACCAGGTAGCCTCGGCACCCGGTGACCGGGTCTGTCCACGCCACCTCCAGCAACGCCGATTCGGCCATCGCCCCCTCCGATCCTGATCGGCCGGTCAAGACCGGCCGTGCTTTTTGAGCTCAAGCTCGAGCCCGAGCTCGTGCCCCAGCGCCTGCTCGAGCCACCGGCCGCAGTCGTCGGCGGTGACCGTGCCCTCACGCGCGACGACCTGCGCCGCGAGCCCGTCGAGCAGGGCGGTCAGCCGCCACGCCGCGCCGTGCGGGTCCGGGCACCGGAACTCGCCGGCGCCGACGCCTTCGGCGATCAGCGCGACGACGGCGTCGCGCCACCGCAGGTCGAGACGTTGGAGGACGGCGCGCAGCCGGCTGTCGCGCATCGCCGCCGCGCCCGCTTCGATCCACAGCTTCCAGCCGTTCGCGGGCGGGCTCGGCCCGTACAGCGTCAACACGGCACGCAGGCGGTGCTCGACCGGGCCGCCGCGCTCCAGCTCGCCGCGCAGGTTCGCGAGGTCCCGCTCCGCGGCCTGCCGGAACGCTTCGATGATGAGCGCTTCGAGGGTCCCGAAGTGGTAGAAGATCAGCGCCGTGCTGATGTCGAGGGCCTGGGCCACGTCGGCGGCCCGCACGCCGGAGATGCCCCGGGCGCGGATCTGTTCGAGCGCGGCCAGCACGATCTCCTCCCGCCGCACCGCGACCGCCTTGCGCATCATGCGGTCACCGTACCTACCGGCACGGGGCGGCGGGATGCTCCGAACGTGGGGTATCGGACTGATCGGCCGGTCAGGACCGGAGGTCGGTCACGAGCGCCCGCAGCCAGGGTTCGGCCATCGCGGGCTCGGTGGTGATCGTCCGGACGAGCCGGTCGCGGACCGGCGCGGACCGGCCGGCGGCCACCAGGGCGAACGCTTCGGCCAGCGCGCGCCGCGTCGCCTTGCCGTGGCCGGGTGTCCGGACGGTCTCGTCGGTCCACCGCTGCCGCGGGAACGACGGCGTCAGCTTCGGCTGGTCGTCGCCGAGGTAGTGCCAGACGGCCGGCGTGAGCGACACGTTGCGGACCGCCGACGCGGGCAGCTCGGCCGGCCAGGTGACGTCTTCCTGCCAGCGCCAGGCATCCGGGCGGATCGGCTGGCGGAGGGTGACGCCGACGAACCGCAGCTTCCGGCGGATCACCTGCCACGCTTCGCGCTCCTCGGTGATCCAGCGCCGCAGCTGGAGGTAGAGCTCCGTGAACGTTTCGCCTTCGAAGACGAGGTCGACGAAGACGGTCGGCCGCGTACCGCGGGCGAGCGCGTACGGCGTGATCCCGGCGGCGGCGAGGTTTTCGCGGAGCAGCGCGACATCGCGATGATCGAGCCCGCGCCGTGGCTTCAGGGACATCGGCAGCCGGTGGACCCGGTCGTGCCACGACGTGCGTTCGAGCGCACCGCCGAGGAGGTCGTGCATGCTGTCCAGCGACCGGCCGACGAAGTGGAGTTCGCCGTTGCCGCAGCGGGCGAGGACCTTGGCCGTGCAGACGGCGAGTTCGCCGAGGAACCAGAGATGAGGTTCTTCGACGTCGTCGAGGAGCGTCCCGACCTGATCGGGACGCACCAGGTCCCAACGGAACGGCCGGTTCGTCATGGCGCAAGGCTAAGTTCGGCATTCGTTGGGCGGCAACGCATTTTCGGACGGTCGAACCCGGGACGCGCGATGACTGAGGTGTGACGCGGAGTCGCGCTGCCGGGGCTGTGGCCGGATGTTGGCGCCGTTCCAGGTGCGAGAAACTCCCGGAGGTGGCGAAGTTCGTTGTCGCTCCTAGCCGGGGTTGCCGCGCGTGAATAACGCCGGGGAACCACGGTCGTGGTTCCCCGGCGTACCGGCCCGTCTGGTCAGGCGGTCCACAGTGGATCGCGGCCCAGGTACCGGAGCAGCGCCGACACCGCGTCGTCGTCCGGCCGGCCGGCCAGGGCGGGGGCGTAGGCGAAGCCGCGCAAGGGTTCCGCGAGTTCCTTCGCCACCGGCAGCAGTGCCTCCGCCAGCTCCGCCGTCAGCGGGGAAGCCTGGCCGGTGGCCACCGCGATGTCCCACGCGTGGACCGCCGCGTCCAGTGCCGCCGCGCCCACCGCGACCGGGGCCGGCAGTGCGCCCTGCGGCAGGGGAGTCGGGACCGCCGCCGCGTCGGGGGCGACCGTGGCGAACGCCGCCGTGGCCGCCGCCAGCTTGGGCTCCAGGAAGTCGCTCGCCGCGCCGTCGAGCTCGCCCGACGGGGCGAACGGGTTGAAGTCGGGGCCGTCCTCTCCCGTGATGAAGGCCGCGTAACCCAGCTGGTCGCCGCCCGCGTGCTGGAGGACCTGCGTGACGTTCCAGTCCGCGCACGGCGTCGGCGCCGACCAGTCCGAGACTCCGGAGATCCCCGCGACCGCCGACCGCAGCGCCTCGTGGGCCGAGTCCAGGACCGGCCACGCCGCGGGGCGGTTCAGCCCGGCGAAGAACCGCCGGATGTCGCCGACCAGGACGTCCGGGGCTTCGTGCGCCGCGTAGTGGCCGGCGGCGTCGCGCGGGCCGTCGCTGCCGGTGCTCGTGTCGTACGAGTTCCAGCTGACGATGTTCGCGTGGTCGCGCTCGGCGAACCGCCGGATCGACTGGAAGTCGCCGGCGAACATCGCCAGCCCGGTCGGCACCGTCGTCGGCCCCTCCGGGTGTGCCGTCGTGTGCGCGTCCTCGTAGTAGAAGCGGATCGACGAGCCGCCGGTGCGGGTCAGCCAGTACAGCGCCACGTTCGCGAGGACGAAGTCGGCGTCGAGGTGCTCGCCGAACAGCTGGGCGTTCCACGCCAGCAGGCCCAGCGGAGAGTCGGCGAGCGCGAACGCCAGCGTGTGCGGCTGCTGGCTGTGCAGCGTGTTGAAGGAGAACATGTTCTCGTAGAACCACTGCAGGTGCGCGAGCGCGGCCTGGTCGGCTTCGCTCAGCCCCGCCATCTCCGCCGGGTCGCCGGACGGGAACGCGAACAGCTGCGTGACGTGCACCCCGACGACCTTGTCCGGCACGAGCCTGCCGATCTCCGGCGAGATCATCGACCCGGCGTCGTTCCCGGCCGCGCCGTACGACTCGTAGCCGAGGCGGCTCATCAGCTCCGCCCACGCGGCCGCGGTCCGGTGCGTGCCCCAGCCCGCCGACCGGGTCGGGCCCGAGAAGCCGAAGCCGGGCAGCGACGGGATGACCAGGTGGAACGCCGGCGCGTCCGCGGACTCCGGCTCGGTCAGCGGGCCGATGACGTCGAGGTACTCGACGATCGACCCGGGCCAGCCGTGGGTCAGGACCAGCGGGGTCGCGTCCTCCCGCGACGACCGGACGTGCAGGAAGTGGATGGTTTCGCCGTCGATCTCGGTCTGGAACTGCGGGTACGCGTTGAGCCGCGCCTCGAACGCCCGCCAGTCGAACTTCTCCAGCCAGTACTCCGCCAGCGCCCGGACCCGCTCGTTCGTGACGCCGTACTCGGCGGGCAGGTCGTCCGGCCACAGCGCCCCGCGCAGGCGGTTCTGCAGGTCGTCGAGGGCGGACTGGGGGATCTCGGCGCGGAAGGGGCGAAGGGCGGGGACCGTCATGGCTGGCTCCTCAGGCTGGAACGGAATGCTTCGTTCCGAACTGTACCAGAGCGGAACGATCCGTTCCAGTGGTAATCTCGGGGCATGACCGAGACAGCCCTGCCCGGCCGCCGCGGCCAGGCCGCCCGCAACGACGTCGTCATCCTCGATGCCGCCCGCCAGGTCTTCCTGGTGGACCCGAAAGCGCCGATCTCGCACGTCGCCGAACGCGCCGGCGTCGGCATCAGCGCGCTCTACCGGCGGTACCCGAGCAAGGAGGTGCTGCTCTGCCGGCTCTGCCACGACGGGCTCCGCACCTACATCGCCGAAGCCGAGGCCGCCACGGCGGAACCGGACGGCTGGACGGCGCTGACCACCTTCCTCGACCGGGTCGTCGACGCCGACGTGCACTCGCTGACCGTCCACCTCGCGGGCACCTTCACCCCGACGCCCGAGATGGGCGAGGACGCGCGGCGCGCAGGTGCGCTGTCGGCGCGGCTGGTCGAGCGGGCCCGCGAAACCGGACGTCTCCGCCGCGACGCCGTCACCGAAGACCTCGGCATGATCCTCGAGTGCTGCGCGGCGATCCGCGTCGACGACCCGGACCGCACCGCACAGCTGCGGCGCCGGTACCTCGCGCTGCTGGTCGAGGGGCTGTCGGCCGAAGGCGGCCCGGATCTGCCGGGCCCGCCACCGCGTCCCGGTGAGATGAACGGCCGCTGGCGTCCGTCCTGACGGAGTCGCCGCGACGCGGCCGGATGGCGGTAACGAATCCCGGGAGTGCGACGACTGTTCAGCGTCGGGTGTCCAGAAAAGACCAAGAAGGATCTGTCAGAGCGGCATTCCCCGGACCGAACAGCGAGATCACGACTATGCAACGAAGTTGGCGACGGATCACCATTCTGTCCTCGGTGGCCGCATTGGCCACGGCGTTCATCGCGATGGCGCCCGCCGCGCAGGCGGCCCCGCCCACCAGTTCTGTCGAAGTCAGTCCCACTACCGTGCTCCCGGGACAGACATTCACCGTCACGCAAACCATTTACAATGACCGCGATTTCACGGTGACTTTCGCGAAGGGCGCCATTTACGGCACGCCGACCGCGATCACCGACGTCGTCGACGTCGTGTCCTGCACCAACACGACGGCGGTCGGCTGCTTCCAGGCCGGGAGCAGTTACCGCGCCGCGTTCGGCGACCTCGAGGCGGGCGGCACGAAGACCACGGTGTGGACCTTGCGCGTCAAGGACACCGCGGCACCGGGGCAGTTCACGCTGCAGCACCAGTTCGTCGGCGACAACTACGCCTTCGAGACCTTCGACGGCCCGGTCATCACGATCGGCAACCCGTCGACCAACGCCGACGTCAAGGTCGCGCTCGCCGCGACCGGGCACGGCGGGCTGAACGCGCGCATCGACTACACCGTGACCGTGACCAACAACGGCCCCTCGGCCGCGTCCGGAATCCGTGTCGTGGCAACGTATGCGTCGGGCCTGTCGTTCGCCAGCGGGACCGGTTGCGCTCATGTCGGCACGACCCGGACGGTGAACTGCGACGTCGCTTCGCTGGCATCGGGTGCTTCGGCAACGGCGAAGTTCTCGGTCAACGGCGGCCTGCTGGCGCTCGGTTCGTACACCACGACGGCGGTGCGGACGGCCAGCTCGCCGGCGGATCCCAACAGCGCCAACGACAGCGCGTCGAAGACGTGCTCGGCGCTGACCGGGCTCATCGTGACCTGCTGAGGGTTCGCGAGAGGTGAACCGGGCTCGTGTCCTCCGCCAGGGACGCGAGCCCGGTTCGCGTTTCAGCCGGTGGCCGAGGCGTACAGCTTCGCGATGTCGTCGTCGAAATACGGGCTGTAGGAGACGTCGGGCGTGTCGCCGCCGAGCTGGTAGCCGCCGATCACCCCGATGACCGTGCCATCGGTGACCCACGGGCCGCCGCTGGTTCCGTCGGGAAAACCGGGGCAGGCGACGCGCAGCTGATAAGTGTCCGAGCGCGTGGTGTTTCCTTCGCAGACCACCGGGGAATCGGTGGTGTCGGGGTAGCCCGTGAGGGTGATCCGGTGCTCGAATCCGCGATCGGTGCCGAGCACGTTCGCGCCGGTGAGGCTTTCCAGCGAAGCCGGGTTTCCGGCCTGGTGAACGGTGAGGAACGCGAAATCCAGATCCGGGTCGGCCGACGAGGTCCAGCCGTCCGCGACGGCGACTCCGGTCACCGGCCACATTCCGACCGGCGCGACGCCGTCGTGATAACCCGGGGCGAAGCTCAGCGCCGTTCCCGAACCGCCGGTGACGCAGTGCGCGGCGGTCAGGACCAGATCGCCGGCGCCGGAATGGACGACGCTCGCCGTGCAGAAATGGCTTCCGTTCGCGAACAACGCGCCGACCGGGGAAAGGGTTTTCCCCGGGGAGGAGGACGGGGCCGCCGAGGACGGCGGCGCGGCAGAGGTGACCGGCGCGCCCGCGGCGTAGGCGTCGTCGGCGGTCGTGTCCGCGCCGGCGGTCAAGCCGGCGCCGAGCACCAGCACCGCCGCCACGGCCAGCAGCGCGGGCCGGGAAATCGTGATCGCCACCCGTCCAGATCACCACAGCGGCGCGGGGACGGCATCTCGCCGAAGCCGATCCACAGTGACTTCACAGCGGGCTGCCCGAAAGCGCCGTCTTCGACGCGGGAGGCGGCGGACGTCGTAGCCTCGAAGCCATGGCGACATCGGTCAGGTCACCCGACGGCACCGTCGTCGGGTTCGAGACGCTCGGCGACGGCCCGCCGATGGTCCTCGTCCACGGCACCGGCGCGGACCACACCCGCTGGACGGCGGTCCGCGAGCAGCTGGCCCGGCGGTACCGCCTCCACCTCGTCGACCGCCGCGGCCGCGGCCTCAGCCGTGCCGAGGCCGCCGGGTACGACATCCGGCGCGAGGGCGAGGACATCGCCGCCGTGGCCGAAGCCGCCGGGGGAGACGTCTACCTCGTCGCGCACTCCTACGGTGCCCTGTGCGCGCTGGAAGCCGCCCGGATCAGCGGCGCGATCGGCCGGCTCGTGGCCTACGAGCCGCCCCGGCCGGAGCCGGGCGAGTCCGTCGTCGGGCCGGACGCCCGGCGCCGCATGCGAGCCGCCACCGATCCCGAGGACGTGCTGGTGACCTTCCTGCGTGAGGCGCTCCGGCTCCCCGCCGAGGACGTCGAAGCGATGCGGGGCACGCCGGTCTGGCGGGCCCGCGTGGCCGCGGCGCACACGATCCCGCGCGAACTGGACGTCGTCGAGACGGTCGTGTTCGACGAGCGGCTGGGCGGGATCCGGGTGCCGGTCCGGCTGTTAGCCGGCACGGAAAGCCCGGCCTACCTCCGGCTCGCCGCCGAAGCGGTGGCGGAGCGCGTCCCGGGCGCCGACGTGGTGCCACTGCACGGGCAGGCGCACCAGGCGATGGACTTCGACCCCGCCCAGTTCGTCGAGGCGGTCTTCGCCTTCGGGGACCTCAGCTCGGTGTGAGGGCGCTCGAGCCGCCTAGCTGAGGTCCTTCGGCAGCAGGGTGGTCGCCGCGTCGGGGGCGGCGACCGCCTTGGGCC
>Ga0070668_100002041_pt1 | contig 14771 bp, 18 predicted proteins | sample KBSS43metaG_FD_64661 | JGI IMG/M metagenome (GOLD analysis project Ga0070668, IMG submission 64661) | Switchgrass rhizosphere microbial communities from Kellogg Biological Station, Michigan, USA - KBS S4-3 metaG | ecosystem: Host-associated > Plants > Roots > Rhizosphere > Soil ... | reverse complement strand
CATCGGTCGCATCCCGACGCAAGGGAACGGGTTAGCCTACCGCCGCTGCCGCCGTCATCTCCCCCAGAACCTGGCCTGGATCGGGCGCCTGAAGGATCGGCCGCCCTACCACCAGATGGGTGGCTCCGGCCCGCGCGGCCTCGGCCGGCCCGGCGGAGCGGGCCTGATCGCCCACCGCATCGCCCGGGCGCCGGATACCGGGCACCACAATCGCGGCGCCGGGGGCCAGCACACCCGCCACCGTCCGTACCTCCTGGGGAGAACACACCACCCCGGACAGGCCAGCCTGCCGTGCCTCAGCGGCCAGCCGGGCCACCTCCGGCTCGAGCGCCGCCGCCGCCGGCCGGCCCGTGGCGCGGGCAAAGGACTCGGGCGAATGCGACGTCAGCACCGTCACTCCCACCAGCAGCATCGCCCCCGCTGCCGCCTCACTTGCGGCGGCCATCATCTCCGCGCCACCCAGCGTGTGGATGGTGGCCATCGAGACCTGCAGTTCGCGCGCGGCCCGCACCGCACCGGCCACGGTATTCGGGATATCGTGCCACTTGAGGTCGAGGAACACCTGCAGCCCGCGCGCTCGGCACTCACCGATGAGGGCCGGTCCAGTCGCCGTGAAGAGCACCGATCCCACCTTCACCCACCGGGCCGACGGGAGCCGGTCCAGCAGCCGGTAGCCCGCGTCCGCGGTCGGCACGTCGAGGGCAATGATGATCTCAGACACCATCGCGCTCCAGGTCGGCAATGACACGCTCCGGCAGGTGCGGGTCCGCGAGCCCCGCCGTACCGATGGCAACCAGTGATGCCCCGGCCCGGAGATACTGTCGCGCGTCGGCGGCTGTCGTAACCCCGCCCACGCCGATCACCGGCATCCCCCCGGTGCGCTCCAGCACGCGGCCCACGGCACGCACGCCGATCGCGAGGAGCGCAGGGCCGCTCACCCCGCCCGCCCCGTGACCGAGTCGCGGACTGCCGTCGTCGTGGGTGAGGCTGCCCGGCACCGTGTTCACGACCGAGAAGCCGTCGGCGCCGGCATCGCGTGCCACGGCGGCGACTCCCCCGATATCGGGGAGCACCGGTGAGAGTTTCGCGATGAGGGGAAGACGGGTGCGCCCACGGCACTGCGCAATGATCTCTGCGACGCACGCTGGGTCGGCGCCGAACTCGATGCCGCCTGCGCTGGTGTTGGGGCAGCTGAGGTTCAGTTCATACGCGGTGATGCCGTCGATGTCCTCGAGACCTTCGATGACCGCGGCGTACTCGACGATCTCGAAGCCGACGACGTTGACGATGACTCGCGCTGGCGGAACGGACCGCATGAGCCACGGCAGGTGATCACGGCGCACGGCCGCGAGGCCCGGATTGGCCAGCCCGACCGAGTTGAGCATGCCGCCGCGGTACTCCGCCACCCGGGGCGGCTTATTGCCGGCGCGTGGCGCCAGCGATACAGCCTTGGTAATGAGCCCGCCCAATCGGGACAGGGTCATCACGCCATCGAGCTCGCGACCGTACCCCGCGGTGCCGGCGGCAAGGAGAATCGGGTTCTGGAACCGTGCGCCGAAGACGTCCCGTGGGCCCACCACTAGTCCTTCGGCACCGTGGCAGCCCCGGCGGTCGCCGGACGCTTGCTGGAACTACTGGTACTCGGACGCTGCACCCGGCGCCGGACGGTCGGCGCATCATCATCGGTCGCACCGTCGGCCCGCCGGCCCGGACCGCCGGGTGTGGCCTGGGGCGCCGAGGCAGCGGCGAGGACCCGGGCATACGTGGCGAGGGAATCTTCCAGCTGGGCGTACGTGGCACCTTCCTCTCCCCGCAGGACGGCCATGTACGGACTGCCGTCGAACTGGCCGCCGGCATCGAGAGTGTCTCCCGTCAGCTGGCGCCCCGCGAGCCATGCCTTCGCCGCGTAGGGTGACTCCGGCCAGCCCCGGGGAATGCTCGCAAAGATCGACGCGGCGAGCGGCCGCGCCACCAGCGAGTCCCGAGCATACTCGGCGGCGAGGAAGCTGCGCATGTCGCCCATCGGCTCGCCCGGCGAGGTCGAATCCATGAGCAGCTGCAGGTGCTGGACCTGCATCCTGAGGGGCACGAGCACTCCGTTAATGGCCCCATCGCTCGCCGCGACCTGCTGCATCGCATCGAGCATGGTGGTCAGGTCCGACAGGCTGTCGGCCGTGCCGATCTCCATGCGCAGCATGTCGAAGCGGGCCCGGTCGGCGTACTCCCCCGCCCCGGCCACCTGGATGATCTCCTCGTACCGCTGTCGCTGCAGGGCCGTGTCGGCGGAAGCGAGGCGCGTGGCGTCGGCAAAGGCGAGTGTCGCCGAGCGCGCCGGCGAGAGCTGCCTGCTCCGCAGGAGCGTGCTGGTGAAGTGATAGGCCAGCTGGGGATCGGCCCGGCCTGTGATCGCGAGGAGTGAATCCCATGGCAGCATCGAGTCGCGGAGCGCCACGAGGGAATCGAAAGCGCTGGTCGCGGCCGCCGGCTCGCGCGCTCCGGCATAGGCCAGTGTGCGCTGCACCAGTGCGGGCGTGCCGGGCAACCCGCTCAGTGACTGGAGCGCGGCCGAATCCTGTCCCCCGCGGCGCTCGGCCGTACCCAGCAGCAGCAGGGCCTGCCGCCGGCGGCCACCATCGCGGCTCTCGGTCACGGGGCGCACCGTGTTAGCCGCCAGCTCGGCGGATCCCGTGCGAAGTTCGCAGGACGCGAGGGCCATGGTGGCCTCCTCCCGGTCGCCCACGTCCTTCAGCTGTTCGATGGCGGCCGGAAGGATCCGGCTCGCCTGGCCGCACTGGCCCACCGCCGCCGCGGCCTCGCCCTTGATGGCGGTCGCTGCGGGCGCGTACTTCCCATTCGGGTGATGTGCGAGGATGGAATCGGCCTTGACCGAGGCGCGCCCCCAGAAGCCGCTGGCCTCGATGGTGCGGCCCTCACGGTCGAGCTTCCGCGCCTCGTCCGCATACTTGTTCGCCTTGTAGTTGGCATTGTAGGACGCGCACCCCTGCAGCACGATGGCCACCAGCAGCAGCCCGCGCCTCACGAGTCGTCTCCCATTTTCCGCTCGTAGTCGGACAGGTACCCGACCACCGCGTCGGCAATCGCCGATGCCATGCGCTGCTGTGAAGCCTTGTTGGTCATGAGTTTCGCATCCGACGGATTGGTGCTGTATCCCATCTCGACCAGCACGGCCGGCCGCCTGGCGGTGGTGAGCACCATGAACCCGGCCTGCTTCACCCCTCGGTCACCACCCGGGTTTACCGTGCCGAGCTGCGTCTGAATCAGCTCAGCCAGCCGGGCCGACTCGCGCAGGTACTCGTTGGCGGCCAGGTCCTTCAGGATGAAGTTGAGTCCCTGCTGCTCGGCGGTCGCCTCGGTCTCGGGCTCGAAGCGAACCGCCTCGTTTTCCATCTTGGCCACCCGCTCCGCGTCCTCGGTCTTGGCCTCGGCCAGGAAGAACGTCTCGTACCCTCGCACCTCGGTGTAGCCACGGCGCCGTGGCAGCGAGTTGACGTGCAGGCTGACGAACAGGTCGCACTCTTCGGTGCAGAAGGCGCCGCGGTCGCCGAGGGCGATCAGCGTATCACGCGTGCGGGTCATCCGCACGGTAATGCCGCGGGCCCGCAGTTCCTCGCGCAGGAGCAGGCTCATCTGCAGCGTGACGTCCTTTTCCTTCAGGCCCGCCGGGAAGAAGACGCCCGGGTTGCCGGGATCCACGCCCCCGTGCCCCGCGTCGACCGTGACCATGTGCTGGCGCCGGAGGGTGCCTCCCGGCAGGGCTCCGCCCCGGATGCGCGTCTTCGGAGCGGGAGCCTCGACCGGTGCGGGTTCGCCCGAGCCTTTCACCAGCTGCCAGCCCGCATCCATCAACCGGCCGGCCTCGACGTCGTAGCGGTATCGTTCCGAGAAGAGCCGCGGGAGCAGGTCGGACACGAGCTGCAGCGGGAGGTAGGCCGTATCACGTTGCACCATCGCGCCCGAGACGAGCGGCTGGGTCTTTCCTTCGAAGATGACGTATGGCGCCGCGATGAGGAAGCGCAGCTGCTGCCGGGCGACGAACACGTCGAGCCAGGCGTCCTGCTGCTTGAACGTGCCACCGAGTGCGGCGAGGAGCGCGCGTGCCTGCAGCATGGGGGCGCCGTCGGCCCCCAGGGTGACCGGCACGCGCTGCTCTCCCCGAAACGACGCGATCGTGACCGAGGAGGGTGCCCCGGCAGCCATGGCCAGCGCGAGCCACAGGCCGGTCATTCGCGGCCCCGGTTGGCAAGCGCCCGCGCCACATCCCGATCCGCCATGCGCTTCTTCACGTCCTCGCGGCGATCGTGATGCTTCTTGCCGCGTCCAAGACCCACAAGCAGCTTGATGCGACCCCGCTTGAAGTAGAGTTCGAGCGGCACCAGGGTGAGCCCTTTCTGCTCCGTGGCGCCGATGAGCCGCTCGATCTCCTTTCGGTGCAGCAGCAGCTTCCGGGTACGCATTGGATCGTGGTTATAGATGCCGCCCTGGGCGTACGGGGTGATGTTCAGCCCGTCAACGAAGACCTCACCGTTCCGCACCCGGCCGTATGCCTCCTTGATGGACGCCTTGCCGGCACGCAGCGACTTCACCTCGGTACCCGTCAGGACGAGTCCCGCCTCCCAGGTGTCGAGGATGTGATAGTCGTAAGACGCCCGGGGATTCCGGGCCACGAAGAGCTTGTCTTCGGCGGGGGACTTCGCTGGCGTAACCATCGTTGCAAGTGAAGGATAGGCCCACACTTCGGCACGGTCAACCAAACTGCTTGCCGCGTCACACCCTGCACGATACCTTTACCGCCCTTCGCCGAAGTGGTGGAACTGGTAGACGCGCTGCGTTCAGGGCGCAGTGGGCGCAAGCCCGTGGGGGTTCGAGTCCCCCCTTCGGCACTGCAGGAACCTCGATCTGGATGTGGAACGGGCCCCGTCGCACTGTGCGACGGGGCCCGTTTTGCATTCTCGACCCTTCGTTGCGCGTCAGTTCGCGCTGGAGGTGAGCGTGACGAGCTCCTGTACCTGCGCCTCGTCCCGGAGCAGGTCGGCCAGGCTCACGCCGGCCAGGAAATCGTCGATGCGATGCTGCAGGGCGAACCAGATCGGGCGGATGCTGCAGGGGGCCTCGCCCGCACAGCGCTCGCCGTCCACCTGATGGCTGTCGCAGTTGACCTCGAAGGTCTGGTGTTCGGACGCCTGCATCACGTCGCGCACCGAGATGTCGGCCGGCTGCCGGGCCAGCATATAGCCTCCCCGGGCACCGCGCACGCTCTCGACCAGGCCGGCGCGCCGGAGCCGGAGCAGGATCTGCTCGACGTAGTCGGGCGGGAGCCGCTCCGCATCGGCCAGCTCGCGTGCAGCCACCGGCGAGGGACTCGTCCGGCCCCGTTTTGCGAGGTGGATCGAAATGATCAGGGAGTACTCGGTCCAGGTGGTTACGCGCATGGCGCCAATATCACCGAAATCCGAGCAACCGACAAGGATTTCAGCCCCTCAACCCCCGCCTGGCAGCGGCTTACCGCCCGGGATGCCGATTTCGGTCATCGCGCGCAGGTCCAGGACCTCCTCCAGTTCCTTCCCGGCCAGCAAACCCTTCTTCACGACCAGTTCCTTCACCGTAAGGCCGGTGGCGATCGCTTCCTTGGCGAGCTTGGCCGCCTCGGCGTAGCCCAGTTTCGGCGCGAGCGCCGTCACCAGCGCCGGACTCCGTTCCAGCCAGTAGGCACACGCTCTCTCATCGGCCTCGATGCCGTCGATGCACTTCTCCGCGAACACCCGCGACGCGTTGCCCACGATCATCAGGCCGAACACCACGTTGTGGGTAATGACGGGCATCATGACGTTGAGCTCGAGCTGGCCCGCCTCCGACGCGAGCGCCACGGTGGTATCGAGCCCGAGCGCCTGGTAGCACACCTGGTTCACCATCTCGGCGATGGATGGGTTCACCTTCCCCGGCATGATGCTCGAACCCGGCTGCACTGCGGGGAGGATGATCTCGGCGAGACCGGTGCGCGGGCCCGACGCCAGCAGGCGGATGTCGTTCGCGATCTTGTTGAGGTCGAGGACGAACGCCCGCACCACGCCGCTGAAAGTGGCGATGTCGCCCATCGACTGCATGAGCTGGATCCGGTCCTCGCCGAGGCGGAGGTCGAGGCCGCTCACGTCCTCGAGGTATTTCCACATGAGCTCGGGATACTGCGGTTCTGCGTTGAGGCCGGTGCCCACCGCCGTGCCGCCGATGTTCAGGTCGCGCAACCACTCCGCGGCACGGGTGATCTTCTCGCGGTGCCGCGCGATCGTCGCGCCGAACGCGGTGAACTCCTGTCCCAGCCGGATGGGCGTGGCATCCTGCAGGTGCGTGCGGCCCGACTTGATGATGTGGTCGAATTCCCGGCCCTTCTTCAGCAGCGACTCGGCGAGGACATCTATGTCGGCGAGAAACGGGCGGAGCGTAGCGAGGGTCGCCAGGCGCATCGCGGTCGGGATCACGTCGTTGGTGCTCTGGGCCATGTTGACGTGATCGTTCGGGTGCACCGGCGTGTACTTGCCGCGTTCACCACCGAGCAGTTCGTTGGCCCGGTTCGCCAGCACCTCGTTAACGTTCATGTTGTGACTGGTGCCCGCGCCCGCCTGGTACACATCCACGATGAACTGGTCGCGATGCAGCCCGCCAAGGACTTCGTCGGCCGCCTGCACGATGGCATCCGCCAGGCGGGCCTCGAGTCGGCCGGTCTCCCGATGGGTCATTGCGGCGCTGCGCTTGATCCATACCACGGCGTCCACGAATCGCGGCAGCGGACGAAGTCCCGAGATAGGGAAATTCTCGGCGGCCCTCAGCGTCTGGATGCCATACAGGGCCTCGGCCGGGACGTCTTTTTCGCCCAGTGGGTCATGCTCGACGCGGCTGGTCATGCGGCGGGCATCGTGGGGCGGAATTCATTCATCGCGAGCGGTACCTCGCGAATTGGGAGCTGAAACATGCCGAGTCGTTTCTCCAGGATTTCCGACGTGGTTCACTTCGATGCCGCCAGGGCGACCAAGGCCGACCTGGCTCGCGGCGCCACGCTCTTCGCCGGGCTCAACTGCTTCGAACCGGGGCAGGTACAGCACATTCACGCCCACGGTGGAGCGGACAAATTCTACTTCGTGCTCTCCGGAAAGGCGAGAATGACCGTGGGCGAGGAAACACTGGTGGCTGAGGCCGGGACACTGGTGTGGGCGCCGGCCGGGGTGCCGCACGGCGTCGATGAGGCGCTTGAGCGAACCGTGCTGCTGGTATCGATGTCGCCGCCGCCGGGCTGACCTAGCCGGCGCGACCGCCGAAGGTCCTCCCCACTCCCTCCTTGACTGCCGGCCAGCCGTAGTGCCGGATGGCCAGCCAGATGCCGAGCGCCGTGCCGATGCCATTGGCATAGATGCGCCATGCCAGCAGAAGCTGCGAGCCATCGTCGCCAAGATTCCCCGCGGCTCCCCCGAGGAACCCGAATTCCACCGCACCGGCGCCACCCGGCGTGGGCAGGATCAGTTGCGCGTAGATGAGCGCGAACGAGCCGACGATGAGCACCGGCATCGCGGGCGGGTCCGGCAGCGTGAGGGCCAGGACGGGCAGGATGGCGATGCGGGTGACGACATTCACGAAGGACAGGGGCAGGCTCGCGAGGAGTGGCCATCGCGGCATCCGTCGCCAGTAGACCCGGATACGCGTGAGCGGGCGCTTCAGCTGCCGTGGCAGTGCATGGGCCACGCGCCGGGCGCCGAGCCAGGCCGCCATGCTCGCGACCGCGATCGCCAGGGCCCAGGGCCACGCCCGGTGGAGCGACGCACTGAGCTGTGGCCCGGCACTCGCCCACCACTCGGGCGCATAGCCCAGGAAAACCCAGAGAGCCACCGCGATCAGGACCGGCCATGCGGTAATGACTTCGTAGGCGATGGCCACGAAGGACGCCGTCGCCGGCACGCCACAGGCGAGCATTCCGGCGAGCCGTGCCGGCTCACCACCCACCCGCATCGGCGTGAGCGTTGACCCCGCATCGGCAAAGGCATTGATCCGGAGGCTCTCGGAGAATGTCAGGCGCGACCCGACGCCAAGGGTGAGCCACTGGAGCCGATAGGTGCGCGCGACGAGGTCGGCGACCACGAGGGCAAGGCAGATCGCATGCGCGACCGGCGCGGAGAGGTGCATGGTCACGCCACGAGTGATGCGTAAGAGCGCGGCGCGCGCCCACTGGTCCATCGCGCGAGCGCCCGCTGTACCGAGCGGGTCACCCCTGGATGGTTCAGGTCGGCGGGATGCAGCGCGATGCGCACTACCGGCGCGCGTCGCTGGGTGCGCCACCGCCATTCAGCCACCAGGAGCGACGCCCTGGCGCGGAAGGGCGTGCGCGTACTCCACCGCAATGCCGGCGTCGTGATGCGTCGGCCGCTGGCCAGGTAGATCGCACCCTCGTCCTCGGTGAACGCGATACCCGCCGCGTAGATGCCGGGTCTTGCATCGACGCGCATGAGCCAGGCCGGGGGCACGAAGCCATGCGCGGTGAACCCCAGGGCCCGGAGCCGCGCGAGGCCTCGGGCCACCAGCGCCTCGAGTTCCGGCGCTTCGAGCGTGAGACACTCACCTTCCCGCGCGGTTTTTCCCGCGGCGCGCAGGCTGTCTGCGAGGGCACGGGGGCGACCGGCCTCGTCGTGTCGCTCGCCATGCAGCAGCAGCTCCGCACCGTCCGCCACCGCCTCACGCAGCCACGCAATGAAGGCGGGATCGCGCTCGATCGGCGCACTCCCGTGCCAATCGGGCACCACGAGCAGTGCCGGCACGACACCGGCATCCCGGCACATCAGCCAGAGCTGGCGCACCGCCGGGAGGTTGGGTGGGGCCACATCGTGGATGGAGACGAGCAACGTCACCGGCGGAGCAACCCCTCGTAGAGACCGAAGATGCGGTCAAACACGCGGTCCCAGCTGTGCTCCTGCTCCGCATGCCCGCGGGCGCGGCGGCCAAGTGCGGCGCGATCGGCCGCCATCATCTGCTCGACACCGCGAAGCAGTGCGCCCGGTTCCTCGGAGTGGTACAGGAAGCCCGCCCCCGAACGCACGACCTGCTCCGAGACGCCGCCGTCGTCGGCGGAAAGCACCGGCGTGCCGCTCGCGAGGGCCTCGAGCGCCGCGAGGCCGAAGGTCTCGTAGGGACAGGGCGACACGTAGAAGTCCGCGGCCGCATGAAGGTCCGCAACGGTCTCACGGGTCCTGGTGTAGCCGAGGACCACGAGGCCCGGCCCAGCCAGCGCCTCGATCCGCGGGCGCAGCGATCCCTCTCCCACCATGACCAGCGTGACCCCGGTGCGGCGGTACACCTCGCCCCATTCCCTGGCCAGCCATCCGGCGTGCTTCTCCGGCGCAAAACGCCCGACGTAGAGCGCCACCGGTCCATCCGGCAGGGCCAGCCGGGCTCGGACGCCCGGCTCCGTGGCGTGGCGCGCAGGATTGAAGAGATCGAGGTCGACGCCCAGTGGCACGTGCGCGACGTTGGTGACGCCGACGCGCTCGAGGTCCCGCCGCGCGAAGTCGGACGCCACGATCGTGCAGTCCACCGCGGCCGCAATGCGCCGTGTGTACCAGCCAACAGCCCGGGCCAGGACCCGCCGCGCGGCCGGTTCGCGTTCCTGTCGCGGGGCCACAAGGCGGGGCAGGTTTGCATGGTAGAACCAGACGGCCGGGGCGCGGTACATCCGGCGAGCGCGGAAGATGAGCCAGGGCGAGAAGTAGGCGCTGCCGACCTCGATGACATCCGGTCGCTCATGCGCCACGATGCGGCTGGTGGAACGCGTGGCGAGCATGAAACGATAGGCCGGGTTGAACGGAATGGCCGGTCCCCGCAGGCGGTAGCAGCGGACGCCATCGGATTCCACGATCGCGTCGTGCGCCCCCGGAATGAGCAGCACCTGCCGGAGGTTCGGCCGGCGCGACACGTAGCGCGCCTTTTCGGCGAGGTACGTGCGCACTCCCCCCGTGAAGTCACCGACATACTCCGAAATGTCGAGGACGCCAAGCGTGCTTTCGGGACGGAGCGGAACCGGGAGTGGAGAGCCTGCGATGTCGATCGGCGTGCTCGCCGCCGAGGAGAAGATGCGCTGCTCGACCAGCGCACCAGACGTCATTCGGACCCCGGGCGCGCGGTCATCCGGCGCGAACTTCGCCGGTGATGAAGGGATTGGTAGTGCGCTCGATGCCGATAGTGGAATCGTCACCGTGGCCGGCATACAAGACCGTGTCGTCGGACAGCGTCAGCAGGTGCGCATGGATACTGCGCATGAGGGTGAAGAAGTCGCCGCCCGGCAGGTCCGTGCGCCCGATCGATCCGCTGAAGAGCACGTCGCCGGCAATCACGAACCCGTTCCCGACGAAGCTCACGCTGCCGGGCGAGTGGCCCGGTGTGTGACGCACCTCGAACCGGTGCGGGCCGACCCGCAGTTCCTGGCCCTCCACCAGCGTGCCATCGGTGGCAGGCAGGATCGGGGCATCGATGCCCATCCATGCCGCCTGGCCCGGCACGTTCGCGTACAGTGGCTGGTCGGCCGGGTGCAGCAGCACCGGCGCCGTCGTGAGCTGCTTCGCCGCCGGCACGCCAAGGACGTGATCGATATGCGCGTGGGTGAGCCAGATCGCCTCCACCTTCCACCCCCCTCGCGTCACCTCGGCCAGGAGTTCGCGCGTATCCTCGCCGGGATCGACCAGCACCGCCGCGCGCGACGCCGTGTCGCCGAGCAGGTAGCTGTTCTGGGCGAACCGCCCGTTGACGTACTTGCGGACGACCAGCTCAGACACCGGCGTGCGCCTTGGAAACCACGCCGGCTCCCGCCTGCCGGCGCTCGGTGAGGTACTTCTCGACCGCGATCGCGGCCGTGGTGGCGTCGCCGACCGCCGTGGTGACCTGCCGGGTGAGCTGCACTCGGAGGTCGCCGGCGGCAAACAGCCCGGGAATCGACGTCATCATGCGATCGTCGGTGATCATGTAGCCGCTCGCGTCATGCGCGAAGTGACCATGCACGATGCCCGAGTTGGGCCGGAACCCGATGAACACGAAGCACCCGGTAACCTTCAGCTCGGAGAGCTCGCCCGTCTCCGTGTCCTCGAGCGCGATCGTCTTGAGGCCCGTGGGATCGCCGAACAGCTCGAGGACGCGCTTGTTCCAGACCACCTCGATCTTCGGGTTCTTGAAGAGCCGCTCCTGCAGGATCTTCGAGGCACGAAGCTCGCCGCGGCGGTGCACCAGGTAGACCTTCTCTGCATACCGCGTGAGGTAGTCGGCTTCCTCCACGGCGGCATCGCCGCCACCGACCACCGCAATCGTGTCGCCCTTGAAGAAGGCACCATCGCACACCGCGCAGTACGAGACGCCGCGGCCGGCATATTCCAGCTCGCCGGGCACCTCGAGCTTGAGGGGCGTGCCGCCCGCCGTGATGATGACCGCGGGAGCCTCGAAGATCGTGCCCAGCGAGGTGGTCACCTCGAAGATGCCATCGGGCCGGCGCACGATCGACTCGGCATTCTCCTGACGGATCTCCGCACCAAACTGCAGGGCGTGCTGGGCCATGAGGGCGGCGAGCTCCCGTCCCTTCACCTTGGGAAACCCGGGATAGTCCTCGATCCACTCGGTATTCAGGAGCTCACCACCCGGCACGCCACGCTCGAGCAGCACCGTGCGGAGCATGCCACGCCCGCCATACAGCGCCGCACACAGGCCGGCCGGGCCGCCGCCCACGATCACAACTTCGAACTGCTCTCGAACTGCCATGAAACACTCCAAAAAGGACCCGGTGAAATATAGCGCTACCTCAAGACCCGCCCCCCGTCCACCACAAGGACGTCGCCGGTGACGAAGTCGCCGTGCTCCAGCAGGTACAGCAGCGCCTGCACCGCGTCGTCCGGTGTCCCGAGCCGCTTCAGAGGTGTCGTTTCGGCGAGGCGGGTGCGTTCGGCGTCCGAATAGTCACTGGGCACCAGGACGGCGCCAGGGGCAATCGCATTGACCGTCACTTCGGGTGCGAGGCTCCGGGCCAGGATGCGCGTCAACATCACTACCCCGGCCTTGCTGATGGAATGCGCGGCATAGCCCGGCCATGGCTCGAGACCACCCAGGTCGGCCAGGTTCACGATCTTCCCGCCAGCCTTCCGCAGGAACGGTGCGGCTCCCTGCGACACGAAGAAGACGGACCGGAGGTTGAGCTGGAGCACCTCGTCGAAGAGCTCCGGCGTCGTATCCTCGAAGGAGACGTGGTGCATCACGGCGGCCGAGTTGACCAGCACATCCAGCTGCCCGAGCTCGTCGGCCACACGGCCCGCCAGGGCGCGGGCCGCGTCGGCCTTGCCGAGGTCGGCCGGGAAGCAGGCGGCCCGGCCACCCTGGCCCTCGATCTCGCGACGGAGGGACTCGGCGCCGTCCTTCGAGGCATTGTAGTGCAGCGCCAGCGTCATCCCGCGGCCCGCGAGGGCCGAGGCGAACGCACGGCCAAGCCGGCGCCCCGCTCCCGTCACGAGGGCGACGCGGCCGGCGAGCTGCATGGCTAGACGGCGCCCCGGGTGATGGGCAGCACGAGACCATTGATGGCCTCGGCGGCGGGGCTGGCGAGGAAGAGGATGCCGTCCGTGATGTGCTGCATCTCTACGTAGGTCGCGTCGGCACCGGCCGCCCCGACATTCTCCGGCGTCCGCACCATCGCAGGCGCGATGGCATTCACCCGCACCTCCCGCGGCAGCAGCTCTGCGGCCAGGCTGCGGGTGAACCCGGCCACCGCGGCCTTGGCCGCGGCGTACATCGCCATGTTCCCCGTCGGCTGGAAATACGCGATCGACGAGACGTTGACGATCGAGCCGTGCGTCTTCGCCAGCTCGTCGATCGCCGCCTGCGACATCATGACGGTGGTCTTGAGGTTGATCCCGATCTCGCGGTCGAATGCCTTCACGGTCGCCTCGGCGATGGGCCCATACGTGGTCAGCCCGCCGGCGATGTTGATGAGGGCATCGAGGCGGCCGTAGGACCGCACGGCCGTCTCCACTGCCAGTCGCGCGATGTCGGGTTCCGTCAGGTCGCCGGCGGCCGGACGCGCATCGAGACCGAGCGCCTGGAACTCCTTCGCGCGTTCGGCCACGCCGGTCGCATTCACGTCGCACAGCACCAGTTGCGCCCCGGCGCGCCCGAACGCGAGCGCCGTCGCGTGGCCGATCTGTCCCGGGCGACCCACGCCGGTGACGATCACGACCTTGCCGCGGTAATCGATGTTCATCCTGGTCAGCCTCTCGTCATCGCCGGCCGCAGGGCCTCGAGCCGGTCCAGCCACTCGAGCGGCACCTGTTGCGAGCCCAGCGCCCCGTGATTCCATCCGTCTTCCGCTTCGCCGTGCCAGTCGCTGCCGCCGCTCCGGCCGAGTCCCAGTGACAACGCCAGGTCGGTGAGCCGTGCGCGGGTTTCGCCATCGTGGCTCGGGTGACGGGTCTCGACCGCATCGAGGCCATCGGCGCGCAGCCGCACCAGGGTCGTGCGATTTCCCCGGTCCTTCAGGTGCGCGGCCGACACGATGCCGCCGAGACGGTGCACCAGCGAGGCGACCGTGGAGAACGTCGGGAGGGCCTTGTCGACAAAGGCTGGCCGGCCCCGTCCGAGATACTTGTCAAAGGCCTCGTCGAGGGTACGCACCACGCCCGCCTTGCGCAGCGCACGCGCCACGTGAGGCCGGCCGAGCGCGCCTCCCGCCGACTGCGCCAGGACAGCTTCCTCGTCGATGGCGACCCCCAGCTGCTGCAGCAGGCGCACCATCTCCATGCCGCGCCGGTTCCGGTCGAGCCGGCAGCGAGAGAGGAACTCGTCCAGTTCAGGTGCTCCCGCCGGGAGGAAGTACGCGAGGACGTGCATCTCGCCCCAGGGCGCCAGCACGGAAAATTCGCAACCGGACACCACGCGGATCCCGAGTGCTGCTCCCGCCGCGAGGGCCGCGGGCACGCCGGATACGGTGTCGTGATCGGTCAGTGCCACCGCCGCGAGGCCGGCGGCGGCGGCCCGCGCGATCACCTGCTCCGGTGGCAGCGAGCCATCGGACGCGGTCGAGTGCATGTGCAGGTCGGCGAGGGGCCCGGTGCCGCCGGCTTCTTCAGTGGCGTTCAGCGGTGATACCCAGACTCCGGCGCGGTCCAGCCCGGTTGCGAATGCGTGAGAAGGTCCGCGAGTTCGGCATCGGCCAGCGTGGCGAGCGATGTCTCGCGCGCCTTGCTGCCCAGCGGCGTGTAGCGCACGAAGCGCTCCTCGCGGGGCCCACCGGCAATGCGCACGAAGCGCAGGCCGAACTCATCCTTGGTCGACTGGGTGCGGGCGCCGTTCACGGCGACCTCCCACCGTTCGCCCCGCACATCGATGATCCGTCGTGGCATGGAAGTCTTTCGATCAGCTGACGTGGACCGGCAGCGGCAGCTCGTGCCACAGCTCTTCCGGGATCGACTCGCGCTCCACCAGCTCGCGGAGCCGGGCCTCGAGCGCCGCTTCACGCCCGGCGGCCAAAACGACGGCGCGGTGGTGCTCCACCGCGCCGCTCTCACTGAACTCCAGGAACAGGTCAGGATCGTTGCTGCTGCGGAACACCCAGAGGTGCCGCCCGCGCGCGCGACCGAGCGCCTCGAGTTCGGCCAGCACCGCCAGGTACTCGGCCTGCCGCGCCGGGGCGACGCGAAGCCGCGCCACCGTGAGCGCGCGACCCATGAACTACACCGCGCCCTCGGCGAACG
>Ga0070668_100002039_pt1 | contig 14781 bp, 13 predicted proteins | sample KBSS43metaG_FD_64661 | JGI IMG/M metagenome (GOLD analysis project Ga0070668, IMG submission 64661) | Switchgrass rhizosphere microbial communities from Kellogg Biological Station, Michigan, USA - KBS S4-3 metaG | ecosystem: Host-associated > Plants > Roots > Rhizosphere > Soil ... | reverse complement strand
GGCCTGCCGGTGGTGGTCAACACCTCGCTGAACACGGCCGGCCGGCCGATGGTCGACACCCCTCGGGAGGCGATGGAGCTGTTCGGTTCCGCGCCGGTCGACCTGCTCGCCATGGGCCCGTTCGCGGTGCACCGGACGAAAGTGTTCGCCCCGTGACCGGGCCCGGCGTCACCGTCGTCGTGCCGACCGTCGGCCGGCCCAGCCTCGCCGCCGTGCTGGACGCGCTGCCGCGACCGCTGCCGGCGGCGGTCGAGGTGCTGGTGGTCGACGACCGTCCCGATCGGGGCGAGCCGCTCGCGGTGCCGGGCGACGTCACCGTCGTTGCCGGGCCGGCGCGCGGACCGGCCGGGGCGCGCAACGCCGGCTGGCGGGCCGCCCGGCAGCCGTGGGTGGCCTTCCTGGACGACGACGTGCGGCCCGGCCCGGACTGGCTCGACCGGCTCGCCGCCGACCTGGCCGCGGCGCCCGCGTCGGTCGGCGGCGTGCAGGGCGTCCTGCGGGTGCCGCTGCCCGCGGACCGCCGGCCGACCGACTGGGAACGCGTCACGGCCGGCCTCACCGCGGGCCGGTGGATCACCGCGGACATGGCCTACCGCCGGGCCGCGCTCGCCGCCTGCGGCGGCTTCGACGAACGCCTGCCGCGAGCCTTCCGCGAGGATGCCGAGGTGGCTTACCGGGTACGCCGGGGCGGCTGGGCGCTGAGCCGCGGCACCCGGACGGTGACCCACCCGGTGCGGCCGGAGGACCGCTGGGTCAGCGTCCGGAATCAGCGGGGCAACGCCGACGACGCGTTGCTGCGGCGGATGTACGGGCGGTACTGGCGCACGATGCTGGAGGTGCCGCCCGGCCGCCGGCCCCGGCACGCCGCGATCACCGCGGCCGGTGTCGCCGCGGCCGCCGCCCTGGCCGCCCGCCGGCCCACGCTGGCCGCGCTGGCCGGGCTGGCCTGGGCGGCCGGCACCGCCGAGTTCGCGGCGGCCCGGATCGTGCCCGGCCCGTGGAACCGGCACGAGGTGGCCACCATGCTGGCCACCAGCGCCGTGATCCCGCCGGTGGCCACCGCGCACTGGCTGCGCGGCTGGTGGCGATGGCGGTACGCCCGGCCGCTCCCGGCCGCGGTGCCCCGCCACCCGGCAAGGCGCACCGAGCCCGCCGCCGGGCCCGCTGCTGAGCCCGCCGTCGTGCCCGCGGCCGGGCGCGCTGCTGAGCCCGCCGCCGGGCGCGCTGCTGAGCCCGCCGCCGTGCCTGCCGCCGTGCCCGCCGGCGGGCGCGCTGCTGAGCCTGCCGCCGAGCCGGTGGAGGCGCGCCGGTGAGCGTTCTCTTCGACGCCGTGCTGTTCGACCGGGACGGCACGCTGATCGCGGACGTGCCGTACAACGGCGACCCCGCCCGGGTCGAGCCGATGCCCGGCGCCCGGGCCGCGCTCGACCGGCTGCGCGCCGCCGGCCTGCGGCTCGGCGTGGTCACCAACCAGTCCGGCCTGGCCCGCGGCCAGTTCACCGCCGCGCAGCTGGCCGCGGTCAACCGCCGGGTCACCGAACTGCTGGGCCCGTTCGACACCTGGCAGATCTGCCCGCACGACGACACCGCCGGGTGCGGCTGCCGCAAACCGGCGCCCGGCCTGGTCACCGCCGCCGCGGAGGCGCTCGGCAGCACCGCGTCCCGGTGCGTCGTGGTGGGCGACATCGGCCGGGACATGGCCGCCGCGCAGGCGGCCGGCGCCGCCGGCGTGCTCGTGCCGACCCCGGTCACCCTCCCGGACGAGGTGGCCGCGGCCCCCGCCGTCGCGGCCGGCCTGAGCGCCGCGGCCGACCTGATCCTGCGCCGGCAGGCCCTGGTCACCCCGGCCCTGCGGCCCCGGGCGGCCCGGACGGTGCTGGCCGTGCGGTCCGACTCGGCCGGCGACGTGCTGGTCACCGGGCCCGGCGTGCGGGCCGTCGCGCACGGCGCCGAGCGCGTCGTGCTGCTCTGCGGGCCGCGCGGCCGGGCCGCCGCCGAGCTGCTGCCCGGCGTCGACGAGATCATCGAGTGGCGGCTGCCGTGGATCGACCCGCATCCCGACCCGGTCGACCCGGCCGGGCTGGCGGCGCTCACCGAGCGGCTTCGCGCGACCGGCGCGGACGAGGCGGTCGTCTTCACCTCGTTCCACCAGTCCGCGCTGCCGCTCGCCCTGCTGCTGCGTACGGCCGGGGTCGGCCGGATCACCGCGATCAGCGACGACTACCCGGGCTCGCTGCTGGACGTCCGGCACCGCGTACCGGCCGGCCTGCCCGAACCGGAACGGGCCCGCAGCGTCGCCGCGGCCGCCGGCTTCGGGCTGCCGGCGACCGACGACGGCGGCCTGCGGGTGTCGGTGGCGGCCCGGTGGCGCGGCGCGGGGGAGTACGTCGTGGTGCACCCGGGCAGCAGCGCCGAGGCGCGGGCCTGCCCGCCGGACCGGCTGCGCCGCATCGTCGCGGCGCTCGCCGCCGAGGGGCACCGGGTCCTGGTCACCGGCGGGGCGGGGGAGCGGCGGCTGGCCGCGTACGTGGCCGGGAGTGCCGGTGCGGACGCCGGGCGCACGTCGATGGCCGAGCTCGCCGTCCTGCTGGCCGGCGCCGCCTGCGTGGTGGTGGGCAACACCGGGCCGGCGCATCTGGCGGCGGCCGTCGGCACCCCCGTGGTCAGCCTCTACGCCCCGACCGTCCCGTATGGACTGTGGGGCCCCTACCGGGTGCCGAACGTCCGGCTCGGCCGGGCCGGCGCCGCCTGCCGGGACACCCGGGCCGCGGTGTGCCCGGTCCCCGGCCACCCCTGCCTGTCCACCGTCGAGCCGGCGGAGGTGCTCGCGGCCGTACGGCTGCTGGGCAGTCAACCGGTTCCCCAGAGCGCCGAGGTCGCGGCATGACCGTAGGAGGCTCCCAATGAACGTTCTGCTGTGGCACGTGCACGGATCCTGGACGACCGCGTTCGTCCAGGGCAAGCACCGCTATCTCGTCCCGGTCAACGAGGCCCGCGACGCCTGGGGCCGCGGCCGCGCCCGTACCTTCGATTGGCCGCCCTCGGTGGTGGAACTGCCGCTCCACGAGATCCGCGACGCCGACGTCGCCGTCGTGCAGCGGCCCGAGGAACTCGCCCTGGTGCCACCCGGCCTGCCGGTGATCTATGTGGAGCACAACACGCCGAAGGGCGACGTGCCGGACACCCGGCACCCGATGGCCGACCGCGACGACCTGGTGATCTGCCACGTCACCCACTTCAACGAGCTGTTCTGGGACGCCGGCGGCACCCGCACCACGGTGATCCAGCACGGCATCGTCGCCCCGGCCGCCCGGTGGACCGGCGAGCAGGACCGCCTCGCGATCGTCACCAACGAGCCGGTACGCCGCAACCGGGTCACCGGCACCGACCTCTACCCCCGGTTCGCCCGGGTGGCGCCGCTGGACGTCTTCGGGATGGGCGTCGCCGGCCTGCGCGGCGACCGGATCACCCCGTACGACGACCCGCCGCAGCACGAGATGCACCGGCTCGTCGCGCAGCGCCGCGCGTACCTGCACCTGTGCCGGTGGACCTCGCTCGGCCTCAGCCTCATCGAGGCGATGCAGATGGGCATGCCGGTGATCGGCCTGGCCACCACCGAGGCGGTGGCCGCCGTCCCGCCCGGCGCCGGGGTGCTCGACACCCGGGTCGACACGCTCGTCGAGGCCGCCCACTGGCTTCTCGGGGACCCGGCGGCCGCGCGCCGCCTGGGCGACCGGGCCCGCCAGGTGGCACTGGCCCGCTACGGCCTGGACCGGTTCCTCGCGGACTGGGACCGGCTGCTGGAGGAGGAAACATGCGGATTGCGATGATCTCGGAACATGCCAGCCCACTCGCCACGCTCGGCGGGGTGGATGCCGGCGGCCAGAACGCGCACGTGGCCGAACTCGGCGGCGCGCTCGCCGCGGACGGTCACGACGTCCGCGTCTACACCCGGCGGGACAACCCGGACCTGCCCGAGGTGGTGCCGCTCGGCGAACGGGTCGACGTGGTGCACGTGCCGGCCGGGCCACCCAGCCAGGTGCCCAAGGACGAGCTGTTGCCGTACATGGGCGCCTTCGCCGAATGGATGGCCGCGGACTGGCGCGACGAGTGGCGGCCGGACGTGGCGCACGCGCATTTCTGGATGAGTGGGCTGGCGGCGGTCAGCGCCGGGCGGGCCCGCGGCGTGCCGGTCGTGCAGACCTACCATGCGCTCGGCTCGGTCAAGCGCCGCCACCAGGGCGCCGCGGACACCAGCCCGGCCGGCCGGATCGGCTACGAGCGCGAGCTCGGCCGCACCGTCGACCGGGTGGTGGTCCAGTGCCAGGACGAGATCCGCGAACTGGTCCGGCTGGGCGTTCCGCGCAGCCGGATGTCGCTGGTGCCCTCCGGCGTCAATACCGAACGGTTCCGCCCGTCCGGGCCGGCCGTGCCGCGCGACCCGCGCCGGCCGCGGATCCTCACCGTGGCCCGGCTGGTCGAGCGGAAGGGCATCGAGGACCTGATCCGGGCGATGCCGATGGTTCCGCACGCCGAACTGATCGTGGTCGGCGGGCCGCCGGAGGGCGAGTTCGACGCGGATCCGTACGCCCGGCGGCTGCGCCGGCTCGCCGACACCTGCCGGGTCGGCGACCGGGTGCGGCTGGCCGGCGCGGTCGCCGCGCACGAGATGCCGCAGTGGCTCCGCTCGGCCGACGTGCTCGCCGCCACCCCCTGGTACGAACCGTTCGGCCTGACCGCGCTGGAGGCGATGGCGTGCGGCGTGCCGGTGGTGGCCAGCGCCGTGGGCGGCCTGGCCGACACCGTCGTCGACGGGATCACCGGCGACCTGGTGGCGCCGCGCGACCCGGCCGGCCTCGCGGTCGCGTTGCGCCGGTTGCTCGGCGACGAGATGCGCCGGATCGCGTACGCGGCCGCCGCCGTCGACCGGGCGACCGCCTCGTACGCCTGGCCCCGGGTCGCCGGCCGGCTCGCCCGGGTCTACGCGAACGCCGCCCGCCAGACCCTCACCGCATCCACCCCGGAGGTTGCCGCCTGATGGACGCGTCCACTCTCGACAAACACCTCGCCGCGCTGGCCGCGGCGATCGGACCGTACCGGTCGGCGGCCGGCCGCCTGGTCCGCTGGGGCGGCCTGCTCGCCCAGCACCTCGGCGAGGGCGGCCGCCTGCTGGTGGCCGGCAACGGCGGCAGCGCCGCCGAGGCACAGCACCTGGCCGCCGAACTGGTCGGCCGGCTGCGCGGCGAGCGCATCCCGCTGTCCGCGATCGCACTTACCCCGGACTCGTCGGCGGTCACCGCGATCAGCAACGACTACGGCTTCGAGGAAGTGTTCGCCCGGCAGGTGCGCGCGCACGGCCGGTCCGGCGACATCCTGCTGGTGCTGTCCACCAGCGGGCGCAGCCCCAACCTGCTCGCCGCCGTGCGGGCCGCCACCGAGCACGGCCTGCGCACCTGGGCCATGGTCGGCGCCGGCGACAGCCCGCTCGCCGGCCTGTGCGACGAGGTGTTGCGCTGCCCGTCGCCGGACAGCCAGGTGGTGCAGGAGCTGCACCTGGTGTCGGTCCACGTGATGTGCGAATACCTCGACAATGCGCTCCCCGCGGTGCTCGGCGGGCGCCTCCCTTTCGACCGGTTCCTCGACTCGGAGATGCGGGTGCCAGCATGAAGAGACTCGTCATCGTCGGCGACACCCTGCTCGACCGGGACGTCGAAGGCACCGTGCGGCGGATCGCCCCGGACGCCCCGGCGCCCGTGCTCGACGAGGAGCACGTGCGCGACCGGCCCGGCGGGGCGGGCCTCGCCGCGCTGCTCGCGGCCGGCCACGGGTATGACGTCGCGCTGGTCACCGCGCTCGCCGACGACGCCGGCGGGGCCCGGCTCAGCGAACTGCTCGCCGCCGCCGGCGTCGAGGTCTTCGCGCTGCCGCTGCCCGGCGCCACCCCCGAAAAGGTACGCCTGCGGGCCCGCGGCCAGGTGCTGCTGCGGCTCGACCGCGGCGGCGCCGCCCACCCGCCCGGCGCCGCGCCCGAGACCGCCCTCGCCGTGCTCGGCGACGCCGCGGCGATCCTGGTCAGCGACTACGGGCGCGGCGTCGCCCGGCATCCGGCGCTGCGCCGGGCCCTCGAACAGGCGCGCGCCCCGATGGTCTGGGACCCGCACCCGAACGGGCCGCCGCCGGTCGCGGGGGTCCGCCTGGTCACGCCGAACGAGGCCGAGGTGCGCACGCTCGCCGGTGACGCCGGCGGCGGCTCCCCGCTGACCGTCGCGCAGCGTGCCGGTCAGCTCCTGCGGCAGCGCTGGCGGGCCGGCGCGATCGCGGTCACCCGGGGCGCCGACGGGGCGGTGCTCTGCCACTCGGGGCCGACGCCGCTGGTGATCCCGGCACCCGCCGCCGCGGACGGCGACACCTGCGGGGCCGGCGACCGGTTCGCGGTCGGTGCCGCGCTCGCGCTCGCCGGGGGAGCGCTGGTCTCCGAGGCGGTCCAGGAGGCGGTCGCGGCGGCCAGCGACTACGTGGCGGCCGGCGGGGTCACGGCCGCGCTGGCGCCCGCGCAGCCGGCCCCGCCACCGGAACGGATCGGCGCCGGCGAGGCCGGCCGGGTGGTGGCCGAGGTGCGCGCCCGGGGCGGCACCGTGGTCGCCACCGGCGGCTGCTTCGACCTGCTGCACATCGGCCACCTCGCCACCCTGCGGGCGGCCCGCGGGCTCGGCGACTGCCTGATCGTCTGCCTGAACAGCGACGCGTCGGTGCGCGGCCTCAAGGGCCCGGACCGGCCGCTCACCGGGCAGGCCGACCGCGGCCGCCTGCTCGCCGCGCTGGACTGCGTCGACGCCGTCGTGATCTTCGACGAGCCGACGCCCGAGCCGGTGCTGTCCTGGCTGCGGCCCGACGTCTGGGTCAAGGGCGGTGACTACGCCGACGGCGGTCCCGGCCTGCCCGAGGCCGACCTCGTACGCCGATGGGGTGGCCAGACCGTCGTCGTCCCGTACCTCGACGGCCGTTCCACCACCCGGACCATCGCGGCGGCCCGGTCCGCCGCCACCAGCAGGAGGTGACCCCATGGAGACAATCCTCGTCACAGGCGGCTCGAGCGGCCTGGGTGCGGCCGTCGTCGAGGCGGTCGGCAAGGCCGGCGGCCGGCCCTTCGTCATCGACCGGCAGCCGCCCGCGGACGGCGTCCCCTGGGTCGAGTGCGACCTCGCCGACACCCGCGCCGCGGAGGCCGCCACCCGGCGGGCCGTCGAGCAGGCCGGCGGCGCGATCGACGGCGTGGTCACCGCGGCCGGGATGGACGTGCCCGGCGCCCTCGCCGACATTCCCGGCGAGACGTGGGACCGGATCGTCGCCGTCGACCTGCTCGCCACCGCCGCGGTCGTCCGGGCCGCGCTGCCCGCCCTGAAGCAGAGCCACGGCGGCGTGGTCACCGTGTCGTCGACGCTGGGCGTCAAGGCGGTCGGCGACGCCACCGCGTACTGCGCGGCGAAGTTCGGCGTGGTCGGCTTCACCCGGGCGCTCGCCGCCGAGCTGGCCGGCCAGGTCGGCGTCACCCTGATCATCCCGGGCGGGATGCGGACGAGGTTCTTCGACGACCGCGACGAGCGGTACAAGCCCGGGCCGGACGCGATCCTCAACGATCCGGCCAACGTCGCGAGCGCCATCATGTTCGCGCTCGGCCAGCCCGCCGGGTCCGCGGTCCGGGAGATCGTGGTGGCCGCCGAGACGGAGACGTCGTACCCGTGATCCTGGTGCTGCGCGCCCTCGGCGTGGGCGACCTCGCCACCGGCGTGCCCGCGCTGCGCGGCCTGCGGGCCGCCTTCCCGGCGGACCCCCTGGCGCTGGCCGCGCCGGCCTGGCTGACGCCGCTGATCGAGCTGATCGGCGGCGTCGACCGGGTCGTGCCGACCGCCGGCCTGGACCACCCGGAGTGGGACGTGCCCGCGCCGGGGATCGCGGTCAACCTGCACGGCCGCGGGCCGCAGTCGCACCGCCTGCTGGCCGCCGCGCGGCCGGCGAAGCTGTGGGCGTTCGCCAACCCGGCGGCCGGCTTCCGGGACGGTCCCGAGTGGACCGAGGAGGAGCACGAGGTGCACCGGTGGTGCCGCCTGCTGCGGCACTACGGGGTGCCGGCCGACGAGTCGGACCTGGCGCTGGCCCGCCCCCGCGCCGACGTGCCGCGTGGCCGCACGATCATCCACCCCGGGGCGAAATCCCCGTCGCGCCGCTGGCCGGCCGACCGCTACGCCGCCGTCGCCCGCAGGCTCACGGCCGCCGGCCATCGGGTGCTCGTCACCGGATCGGCCGCCGAGAAGCCGCTGGCCGACCGGGTCGCGGCCGCCGCCGGACTGCCCGGCACGGCCGCGCCGGCGACCACCCTCGCCGAACTCGCCGCCCTGATCGCCCACGCCCGCATACTGATCAGCGGGGATACCGGTGTGGCGCACCTGGCGACCGGGTACGGCACGCCGTCGGTCACGTTGTTCGGGCCGATGTCACCGGCCCGCTGGGGGCCGCCATCCCGCCCGTACCATCGCCCGATCTGGCACGGCACCCGGAGCGAGCCGGGCGACCGCCCGGACCCCGGCGTGCATCCGGCCCTGCTCGCGGTGACCGAGGACGAGGTCATCGAGGCGACCCTGTCGGCGACAGCGGATCCGGGAAACGCTGGGGGAGTTAGGACGGGAGCTGTCCGCAATCGTCGCTAGCATGTCCGTCTGGAGCAAGTCGAGGAGGGACAGCGCTGTGGCGTACGAATTTCAGGTGACGGTCGACTGCACCGACCCGCACGCGCTGGCCGATTGGTGGGCCGAGACGCTGGGCTGGCAGGTCGAGCCGTCGGACGAGGCGTTCATCCGCAAGATGCTCGACGCCGGGCACGCGGCCGAGAGCGACACGAAGGTGCACAACGGCGCCCTGGTCTGGCGCGAAGGGCAGGCGATCCGCCATCCGGACGGCCCGGAGCGCGCGCCGCGGCTGCTGTTCATGCTCGTCCCCGAGCCGAAGACGCTGAAGAACCGGATGCACCTCGACGTGCGCATCGGCACCGACGATGTGGCCGCGGCGGTCTCGCGTCTCGCCGAGCGTGGGGCGAAGTTTCTCCACGAGGGCCGGCAGGGCCCCCACACCTGGGTCACGCTCGCCGACCCTGAGGGCAACGAGTTCTGCGTGTCGCAGTCGGCCCCTGCGGGAGAGTAGCCGCGGAGCTCCCGGCCGCGGTCGGGCTGTTTACCAGAGCGGCGGGCCTTATCCGGCCCGCCACGCTGGTTCCGGTCTTCGGCGGTCACTGGGCCGCGTGCCGCGGAGCCGCTTGAATGCCACGCTCAACGCGTATGCGTTGGCGTAGCCCACCTTCCGCAACGTGCCCTCGGTCGCCCGCCGCGGACCTTCCCCGAATTCGCCGAGTCCACTGCCGCCGCAGGCGGTTGGCCGGCCCGACCGTCTCAACAGCCCCGAGGGAACGGTACCCCGCCGTCGTCCCGTGCCGACGGCCTAGGCTGACCGGATGCCGGTGCTGGGTACGAAGCTGCACCTGCCGTCGCCGCGCCGCCGGCTGGTGCAGCGTGCCCGGCTCACCGATCAACTGCGCGCGGGCGGCGGCGCCGGGCCGCGGCTGGTCCTCGTCGCCGCGCCGGCCGGGTTCGGCAAGACGACGCTGCTGGCGCAGTGGCTGGCCGCGGAGACGCCGCAGCGCAAGGTGTCGTGGCTGACCCTCGACCCGGGCGACGCCGATCCCGGCCTGTTCCTGACCCATCTGGTGGCCGCGATCCAGACCGCCGAGCCCGAGGTCGGCGGGGAGGCCCTCGGCCTGCTGGCGGCGGGCGGTACGGCGCAGGTCGAGGGCGTCCTGGTCAGCCTCGTCAACGATCTGGAGACGCGGGCGGGCCCGACGGTGGTGGCGCTCGACGACTACCACCTCGTCGATGACGAAGGCGTCCACGAGGCGGTGCGGTTCCTGCTGGACCATCTGCCGCCGCAGGTGACGCTGGCGGTGGCCACCCGGGCCGACCCGCCGCTGCCGCTGTCGCGGCTGCGCGCGCGTGGTGAGCTGATCGAGGTGCGGGCCGGCGACCTGAGATTCACCGCCGGTGAGGCGGAGGTATTCCTCAACGAGGTGATGGGGCTGCGGCTGGAGCCCGCGCTCGTGGCCGCGCTGGAGGCCCGCACGGAGGGCTGGGCGACCGGGTTGCAGCTGGCCGCGCTGTCGGCCCGGACTTACGCCGGGGCCGACGGGCGGCCGGCGGCGGTCGCCGGCTTCGTCGAGGCCTTCTCCGGAAGCCACCGGTTCATCCTCGACTACCTCGTCGAGGAGGTGCTCGCCCGGCAGCCGGACGAGGTACGCGAGTTCCTGATCGACACCTGCGTGCTCGACCAGCTGACCGGGGACCTCTGCGACGCCCTGACCGGCCGGCGCGACGGTCAGCACATGTTGGCGGTCCTGGAGCGGGAGAACCTGTTCGTCGTGCCGCTCGACGACGAGCGCCGGTGGTACCGCTACCACCACCTGTTCGGCGACGCGTTGCGGGCCCGGCTGGCCGCCCGGCACGACGGCCGGGCCGGCGAGCTGCACCGCGCGGCCAGCCGGTGGCTGGCCCGCAACGGGCTGCTGGCCGATGCCGTACGGCAGGCGATCGCGGGCGGCGATCACGAATACACCGCCGACCTGGTCGAGCTGGGCGTGGCCGACCTGCGCCGGCGGCGCCAGAATCAGACGATCCGCGACTGGCTGGCCGCGCTGCCCGAGGACGTCGTCCGCCGCCGGCCGCTGCTAGCCACCTACGCGGGGTGGCGCCGGCTCGCCGAGGGCGACATCGACGGGGTGGAGGCGTGGCTGGCCGCCGCCGAGACGGGTCCGGGCGCGCCGCCCCCGGCGATCCCCGAGGCGGGCGCGCCGGCCGAGGCGGCCCGGGACCGGGAGGGCGAGGTCCGCTCCCTCCCCGCCATGATCGCGGTCTACCGCGCCGCGGTCGCGCAGGCTCGCGGGGACGTCGGCGGTACGGTCGTCCACGCCCGCCGGGCGCTGCGGCTGGCCGGGCCGCAGGACCACTTCCCGCGCGGGGCGGCCGCCGGTCTCGCCGGCCTGGCCGCCTGGGCCGCCGGCGATCTCGGCACGGCGGTGGACACCTTCGCCGACGCGGTGGCCGCCCTGCGCGCGGCCGGCATGGTCGCGGACGAGCTGGGCGCCACCGTCGTGCTGGCGAACATGTGGCTGGCGCGCGGACGACCGGTCGAGGCCCGCCGGCTGTACGAACGCGCGCTGGCCGCGGCCGAGAGACACCCGGGGCCGGTGCTGCCCGTCGTCGGCGACCTGCACGCCGGTCTCGCCGACGTGCTGCGCGAGCAGGGCGACCTCGATGCGGCCGCGGCGCACCTGCGGACCGCCGGTGAGCTCGGCGACCGGGCGTCGCTGCCGGAGAACCGGCATCGCCGATACATCGCGACGGCCGGCCTGCTGCGGGCGACCGGCGACCTCGACGGTGCGGTCGCGATGCTGGACACGGCCGAGCCGCTCTTCCTGCCCGGCTTCTTCCCGGACGTCAGGCCGATCGCCGCGACCAGGGCGCGGGTGTGGATCGTCCAGGGCCGCCTCGGCGACGCGCGGGCGTGGGCGCGCCGGCGCGGGATCGCGCCGACCGGTCCGCCGGCCTACCTGGCCGAGTACGACCAGCTCACCCTCGCCCGGCTGCTCATCGCCGAGGGCGACCCGGGGACGGCGCTCGACCTGCTCGACCGGATACTCGACGTCGCCCTGGCCGCCGGCCGGGAGGGCAGCGTGATCGAGGCGGGCCTGGTCCGGGCGCTCGCCCACCAGGCGAACGGAGACGCCGCATCGGCGGCGGCCGATCTCGCCGCGGCGGTCGCCGCCGGAGTGCCGGCCGGCTACTGCCGGCTCTTCCTCGACGAGGGACAACCGATGGCGGACCTGCTGGGGCAGGCGGCACGCGCCGCGGCGCCGACCCGGGCGCACGCCGCGACGCTGCTGGCCGCCGCGTCGCGGCCGCCGGCGCCCGCACCCGCCGGACCGGCCGCCGCAGACGGGCTCAGCGAGCGGGAGCTCGCGGTGCTGCGGCTGCTGGCGACCGAGCTCACCGGGCCGCAGATCGCGCGACAGCTGTTCGTCTCGGTCAACACGCTGCGCACGCACACCAGGCACATCTTCACCAAGCTCGACGTGAACACCCGGCGCGCCGCCGTGCGCCGAGCCGCCGACCTCGGCCTGCTCTGAGCGTCACCAACCCGGTCACATCATTTGGTGATGTGGCCTCACCAGGCCGGCTTCTAACGTCTCGGACATGACCCTCACCAGCACCTCCCTCACCCGGGCGGCGGGCGTTGCCGCCACCGCGGCCGGTGTGCTCTTCATCGGCGTACAGATCAATCACCCGCACCTCGACGCCGACACCATCCAGACCACCGAGATGGCCGTCCGCGGCACCGGCAAGGTGCTGATGGCGGTGCTGGCGCTGGCCGGCATCACCGGCATGTACCTGAGCCAGGTCCGCCGCAACGGCATCCTCGGGCTCATCGGCTATCTCGTGCTGAGCGTCGGCTATCTCACGATCATGGGTACGGCCTACGCCGCCGCCTTCGTGCTGCCGGCCGTCGCGGCGGCCGACCCCGGCTACGTCAACGACGCGATCGCCGCGACCACGGGCGGCTCGCCCACCGGCGACATCGGACTGCTGGCGACCGTGGCCCACGTCCAGGACCTCGCGTACCTCGCCGGCGGTGTGCTCTTCGGCGTCGCGTTGTTCCGGGCGCGCGTACTGGCCCGCTGGGCGACCGTGCTCCTCGCCGTCGGCGGCGCCGTCAGCGCCGCGCTGTCGATGATGCCGGACGCCTTCTACCGGCTGCTGGCCTTCCCCAACGGCATCGCGATGATCGGACTCGGCGTCTCCCTCTGGCTCGGCCGGCGCAGGCCGGAGGCCGCGGGCACCGGCGCGTCGCCCGCCGATGCAGCCACGGTCCGATGAGCCTCGCACCGAACACCGGCCCGCTGACCTACGTTGTCCGCGTCGACGGCCACCTCGACGACCATTGGTCGGGGTGGCTCGGCGAGCCGGACATCACCCGCGACGACGACGGCACCACCGTTATCACCGTCTCGGTCGCCGACCAGGCGCAGCTCCACGGCGTACTCGCCCGGCTACGCGACATCGGCGTCGTCCTCATCGAGCTCCGCGTCACCGATGCGCCGACCCGTGCGGCGCGGGTCAGCTGCCGTACAGCTTGAAGATCCGGTTGATCAGGTCGATATCCGACAAGACAGAGGACAGATCCTCGTGACCCTGCTCGTTGAGCCTCTTGAGGGCCGTCTCCTTGACCGTATCGCGAAACTTCTCGGCGATCCTGTCGGTGACCTCGCTGGGCACGACGAGCACACCGGCCCCGGACCGGTTGGTGAAGCGCAGGGTCGACGGCCCGGCGAGGCCGACCGGCCCCTTTGCCACGATCTGGACGAGGGCCTTGACCGCCTCGAAGAAGGTCACCACCTCGGCCGGCGACACCTTGTCCGCCGTGACGAGAGCGTGCAGGGCGTTGTAGAAGTCGAGTGCTGCCAGCGTTGCCCGGCCGGCCGGGAACGAGCTGAGGAAGACCTCGACGACGATCTTGAGGAGCTTCTCCTCGTCTTCGTCGCTGATGACCTTCTTCGAACGGAGGAGGTGGTACACCTTGAGCCACTCCACGACGTCCACCGTCAGAAACAGGCTGACGCTGACGGCCGTGGGCTCATCCGGGATGTCGCCGGTGGTGTTCCGCCGGCGCTTTTCCTCTTTCTCCTCTTTCTCCTCTTTCTCCTCGCCGGAGTGGCCGCTGGCCGCCTTGTTGGCGGACTGCTGGGCCTTCTCCCTGGCCTTCGCCTGGACCTGCTCCCAGGTGGGATACTCCCCAGGCTCAAGGTCGGAAAAGCCGTATATCGTCCAGTTCGGCCTGGTGAAGTCGTGCGGACCCGTCTTCTTGCCGGACCGCCTGGCCTTCTCCCTGGCCCACGCTCGTTGCTGCTCCTCGGTGGGCCACTGCCCGGGCTTAAGGCCGTGTACGGTCCAGTTTTGCCCGGTGAAGCCGCGATTACCTGGGATCGAGGACCCTCCGCGTGCCGGCAAAGACTTGCCCACCGGGACGGAACCTCTGGAGAAGGGCATCGCTGAGTCTCCGTCGCTGGTCGGTGGGTCAGGCCGGGCCCCGAAACAGACTGACAGCCGATGACAGTCAACGTCTACTTCCGACCCGGGAAATCGGTGCCGGTGTTTGATGTCGGACATCGCGCGACCGCCTGATTTGTACGGGACCGCGTGATATGCCGTAATAGTGCTTCGGGTCCGCCCGATCATGGCCGCCGGATCACCGCCGTCAGAGCGATGGCGGCTCGATGTCGCATTCGCCTCGTTCGCCCCGGGCCGCGGCAAGCACCTGCGGATGCTCCGGCCCGAGTGCCGCACGCAGGCCGTCGAGTCCGCTCTCGATGAGTACCTGACCGGCGCCCGGGTCCCGTGCGCGGGTGACCAGCCCGAGGTTGATCGCGCAGATCAGCATGTCCGGGTGCTGGTCCCGCTCAACGGTGCGGGCGCTGTCCAGCGTGGTACGCAACAGCCGCGCCGCGCCCTCGTCGTCGTTGTTGGCGCTCTGGTCGTTGGCGAGCCCCACCGCCGCTGCCGCGGTGTACGGATGTGCGGGGCCGACCTGGTCGAGCAGCAACCGGTACGCGGACTCGCTCGTCCGCCTCGCGGTGTTCCGCTCGCCGATGGCGCGCAGGATGATCGCGTGGTTCACGGCGGCCGCCAG
>Ga0070668_100002038_pt1 | contig 14786 bp, 16 predicted proteins | sample KBSS43metaG_FD_64661 | JGI IMG/M metagenome (GOLD analysis project Ga0070668, IMG submission 64661) | Switchgrass rhizosphere microbial communities from Kellogg Biological Station, Michigan, USA - KBS S4-3 metaG | ecosystem: Host-associated > Plants > Roots > Rhizosphere > Soil ... | reverse complement strand
GGCGTGTCGGTGTCGAAGGGAACGACGAGGTCGACCGCCGCCAGCGCGGCGAGCACCGCCATGCGGTCCTCCAACGGGTTCAAGGGGCGTTCGGCGCCCTTGTCGAGCCGACGGACCGATGCGTCGGAGTTGACGGCAACCACCAGTGCGGCGCCGAGGTTGCGCGCCTGCTCGAGGTACGCGACGTGCCCGCGATGCAACAGGTCGAACACGCCGTTGGTGAATACCAGCGGGCGAGCCAGTGCTGCGATCCGGTCCAGCGCATCGTCCGCGCCGGCGATTTTCGCGGCGCTGCCCGTCGGCGCCGGCGTCCGGGCCATCAGTTCGTATACTCGAAGACCTTGACGACGCGGACGACGTCGGTGGTCGTGCTGGCGATCTGCGCGGCGTCGGCGCCCTCCTGGCGGCTGACGATGCCCATCAGATAGACGACCTGGCGCTCGGTCACCACCTTGACGTGCGTCGCGGAGAACTTGTTGGCCTCGACGAAGCGCGACTTGACCTTCGACGTGATGTACGTGTCGTTCGTGCGCGACGACAACGGCGTGTTGGGCCCGATCACCAGCTCGTTCTCCACGCTCTTCACTCGCTCGGTGTCCTTCGCCATCTTGGTGATCTCGGCCGAGGTTGCCTGGTCGGGCGCCTCGCCGGTCAAGAGCACGATCCCGTTGTAGCTGGTGACATTCACATGGATGCGGTCGCCGTAACGCTGGCTCAGGCTCGTGGTCAGTTTGGTCTCGATCGTGGTGTCGTCGACCTGGGCGCCCGTCGAGCGGCGGTCGGTGGCAACCAGTGCCGTCCCGGCGACGGCACCGGCGACGATGATCGGCGCACACCCGTTCAACAGCGGCGTCCCCAGCACGGCGAGTGCGGCGAGGATCGAGAGGGCGGGCGCGAGTCGTGGGGTCATGCGGTTCTCCTGAAGAGGCGCGGATCGCCGTGCAATCACGCGTCGTCTCCCAGCAACGTGTGGTCGATCGCGTCGCACAGGCAGTGGATCGCGAGCAGATGCACTTCCTGAATGCGCGCGGTTCGAGAGTGCGGCACGCAGATGTTGACATCGTCGGAGGTGACAAGTTCGCCGATGCGGCCGCCGTCCTTGCCGGTCAGCGCGACCACACGCATGTCGCGCTCGTGCGCGGCGGCGATCGCGGCAATCACGTTGCCGGAATTGCCGGAGGTCGAGATCGCGAGCAGCACGTCACCCTTGGCGCCGAGCGCGCGGACCTGCTTGGCGAACACCTGCTCGAACGAATAGTCGTTGGCGATGGCCGTCAACAGCGACGTGTCGGTGGTCAGCGCGATCGCCGGCAGCTCGGGCCGTTCGCGCTCGAAACGGCCCACCAGCTCGGCCGCGAAGTGCTGCGCGTCGGCGGCCGAGCCGCCGTTGCCGCAGGCGAGGATCTTGCCATCCGCGAACAGGCACTCGGTGAGCACGCCGGCAGCACGCGAGATGACCGGCGCCAGCGTCTCGGCCGCATCGAGTTTCAATTGCGCACTGGCGGCGAAATGCTCGCGTATCCGCAGGACGTGATCCATCGCGAAGATTGTAGCAGGGGTGTTCAGGCGGACAGGATGTCGCGGCACCATTCGATGCGCGTCGAGTCGAGTGCGTCGAGCAGAACGGCGTCGAAGCGGCACGCCGGCTCGCGGGCGAGCGTCGCCAGGTAGGCGCCTGCGGCGGCGACGAGGCGCGCCTGCTTGGCGGCAGTAATGCTCGCCGCGGCGCCGCCGTAGTCGCCGCGTCGGCGCAACCGCACCTCGACGAAGACGAGCATGTCGCCGTCGCGCGCGATCAGGTCCAGCTCGCCATGGCGGCTGCGAACATTGCGCGCGACGATCGTCAGTCCGCGCTCTTCGAGATACACGGCGGCAAGCTGCTCGGCCTGCGCGCCGCTGCGGTCCATGTCAGCGCACGGCGTCGAGCGGGACGATGCGACCGCTCTTGAAGACGCCCAGCCGGCCCTCGCGCGCCAGCTGACGCCCTTCGATCAGCGTCACGTGTCCGGTCGCGCCCTCGAGATCGAGGCGATCGGGCGCGCCGGCGGCAAACACGCGCGCGACGCGATACGCGTCGAGCCCGAGCGCGTAGAGACGATCGAGCGCCGCGCTCGGAAACTCGCGTCGAGGGATATTGGCGAACTCGGGCGCTTCTGGCGTGATCAGCCACGGAAGGTCGACCAACCGGACATCGTCGAGATCGCGCAGGTTCGCCGCCGTCTGCCGCTGGTTGATCTGCGCGCTCGCATACGCGGTGAGCCGCGGTATGAACGATTTGACCAGCGCGGCGTCCGGGCCCTCCGCGGCGATGACCACGGCGTCGAGCTTCACGCGGGCTAGGTTGCGGCGGAGCGCAGTCAACCCGTCCGGCGTCGCGTCGAAGCGGAACGACAGCGGCGCGTCGCCCCCGACCAGCAGCCATTCGCCGGCAAACGCCGTGGCGAAGCGCTTCATCAGCGGCGTGTCGCCGCCGATCACACCAATCGTCGTGACGCCGTCGTCGCGGGCACGCCGGGCGATCACTCGAGCGTCGCTCTCGATCGCCAGGGCCAGCGTGTAGACGCGCGGCGGCAGCGTCGCGCCTTCGTCGAGCTGGTTCAGCGCGATCGTCCACGGCAGCGGCGCATCGCTGGCGGCCACGATTTTCAGGTGATCGCGCACCAGCGGGCCGACGATGACGCGGGCACCCGCCGCGCGGGCCTTGTCGAATGCGCTCAGCACGTCGTCGTCGCCGTGCGCGATGACGACGACATCGCTCTTGGCGCCGGCGGCTTCGGCTGCGGCCAGGAATCCGGCACGGACCGCCTCGGCGGCCCGTGCGTAGTCGGCGGCGTCGAGTGGCAGGACCAGCGCGACGATGGCGCCCGCCGCGGCCGCCGGCGCAGCGCTGGCGTCGGCGGGCGGCTTGGTCGCCGCCGGTTCGGTGACCGGGACCGGTGTCGGAACGGGCGCTGCGTCGCTTGCTGCCGGTGCCTGCGCGGCGCAGAATGCGGCGGCCGCCGCGAAGCCGATCCCGGCGAGCGCGCGTGCGGCGCAAAGCGCGAAGGTACGGCCGGGCAGCGGGGGATGCATTGGGCGATCGCCGAACGCCGGAACCGGCCGCACCGGCAGGAGCGGACGCCGCGTTCCGCGCGGATGTCGGAACATTATATGTGGTCGCGACACCGCTCGGGCATTTGCGCGACCTGACGCTGCGCGCGCTCGATGTGCTGATCGCCGTGGACAGCATCTTTGCCGAGGACACGCGGGTGACCGGCGTGCTGCTGGCCCGCTACGGCATCGTAACGCGTCCGATTGCGTTGCACGCCCACAACGAAGCGCGCCGCGCCGAGCAGGTGATCGCCACGCTCGCCGCCGGTCGCAGCGCCGCGCTGGTGACCGATGCCGGAACGCCGGCGGTCAGCGACCCCGGTGCGCGACTGGTGCGCGCCGTCCGCGACGCCGGTCATCGCGTGGTACCGATCCCCGGACCGTCGGCGGTGGCCACTGCGGTTTCGGCGGCGGGGCTCGACGCCGAGCGCTTCGTGTTCGTCGGATTCCTGCCGTCACAGTCGAAGGCGCGTCGCGAACTGCTGGCGACGCTCGCACCGCTGCCGTTGGCGCTGGTGTTCTACGAAGCGCCGCACCGCGTGCGCGCGACGATCGGTGAACTCGCGACGGCGTTCGATTCGTCGCGCATGCTCGTGGTCGCGCGCGAACTGACGAAGACGTTCGAGACGATTACCGCGATGCCATTGCGCGACGCGCCCGCGTGGATCGCCGCCGATGCCAACCGCGAGCGTGGTGAACTGGTGCTGCTGGTCGACATGCCGGCACCGACAGCGGCACCGGCGACGATCGGGCCGGACGCTGCCCGCTGGCTCGACGCGCTGGCCAAGGAGTTGCCGCCGGCCCGGGCGGCCCGGGTCGTCGCCGAGCTCACCGGCGCGCCGCGCGACGCGCTGTACGAACGGGCGATGGCCGCGAAGGGGGGCCAGCGAAAGGGCTAACCGCGGCGAGGAGGGCGACGGCCGCTGCGTACTACAGGCGCGTCAGCGCAGCGTTTCGCGCCGAGCGGCCATCTCGCGCCCGATGTCGGCGAGCACCTCGGCATCGAACACGTCCTGCGCCAGCGGCAGCAGCACGTCGTCTTCGCGCGCCAGGTGCATCCCGTACAGGTCGAGCAGGTCGCGGACATCGCGCGGCGGCAGTACTGCGCGCTGCCCGGCGACGATGCCGGAGAGCAAGGGGCGGAGGCGCCGCCAATGGGCGTCGAGCATGCGATGCTCGTTCTGCAGCGCCTCGAGCAGCGGCCGCGCGTCGGGCGCGCGTGCGGCGATCCGGGGGAACAACGACCGCTCCTCGTCGGCGTGATGGTTCGGTGCCGCGCCGTCGAAATACCTCAGCAAGCCGCGGGCGGCGGCCCGGGCTTCGCTGTCCGAGCCATTCTCCGGCACGTGCCGCTGCAGGCGCGCAAGCGTCGCGAGCTTGTCGCGAATGCGCAGATGGCAGGCGGCCAGCATGCCCAGCGGGTCGTCGAAACCGGGGGCGATGTCCGTAGGGGATAGGGTCGGCATGGAAGGTGCTTTCGACCTGGGCTGATACCGCTGCCAATTATAGGCCCCGACGCCAAGGGCGGCGGCACGCCATGTTTTGTATTGCACAGAGCGACAACCAGTTCCTATAATCGAGAGTTTTCCGGGCGCGCTCCGACCGTGGTTTCGGTCGCAAAACCCGGGGTTTTTTGGACGTCATTGTCGGAAAGGACAAGATGCTGGGCCGTATCCTTGCTTTCTTCCTGCTTGCGGTCGTCTCGGCGCCGCCTGTTGCCGCCCAAGGTACCGATCTGGTCTTCGCGGTGACGGAGGGCGTCACTTATCAGGCGACGCCGAAGGAGATTCGCGACAAGTTCACGCCGCTGGCGGAAGTGATCGGGCGCGCGGCCGGCCGCCGCGTCCGGATCGTGCTCGTACCTTCGTACGACGACGCCCGCGCGGGCATGGCGAAGCAGGAATACGACCTCGCGTTCGTGCACCCGGCGCACGTCTCGATGGCCGAGATCAAGGCTGGCCGCTACAAGGCCGTGGCCTGGACGACGGGTTTCACCGAATACACGGTGTCGATGCTGATGAACGCCAGCGAGCCGTTGAAGACGCTCGACGACCTTCGTGGCCGCACCGTCGTCACCCCCGATCCCGATTCGATCACCGCCTGGATGGTGCGGGCGATGTTTCGCACGCAGAAGCTTACGACCACCAACGCCCGCGAGGTGTCGCCGTCGACGGTGCGCGTAATCGCGACGCGCTACCAGGACGCCGTGCCGTTCTACCTCGAAAACAGCTTTGCCGACGTCGGCGCCACGGCGGCCAACGCGGTCGTCAAGGGGTGGACCGACAAGGGCGGCAAAGTCCTCGTCAAGTCGCGCTCGGTGCCGATCAAGCAGTTCATCGTGTCGTCGAAGATGCCGGCCGACGAACAGCAGCGGATCCGCGACGCACTGCTCAACATCAAGGACGTCAAGGGCGGCCGCGAAGCGCTCGAGACCGTCGGCTACAAGGGATTCGTCGCACCCAATCCCGACGTCGAAAGCTCGACGATCGCCTGGCTCGGCCTGTAGCGGACCTTGAGGCGCCGGCTACGGCGCCAGTGCGAACACGCGCCGGGCATTCCCGGCGAGAATCCGGTCACGCACTGTTTCGTCGTCGGCAAACGTCGATTCCACCAGCGCCCCCGGCTGTTGCTCGCCGAGCGGGAACGGCGCGTCGGTACCGAGCAGCACGCGTGCGTCGCCCATCGTCGCGACCAGCAGCCGCAGCGCCGTCGGGTCGAAGATCGCGGAGTCGACGCAAAAACGGTCGCAATACGACGACGGTGGATTCGGGCAGTCGGCGCGGACGATGTCGCGGTTGCGCCACGCGTTGTCGACGCGGCCGAGCAGCCACGCGAAGCTGCCGCCGCCGTGCGCGAACACCAGTTGCAGCGAGCGCGGCAGACGTTCGAGCGCCCCCGACAGGATCAGCGACAGCATGCCGAGCTGCGTCTCGGCGGGCATCGCGACCAGCCAGGGCAGCATCCACTTCGCCATCCGCTCGTCGCCCATCATGTCCCACGGATGGATGAGCACCGGCAGGCGCTCGCCGGCGCAATGGCGGAGGAAGTCGAGGATGCCGGGATCGTCGAGGCTCCGCGCGCCGACGTGATTGCCGATCTGCACGCCGATATGGCCGCATCCGCGCGCGCGGGTCGCTTCGCGGCATGCGGCATCGATGTCCTGCAGCGGCACCTGCGCCAGCGGCTTCAGGCGCGACGGGTCGGCCGCGCAGAAGGCGACGGCGGAATCGTTCATTCGCGCCGCCCACGCTGCCGCGCGGCGGGCATCCCACGCGTATCCGAACATCACCGGCGTCGCGCATACGAGCTGAATGGCGATGCCCGCCGCGTCCATCCACCGCAGCCGGGCCGCCGGATCGAAGAGCAGCGCGTCGACCGGCCGGAACGGCCGCTCGCCGATCATGATGTGACCGGTCCCGTCGTCTGCTGCAGCGAGCCACGGTGCACGCGCGTCGATGGCGCCGGCGTCCTCGCGCGCGATGCGCGGAAAGAAATGCGCGTGGATGTCGATCCGCTGCACGGTCATCGCGAGGGCGCTGGCGCCGCCGCGCGACCGGGATGCACGACGCCACAGGCCGGACAGCGGCGCAGGCCGACGTCGTCGTAGAAGCGCGCAAACAGCGGCGGCAGGTCGCGGACGATGCTCTGCAGCTGGATTTCCACCCGGTGCACGCGCGTGTGGCACTCGAGGCAGTACCACTCGAACGCGTCGCGCAACCCGTCCGGCCGCCGGTATTCGATGACCAGTCCGACGCTGCCCGGCTCCGGTCGTTGTGGAGAGTGCCGGACATGGGGCGGCAGGAGGAAGATTTCGCCCTCGCGGATCGGCACGTCGCGCGGCCGGCCGTCGTCCATAACGCGCAACACCATGTTGCCCTGCAGCTGGAAGAAGAACTCCTCCAGTGGATCGTCGTGATAGTCGGTCCGCTGGTTCGGGCCGCCGACGACGGTGACGATGAAGTCGGCGTCTTCCCACACCTGCGCGTTGCCGACAGGTGGCTGGAGCAGAGCGCGGTGTTCGTCGATCCACCGCTGCAGATTGAACGGGGCGCGTAGCATCGTTGGATTCGCCGCGACCTCGCGGACGGCTAGCGCGGTGGGCGGCAGGTGGCGAGTATAGCGGCCGGCAGCGCTCAGTTCCCGGCCCGTTTCCAGTGCGTTCCCGAACGCTCGCCGACGGGCGACCCGCCTGCCGGCATTGCCGGGTAGAATCGCGGCGCCAACCGCTTTTTCCCCGATGGAGGAATCATGAAATCCGCTCAATTGCTGCTGGCCGCGCTGATCGCCGGCGCCGCGACCGCTGCCGCAGCCCAAACCCCGATCAAGATCGGCTTCATGGCCGAACTGTCCGGACCGCAAGGGGCACTCGGGCAGGACCAATACGATGCGTTCATGATGGTCGTCGAGCAGAACGGCGGCAAGCTGGGCGGTGTCCCCGTGCAAGTTCTGAAGGAGGACAGCCAGCTGAAGCCGGAAGTCGCCGTCCAGCTCGTCGACAAGCTGATCGAGAAGGACAACGTTCCGATCATCACCGGCGTGACGTTCTCGAACGTGATGATGGCCGTGCACAAGAAGATTACCGACAAGGAAGTGTTCCTGATCGGGTCCAACGCGGGACCGGCGCCGATCGCCGGCGCGCAATGCTCGCCGTATTCGTTCATTACGTCGTGGCAGAACGACAACCAGGCGGAGGTCGTCGGCGAATACGCGAACCAGAAGGGCTACAAGCGCGTGATCGGGATGGCGCCGAACTACCAGGCGGGCAAGGATTTCATCGCCGGCTTCAAGCGCTTCTTCAAGGGCGAGGTGATCGACGAGATCTATACACCGCTCAACCAGCCTGACTTCTCGGCCGAGCTCGCGCAGGTCGCGGCCAAGAACCCGGATGCCGTGTACGTCTTTTATCCGGGTGGCCTCGGCGTGAATTTCGTCAAGCAGTACAAGCAGGCGGGACTGCTCGGCAAGGTGCCGCTCTTGTCGACGTCGACCACCGACGGCTCGACGCTGCCGGCGCAGAAGGACGATGCAATCGGCGTCATTTCCGGAACGTTCTGGGGACCGGACTTCAACAATCCTGTGAACCGGAAGTTCGTCGACGACTTCGAAAAGAAGTACAACCGCATCCCGTCTCAATACGCGGCACAGTCGTACGACGCCGCGCTGCTGCTCGACTCGGCGATCGGCAAGGTCAAGGGCAACGTCGGCGACAAGAAGGCGTTCATGGCCGCGTTGAAGGCCGCCGATTTCAAGAGCGTGCGCGGACCGTTCAAGTTCAACAACAATGGCTTTCCCATCCAGGACATGTATGTTTTCGAGGTCGCGAAGGACGCCAAGGGCCGCGTGAGTCTGAAAACGATCGGCGCGCCGCTCAAGGACCACAAGGACGCGTACTACACGCAGTGCAAGTTGACTTGAGGCCGATGCAAAGGCGTCCGCGAGGACACGGGCCGATGTAATGCCGGAGTTGCGCCTTCTGCATCGGGAAAGTGTTCCGCGCGCGCCTTTGGGCGGTCCGACGGCTCGCGCCGGCAAGAACGCAGACGGAAACGGGCATCCTGCGCGCATGGATGACCGGTGCGGGCCCATGACGTCAGGCCGCTAAGGCGTCCGCGACCCGCGGCCATGACCGTCGGCCTCTTCCTTACCCAGGCGCTCAACGGCCTGCAGCTCGGCATCCTGCTGTTTCTGCTGGCCGCGGGCCTGACGCTGGTGTTCGGGATCATGAATTTCGTGAATCTCGCGCACGGCTCGCTCTACATGATGGGCGCGTATTTCGCGGCGGCGGTCTTCAACTGGACCGGGTCGTTCGTGCTCGCCGGATTGATCGGTGTTCCGGCGACGATGCTGCTCGGCGTCGTCGTCGAGCGTGTCGCGCTGATTCGCCTGTACCGCCGCGATCATCTCGACCAGGTGCTGGCGACGTTCGGCCTGATCCTGTTCTTCAACGAGCTGGTGCGGATCATCTGGGGTCCGGCGTCCGTGTACATGAACACGCCGGCCGCGCTGTCCGGTACCGTCGAGCTGTTCGGACTGCGCTACCCGTCGTACCGCTTCGCGATCATCGGCGTCGGTTTGGCCGTCGGCATCGGCCTGTACCTGCTCATTCACCGCACGCGGATCGGGATGCTGATCCGCGCCGGTGCCACGCACCCGGAGATCGTGGCGGCCATGGGCGTCAACGTGCGCCGGCTGAACACGATCGTGTTCGGGCTCGGCGCGGGTCTTGCGGGCCTGGCCGGGCTGATGGCCGGGCCGATCGTCTCGGTGCAGCCGGGCATGGGCGAGCCGATCCTGATCCTGACGCTGGTCGTCATCGTGACCGGCGGCATCGGTTCAATCCGCGGCGCCTTCTACGGGGCGCTGATCGTCGGCATCGTCGACACCATCGGCCGCGCGTTCCTGCCAACGCTGCTGCGCGAATTCCTCGAGCGCTCGCTGGCGCAGGCGGCCGGACCGGCGATCGCGTCGATGCTGATCTACGTGCTGATGGCGCTGGTGCTGGCCATTCGTCCGCAAGGCCTGTTTCCGGTACGTCACGCATGAGTCCGGCGGTTCGCCGGCGTGTCGATGCGCGGGTCGTGGTCGCCGTGCTGCTGCTCGGCGGGCTCGCGCTGGTGCCGATGATCTCCTCGCTGATCGGCGGGCCGTTCTACATCACGCTGTTCACCCGCATCGTGATCTTCGCGTTGGCCGCCGTCGGACTCAACCTGATCCTGGGCTACGGCGCGCTGGTGAGCTTCGGCCATGCGATGTACATCGGCATCGGTGCCTACGCGGTCGGCATCCTGTCCCATCACGGCGTGGGCAGCGGCTGGATCCAGCTGGCGGCGGCGCTGGCAGTCGGCGCCGTCGTCGCCGTCGTCATTGGCCTCGTGTGCCTGCGCACGAGCGGCATGGCGTTCATCATGATCACGCTGGCGTTCGCGCAGATGTTCTACTTCCTGGCGATCAGCCTCAAGCAATACGGCGGCGACGACGGGCTGACGATCGCGGCGCGCAGCGACTTCGGGGTGTTCACGCTGGCCAGCAACACGGTGCTCTACTACACCGCGCTGGGCGTCCTCGTCGCATGCCTGATCGCGTTTCATCGCCTCGTGTATTCGCGCTTCGGCATGGTGCTGCGCGGCTGCCGCAGCAACGAGCGCCGGATGGCGGCGCTCGGTTTTCCGACGCTGCGTTACAAGCTGACTGCGTACGTGATCTCGGCGCTGGTGTGCGTGATCGCCGGCATGCTGCTCGCCAACCTGACCAAATTCTCGGCGCCGTCGTACATGGCGTGGCAGGCATCGGGCGACCTGATCGTGATGATCGTGCTGGGCGGGATGGGGACGATCGTCGGGCCCGTTGCCGGCGCCGTCGCGCTGTTGATCCTCGAAGAGATCCTGTCCGGTTGGACCACGCACTGGATGATCGTGCTGGGACCGGCCATCGTGCTGATCGTGCTGACGGCGAAAAGAGGTATCTACGGCTACCTCGTCGAGCGTACCGCTCGGCACGCCGAAGCGGGGGCCTCGCCGTCATGACGTCGCTGCTCGCCACGGTCGGTCTCGTCAAGCGCTTCGGCGGGCTCATCGCCACCGACGGCGTCGACCTCACCGTCGAGGCCGGAGAAGTCCATGCGGTGATCGGCCCGAACGGTGCGGGCAAGACGACTCTGATCAACCAGCTGTCGGGCGAAATCGCGCCCGACGCCGGTCGCATATTGCTGGATGGCCGGGATATCACCGGGGAACCGGTTTACCGACGCGCGCTGATGGGGATCGGACGCTCGTACCAGATCACATCGGTGTTCCCGGAGTTCAGCGTGCTCGACAACGTCGTGCTGGCCGTGCAGGCGCACGCCGGCCACAGCTTCTCGTTCTGGCGGCCGCTGTCCGCCGAGGCGGCACTCATCGAGCGCGCGCGGACGGCGCTCGCGCAGAGCGGCCTCGCGGCGCGGCTCGCGACGCCGGTCGCCGCACTCGCGCATGGCGAGCGGCGGCAGCTGGAGATGGCGATGACGCTCGCCACGTCGCCGCGATTGCTGCTGCTCGACGAGCCGATGGCCGGGATGAGCCTCGCCGAGTCGGAACGCCTGGTGACGCTGCTCGCCACGCTGAAAGGACGCTACGGCATCCTGCTGGTCGAGCACGACATGGACGCCGTGTTCAAGCTCGCCGACCGCATATCGGTGCTCGTCTACGGGCGCGTGATCGCGTGCGGCGATCCGGCGGCGATCCGCGCCAACCCCGAGGTACGCGCCGCGTATCTTGGTGACCAGGACGCCGCTGTCGCGGCGTGACGGCAGGAACACATCGATGGCGTTGCTCGAGATCGCCAACCTGACCGCCTTCTACGGGGCAAGCCAGGCGCTGTTCGGATTGTCGTTCGCGGCCGACGAAGGCGAATGCGTGACGCTGCTTGGCCGCAACGGCATGGGCAAGACGACGACAGTCAAGTGCATCGTGGGCATGCTGGCCAGCCAGCGCGGCGACGTTCGCTTTGCCGGCCGGGCCATCGGCGGGTGGCCGTCGTACCAGATCGCGCAGGCCGGCATCGGACTCGTGCCCGAAATGCGCCAGGTATTTCCGACGCTGACCGTGCGCGAGAACCTGGTGGCCACGGCGCGGCCGCCACGCTCGGCAACGACGGCGGCGTGGGTACTCGATCGCGTCTATGCGCTGTTTCCACGGCTTCGCGAACGCGAGCGGAATCTCGGCAGCCACCTTTCGGGCGGTGAGCAGCAAATGCTGGCGATCGGCCGTGCGCTGATGACCAATCCCCGGCTGCTGATCCTCGACGAGGCGACCGAAGGACTGGCACCGCTGGTCCGGACGGAGATCTGGCGCTGCCTGGAAGCGCTGAAGCGCGAAGGGCTGACGCTGATCGTCATCGACAAGAACATCGGACCACTGACCCGCCTCGCAGATCGCCACTACATCGTCGAAAAGGGCCGGATCGCATGGAGCGGTGACTCCGCAACGCTGCTCGCCACGCCGGAGGTTCTGCACGACTACGTAGGCGTGTAGCGAACTGAAACACTCGGCAGTCAATCGGCGGCAATCGGCAAGTGGTTCGCGCAACGCCGCGCCCCGCAGGCGTCCTCGTTCAGTCGAGTGCGAACTTGAACGTCTCGTCCGCCACCTGGACGACGTCACCCGGCCGGAGCATTCGCGGCTCGCTGCCGAGCGGTTGGCCGTTGACGCGCGGATAACGGCGACCCACGACGTGCGTCAGGAAGTAGCCGTGCGGTCGCCGGGTGATCGCGGCCAGCTGCTGTCCGGGCTTGCCGAACGTGGCGATCACGTGGTTCAGCCAGATGATCGAGCCCTCGCGCCTGCCGGCCGTCACGTGGACGTGGCCCTTCGGAAAATTGGTTCTCGACACACGCGTCCTTCGCAGCGGAGAGGATTCGTCGTCGATTCGAAGCTCGGCGCGTACGTCTGGAAGGCCCGTGATCAGCATGGTGCGATCGAGGTCCATTTCGGTCGCGGCTTTCGGATTCAGATAGCGCAGGTGAAACGACCCGAGTTCGATCACGTCACCGTGTTGCAGAATTCGCCGCACGACACGAGCCCCGTTGACGAGCGTGCCGTTGGCACTCGCGAGGTCTTCGAGGATGTGATCGTTGCCGACCGGCAGGATGACCGCATGCTCGCGACTCACGGCCTGATCATCGATGACGATCTGGTTCGTCGGATCGCGGCCCACGGCCAGCCGCTCGTGGTCGACGAAGCACTGGAACACGACGGTACCGCCCGAACTCAGGACGAGCTTCGCCATCGCTACGCTGCCTTGGCGGCGCGCAGTCGGCCGAACACCCGTGCCAGCCAGCGGCCGACGGCGCGCGGCTTGCGCACGCGGGCCACGATCACCGAGATGTTGTCGTAGCCGCCGTTGTCCTTCGCGGTCTGAACGAGAGTCTGGGCTGCGAGCGGCAGATTGGCTGCCAGCGAATTGAGGATCAGCTCGATGTCGGAATCGTCGACCATGTCGTTGAGACCGTCGGAGCACAGCAGGAACAGATCGCCCGGGACCGCGTCGTCCTCGCGGACGTGCGCGGGCACCGTCGCGGCGACGCCGAGCGCCTGCGTCACCAGGTTGCGGTTGTGCGAATCGCCAACCTCGGCGGCGGTGATCAAGCCTATGTCGACCTGGTCGCGGAGCAGCGAATCGTCACGGGTGAGCAGCCGCAGCGCGCCGTTGCGCAGCCGATAGATCCGCGAGTCCCCGACGTGGCCGAGCACGACCTTTCCGTTGCAGAACACGGACATGGCGAGCGTCGTTCCCATCCCCTGGCGCGTGGCGCTGGCTTGGGCGGCGTCCCAGATTGCTTTGTTGGCTTGATTTATGCTTTCCTCTACAGCCAGCAGTCGGGAATGCTGGCTCGTGCTTGACCGGAATTCGGGCAGGCGGTGCCGAAGCCCGGTGAGGACGATTTCCGCGGCCATTGCGCTCGCGACCTCGCCGGCACGGTGCCCGCCCATCCCGTCGGCCAGCGCGACGACCCCGAGGTCAGCGTCGATTGCGATGCTGTCTTCGTTGTACTGTCTAACGTTGCCGAGGTCGGTGGCGGAGGCTGTTTCGATGCGTTTGCGCGCCATGTTGTCTCATATTTTATGCGACTCGAGCATTTAGGCCGTTATGAAATTTCCGGGGAGCTCGGCCGGGGCGCCATGGGGGTCGTCTATCGGGCGCGCGACCCGCTGATCGACCGTGTCGTCGCCATCAAGACTATCAGTGTCGGCCTCTCGCGCATCGAAGCGGAGACTTTCGAAAAGCGTTTCGATCACGAAGCGAAGTCCGCCGGCCGGCTGAACCATCCGAATATCGTCACCATCTACGACGTGGGCAAGAGTGGTGACGTCGCCTACATCGCAATGGAGCTGCTCGAAGGACGCTCGCTGCGCGACCTGCTCGATTCCGGCGTCGTGCTCCCGGCGACGACGATCGCCGACATCGGTGCGCAGATCGCCGACGGCCTCGCGTCGGCGCACCAGTCCGGCGTCATTCATTGCGACATCAAGCCGGCCAACATCGTCGTGCTGCCGAGCGGGCTGGTGAAAATCACCGACTTCGGCATCGCGATGCTGCCGACCGGCTCGCGCACGTTCACCGGCAGCATCGTCGGGTCGCCGAAGTACATTTCTCCGGAACAGATCGTCGGCCGGAAGGTGGATGCGCGCTCCGACGTCTTTTCGCTCGGTGCCGTGCTCTACGAAGTGTTGACCGGTGTCCCGCCGTTCGCCGGCAATGCGCTCGACGAAATCCTGCATCAAGTGATCAACGCCAAGCCCGATCCTCCGAGCACCCGCAATCGGAACCTGGCGGCCTTCGACCCCATCGTCGAGCGCGCGTTGAACAAGCATCCGGACGATCGCTACCAGACTGCGCAGCAAATGGCGGCCGACCTCCGGCAACTGGCACTGGTCGGGCCCCGGGATGCGCTCGGCGCTACGCTTCCAAAGCGGCCGGCATCGGCGAAGCCGGGTGATTCGACAATACTGATCGAGACACCGGTCGACGACGCGCCGATCGAAGGCGAATCGTCCGTGCAGGATGTGTCGGCACAATCGCCGTCCGCAGCGTGGCGTCGCCGTCCGATCGTCCGCTACGGTGTTCCCGCGGCGCTGGTGATCGTGGCCGCCGTTTCGACGCTGGTGTATGCGATCCAGTCGTTTCGTCAGCAGCAGGCCGCTGCGAAAACCACTGCGTCC
>Ga0070668_100002034_pt1 | contig 14791 bp, 10 predicted proteins | sample KBSS43metaG_FD_64661 | JGI IMG/M metagenome (GOLD analysis project Ga0070668, IMG submission 64661) | Switchgrass rhizosphere microbial communities from Kellogg Biological Station, Michigan, USA - KBS S4-3 metaG | ecosystem: Host-associated > Plants > Roots > Rhizosphere > Soil ... | reverse complement strand
AAGCTGGCCGAGGCCTGGCCGGAGCTCGAGATCGTGGCCGAAGCGGCGGATGGAGACGAAGCGTTGGCGCTGTTCGACGCCCATACCCCGCAGATCGCGTTCCTCGACATCCGCATGCCGGGCCGGTCGGGAATCGACGTCGCGGCGGCGATTGGCGCGGAATGCCATATCGTCTTCATCACGGCCTACGACAAGTACGCGCTCCAGGCTTTCGACGCCGGCGCCGTCGACTACCTGTTGAAGCCGGTCGAGGCCGAGCGACTCGCGCAGACGGTCGACCGGGTCAAGCGGAAGCTCGCCGCGCCACCGGCGGACCTTTCAGCGCTGGTGGCGCAGCTGCAGGCCGGCGTCACGCCGGGCGCGACGCGGATGAAGTGGATCAAGGCCGCCGTCGGCAAGCAGGTCAAGCTGATCGCCGTCGGCGACGTCGTCTATTTCCAGTCGGATACCAAGTACACGCGCGTGGTGCTCGAGCAGTCGGAAGCGCTGATCCGCACGCCGTTGAAAGACCTCCTCGCAGAACTCGATCCGGACCGCTTCTGGCAGGTCCACCGCGGGACGATCGTCAATCTCGAGGCGGTGGCTGGCGTGCTGCGCGAAGATGCTGAACGTCAGTTCGTGCTGCTGAAGACGCGCCCGGAGAAGCTCGCGATCTCGCGGCAGTTCACGCACTTGTTCAAGCAGATGTAGGAGCGAGCGAGGCGGGCCGGCGCAGACGGGAGCTAATCTAGCCCCTAGTCCCTGCCATAATCGTCTCCTGCAGAAACCGGATCGTCGCGTAGAAGTAGTAGTCGACGTTCTCCTTCTTCGCGAATCCGTGCCCTTCGTTGTCGGCGAGCAGGTACCAGACCGGCGTGCCGTTCTTGCGTACGGTTTCGACGATCTGCTCAGCCTCGGTGTAGGGCACGCGCGGGTCATTGCGGCCCTGCGCGACGAACAGCGGCTTGCGGATCTTCGCCGCATTGTTGACCGGCGAGATCCGGGTCAGGAACGCCCGCATCTCCGGGTCGCGCTCGTCGCCGTACTCGGCGCGCCGCAGGTCGCGCCGATAGCTTTCGGTGCGCTCGAGGAAGCTGACGAAATTGGCGATGCCGACGATGTCGATGGCACCGGCGATCCGGTCCGGATATGCGGTCGCGACCGCGAGGCTCATGTAGCCGCCGTAGCTGCCGCCTGCGACGACGACCCGCGAAGCGTCGAGGTCGGGTTGCGTCGCGATCCAGTCGAGCAGCGCGCCGATGTCGCGCACCGGGTCCTCGCGCTTCGTGCCGTTGTCGAGCGAAACGAAGGTCTTCCCGTGGCCGGTCGAGCCGCGGACGTTGGGTTGGATGATCGCGATTCCCAGTTCGTTGAGGAAGTAATTCGCGCGGCCGAGGAAGCCGGGGCGGGCCTGGCCTTCGGGCCCGCCGTGAATCTGGATCATCACCGGGCGTTTGCCGGTGAACGAGGCGGGCGGCCGCGCGATGAATCCGGTGATCGTGCGGCCGTCGAAGCTCGGCCACGCGATCGCGGATTGAACCGCGAAGCGCGCCGGGTCGAGCCCCTCGACCCTGGACTCCGTCCACCGCGCCACCGCGTTGGTGCGCCGGTCCAGTACATAGACATCGCCGGGGCTGCGCGCCGAATTCAGCGTGAACGCCAGCGCCCCGGAATCGTGGTGCCACTGGACGCCATTCAGCGTGCCGATCGGCACGGCTGGCTGCGGCAACTCGCGGCGGGTGTCGGCGTCGAACATGCGCAGCACGCCCACCCCTCCTTCGTTGGTCACCGCGGCGAGCGTTCGACCGTCGGGCGAAAGCGTCAGCGACTCGACGTCGGACGCCGACGGCCCGAACGGCGCGAGCGCGCCCGTCGTCAGGTCAAGGTAGGCGGCGCGCTGGAACTCGCCGTCGCGGTCGGTCGTGAGGAACAGTCCCTTGCCGTCGCGAGCGAAACCGAGCTCGCTGGAGGCAATCGTCATCTTTACATCGGCACCGGCAGCGGGAAACACGCGTCGGCGTTCGCCGGTCGCGACGTCCATCACCCAGACGTATGTCTCGGTGATCGACTTGAACTCGGTCATCGCCAGTCGCTGGTCGTCGAACGAAAACGAAAAGTCACCCCAGCCGGTGCCGGGCAGCGTCGCGATCCGGCGCGCCTTCGCCGGGTCGAGCGGATCGAGCAGCGTGACGTCGGTGACGGGGTTCTCCCGCCGTCCGGTGGTCTTGTCGACGTCGGTCGACGTGATCACCAGCCGGTTGCGCGCGCGATTCATCGCGACCAGTTGGTGCACGCGCGCAGGATCCGTAAGAAGGACTGGCTCCTTCGCGCCAGGGTCGAGCCGGTACACCTGTAGCTGCTCGTTGCCGCCGCTGTCGCGTACGAACACCAGCACGTCGGGCTTTGCGGGCCACCAGGTGCCGAAGCGCACGGGTTCGGCGAACGCGGTGAGTTGCGTCAGTGAGCCGAGCGGCGCGCGCACGTCGAACAGCTGCGTCGTATTGGTTGCACGCGTGGCGATGATGAGCTCGCGCTTGACCGGATGCCACGACGCGAGCGAACGCGGCCGGAATTCGGTGTACAACGCCACTTTTTCCGCCAGCGTTGCGGGGATCGGCGGTATACCTTCGACCTTGAGGTTGGCGTTGGGCGCGATCACGTCCTCGGCCGCAGCGGCGGCCCGGGACAAAGGGGCGGCGACCAGCAGCGTGAGACACGCGCCGAAGACGAGCGTAGATCGGATCATGGTGGCTCGCGGCGCCGGCCATTGACCGGCTCCGCTGCTAAAATGGAACGGGTCGCCATTGTACGTCGCCATGTCAGGGCGAACCCGATTCGACCTCCATGCTGCCCGTCGCCGTTTTCCGCTTCTCACCGACCGAAGGTCCTGCGTACTTCGCGGACTGGATGAACGCGTGCGGGATTCCGTGGAAGCTCGTCGCGCTCGATGCCGGCGACGCGGTTCCGTCGGATCCGACGGCCTACGCCGGCATCGGCATGATGGGCGGGCCGATGAGCGTCAACGACGGACTTCCGTGGAATGCACCGCTGCAGGCGCTGCTGCGGGACGCCGTGGCCCGCGACGTGCCGGTGATCGGCCATTGCCTCGGCGGGCAGCTGCTCGCGCAGGCGCTCGGTGCGCCGGTCACTCGGACGAATGTCCCGGAGATCGGGTGGCTCGACGTCGACGTCACTGCGCCCGGCGCGGCGGACGAGTGGTTCGGGGGCCGTCAGCGGTTTCCCGCGTTCCAATGGCACTACGATGCTTTCTCGCTGCCGCAAGGGGCCACGCGGATCCTCGCCAATGAATTCAACCCGAACCAGGCGTACGTGATCGGCGACTTGCATATCGGCTTCCAGTGTCATGTCGAGATGACGCGTGACCTGGTCGACACGTGGTGCAGAAGCGGCGCCGACGAACTGCCCGCCGTGTCCAGCGCCGCGCGACAGAGCGAGGCCGACATTCGAGGCGACGTCGACGTGCGGGTCGCGAATCTCAACGCGGTCGCCGGCGACATCTACACGCGCTGGGCGCAGAAGTTGCGTCATTGATGGCCGCGATCCGTGCGTTGCCCGACCTGCTGATCAACCAGATCGCGGCCGGCGAAGTCGTCGAGCGACCGGCGGCGGCGTTGAAGGAGTTGATCGAGAACAGCATCGACGCGGGTGCGACGCAGATCGACGTCGACATCGCCAGCGGCGGTACCAAGCGTCTGCGTGTCGCCGACGACGGTGCCGGGATCGAGCGTGACGAGCTTCCGTTGGCGGTGGCTCGGCACGCGACGTCGAAGATCGCCCAACCGTCGGACCTCGAGGCGATCGCGACGCTGGGCTTTCGCGGCGAGGCGCTGGCGTCGATTGCCGCGGTATCGCGGTTCGCGCTGGTGTCGCGCGCGCACGGCCGGCCGCATGCGTGGCGGATCGAAGTGGAGGGCGGTACCGTCGGCGGCGTCGCCCCCGCGGCGCTGGCCAACGGCACGACGGTCACGATCGAGGAGCTCTACTTCAACACCCCGGCGCGGCGCAAGTTCCTGCGCAGCGAGCAGACCGAATGGGCACATTGCGGCGAAGCGTTCACGCGACTCGCGCTCGCCCATCCGCACATCGGGTTCACCGTTGCGCACAACGGACGCGTCCAGCACCGGCTGATGGCCGGTGGTCGCCAGGCGCGCGTCGAGGCGTTGCTCGGTGATGCGATGGTCGCCAACGCCGCGCGCGTGGATGCGGAGGCGGCCGGCGTCAGACTCGAAGGCTTCGCGGTGCGGCCCGCGTACGCGGCGCAAGGCGGCGGGCAGTACGTGTTCGTCAACGGGCGCTCGGTGCGCGACCGCATGCTCGTGCATGCGCTGCGAGAGGCGTACCGCGACGTCCTGCATCACGACCGGCAGCCGGCATTCGCGCTGTGGTTGACGCTCGATCCGCGGCGCGTCGACGTCAACGTGCATCCGCAGAAGACCGAGGTTCGCTTCCGCGATTCGGGCGCGATCCACCAGTTCGTCCGGCACGCGGTCGAGCGGGCGCTGGCGACCACGGCGGCCGAGCAGCCGGCGGTCTCGGCGGCGGAGCGCCTTGGCGTCGCCGCCGCGCGAACGCCGCCGCTGGCCCCGTTTCCGTCGCAGCCCGGCCTGCGCCTTGCCGCAGCTGGAGCCTCGGAGCCGGCGGCGTTCTACGCGCGGCTGTTCGGTGCGCGCGCGGCCGACCAACCGGCCCCGGCGTTGCCGGCCACCGGCGATGACAACCCGCTCGGATTCGCGCTGGCGCAGCTGCACGGCATCTACATCCTGGCGCAGAACCGCGACGGGTTGGTGTTGGTCGACATGCATGCGGCGCATGAGCGCATCGTCTACGAGCACCTGAAGAGCGCGTTCGACACGCGCGTGCCGACGCAGCCGCTGCTGGTGCCGGCCACGTTCGCCGCCGAGCCGATCGACGTCGCGACCGCCGACGAAAACGGGGCGACGCTCGATGCGCTGGGGTTCTCGATTTCCGTGCTCGGACCGTCGACGCTCGCCGTGCGCGCGATTCCCTCGCCGTTGCGCGACGCCGACGCCGCGACGCTCGCCCGGGCCGTGCTGCACGACATCCGCGAGTTCGGGGGCTCGCAGGCGCTGGCCACGCATCGCGACGAGCTCTTGTCGACGATGGCGTGCCACGCGGCGGTGCGCGCGAACCGCAGCCTGACGGTGCCGGAAATGAATGCGTTGCTGCGGGAAATGGAAGCCACCGAGCGCGCCGGCCAGTGCAATCACGGTCGCCCGACGTGGTACGAGCTCGCGCTGTCGGACCTCGACCGGTTGTTCATGCGCGGACGGTAGCGGTGCTCGCGCCGGCGATCCTGCTGATGGGGCCGACGGCGACCGGCAAGAGCGCGTTCGCCACGACGCTCGCAGAGCGCTACGACGGCGAGATTATCAGCGTCGATTCCGCGCAGATCTATCGCGGAATGGACATCGGTACGGCGAAGCCCGACGCCGCGCTGCGCGCGCGAATCCCGCATCACCTGATCGATGTGCTGGCACCGGATGACGCGTATTCGGCGGCCCGCTTCGCGCATGACGCGCAGGCGGCGCTCGCCGGCGTCCGGGCGCGCGGCCGCGTGCCCATCGTCGCCGGCGGCACGATGCTCTACTTCAAGGCGCTGACGGAGGGGCTGTCCGCGTTGCCCGAGGCCGATGCCGTCGTGCGTGCGCGCCTCGATGCGCAGGCGCTGCGCGACGGGTGGCCGGCGCTGCACGCCGAGCTCGCGCGCGTCGACCCCGCGACGGCGTCGCGGCTGGCGCCCAACGACTCGCAGCGGATCCAGCGTGCGCTCGAGGTGTGGCACACGACCGGATCGCCGCTGTCCGAACTGCAGGGACGGCGAACGGTGGGTGCGGCCGCGCTGGGACCCGCGCTCGCGCTCGCACTCGTTCCCGGTGATCGCGCGCGGCTGCACGCGGCGATTGCCGACCGCTTCGATGCGATGCTCGCCGCCGGCCTGGTCGAGGAATTGCGGACGCTGCGCCGTGACTACACGCTGTCACCCCTGATGCCGTCGATGCGCTGCGTCGGCTACCGCCAGGCGTGGTCGTATCTCGACGGCGACATCGACCTGCCGACGATGCGCGCGCGGGCGATCGCCGCGACGCGGCAACTCGCCAAGCGGCAGTTCACGTGGCTCCGCGCGACCGCCGCCGTCAAGGTCGACCCGTACGCGGCGAGCGCCGCAGACGCGTTGCTGGTCCATGTCGACGAGCTTCTGACCCGCGCGCGGTCATGACCCGCAGCTGTCGGTAGCAGAAACCGGCTCGGCGCGACCGCGGGCCGGGTCCGGACAACAGGGTGCTGCTATGCAATAATCTTGGGTTCCGGCCGCGCGAACCCGACTCGCCGCGCCGGCAATACATGGCCGCCCGGACCCTCTACGACAAACTCTTCGACAGCCACGTCGTCCGCTCCGAGAGCGACGGCACGGCGCTGCTCTACATCGACCGTCATCTGGTGCACGAGGTGACCAGCCCGCAGGCGTACGAGGGGCTCAAGCTGGCGGGTCGCGTGCCATGGCGCACGCAATCGATCGTCGCCACCGCCGATCACAACACGCCGACGACGCACTGGGACGAGGGCATCCGCGACCCCATTTCGCGCACGCAGGTCGAGACGCTCGACGCCAACATCAAGGCGACCGGCGCGAAGGCGTATTTTCCGTTCCGCGACAAGCGCCAGGGCATCGTCCACGTGATCGGCCCGGAGAGCGGGGCGACACTCCCCGGCATGACGGTCGTCTGCGGCGACTCGCATACGAGCACGCACGGTGCGTTCGGCGCGCTGGCGTTCGGCATTGGCACGTCCGAAGTCGAGCACGTGCTGGCCACGCAGTGCCTGCTGATCAAGAAGACCAAGTCGATGCTGGTCCGGATCGACGGCGAGCTTCGCCCCGGCGTGACGGCGAAGGACATGGTGCTCGCCGTCATCGGCCGCATCGGCACCGCAGGCGGCACCGGATTTTCGATCGAGTTCGGTGGCAGCGCCGTGCGCGCGCTGTCTATGGAAGGCCGGATGACGGTCTGCAACATGGCGATCGAAGCGGGCGCGCGCGCCGGCATGGTCGGCGTCGACCAGGTGACGATCGACTACGTCCGCGGGCGTCCGTTCGCGCCGACCGGCGAGACCTGGGACCGTGCGGTTGCCTACTGGCGCACGATGCGCACCGACGAAGGCGCGACGTTCGACGCGACACATGTGTTCGACGCGGCAACGATCCCGCCGCAGGTCACCTGGGGTACGTCACCTGAGATGGTGGTCCCGGTCGAAGGCCGCGTTCCCGATCCCGATCGCGAGAAGGATGCAACGCGCCGCGACGGCATCGAGCGCGCGCTCGACTACATGGGCCTCGAGCCGAACATGCTGATCACCGACATCCGGATCGACAAGGTGTTCATCGGCTCCTGCACGAACTCACGCATCGAGGACCTGCGCGAAGCGGCGCTGGTGGCACGCGGGCGACGCGTCGCCGACAACGTCAAGCTGGCGATGGTCGTCCCCGGCTCGGGTTTGGTGAAGGCGCAAGCCGAGGCCGAGGGGCTCGACCGCGTATTCATCGCCGCCGGGTTCGAATGGCGCGAGCCGGGCTGCTCGATGTGCCTCGCGATGAACGACGACCGGCTCGAACCGGGCGAGCGTTGCGCGTCGACGTCGAACCGCAATTTCGAGGGTCGGCAGGGCGCGGGTGGCCGCACGCATCTGGTGAGCCCCGCGATGGCTGCCGCCGCCGCCGTCGCGGGTCATTTCGTCGACGTCCGTCGACTTTTCTGATGTTCGGACATGGCAGAAACGTCATGCTGAAAAGAATCGCTGTGCTGCTCGCGGTGGTCGGATTCGCGTTCGGCCTCACCGCCTGCAATACCGTCGCGGGTGCCGGCAAGGACATCAAGGCGGCCGGCCAGGGCATCGAGAACGCCGCCGACAAATCGAAGCCGAAATGATGGCGCCGCACGCCCGCCCCCGGCCCGCGCGACGCCAGCAACCGGACCTCACGTCATGAAGCCCTTTCGCGAACATACCGGTCTCGTCGCGCCGCTCGACCGGGCGAACGTCGACACCGATGCGATCATCCCGAAGCAGTTCCTGAAGTCGATCAAGCGCTCCGGTTTTGGTCCGAACCTGTTCGACGCGTGGCGCTACCAGGACCGCGGCGAACCGGGGATGGACAACACGAAACGGCCGCTGAACCCGGAGTTCGTGCTCAATCACCGTCGGTACCAGGGCGCGACGATCCTGCTCGGCCGTCGCAACTTCGGCTGCGGCAGCTCGCGCGAGCATGCGCCCTGGGCGCTGCTCGACTACGGTTTCCGCGCGATCATCGCGCCGTCGTACGCCGACATCTTCTACAACAACTCCTTCAAGACGGGCCTGTTGCCGATCGAGCTGCCCGAGAGCGTCGTCGACCGCCTGTTCCACGAAGTGGTCGCGTTTCCCGGATTCGCGCTCACGATCGACCTCGAGCACCAGGTCGTCCGCACGGCGAACCACGCGATCACGCAGCACTTCGACGTGGAGCCGTTCCGCAAGCATTGCCTGCTCAACGGGCTCGACGACATCGGCCTCACGCTCGGTCATGCGGACGAGATTCGCTCTTACGAGGCGCGGCACCTGGCCGAGCAGCCGTGGCTCCGGTGATGCGGGGGTTAGGGATTAGGGATTAGGGATTAGGGATTAGGGATTGGCGTGCTCATGCCGCAGCTATCCGCGGGGTGACGCGTCCTTGGTACAGACGCAGCGTCGAGGCAAGCTAACCCCTAACCCCGGCGACACAATTTCTGGACGCTTCGCATCTGCACGTAACCCCTAATCCCTTTTCTGCATCACGAATGAAAATCGCAATATTGCCCGGCGACGGCATCGGTCCCGATGTGGTCGGCGAAGCCGAGAAGATCCTTGCCGTCCTCCGCGGCGAGGGGCTGCCGATCGAGACCGAGCGCGCGCCGATCGGCGGCGCGGGTCACGATGCCGCGCAGCACCCGCTGCCGCCGGCCACGCTCGCGCTGGCGCAGGCGGCCGACGCGGTGCTGCTCGGCGCCGTCGGCGGCCCGCGTTACGACGTGCTGCCGCGTGAACTCCGTCCCGAGCAGGGCCTGCTGCAGATCCGCAAGGCGCTGGCGTTGTTCGCCAACCTGCGTCCGGCGCTGCTGCATCCGGAGCTGGCGCCGGCGTCCACGCTGAAAGCCGACGTCGTCGCCGGCCTCGACCTGATGATCGTGCGCGAGCTCACCGGCGACATCTACTTCGGGCAGCCGCGCGGAAGGCGCCGGACCGCCGATGGCGAGGACGAGGGTTTCGACACGATGCACTATCGCGCGTCCGAGATCGAGCGCATCGCGCGCGTCGGTTTCGAGACGGCGCGGGTGCGCGGCCGCAAGCTGTGCTCGGTCGACAAGGCCAACGTGCTCGACACGTCGATCCTTTGGCGGGAGGTGGTCTCGAACGTCGGCAAGGCCTTCCCCGACGTCGCGCTGTCGCACATGTACGTCGACAACGCGGCGATGCAGCTGGTTCGCAACCCGAAACAGTTCGACGTGATCGTCACCGGCAACATGTTCGGCGACATCCTGTCCGACGAGGCGTCGATGCTGGCCGGCTCGATCGGCATGCTGCCGTCCGCCTCGCTCGACGCCCGGCGCAAGGGCATGTACGAACCGATTCATGGCTCCGCACCCGACATCGCGGGCCAGGACAAGGCGAATCCGCTGGCGACGATCCTGTCGCTGGCGATGATGTTCCGCTACACGTTCGGGCGGGAGGAGATCGCCGCGCGCATCGAGGGCGCCGTGCGCGCCGTGCTGCGGCAGGGACTGCGCACCGTCGACATCGCGATGCCCGGCGAGCCGACAGTCGGAACGCGGGCGATGGGTGACGCGGTCGCGTCGGCGCTGCGCGGGTAGAGACCGACGCCCGCCGTTCGTGCTAGCATCACTGTATGAATTGCCCGCATGTCCCGTTGTACCGCCGTTCGGCGAACGCCTCGCGCGTCGCCGCGGTTGCGCCCGTCCGGTCGCGGCCGGATCGCGGCGCGTCGAAAAAAATCACGACGATCAAGACGACCTGACGGTCGCGTTGCCACCGCTTCGTCCCCGCGAGCGGCGGGGACGCGATAACGGACGCGGGGCAGGAAGACAATGATGCGCGTAGGAATCGTCGGCTGGCGCGGTATGGTCGGGTCGGTGCTCATGCAGCGGATGCGCGAGGAGCGCGACTTCGAGCAGATCGACCCGGTGTTCTATTCGGCGTCGCGCGCCGGCGGCGCGGGCCCGTCGATCGGCCGCGCGACCGGTCCGGTCCTGGACGCCAACGACGTTGCCGCATTCAAAGGCGTCGACGCGATCGTCACCTGCCAGGGCGGCGACTGGACCAACGCGATGTTCCCCCGGCTCCGCGACCAGGGCTTCGATGGCTACTGGATCGACGCGGCGTCGGCGCTGCGGATGCGCGACGACGCGGTGATCATCCTCGACCCGGTCAATCGCCCGGTGATCGATGCCGCGCTGGCGGACGGGGTGAAGAACTACATCGGCGGCAACTGCACGGTCAGCCTGATGATGATGGCGCTGGCCGGATTGCTGCGCGACGATCTTGTCGAGTGGATGACGTGCATGACCTACCAGGCCGCGTCAGGGGCGGGCGCGCAGAGCATGCGCGAACTGCTGTCGCAGATGGGAGAGGCGCACCTGGCCGCGCGTGAACTGCTCGATGATCCGTCGTCGTCGATCCTCGATATCGACCGCGAGGTCGCGGGCATCCTGCGCGACGATCGCTTCCCGACCGAGCACACGGGCGTTCCACTCGCCGGGAGCCTGATCCCGTGGATCGACAAGGATCTCGGCAACGGGATGTCGAAGGAAGAGTGGAAGGGCGACGCCGAGCTGAACAAGATCCTCGGCCGCGAAGCAAACCCGATTCCGGTCGAGTCGATCTGCGTGCGCATCGGCGCGATGCGTTGTCACTCGCAGGCGGTGACCGTCAAGCTTCGGCGCGACGTGCCGCTGGCGACCATCGAGCGCACGCTCGCCGAGGCCAACGAATGGGTGCGGCTGGTGCCGAACACGCGCGACGCCAGCATGCGCCAGCTGACGCCCACCGCGGTCACCGGCAAGCTCGACATTCCGGTCGGACGCGTGCGCAAGCTGGCGATGGGACCGGAATATCTTGGTGCGTTCACCGTCGGTGACCAATTGCTGTGGGGCGCCGCCGAACCGTTGCGACGCATGCTGCGGATCCTGCTCGCGCGCTAGACACTCGGTGGCGATTTCGCCCGCCGACCCTCGCACCCGCACGCGCCGCGACATTTCCGCAGGTTTCGTCGCGGCCGCCCGCGGCCAGAGGGCGCGTCGCGGCAGGAATGCAACAGCGCCGCGATCCGCTTCGCGCCGCGGCGGGGCACAATATCTAGTGGATGCGCGCATCAACGGTGCTACCGCTAGCGCAGCACCGTTAGCACGCCGGCATGAAGTTGTACTGGGCAAGACACGGTAGACGGTCAAAAACCAAGCTAATACCGGGGTTTAGCTTGCACCGCTAAACCCATGATGTTATGTTCTCTTGCAACAATCGCACATTGCGGGGGAACGGCATGCGCGCAAAATCCAACTTCACGTTGAGCCTGGTGGCGGCGGCGCTGGCGCTGCCGGGTCCAGCGCTTGCGCTCGGCCTCGGCAGGCTCACCGTGGACTCCGCACTCGGCCAGCCGCTGCAGGCCCGGATCGAGCTCACATCCGCCTCGCGCGACGAACTCGACACGCTGTCGGCCAAAGTCGCTGATCCTTCGCTGTATCGTCAGAACAACCTTGCCTATCAGGGTGCGTTGTCGCGCACGCGGATCACGCTCGAGCGCACGGCCGATGGCAACGCGTTTCTGCGTGTTTCGTCGCCCACCGCGATCAACGAGCCCTATCTCGATCTGCTGGTCGAAGTGAACTGGGCGTCCGGCCGCGTCGTTCGCGACTACACATTCCTGCTCGACCCGCCTGGAATCGCGATCGCAGCTGCCGTCGAGCCGGCGACGCCGGCCCGTGTCGGAGCCTCGGCGCCGCGCACGCAACAGCAGGCGCCGACAACGGCCGCAGCGGCGCCGCGCCCGGCGGGCGAGGGCTACACGGTGAAACGCGGCGACACATTGTCGAAGATCGCCAGCGAAGTGAAACCGGCGGAAGTGACCCTCGACCAGATGCTGGTTGCATTGTTCAAGTCGAACGCGAACGCATTCGACGGCAACAACATGAACCGGTTGCGCACCGGGGCAATCATGACGATCCCGAGTGCGGAGGAAGCGACATCGACGGCGGCACCGGAAGCAACGAAGGTCGTCAAGGTGCAGGCGTCGGACTGGCGCGGTTATCGCGATCGCGTTGCTGGGGCAGCACCGGAAGCGCAAGGCGCGGGCGGACGTGCGGCCGCCGGAGCGATCGGAACCGCGGTCGAGGAGAAAGCCCCGGCGGCAGCGGCAGGTCGCGACCAGCTGCGGGTTACGCGCGACGCGGCGGGCAAAGGCACCGGCGCGGCCGAAGAGGCTGTCGCACGCGACAAGCAGCTGCGTGAAGCACAGGCGCGCATCACCGAGCTCGAACGGACACTGAAGGACCTGCAGCGCGCCGTCGAGCTGAAGAGCGGCACGATGGCGCAGTTGCAAACGCAGGCCGACACCGCGAAAGGCAAGGCGCCGCCGCCGGCGCCGATCACCACGCCGCCGGCACCGGTCGTCACCACCCCGATCACCAAGGCCCCGGAGCCCGTCAAGGCACCCGAGCCGCTGAAGGCACCGGAACCGCCGAAGGTCGCGGAGCCGATGAAGGCGCCGGAGCTGCCGAAGGCTGCCGAGCCGGTGAAGGCACCGGAGCCGCCGAAGGCTGCCGAGCCGGTAAAGGCCCCGGATACGAAGGCCGCCGAGCCGCCCAAGGCGGTCGAACCGCCGAAGGTGGCCGAGGCGCCGAAGCTGGCCGAGGCGCCGAAGACAACGCCGCCGAAGGCGCCGGTCAAGGCCAAGGCCGAACCGTCGTTCTTCGACGATCTCACCGCCGGGTTGCCGACGTGGGCGATCGGCGGCGGCGCGCTCCTCGTCCTCGGCCTCATCGCGGCGCTGATCGCGTCGCGCCGGCGCAAGACGACGAAATTCGAGGACAGCATCATCTCCGGGACCGACATCAAGACCAATACGGTCTTCGGATCGACCGGCGGTGGTGTCGTCAACACCGGCGACAACTCGCTCGCCAGCGACTTCAGCCGTGAAGGTCTCGGCAATATCGACACCGACGAAGTCGATCCGATCGCCGAAGCCGAGGTGTACCTCGCGTACGGGCGCGATGCACAGGCCGAGGAAATCCTGAAGGATGCGCTGAAGAAAGATCCGCAGCGGCAGGAGATCTATCTCAAGCTGCTCGAGATCCACGCGCAGCACAACAAGCCATCCGCATTCGAGACCGTCGCGTCCGAGTTGTATTCGCAGTGTCAGGGTCAGGGCGAGGTGTGGCAGAAAGCTGTTGCGCTGGGTCGCCAGCTCGATCCGAACAATCCGATGTTCGCCGAGGGTGGCTCGCCGTCGTCATCGGCGGCCCCGATGGTTTCGCGGGCGGCCCAAGGACCCGACTCCGACATGTTCACCGTCGGGCCCGAGCTCACGCTGCCGCCGAAGAACCTCGGCGGCGGCCTCGACATGCAGATCGATGAGGAGATCACGGTTTCTCCGTCGTCCGGTGCGAAGCCGAAGACGCCGGCCGACATCCTCGCCGGTGCCGAGCACGTGCTCGAGCAAAGCGCGCGCAGCTCGGTCGACGCGAGTGTCGACAAGGTGAAAGCCGCTGCGGCGACGGGCGGGTTCTCGAACATGGCGGCGATGACGCCGACGTCGTACGGCGATAGGTCGGCCGCGACGCCGCCTGCGGCGAAGATGGATCTCGACTTCCACCTCGACGACGCCGACAAGCCGGCGCCGATGCGGCAGGAGCGCGTAGAGCCGGCGTTCGCGCATTCGGCCGCCACGCCGGAATCGAGTAGCGGCTCCAGCGCCGCGGACAAGCTGGCGCGGCCGGCCGCAGCACTCGAGCTCGACAAGCTCGATTTGTCGTTCGACCCGGACAAGGCAACGTTCGAGGATCCGACGCCGTCGGTGCTCGACGGCCAGTGGCACGACGCGGCGACCAAGCTCGACCTCGCGAAGGCGTACCAGGAAATGGGTGACGTCGAAGGCGCGCGCGAGATCCTGCAGGAAGTCCTCCACGAAGGCGACGACCAGCAGAAATCCGAAGCGCAGGCGCTTATGGCCAAGCTCGGCTAGCACGCTCGGGCGCAAACAGAAACGGCGGGCCCTGCGGCCCGCCGTTTTCTTTTGCGCAGAGCGTGCTAGCCCAGCGGGGTTAGGGATTAGGGGTTAGGGATTAGCGTGCCCAAAGGCAAGGTCGCGTGCTGCGTGCGTCATATCCGCGCCCACAGGGACCGCAGGCACGCTAACCTCTAGCCCCTAGCCCCTAGCCCCCTAGCCCCCTAGCCCCCTAGCCCCCTGGCCCCTAGCCCCTAGCCCCTGTTTCTGATGCGTATCGCAGCGGCAGTGGAATACGACGGCCGCACGTTTTGCGGCTTCCAGTCGCAGCCTTCCGGTTGCGGCGTGCAGGACGCGCTCGAGCGCGCGGTTTCGGCGATCGCCGGGGATGCCGTGCGCGTGACGGCGGCGGGCCGCACCGACGCCGGCGTGCATGCGACGTCGCAAATCGTCCATTTCGATGCGCCGGCGGAGCGTCCCGTCTCGGCGTGGGTGCGCGGCGTCAATGCCCATCTGCCGGGTACCGCG
>Ga0070668_100002026_pt1 | contig 14807 bp, 13 predicted proteins | sample KBSS43metaG_FD_64661 | JGI IMG/M metagenome (GOLD analysis project Ga0070668, IMG submission 64661) | Switchgrass rhizosphere microbial communities from Kellogg Biological Station, Michigan, USA - KBS S4-3 metaG | ecosystem: Host-associated > Plants > Roots > Rhizosphere > Soil ... | reverse complement strand
GCCGGGTGGTCGTCAACGTCACCGACGCCGCCACTGCCGCCTCGGTGAAGGCCGCCGGGGCCACCCCCCGCTACGTGGCGCGCAGCGGCGCCGCGCTCGCCGCCGCCGACACCACGCTGAAGGCGACGCTCAAGACCCCCGGCACCTCCTTCGCCGTCGACCCGGTCACCAACCAGGTCGTGGTCACCGTGGACAGCACGGTCACCGGCGCGAAGCTCGCCTCGGTCCAGGCCATCGTCGCCAAGCTCGGCGACAAGGCGCGCATCGAGTCCACCCCCGGCACGCTCAGCGTCAACATCTCCGGCGGCGACGCCATCTACGCGAGCGGCGGCCGCTGCTCGCTCGGCTTCAACGTGCGCAACAGTGCCGGCACCAACTTCTTCCTCACCGCCGGGCACTGCACCAACATCGGCTCCACCTGGACCAACGGCTCCACCACGCTGGGCACCCGGGCCGGCACCAGCTTCCCGGGCAACGACTACGGCATCGTCCGCTACACCAACACGTCGATCGCCAAGAGCGGCTCGGTCGGCTCGCAGGACATCACGTCGGCCGGCACCCCCGCGGTCGGCACCACCGTCTACCGCCGCGGCTCCACCACCGGCGTCCACTCCGGCCGGGTCACCGCGCTGAACGCCACGGTCAACTACGCCGAAGGCTCGGTGTACGGCATGATCCGCACCACCGTCTGCGCCCAGCCCGGCGACAGCGGCGGCCCGCTCTACGCCGGCACCACCGCGCTCGGCCTGACCTCGGGCGGCAGCGGCAACTGCTCGAGCGGCGGCACCACGTTCTTCCAGCCGGTCACCGAACCGCTCAGCGTCTACGGCGTCTCGGTCTTCTGACCTCCACCCCGGCAAAGCGGCCCCGCCACCCAGCGGGGCCGCTTTCCACGCGTCCGACCCACGCCCCCCATTCGGTTCCAGCTGGCCGGCCCCAGCCCGCGGCCGATCTGCGCCATCCCGCCAGGTTCCGGCATGCCGGGCTTGGCGCGCGGCCGACCTCCGCCACCCCGTCGGGTTCCGTGCGGCTGGCCGGGGCTCAGCGCGCGTCCGGGGCGTCGTCGGCCCGCAACTCGCCGCGGCGGCGCAGCATTTTCAGGCCGGGCAGGCCGGCGATGGCCAGCCGCAGGTCTTCGGTGACCTCGAGCAGCTTGTGCAGGTCGGGCCCGACCTGGTCGAGCTTGCCGAGCAGCGGCATCACGTCGTTGATCAGGTGCTCGCGCAGCCGGGGCAGCTGATCCACCATCCGGATCGCGGCGGTGACCTCGGCGGGGGAGAGCTCGTCGACGAACCGCGCGGCCAGCGGGGCACCCTTGCGCAGCGTCGCGGCGTACGCCTCGAGAAGCTCCGCGGCCTCGGTCGCGGCCGTTCTCGCCTGCTCGACCACCGACGAGGCCTGCGTGCTGAGGCCGGTGGCCCGGTCGATGACGTCCCCGGCGGCCGCCGAGATCCCCGACGCCTGCCGGACGATGCCGCCCGCGTCGTCCGCGATGGTCGATGCTTTGCCGATGACGCCGCCCGCGTCGTCCGCGATGGTCGATGCTTTGCCGATGACGCCGCCCGCGTCGTCCGCGATCGTCGATGCTTTACCGATAACGCCGGCCGCGTCGTCTGTGATGGTCGATGCCTTGCCGACGATGCCGGCCGCGCCCGCGGTGATCGCGGCGGCGTCGGTGACCAGGACGCCGGCCGCGTCGGCCGTGCCGGTGACCTGCTCGATCAACACGCCCGCCGCCGCGGAGATCACCTGGGCTTCGGCGACCGTGGCCTGCGCCGCGTCGGTGATCGCCGTGACCCGCTGGACGAGACCCTCCGCCTGATCGGCGAGCACTGTGACGCGGTTCACCAAAAGCTCCGCCTGGCCGAGCACGCCCAGCACCCGTACCGGAAAGGTGGCCGCGGCCGCCGCGGTCTCCACCACCTGCCCGATGGCGGCGCGGGTGAGGTCGGCGAGCGCGGCGGGCGAGAAGGGGAAGGCCATTGCTTCATCATGCGGCACGCGGTCACCCCCGGCAGTCCGTGACGCACGGTGAGCGCGCGCCTGCCGTACGCCGAAAGTCGATGTCAACTTCGCCCGGGAGTGCCCTCCGGGGGAGCAATACGGGAACGGACACGGCACTATGGCTCAGTGCGACGAACGCGAAACTGGATCTTGGCCGTGGCGGCAGTGGGGATCCTTGGGGGCGCGGGGCTGGTCGGCGCGGGCATGATGCGCGACGGCTCCGGCGGCACGCTCCCGATCGCCAGCTTCGGCAACTCCTCCGCGAGGAAGACATCCCCGGCCGGGCCCAGCCCCGAGGAACTGGCCGCGCAGGAACGGGCGAAACGGGCAAAGGCCTTGAACGCCGAGCTGACGAAGTACGCCGCGACGGTGCCCGAGTTCTCGGTCGCCGTGCTCGACAAGAAGACCGGCCAGAAATACTCGTTCCGCGGCACCAAGAAATACGACACCGCCAGCGTCGTCAAGGTGCAGGTGCTGGCCTGCCTGCTGCTCACCGCGCAGGACAAGGGCCGCGAGCTCACCACCAACCAGCTGGCCCTGGCCCGCCGGATGATCACGCTGAGCGACAACAACGCCACCACGTCCCTGTTCCAGAGCCTGGGCCGGCAGTCCGCGATCACCGCCTGCAACAAGCGGCTCGGCCTGACCCAGACCACGGTAAACAGCGCCTGGGGCCTGACCCGCACCACGGTCGACGACCAGCTGCGGCTGCTGTCCGAGCTGGTCGACCCGAACGGCCCGTTGGACGCCGACTCGCGCAAACTGGCAAACACCCTGATGAGCCAGGTCGACCGGAGCCAGCGGTGGGGTGTGCCGGCGGTGGCCAAGGCCAGCGAGAAGTTCACCGTGAAGAACGGCTGGGACACTCGGAGCAAGGACAACGGCCTCTGGGTCATCAACTCGGTCGGCCGGGTCACCGGCGGCAACACCGACGTGTCGATCGCCGTCCTCTCCCGCGGCCACCAGGCCATGCCCAACGGCATCGCCGTGGTCGAAAAGGTGGCCAAAATGTCCCGCCAGTACCTGAAGTACTGACCAAGAGAAACCCGGCGCCGCCAACGCGAACTGCGACGTTGCTACCCTCGCGCATAGGATGGAACACCGAGCGTGATCCGCGGGAGACCACCAATGACCCGAACGCTGACCGCAGCAGTCCACCAGGAAGACGACTGGTACGTTGCTCGATGCCTGGAACTCGACGTGGCCAGTCAAGGTGAGTCGCTCGACGAGGCGCTGGCAAATCTCCGTGAAGCGGTCGAGCTCTATCTGGAGCAGGTCTCTCAGCCCCAGATCGAGGCGACGCCGTTCGTGACCTCGTTCCAGATCGCCTCGGCTGCGTGAGCCCGGCACTCTCCGACCTACGTTCCCCAGCACCCCACGATCAAGCGTGGAACGCTCGCCTCAATCCTGCGTCAGGCCGGCCTTAGCGCGGCCGAGTTCCAGCAGCTGCTGCGTTGATCAGAGGGACACGGTGCCGCTGATGACAGTTCGGCAGGTGCCGCCGACCCAGATGGTGTCGCCCTCGGGGGCGATGGTCAGGTGGCCGTCGCGGCCCAGGGCGGTGCCCTGGCGCACGGTGTAGCCGCCGGTGACGATGCCGTCGCGCAGGAACCACTGGGCGATGCCGGCGTTGACGCTGCCGGTGACCGGGTCCTCGGCGGAGCCGTGGCCGGGGGCGAAGGCGCGCACCTCGAAGTCGGCCGGGCCGCCCGCCGGATGGGCGCCGGCGACTCCGACGGCGAGGGCGCCCATCGCGGTGAAGTCGGGCCGCAGGGCGAGGACGTCGTCGGCGGAGGCGAGCCGGACGGCCAGCCAGCCGGGGCCATTGTCGACCCAGTTGGCGCCCAGCACCCGGTCGGGGTCGACGCCCAGGCTCGCCACGGCCTGCTTGAGCACGTCCGCCTCGACCGGGCCGGACCGGCGCAGCGGCGGGGCCGCGAACGACAGCACCTCGGCCCGGCGCAGCCGCACCAGGCCGGCCTCGCACTCCTGCACCAGCGTCCCGGCGTCGCGGGGGACGCCGCCGCGTTCCAGCCACGCGTGCGCCGAGCCGAGGGTGGGGTGGCCGGCGAACGGCAGCTCGCCGCTCGGCGTGAAGATGCGTAGCCGGTAGTCGGCCTCGGGCTGGGCCGGCCTCAGCAGGAACGTCGTCTCGGACAGGTTGGTCCAGTTGGCGAAGGTCTGCATCTGCTCGGTGGTCAGCTCGTCGGCGTCGTGCACGACGGCCACCGGGTTGCCCGGCCGTGGACCTGGCGCGAAGACGTCGACCTGCGAGAAGGGGCGGCTCATAGGCCCGATCCTAGGCAGACCTTTCCGGCCGTATCGAGGGCCAGTTCGGCGTTGCTGGCTCGGCCCGCCGCTATGCCTCGGACGGCGACTCCGCCGTGTTCGTCGCGCGGGCCTCGCGGCGCTTGTTCCACCAGGACACCGTCTGGTTGACGATCAGGATCAGCAGGACCGCGGCGACCACGCCCTGCCACGGCTTCGGGAAGATCGAGCCGCCGGCCACGCCGATCGCGGCGTAGACGCTCGCCCACAGGGCACAGGCCGGCACGTTGGCCACCACAAAGGTGCGCCACGCCATGCCCAGGAACGCCGCCGCGAGCAGCACCGGCACCCGGCCGCCCGGGATCAGCCGGGACACCAGCAGCACCGGCACCTGGCTGCGTTCCAGCCGGTCCTTCACCGCGGCCAGGTGTTCCTCGTCGCGCAGCCAGCGGAGCCGCCGGGCCAGTTGCTCGCCGCCGAGCCGGCACATCGCGTACATCACCAGATCGCCCACGTAGGCGGCGGCCGCGCCCGCGGCGATCACGAGGACGATGGTGAGCGGATGGTGCTCGTGGAAGGCGAGGGCGGCCGCGCCGCTGACCGCGGCGCCGGTCGGTACCACCGGCACGATCGCGCCGAACGAGACGATCAGGAACAGCCACGCCAGGGCGCCCAGGGTCGCCATCACGCGGTGACCTCGACGGTCAGCGACTCGCCCGGGGCGAGGACCCGGACCCGGGTGTCCGGCGCGGTGTGCTCGGCCAGCCGGGCGTACTCCCGGCCCGGCTCGTGGAACATGTGTGCCCGGACCCGGGACAGGCCGATCGGCCACAGCGTGCCGTAGTGCACCGGCACCGACCAGGCCGCCTTGACCCGGCGCAGCGCCTCGGCCGCGGCGGCCGCGTCCAGGTGGCTGTGCGGGCTCAGCGTCGGGCCCCAGCCGCCGACCGGTATCAGCGCCAGGTCGAGCGGGGCCAGTTCGGACATCTCGTCGAACAGGCTGGTGTCGCCGGCATACCACGTACGGGCGGCGCCCTCGACCAGGAAGCCGATGGCGATCGCCCGCTCGCGGGACCAGGGCCCGCGCCCGCCGTCGTGCGCGGCCGGCACCGCGCGTACCTTGACCGCGCCGACGATCACCTCGTCGCCGGGGGCCACCTCGACACAGCGCCGGGCGGCCGCCGGGCCGAGCGAGCGGCCCACGAAGCCGGCGGCACCGCGCGGCACGATCAGCAGCGGGTCGCCGCCGAGGCCGCGCAGCGAGGCGACGTGGAAGTGGTCGGCGTGCAGGTGGGAGAGCAGCACCGCGTCCGGCGGGCCGGGCAGCGCGGGCGACGGGCCGGCCATCCGGCGCAGGTGGGCGACGCGGTCGGTGAGCACCGGGTCGGTGAGCAGCGTGGCGCCCGAGTCGGCCAGCCAGACGGTGCTGTGGCCCCACCAGGTGACCGAGGTCGCGCTCACGGCTTCACGGTACAGATGCGGCGCAGTGCGCGGCCGCACAGCCGGGCGTACGCGCGCTGGAACACCACCGTGAGCGGCCCGCCGAGCCGCATCAGCAGGCCGGCCGGGCGGCTGAACGCGGTCACCGTGAACCACACCCGGTCCTGCTCGTCGCGCAGCACCTGGAAGGCCTCCTCGCCGGCGGCCGGGTGGCCGGCGAGCGTGCCGTAGCCGAACCCGGTGGGGCTCGCCCAGACCACCTCGCACGGCGCGCGCAGCGGACCGAACGCGACCGTCACCCGTACGCCCGGGGCGGCGCGCTCGCCCGAGGCGGTGACCCGGGCACCGATGGCCCGGTGCATGGCGAAGGTCACGACGGCCTCGCCGGCCCGCCGTTCGAGGTCGGCGCCGCGGCCCAGCAGCACGCGGTAGAGCAGATGCCGGTAGCCCGGGGGCAGCTGCCCGTCCCTGGTGGCGCCGATCGGGGCGTACGTCAGTTGGTTCACCCAAGCAGTGTTGCCCACCGGAGTCTCGGGCACACTGACGGGCGTGAGTGGACCCCGCAGCGCGGTCGTGGTGAACCCCGCCAAGGTGCCCGACTTCGACAATTTGCGACGGATTGTGCTCAAGGGTTTGCGCCGGGCCGGCTGGCCGGAGCCGGCCTGGTATGAGACCACCCCGGACGACCCCGGCCGCGGCCAGGCCGACCGGGCGATCCGGGCCGGGGCCGAGTTGATCTTCGTGTGCGGCGGGGACGGCACCGTGATGGCGGTGGTCACCGCGCTGGCCGGCACCGACGTGGCGATGGCCGTGCTGCCCGCCGGCACCGGTAACCTGCTGGCCGCCAACCTGGGCCTGGGCGACGATCCGGCGACCGGGGTCGAGGTGGCACTGGCGGGTGGCCGGCGGCGCATCGACGTCGGCACGCTCGGCGACCGCTGCTTCGCGGTGATGGCCGGGATGGGCTTCGACGCGCAGATGCTGGCCGGCACGTCCGAGGCGGCGAAGAAGCGGCTCGGCTGGCTGGCCTACTTCGGCGGCGGCTTCAAGCACCTGCGGGGCCGGCCGATGCAATGCCGGATCAGGCTGGACGGCGGCCCGCCGATGCCGCGCCGGCCGCGTACCGTGCTGGTCGGCAACGTCGGTCGGCTGCAGGGCGGCTTGCGGCTGCTGACCAACGCCGACCCGGCCGACGGCAAGCTCGACGTGGCCGTGCTGAGCCCGCGGACCCTGGGCCACTGGGCGTCGCTGGCCTGGGCGTTGCTGCGCCGGCGCAAGCGGGTGCCGCTGATGGAGACGTTCACCGCCGAGCGGATCGAGATCTATGCCCGGCGAACCCAGCAGCGGCAGCTCGACGGCGATGTGATCGAGCCCGGCCGGGTCATGAAGATCCAGGTCAAGCCCCGGGCGCTGCTGCTCTGCGTGCCGCTTCCGGCGGGCGACCCCGACCTGGCGTACGACGTGAGCGCCGCCGCCCAGGCCGCCGACGACCTCCGCGAGGCGGCCTCGTGAGCTCGACCGAACCGGTCCCCGAGACCAGGGACATGGCCGGGGACCAGCTCTCCGCCGACGACGCCTTCCGCGCGCTGCGCCACTACGGGCGCTGGCCGCTGCTGCGCGACGCGTTCATCCGGTTCCGCTACGGCGACGGATTCAGCCACGCCCGCGCCTTCGCCTTCCAGCTCTGCCTCGCCATCGTGCCGTTCCTGATCGCCCTGGCCGGCCTCGCCGCCGACCTGGGCGCCGAGTCCGGCGGCCAGGTGGTCGCCGACACGGTCCTGGCGCTCACCCCGGGCGCCAGCGAGGACCTGGTCCGCGACGTGCTGGCCGACAACGAACGCGACCGGGACGCCGGCGAGGTGGCCCTCACCCTGGGCCTGCTCACCGGCTTGGCCGCGCTCACCATGGCGATGGCCCAGATCGAGCGCGGCGCCAACCGCATCTACGGCGTGGAACGCGACCGGCCGGCCCTGCTCAAATACCTGCGGGCCGCGGTGCTGACCGTCACCGCCGGCCTGCCCTCGCTGGTCGGCTTCCTGTTGCTGGTCGCCGGGCGCCCGTTCGGCCGGGCCGCCGAGAGCCACTGGCACTGGGCCGGCAGCCTGCGGCCGGTCTGGGACCTGGTGCGCTGGCCGCTGAGCCTGGCGCTGATCGTGGTGGCGGTGGGCCTGCTGTTCCGGTTCTCGCCGCGCCGGCACCAGCCGGCCCTGTCCTGGCTGCTGTTCGGCGCGGTGGTGGCGACCGTGCTGTGGTGGCTGGCCAGCCTGCTGCTCGCCGGATACGTCCGGATCAGCGGCAGCTTCGGTGCCACCTACGGCCCGCTCGCCGCGATCATGGCGCTGCTGCTCTGGGCCAACCTCACCGGGATCGCCCTCTTCCTCGGCATCTCCTTCGCCGCCCAGCTGGAGGCCGCCCGGGTCGGCGTGCCCGAACCGGCCGAGCCGGACCGCTGGCAGCCGGGCACCGATCTCCCGGCGCAACGCGACGGTGTACGGGCGGACCGCACCGGGTAAATCGGTCGCACCCCTGTAACAGAGGAGGAGCCGCCGTGACCGATGACCACCGGGTGGCCGACCGCGCCGGTTGGGCACCCCTGCGCCACTTCGCCGAACGCAGCGTCCTGGGGCTGGTCGCGGTCGTCCTGGCCGGTCTCGGCTTCGGCACGCTGTTGGTGCTGGTGCACGGCCACTGGACGCCGCTGCTGCGCCTCGACCGGTCCGTCGCCGCCGGCCTGAACGACCTGGTCGCGCCGCACGCCGCGGTGGTGCGGGCGCTGACCACGATCACCGCGGCCGGCGGGCGCGGCTTCCTGATCCCGCTCGTGGTCATGGTGATCGTGCTGCTGCTGATCCGGCGGCGGCCCCGGGCGGCGATCTACCTGGCGGTCACCGGGATCGGCGCGATGCTGCTCGACCCGTCGCTCAAGGCGCTCGTCGGCCGGGTGCGGCCGGTGGTGGCCGAGCCCATCGCGGTCGGCGGCGGGAACAGCTTCCCGAGCGGGCACACGCTGGGCGCGACCGTGGTCTACGGCATGCTCGCGCTGGTCTTCCTGTCGCTCGCCCGAGGCTGGTGGCGGGGCTGGCTGATCGGGCTGGCCGCGGCGCTGGCCGTGCTGGTCGGGCTGACCCGGCTGGCGCTGGGCGTGCACTACCTCTCCGACGTGCTCGCCGGGTGGCTCCTCGGCCTCGCCTGGATCAGCGTCACCGCGTACGCCTTCCGGGTCTGGCGCCGCGAAGCGGGGCGGCCCACCCCGCCGCTGACGGCGGGCCTCGAGCCGGAAGCCGCCGCCGACCTGGCCCCCGCCCCCGCCGAACGGCAGGTGCTCCCGCACCCCTGGGCCAAGGGCGCCGAGATCCTGGTCTGCTGGGTGTTCACCTTCGGCCTGCTCTACGTCGTCGGGTACGCGCTGACCCGCTGGACGCCCGGTACCTGGCTGGGCCGGTTCGACGACGCCGTACCCCGCTGGCTGCAGTCGTTCCGCTCGCCCACGCTCGACGACCTGAGCTGGCTGCTCAGCAAGGCCGGCGACACGCACGCCATCCTCGCCGTCTCGCTGGTCTTCTGCCCGCTCGCGCTGGCCCTCTGGCGGCAGTGGCGCCCGGTGCTGTTCCTGGTGCTCACCATGGTCGGCGAGATCACCCTGTTCCTGACCAGCGCGGCCGCGACCGGCCGGCCGCGCCCGCCGGTGGAACAGCTGGACGGCCAGCTGCCCACCTCGGCGTTCCCGTCCGGGCACATCGCCGCGACCATGTGCCTGTGGACCGCGATCGCGATCGTCGCGATGGCCCGCATCCGGCAGTGGTGGCGGTGGGTGTTCCCGGTCCTGGCGATCGTCATGCCGGCCTTGGTGGCGGTGTCCCGGATGTACCGTGGCATGCACCACCCCACCGATGTCCTCGGCGCGTGCCTGCTCACGGCCGCCTGGCTGGGCGCGCTCTGGTGGGTGGTGCGCCCGAACACCGACGCCGAGACCGTCACCGAGGCGGCCGCCGAGGCCGAGGCGGTCGCGCGGCGAGTCACCACAGGAAGGCCGGCCGCGGCGTGACCGCCTGCACCGAGCGGCACCCAGCCGCACCGAACGACGGCGTCGCAGGCGAGGGCCAGAAGGGCATGCCAAAGGAGAGCACAGCATGACGATGCGTGTGATGACCTGGAACATCAAGACCGGCGGGTACGACCGGTTCGGCGACCGGCTGGCCGCGATCATCGACGTGGTCGAGCGGGAGCGGCCGGACGTGCTGGCCCTGCAGGAACTGCGCAACTTCGGCGTGCGCGGCGGCCGCCGCCTGCACGCGCTGGCCGGCGCCGTGGGCATGACCCCGCACCTGGCCCGTTCGGCGCTCGGCCAGCCGGTGGCGGTCCTGGTCCGGCCGCCACTGGAGATCACCCGCCGGGTGGCGGTGACCTGGCGGCTGCACCACGCGGCCGCCGCGGTGACCGTGGCGCCCACCCAGGCCGGCCCGCTGACCGTGGTCAGCGCCCACCTCAACCCGTTCTCGCCGCCACGCCGGCGGCGCGAGGCCGTCTGGCTGGCCGCCCGGTTCGGCCGGCGGCGCGGGCCGGTGCTCATCGCCGGCGACCTCAACGGGCTCGACCCGGGCACCGACCACACCGAGACCCTGGCAAGGCTGCCCGGCATCCACCACCGCCGGCACGTCGACGCCGCCGGCGTGGTGGACACCCGGGCGGTCGACGCGTTCGGCCGGGCGGGCCTGGTCGACCTGTGGAAGGCGACCGGCTCCGGGCCCGGGCTCACCGTGCCCACCACCAAGGGCGGCGGTAAGGAGTTCTCCCGGATGCGGCTCGATTACGTCTTCGCCGGCCCGGCCCTGGCCGGCCGGGTGCTGAGCATGCGGGTGGTACGCGGCGACGAAACCGAGTACGCCTCCGACCACTACCCGGTCCTGGTCGACCTCGACCTCTGAGTGCCTACGCCCGTCGGGACGTGTCAGACTTTCATTCCGAACAGTTTTTCCGCATTTCGGAACGCAATTTTTTCCTTGGCTTCTCGGGGCAGATCGACTCCCCGGAACCAGTCCGTTTGATTTTTCATGTCTGCAAACGGGTAGTCGGTTGCGAACATCACTCGATCCACACTTATGTACTTCAGCAGGAGATCGAGCAGTTCAGTCTGGGGGAATGCGCTGGTGGTGAACCAGAAATTGTCATGAAAATACTGCTCGAACGGCTTGTCCAGGCTTTTCTCGGTCACTTCGCCCATCTTCTCCAAGATGCGTTTGTAGAAGAACGGAAGGCCCTCTCCCATGTGGCCGATGATAATCTGGAGCTTGGGATGCCGGTCGAACACCCCGGAGGTGATCATTCGGATGCACTGAGTAACGACTTCCTGGTGCCATCCATATGCGGAGATGCTGAGAACCTGGTCCTGGAACTCCTTCTGATATTCCGGCCGCATGTTGCTGTAGTAGATTTGGAAAACCTCGTCCGGCGGCAGGCCCGGATGGATGTATATCGGCTTCCCGAGGGCTTCGGCGCGCGCCAGCACGGGCTCGAAGTCGGGATGGTCGAGGAATTTCTTCCCGATGATTCCGTTGGTCAAGCATCCCAGGAAGCCGTCTTCCCGGACTGCGCGTTCCAGTTCGTCTGCCGAGGCCTCCGGATTCTGCAGCGGCAAGGTTGCAAATGCCTGGAACCGCCTCGGATAGGTGGTCATCGGTCCATCGGCGAGCATCTTGTTGAGGCGATACGCAAAATCGATGCCCTTCTTGCCTGGGACATTCTGCACGCCTGGCGTATGTGCGGAGAGGATTTGAACGTTGATCCCCGCCTCATCCATTGCGCCGATGCGGCGCGGGCCGATCTCGGCAAGACCGGTGTCCTCGAGGAACAGCCTGTCGTTCAGCACCATCAACTCATGGGTGGAAAAGGTCTCTTCCGTGCCGATGAAGGGCAGGTCCTGGTCTCGCAGTGAAACGTCCGAAGTCTTGTCCGAAGTCTCGTTCTCGTCCGCTGCCGAGGCAATGGCATGCGTGGACAGGCCGGCACCGATGCCAAGTGCCGTGGCGGCGGTCAGAAAACCGCGGCGTCCCATGGACTTCATGTCAGTCTCTTCCCGGACGGCGCTGCGTTGACTTCCATCACTAGCCCTCCTGCATACGGGTTACCTCGCTTATCTGACACCGAATTCATACCGAGCGAATCTGAGACGAACGTTAAGAGGGCATCTGTGCAGTGGCATGCGGCGCGAGGGGTCCGGCCGCACGACGGCAACCTGACCAGGTTGTTGGGCAGGCTCTAAGCGCGCTGGTCGGTCACCACTCGGTCGCGGCCGCCGCGCTTCGCGGCGTACAGGTTGCGGTCGGCCTGCGAGAGCAGCGCCGAGAGCGTGCCCCGGCCGTCCGGTGCCGTCGTCACGCCGATGCTCGTGGTGACCCGCAGCGAACCGGTGACCGGCTCCCAGCCATGCGCCCGGATCCGCAGCCGCAGCCGTTCGCAGCGGTCCGCCGCCTCGGCCGCACCCAACCCCGGATAGATCAGCAGGAACTCCTCGCCGCCCAGCCGGGCCGCGATCGCCGGGCCGGCCGCCGCCTCGTCGAGCAGCGCGCCGACGTGTTGCAGCACGGTGTCGCCGGTCGCGTGGGACAGCGTGTCGTTGATCTGCTTGAAGTGGTCCAGGTCGACGATCGCCACCGAGATCGGGGCGTGCCGCGCGGCCGCCTCGTCGAGCAGGGCGGGCAGGCGCTCGTTGACGTACCGGCGGTTGTAGAGGCCGGTGAGCGCGTCCCGGTGGGCCATCTCCCGGAAGTGCTCGCTGGCCCGGCGCGCCTCGGTGGTCTCCAGGACGGCCTGCAACGCGCGGGCCCGGGCGTCGCGCTGGGCCGAGTGCAGCGCGGTCGCGTCCGCGTGAAAGAGCCGGTGCTCCTCGTACGCCTCCTGGTGGCGCCCGGTCGCCGCGTACAGCGCCGCCTGCTCCTGCCGGGTCCGGGCCAGCACCCCGGCCAGGCCGCGGCTGGTGCACTCGCGGACCGCGGAGTCCAGCGCCGCCTGCGCGTCGGCGTACCGGCCGGCCAGCCGCCGCGCCTCGGCCAGGGTGAGTAGGCACTCGCCGACCGCGTCGCCCTCGTTGGCGAGCGCCCGGTCGTCCAGGATGCGGGCCAGGGCGGCCTCCACCGAGTCGTACCGGCCGCTCATCAGCTCGACCCGGGCGACCGTGTCCAGCAGGTTGGCGCCCAACGGCCGGCCGTGCCGGGCCTGGACGGCCCGCAGCTGCTCGACGAGCCGGCGTGCGGTCGGCTCGTCGCCGTTCTCGTACGCGCTGTACGCCATGTTGTTGAGGACGTGCAGGCTGAGTTCCAGGTCGCCGATCTCGGTGGCGATGGCCAATGCCTCCACCGACCGCCGGTGGCCCTCGTCGAGCGAGCCGTTGTCGTCCAGGCAGACCGCCAGCGACACGAGGTGCCGCGCCCGGATGACCGGCGGCACGTCGTCGGGCAGCAGCGCGACGCACTGCACGCCGTGGGTGAGCCCGTCCGACACGTCGCCGACGTGCCGATAGAAGATGGACAGCTCGCGGTGGGCGCGGGCCAGCACGTACCGGTTGTCGTGCTGCTCGGCCCAGGCCCGCACCTGATGGGCGAGCCGGCCGCCCTCGCCGATCCGGCCCTCCCGCAGCAGCATCCCGGCCTGCAGCAGCATCGCCCGCCGGGCCAGGTCGTCGACGCCGATCTCGCGGGCCCGGCGCAGCACGTCGCCGGCCGGCTCGCGCAGCGTCCGGAACTCGGACAGCGGCCGGCTCTCCAATTCGATCAGCGCCGCCTCGAGCTCCGCGGCCCCGCCGTGGCCCACGGTGGGGCCGCGTTCTGCCGCATCGATCGTCACTGTCCCTGCCTCAGCCTCGGGTGCCCGGACGACCCACGATGCGGGCCACCGGGTGCCAACCCGGTCCCGCACGGGTGCGAACCGGTTGCGGTGCTCCCGGGTGGGGTGGCCGGTCAGCGCTTGGTGCAGATCGGCGACGACGAGGCGATCCGCTCGGTGGAGTAGGCCACCGCGACCGTGAAGCAGTAGTTCTGCTGCTCGTTGAGGCCGTAGACCACGTAGTCGGTGGTGCCCGCCGGCAGCTGCTGGAACGCCCGCGCGGGCTGCCCGGTGCGCCCGCCGGAGACCAGCACCGGCCCCTCGGAATCCGCCGGGTAGGCCCACTGCAACGACACGCTGTCGCGGCGGTCGACCAGCCGGACGTTACGCGGGGCGCCCGGGTCGGCCGGCCGCGGCGGCTTGGCCGAGGCGGCCGGGCTCGACGGGGCCACCGCGCCGGGTGAGGCCGCGACGGACGGGGTCGGGCCGACCGCTCCGTTGGCGTCCGGCAGCGTGAGGACGATCACCGCGGCGGCCACCGCCACCCCGGCGACCAGCACCGCGGCCAGCAGGAACGGCTGCCGCCGGCGCGGCGCGGGCCGCTCGATGCGGGCCGGCAGGCGGCGTTCCGAGTTGGGCGGCAGCGCCAGGGTGCCGGTCGGCGCGGTGCCGATCGGCTGCGGCCGGCCGTCCGGACCGTAGTCGGGGGCACGCCGGCCGGGCAGCGGCGGGGGCGTGTCGGCGCGGGCGTGCCGGCCGGTCAGGTCGCCCGGCGCCTGGTGCACGTCGGCCAGGTAGAGCGGCTGCTGGTAGACGGTGCCGTTCGGGTCGGTGGGCCGGTTGTCCGGCGGCGGCTTGAACGGGTCTTCCGGCGGGAACCCGTCGGCCGGGTCGGGCACGGTGGGCCGGCGCGGGAATGGGACGGGCCGGGCGTCGGTGGTGGTGCCAGGCCCCTCGTACTGCCCCGACGACTGCTCCACCCGGCCGCACACATGCCGGCCGGACGGCGCCGCGACGGCCAGCGCGGCCGCCTGCCGCACCAGCGGATGATCGGACGGCAGGTAGCGGGCGCACAGCTCCTGCACCAGCGCCAGGTGCTCGGCGGACTCGGCGTCCAGGCCGCACTCGCGTTCCAGCGCGCCCAGCCGGGCCAGCATCTTGATGCCCGCCGGGGCGGCGTCGCCGAACTGCCGCCGGTGCCGGCGCCAGGCGTCGGCCAGCCTCGTCCGGCCCGCCGTGCAGTGGCCGGCGGCGTGCTCGGCGGTGGCCAGGTCGGC
>Ga0070668_100002025_pt1 | contig 14810 bp, 10 predicted proteins | sample KBSS43metaG_FD_64661 | JGI IMG/M metagenome (GOLD analysis project Ga0070668, IMG submission 64661) | Switchgrass rhizosphere microbial communities from Kellogg Biological Station, Michigan, USA - KBS S4-3 metaG | ecosystem: Host-associated > Plants > Roots > Rhizosphere > Soil ... | reverse complement strand
ACCTCGAAGCCCGCGCCCTCGAGCATGATGTTGCAGAGGTTCTTGCCGATGTCGTGCACGTCGCCCTTGACCGTGCCCATCAGGAACTTGCCGATCGGCTTCGCCCCGGACTCTGCGAGCAGCGGGCGCAGGATGTCGAGCGCGCCCTGCATGGCGCGTGCGGCGATCAGCATCTCAGGCACGAAGTAGTCGCCGCGTTCGAAGCGCGCGCCGACCTCCTCGAGTGACGGGATCAGCGCGTCGTAGAGCATCGACTCGGGGTCCATCCCCTCCTCGAGCCCCTTCTCCACGTTCTCCTTGACGGCCGGCGCGTTGCCCACGAGCGTGTCCTCGTAGAGCGCGGTGAGGATCTCCTCGTGCGTCATGCGGCGTGAACTCCTTCCGGACGATGGCCGAGCTGCTTGCTCAGTGCCCGGCTCTGCTTGGTGACCAACGGGCGCAGCTCCGCGATTCGCTTCGGCGTGAGCCGGAGCGTGGGCCCGGAGACGCTGAGCGCCGCAACCACGTTGTTCTTCTCGTCGAAGACCGGCGCCGCGACGGCGGACAGCCCGAGCTCGAGCTCGTCGACCGCGGCCGCGAAGCCGTCGCGGCGGATCGTCGCGAGTTCCGAGCGCAGCCGGGCGGGATCGACGATGGTCCGCGAGGTGAGCGGCTCGAGCGAGCCGTCGAGCGCCGTGCGCACGGCGTCGTAGGCGAGCAGCACCTTGCCGTTCGCGGAGCAGTGATACGGCACCGTGCGGCCCACCCACTGCGTCGTGCCGAGGAAGTGCTTGCCCTCGACCTGGGCGAGGTGCTCCACGCCGCCCAGGCCGGGCACGCCGAGGTTGATGGTCTCCCCCGTGGCGTCGGCCAGCGCGCCCATCGGGCGCTGCGCGAGCTCGACGAGGTTGCGCCCGGCGAGCCCGCCCGCGAAGCGCAGCACCACGGGGCCGGCGCGGAAGCGCCCGCGCTCTCCCTGCTGCTCCACGAGGCCGTTGCGCTCGAGCGCATTCAGGAGTCGAGACGCCGTGCTCTTCGGGAGGCCGGCGTCGGCGGCCAGATCGGTCAGCCCACGGGGAGCATCGGACTCGAGGATGAGCGCCAGGAGCTGGGCGCCGCGATCGATCACGGCGGTGCCGGCGCTCGCCCCCGCAGACGTGCCCGCGGCGGGCTGGAACTCTTGTTCCATGCCAGATATATTGTCGATCGCCGCGCCCCGCGTCAAGGAGATCGCCGTGTTCGTCAACGAGATGCCCCGCTACGAGATCCTCAGCGAGGAGGCAATGGACACGCTCGACAGGGGCTGGAGACGGATCGTGTCCGAGCTCGGCGTCGAGTTCATGCTCCCCGAGGCCGTCGACTACTTCGAGAAGGCCGGCCAGCGCGTCGAGGACAACAAGGTCTTCCTCGACCCCGAGTTCGTGCTCGAGCAGGTGGCGAAGGCGCCGAGCGAGTTCGACCTCCAGGCGCGCAACCCCGACCACACGGTCCACATCGGCGGCGACCACATGGTGTTCGCCGGCGTCTACGGGCCCCCGTTCGTGCGCAAGGGGGAGGAGCGGGGCGACGCGAAGATCGCCGACTTCGAGAACTTCGTCCGCCTCGGCCAGTCCTTCCCCGAGATGGACTCCGCCGGCGGCACGGTGGTCGAGCCGGAGGACCGGCCGCTCGACTCGCGCCACCTCGACATGGTCTACGCGCTTCAGACGCTCTCGGACAAGCCGTACATGGGCTCCGTGATCTCGGCCGAGAACGCCAACGACACGGTCGAGATGGGGAAGATCCTGTTCGGCGGCGCGGAGGCGATCGAGCGGGCACCGGTGTCGATCTCGCTCATCAACTGCAACTCGCCGCTCCGCTGGGACGACCGCATGCTCAGCGCGATGCTCGAGTACAACCGGGCGAACCAGGCCGTCATCACGACGCCGTTCCTCCTGATGGGCGCGATGTCGCCCGTCTCGATCCCGGCCACGCTGGTGCAGCAGATGGCCGAGGCGCTGTCCGGAATCGCGCTGACGCAGCTCGTGAACCCGGGCTGCCCGGTCGTGTTCGGCTCGTTCCTCTCCAACACCGACATGCAGTCGGGCTCGCCCAGCTTCGGCACGCCCGAGTCCGCTATCGGCCTGCTCTGCACGGGCCAGATCGCGCGCCACTTCAACCTGCCGTGGCGGAGCGGCGGCGGCCTCACCTCGAGCCAGACGCCCGACGCCCAGGCCGCCTACGAGGCGCTCATGACGATGCTGCCGACCTTCCTCGCCGGCGCCAACTTCGTGATGCACGCGGCGGGCTGGCTCGAGGGCGGCCTGGTCTCGAGCTACGAGAAGTACATCGTGGACATCGAGATCCTGCGGATGCTGAAGCACGAGTTCCAGCCGCTCGAGGTAAACGAGGACTCGCTGGCGTACGGGGCCCACGAGGAGGTCGGCTCCGGCGGCCACTTCCTCGGAGCCGCCCACACGCTCGAGCACTTCCGCACCTGCTTCTACCGCCCGCTCCTGTCCTCGACGGAGAACTTCGACCGCTGGACGAAGAACGGCGGCGCGGACGCCGCCGAGCGCGCCGGCCGGATCGCCCAGGAGACGCTCGAGAGCTACGAACAGCCGCCGATCGACGACGCCGTGCGCGACCAGCTGCGCGACTACGTGGCGCGCCGCCGCATCGAGCTGGGCGACGAACCCGTCCCGACTCCGGCTTTCTAAAGGGACTGTCCCTTTAGGTTGGCCCATCCCGACTCCGGCTTTCTAAAGGGACTGTCCCTTTAGGTTGGCCGTCTGATATATCACAGTTCCATGGACTCGCAAGCCGCCAGCTCCTCGCTCCCGTCGCAGGCCAAATGCGTCGTCATCGGCGCCGGAATCGTCGGCAACAGCCTCCTCGGCCACCTCGCGCACCTCGGCTGGAAGGACCTCGTCCTGATCGACAAGGGGCCGCTCCCCAACCCGGGCGGCTCGACCGGCCACGCCTCGAACTTCATCTTCCCGGTCGACCACTCGCGCGAGATGACCGACCTCACGGCCGACAGCGTGCGCCAGTACGAGCAGCACGGCGTGCTCACGGTCTGCGGCGGCATCGAGGTCGCGCGCACCGAGGAGCGGCTGGAGGAGCTCCGCCGGCGCATGGCGTCGGCGAAGTCGTGGGGCATCGAGGGCTGCTCGCTCGTGACGCCCGCTGAGATCAAGGAGCTCGTGCCCTTCATCGACGAGAGCATCCTGCTCGGCGGCTTCTACTCCGAGGGCGTCGGCGTCGTCGACTCGCTCCGCATGGGCACGCTGATGCGCGAGCAGGCTCAGGAGACCGGCGCGGCGACCGTGTCCGCCAACACCGAGGTGCTCGGCATCGACGTGGAGGGCGGCCGCGTGAGGCGCGTGCGCACCGACCGCGGCGACGTGGAGGCCGAGTACGTGGTGATCGCGTGCGGCGTGTGGAGCCCGCGCATCGCCCGCATGGCCGGCGCGTCGATCCCGCTCACGCCGGCGGTCCACCAGATGATCGACGTGGGCCCGGTGCCGCGCTTCGAGCGCTCGAAGAGCGCGATCGAGTTCCCGATCGTGCGCGACATGGACACGAACATGTACGAGCGCCAGGACGGCAGCGGCCTCGAGGTCGGCTCTTACGCGCACCGGCCGATCCTCCACGATCCGGACGAGATCCCGTCGATCGAGGAGTCGGCGCTCACCCCCACCGAGCTGCCCTTCACTCAGGACGACTTCGTCGAGCAGATGGAGCACGCGCTCGAGCTGGTGCCGGAGATCCTGGGCGACGAGTCCGTCGGCATCAAGTACGCGATCAACGGCCTCCTGTCGCTCACGCCGGACGGCCTGCCGATCCTGGGCGAGACGCCCGAGGTGCGGGGCCTCTGGTCCGCGGCGGCGGTCTGGGTGAAGGAGGGCCCGGGCGTCGGCCGCGCCCTCGCCGAATGGATGATCCAGGGCGAGCCGGAGATCGACCTCCAGGCCTCCGACATCTCGCGCTTCTACGAGCACCAGAAGACGGCCGCCTTCGTCAAGAGCCGCGCGGCGGAGGGCTTCAACAAGACCTACGGCATCGTCCACCCGGGCGAGCAGTGGGAGTCGGCTCGCCCCGTGCGGCTGTCGCCGTACTACGAGCGCGAGGCGGCACTCGGCGCGGTCTTCTACGAGGCCGCCGGCTGGGAGCGGCCGCACTGGTACGAGTCGAACGCCCCGCTGCTCGAGGAGTTCGCGGAGCAGATCCCCGAGCGCGAGGCCGAATGGGACTCGCGCTGGTGGTCTCCGATCATCAACGCCGAGCATCTGGCGATGCGCGACCGCGCCGCCATGTTCGACCTGACGGCGTTCTGCATCTTCGACATCGTCGGCCCGGGCGCGCTCGAGTGCGTGCAGAAGGTCTCGATGCGCCAGATGGACGTGAAGCTCGGGAAGGTCGTCTACACGCCGGTGCTGACCCCGCGCGGCGGCTTCCGCTCCGACCTGACGGTGATGCGGCTCGGCGACGAGCACTTCCGCGTCGTCACCGGCGGCGCGCACGGGATGGCCGACCTCAAGTGGTATCGCGACCACCTGCCCGAGGACGGCACCGCGCAGATCTTCGACCTCACCTCTAGCTGGACCACGCTCGGGCTCTGGGGGCCGCGCGCCCGCGACATCATGCGCGAGGTGACGGGCGACGACATGTCGCACGAGGGCTTCCCGTTCGCCACCTGCCGCACGATCGAGATGGGGCCGCTGCGTGTGCTCGCGTCGCGGATCTCGTACGTCGGCGACCTCGGCTGGGAGCTGTACGTCCCGATCGAGCAGGGCGCGAGGCTCTGGGACACCGTCGCGGAGGCGGGCGAGCCGCACGGCATCGTGCCCGCCGGCATCGGCGTATATGGCACCACCGGCAGGCTCGAGAAGTGCTACCGCGCGTTCGGCTTCGAGCTGGACGGCGAGTACAACGTCGTCGAGGCCGGGATGGCCTGGGGCAAGGTCAAGGACCAGGACTTCGTCGGCAAGGAGGCGCACGTGCGCCAGCGCGAGGAGGTGCCCCAGACCGTCATGTGCTCGCTCACCGTGGACGACCACACGTCCGCGAGCGGCGTGAGGCGCTACCCGCTCGGCGGCGAGCCGATCGTCACGCGCGACGGCGGCCGGCTGGTGGACTCGCACGGCCGCGGCTCCTACGTGACGAGCGCAGGGGCCGGACCGTCGGTGGGCAAGCACATCCTGCTCTCTTACCTGCCTCCGGAGCACGCGGTGGTCGGGCAGGAGCTGGCGGTGGAGTACATGAACGAGCGCTATCCGGTCACGGTCCAGACGAACGACTCGACGGCGCTCTTCGACCCCGACAACGAGCGCGTGAAGGCGGCCGACCCGATCCCGGCATGAGCACGATACTCACCACCCCCACATGAGGATCCTCGTCTGCGTCAAGCGCGTTCCGCTCACGGGCGGCAAGATGGTCCTGACCGCCGACGAGCAGGCGCTCGAGACGCGCCACCTCGGCTTCACGATCAGCCCACACGAGGAGTGCGGCGTCGAGGAGGCGGTGCGGCTCGTGGAGCAGCACGGCGGCGAGGTCACGGTGCTCACACTCGGGCCGGCGGAGGCCGAGGAGCAGATCCGCGACTCGCTCGCGAACGGCGGCGATCGCGGCGTCCACCTCGTCACCGACGGCCAGGAGTGGGACCCGCAGGGGACCGCCGCTGTGATCGTCGAGACCGTGCAGGCCGAGGAGGCCGCCGGCGGCGGCTTCGACCTGATCGTGTTCGGCAACGAGTCGGCGGACGCGGGCAACTACCAGGTGGGGATCCGGGTCGCTTACGCGCTAAGCCGCCCAATCGCCACAAACTTAAAGGGACTGTCCCTTTATGAAGGGGGGGTGCGCTGCGAGCAGGAGGTGCCCGGCGGCCGCGACATCTACGAGCTCCCGCTGCCGGCCGTGGTGAGCGTGCTCGAGGGCATCAACCTGCCCCGCTATCCGTCCGTGCCGGCGAAGCTGCGCGCGCGCTCGAAGCCCGTCGAGACTCGGAGCCCCGAGCGGCCTGCGCCGAAGCTCGAGAAGCTCCGCCTGGTGGTGCCGCCGGGCCAGGGCAAGCAGGCGGAGATTCTCGGCAACGGCCCCGAAGCCGCGCCGCGCGTCGTGGAGGTCATGCGCGAGATCGGGGTGGCCGGATGAGCGTCCTCGTGCTCGTCGAGCCCGGCGAGGAGCTCTCGCTGCAGGCCATCTCGCTCGCCCGTGACCTGGGCGGTCCGCTGCACGCCCTCTCCGTTGGCGAAGCAGTTACCGGACTGGGCGCCTACGGCGTCGAGACGTTGCACGTCGCGGAGCACGATGGGCTCTCGGCATATGCACCCGCCGCCTGGGCGGCCTGCCTCGAGCAGCTCATCGACCAGGTCGCGCCGGACGCGGTCGTCGCCGCGGGAACGAACCGGGGCAATGAGGTGCTCGGCCATCTCGCCGCTCGCCGGGAGCTGCCCTTCGCGGCCAACTGCATAGCCGTGGGAAGTGACGGAACGGTTACGAGAGTGCGTTGGGGCGGCAGCCTGCTGGAGGAGGCCAGGATCGACTCCGACCTCAAGCTGCTCACGGTCGCGCCGCACATGGTGGAGGCGACGACGCTCAACGGGGGCGAGGCGACGGTCGAGCGGCTGGAGGCAGCGCTGGACGACGCAGACCTGACGGTGCGCGTGGTCGAGCACGCAGAGACGCCCACCGCCGGCGTCTCGCTCGCCGAGGCCAAGGTCGTCGTGAGCGGCGGACGCGGGGTCGGCTCGGCGGACGGCTTTGGCATGCTCGAGGAGCTCGCCGGCCTCCTGAACGCGGCGGTCGGCTGCTCGCGCGTCGTGACGATGGCCGGCTGGCGGCCGCACACCGACCAGGTGGGCCAGACGGGCACGAAGGTGGCCCCCGACCTCTACATCGCCTGCGGCATCAGCGGCGCGACGCAGCACATCGCCGGCTGCAAGGGCGCGAAGAAGATCCTCGCGATCAACTCCGACGCCGAGGCGCCGATCCTCGCGAGCGCCGACTATGCCGTGATCGGCGACCTCGCAGAGATAGTGCCCGCGATCACCGCCGAGCTCCGGAAGGCGCGATCCTGACCGCCGGCCGCGGAAAGGCGCGGTCCTGACCGCCGGCCGCGGAAGGGCGCGGTCCTCATAGACGTCGCGGCCGGAGCGCTCGCGCTCGCCGCGCTGCTCGCCGTCAGCGGCACCCTGTTCGCCCGCCGGGCGCGCATGCTCGTATCGCTCGTGAAGCTCGGGAAGCCCGTCGAGCGCTTCGACGACGTGCCCGAACGCGTCAGGAACGAGGCCGTGATCGTGCTCGGCCAGCGGAAGCTGCTCCAGCGCGCCGTCCCAGGTCTAATCCACGCCGCGATCTTCTGGGGCTTCCTCGTCCTGTTCCCGACCATCGTGATCGCGATGATCGGCGCCGTCGACAAGGATGCGACGCTGCCCTGGCTCGGCCATCAGGGCTGGTTCGCGTTCATGGTCGACCTGTTCGCGGTCCTCGTCCTGGTCGGCGTGATCGGCGCGGCGATCATCCGCAAGGTCCAGCGCCCGGCCCGCTTCGAGGGCAGCCACCTCGGCGAGGCCGACCTGATCCTGGCGCTGATCGCCGGGATCGTCACGACGCTCCTGCTCTGGCACGCCTCGCGGATCGCGCTCGGCCTGAACGAGTGGCCGGCGAGCTCCTCACCGGTCTCCGACGCGCTCTCCAACCTGTTCGGCGACAACACGACCACCGAGGTGCTCGAGCGCGTCTTCGTCTGGGCGCACATCACGATCATCCTCAGCTTCCTCGCCTACCTGCCGCACTCGAAGCACCTCCACATCGCCACGGCCGCCTTCAACGTCTACTTCGGGCGCACCCGCGCGCGAGGGCGACTCGAGCCGCTTCGCTTCGACGTGCCCGAGGAGGAGATGCGCTTCGGCGCCGGCACCGTGCCCGACCTCACCTGGAAGCAGATGCTCGACACGTTCTCGTGCACGGAGTGCGGGCGCTGCCAGGACGTGTGCCCGGCGTGGGCGACCGGCAAGGAGCTGTCGCCGAAGCTGCTGATCATGGCTCTCCGCGACCAGGTCTTCGAGGAGGGCCCGAAGCTGGTCCGGGGCGAGGACGGCTTCGAGGCGTCGCCGCTCGTGCCGAACGCGGTCACCGACAACGTGGTCTGGGACTGCGTCACGTGCGGAGCGTGCGTGCGGGAGTGCCCCGTGTCGATCGAGCACGTGGACCACATCGTCGACCTGCGCCGGCAGCTCGTGATGATGGACTCGTCCTTCCCCGCGGAGTCCGAGCAGATGCTGCGAGACGTGGAGCGCGCCTCGAATCCGTGGGGCAAGCCGCAGACGGAGCGCGCCGACTGGGCTGCCGAGCTCGGCGTGCGCGTGCTCGAGCCCGGCGACCCTGCACCCGAGGTCCTCTACTGGGTGGGCTGCGCGGCGTCCTTCGACGAGCGCGCGCGGACCGCGGCGGAGTCGACCGCGAAGCTGCTGAAGGCCGCAGGCGTGGACTTCGCGATCCTCGGCCCGCGCGAGTCCTGCACCGGCGACCCGGCGCGGCGGATCGGCAACGAGTACCTGTTCCAGGCGCACGCGGAGCAGAACGTGTCGACGCTCAACGACGCCGGGGTCACGAAGATCGTCGCCTCCTGCCCGCATTGCTTCAACACTCTCGGCAACGAGTACCCGGACTTCGGCGGCGACTACGAGGTTGTCCACCACACCGAGCTGCTGGCCGACCTGATGCGCGAGGGCCGGCTCGAGCCCGCCTCGGGGAACGGGCAGACGATCACCTACCACGACTCGTGCTACCTCGCCCGCCATAACGACGTGCGCGCGGACCCGCGCGCGATCGTGGAGGCGGTGGGCACGCCGATCGAGATGGAGCGGCGCGAGGAGCGCACCTTCTGCTGCGGCGCCGGCGGCGCCCACATGTGGATGGAGGAGCGCGCCGGCGCCATCAACGAGGAGCGCGTGCGCGAGGCCGCCGAGACGGGCGCCGAGACGCTCGCCGTGGCCTGCCCGTTCTGCACCGTGATGCTGGACGACGGCGTGAAGTCGCGCGGCGACGACCTGCGCGTGGTCGACGTCTCGACGCTGCTCGCCGAGTCGCTCAGCGCGCCGGCGGAGCCGCGCGACCCGCCCGCCGGGCCTTAAACCTGCACGGCGCCCGGCGTCCCGTCCTCCACGACGAAGGACGCGAACGTCGAGACCGGCGCGTCCCGAGTCGAGACGGTGGGCACCATCCGTAGGTCGGTGCGCCAGCGGTCGTGGTCCAGCGTGCAGAGCACGTAGCCGCGCCGGTCGCCGTCGAAGAACTTGATGTCGGGGTTGAACGGGATCATCGGCCCGTAGTAGGGGCCGTAACAGATGCAGTCGCCGTTCGATGAGATCGACGTGCCGACGAACTCCGTCGCCACCACGGGCGCGTTCTCGTCCTCGTAATCTGCCTTGAGGTCGTTGACGAACGTCGAGTGCCAGTCGCCGGTGATGACGACCGGGTTGCCCACCCCGGCATCGGCGATGTGCTGCAGGACCCGCTGCCGCTGGCCGGGCCAGCCGTCCCACGAGTCGTTCCAGAAGCGCCCTCCGTCGGCGTCGTGCTTCAGCTGCCCCATCAGCACGCCCTGCGCGATTACGTTCCAGCGCGAGTTCGAGCGCTCGAGGTTGTCGAGCAGCCACGCCTCCTGCGTGTCGCCGGTCATGGTCGCGCTCGGGTCGAAGCCCCCATCGCACGGCGGCTGCTCGCCGTCCCCGCACGGATTGTCGGTGCGGTACTGGCGCGTGTCGAGCATGTTGAACTCGGCGATGTCGCCGTACGCGATGCGGCGGTAGACGCGCGTCTCGTCCCTCCCGGGCTTCGAGCTCAGGGGCACCGGCATGTGCTCGAACCAGGCCTGGTAGGCGGCGGCCCGGCGCTTCAGGAACCAGTTGCTCGTGGTGTCGAACTCCGGATAGATGCCGGAGTAGTCGTTGTCCACCTCGTGGTCGTCCCAGGTGACCGCCCAGGGGAACAGCCGGTGGACCTCCTGGAGGTCGGGGTCGGTCTTGTAGAGCCCGTACTGGAGCCGGTAGCGGTCGAGCGTGAAGCACTCCTTCCCAAGGAAGGTCGGCACGGTGGCACCGCGCACGCCGCCGGACCCGACTCCGTACTCGTAGATGTAGTCGCCGAGGTGGATCACGAGCTGCAGGTCTTCCTCGGCCATGTGGCGGTAGGGCGTATAGAAGCCGTCGTCCCACTTCTGGCACGAGGCGAACGCGAACCTGAGCCCGGGGACGGCGGCCCGCGCCGCAGGCGCGGTGCGTGTGCGCCCGACGGGACTTGCGTCGTTCGCGGTGACGAACCGGTAGAAGTAGCCGGTGGCCGGATTCAGTCCGCGCACGTCGACGTGCACCGAGTGAGCCAGCTCCGGGATCGCGGCCACGGTGCCCGACCTCACGACGTTCGCGAAGCCCTCGTCGGTCGCGACCTGCCACTGAACGGCGATGTCCTTCGGCGGCATGCCGCCTCCGTTGACGAGCGGCTCGGGCGCGAGCCGCGTCCAGAGCGAGACGCCGCCCGGCAGCGGGTCACCCGACGCGACCCCGAGGCGGAACGGATAGCCCTTGAGCGGCGGAGCCGCGTAGCCCAGGTCGCCGCGCAGCTGGGCGAACGCCGCCGCGCCGGCGAGGGCGCCCGTGAATGCGAGAAACCTCCGGCGATCGATGACCTGCCCGTCCAGGGTCGCCAGAGCCCGGCGTGGATCCGACATCACTCCCCCTTTGATGCCCTACAACCGCCCCGCTGGGCGGTGTATATCACGCTTGGGGCAAGCGGCTCAGCGTCCTCTTGCGCCAGCGCTCCGTAGCGCCCACCTCGTTGAACGTGTAGAGGTGGAAGCCGGCGACGTTCGCGGCGGGGTCGGTCACGACGGGGTCGAGGTCGCGCAGCAGCCTGCTCGGCTTGAACTGGCGCGTGAGCACCCGCCCGAGAACGTTGCGGTTGTGGCGTAGGTAGCGGGTGGACTCCCCCATCCCGATCTTCATCGTGATCCGGACGAGCTTCCCGTAGTCCACGCAGCCGGGCATGCCGATCCAGATCGGCAGGTGCGTGCCGCGCGCCCGGACGTTCTTGATCCAGCCGTCGATGGTGCCGGCATCGAAGCAGAGCTGGCTGATGATGTCCGTGGCCATCTCGGCCTTGGCGAACATCGCCCGGATCGTGTCCTCGTCGGAGATCAGGTGGTGGCTCTCCGGATAGCCGGTGATGCCGATGCGGTCGAACCTGGAGCGGTACTCCCCCATCGCCGCGAGCAGGTCCTCGGCGCCGTGGTACTGGCCGGGCTCGGTGGCGTCGCCCGCCGGCACGAACAGCTCGCGGACGCCCGCCTTATGCAGCCGGTCGAGCACCTCCTCGAGGTGGGCGTGGTCGCGCACGAGGCGAGCCGACAGATGCGGCACGACCGGATAGCCGGCGACGGCGAGGCGCTCCGTCAGCGAGAGCGTGGCCTCGAGCCCCTTTCGCGGCGACGCGGTGACCGTGACCTTGACGTCGGTCGGGAGGTGCTCGGTGATCTCCTCCTCGATCCCGTCCAGCGGCAGGACCTCGAAGCGCGGGCTCTGAAGCAGCTGAGCAAGCGACGGTCCAGCACTCACGGCCATCCTGATATATCAGGCTACCAGTGCCGTAAAATCCGGTCCTACGCCCGATGGCCGCTGATCCATCGCCCTCGCAGCTCCCCGATGCCGCGGCCACGCGGCTGGTGGCGGAGCGTGCCTACGTGGAGCTGCGCGACCGCATCGTCACGCTCCATCTCCCGCCGGGCACGGTCCTCCGCGAGGACGCGCTCATGCAGGAGATGGGCACCGGCCGCACGCCGCTCCGGGAGGCCGTGAAGCGGCTCGCGCTGGAGGGCCTCCTGGAGGTCCAGCCGCGCCGCGGCACCTTCGTCACGGAGGTCGAGGCCGCGGACATCCAGAACATCACCGAGGTGCGCGCGGAGCTCGAGGCGTACGCCGCCGAGCTCGCGGCGAACCGGCTCGATCCCGAGACGCGGGCCATCGGCGAGAGCCTGCTGCGCGAGATCGAGGAGCTGGACGGCGGCGGTGACCAGGAGCGCCTCATGCGCTTCGACGAGCGCATCCACCGGTTCACCTGGGAAGCGGCGCGCAACCCGCACCTCACAGAGACGCTCGAGCGCTACTTCACGCACTCGCTGCGCATCTGGTACCTGGTGCTCGACCGGGTGCCGACACTGGGGCACGCGGTGCACGACCAGATCCAGCTGCTCGAGGCGATCCTCGACCGCAACGGCCCGCACGCGCGGACGATCATGCACGAGCACGTGCTGGCGTTCCAGCGGGAGATCCTGGCGGCGTTCAGCCGCCGTTGAGGGACGAACGACAGCACTGAGGAACAGCCCCTTGCGGGCAAGTCCTTCAATGCCGCCGTTCGCCCCGCGTTGACGCGCGGCCCCACCGCTGAAAGGCTCACGCCCCGATGACCACCCGCATGTTCATCGACGGCGAGTGGCGGGATGCCACCAGCGGCGCGACCGTGGAGGCCACCAGCCCCGCGACAGGCGAGTCGCTCGGGCCGGTCGCCGAGGGCGACCGGGCCGATGCCCGGCTCGCCATCGCCGCCGCCAACGCCGCCTTCCCGTCGTGGGGCGCTCGCACAGGCTTCGAGCGCGCCGAGCTGCTCCATCGCGCCGCCGACGTCATGGAGGGCCGCGCGGACGAGCTCGCGCGGATGCTCACGCTCGACCAGGGCAAGCCGCTCAGGGCGGAGGCCGCGGTCGAGGTCGGCGAGCTCGTCGAGTTCTTCCGCATGGCCGCCGAGGACGGCAAGCGCGTCGAGGGGTCGATCCCGCAGAGCGCCGCGCCGGGCCGGCGCGTGCTGCTCGTGCGCCGCCCGCTCGGCGTGCTGGGCCTGATCACGCCGTGGAACTGGCCCTACACGATGCCGGCCGAGGTGCTCGCCCCGGCGCTGGCGTGCGGGAACACGGTGGTCTGGACGCCGGCGCCCTCGACGGCGGTCTGCTCGGGGTTGCTCGCCGAGTGCATCGCGGAGGCCGACTTCCCGCCCGGCGTCTTCAACTTCGTGCTCGGGCCCGGCCCCGAGGTGGGCGACGAGCTGGCGGTCAGCCCCGGGACGCATGCCGTCGCGTTCACGGGCTCGACCGAGACCGGCCTGATCGTCTCGCGGCAGGCCGCCGGCAAGGCGCAGCTGCTCGAGATGGGCGGCAACGGGCCGCTCGTGGTGCTCCAGGACGCCGACCTCTCCGCCGCGGCGGAGGCCGCGCGCGTGGGCTCGTTCCTCGGCGCCGGCCAGAGCTGCTCGGCGGCCGAGCGCATCCTGGTGCACGAGGCCGTCCGCGACGAGTTCGTCTCGCTGCTCGCCGCCGACGTGGAGCGCGAGGTGCGGCTCGGCGACCCGTTCGACGACGCCACCACCATGGGGCCCGTGAACAACGAGCCGGGCGCGGCGAAGATGGACGCGCACGTGGCCGACGCGGTCGACCGCGGCGCCACCGTCGTCGCCGGCGGCAGCCGCGCCGGCGGATTCCCCACCGAGCTCTACTGGGAGCCGACCATCCTCAACGACGTTCCGCGCGATTCGATCGCCGTGACGCAGGAGACCTTTGGTCCAATCGCGCCAATTGTCGGCATCGGATCGCTCGAGGAAGCGATCCAGCAGACCAACTCTCAGACCTACGGGCTGATGGCCGCGATCTTCACGAGCGACCTCGCGGCCGGGCTGCGCTTCGCCGACGCGGTGCCCATGGGACTGGTGAACATCAACGAAACCACCAACTATTGGGAGCCCCACCTGCCCTGGGGAGGACGCGCGAGGTCGCAGAGCGGGATCGGCCGAGTGGGTGGCCGCTACCCCATGGACACCCTCACCGAGCTCCAGACAGTCCTAATACACACGTAATCTCAGGGCTGGCGCGGGCTTGCAAGGCTGATATATCATCGCGCCGAGATGAGTGACTCGCACGGCTCTGCGGCCGTGGAGACCCCCGAAGCGACCCAAGCTCCGGAACGCAGCGGCGAGCCCCTGCTCCGAGCCGAGGGCGTCTGGAAGCTGTTCGGCCCGAGGGCCGACAAGGTCATCGGCACGCCGGATGCCGACCTCTCGCGGGCTGAACTGCGCGAGAAGACCGGGACCGTGGTCGCGGTCAAGGACGTCACGATCGACATCTGGCCCGGCGAGGTCTTCGTGGTCATGGGCCTGTCGGGGTCCGGTAAGTCCACGCTCGTCCGCACGCTGATCCGGCTGATCGAGCCCACGGCCGGCCACATCACGATCTGCAACGAGGACGTGACCGCCGCCGACGCGAACGCGCTGCGAGAGCTGCGACGCCACCGCGTCTCGATGGTCTTCCAGCACTTCGGCCTGCTGGCCCACCGCACGGTGATCGACAACGTCGCGTTCGGGCTCGAGATCCAGGGCAAGCCCAAGGAGGAGCGCCTCGGCCGCGCCGCCGAGGTGCTCGAGCTGGTCGGTCTCCAGGACGTCGCAACATCGTTCCCGTCCCAGCTGTCCGGCGGCATGCAGCAGCGCGTCGGGCTCGCCCGCGCCTTCGCGGTCGATCCTGAGCTGATGCTCTACGACGAGCCCTTCAGCGCGCTCGACCCGCTGATCCGCCGCGACATGCAGGACGAGGTCATCCGCCTTCAGATTGAGACCGGGAAGACCATGCTCTTCATCACCCACGACCTGCCCGAGGCGCTGCGGCTGGGTGACCGCATCGCGATCATGCGCGACGGCGCCATCGTGCAGCTCGGCACGCCCGAGGAGCTCGTCGGCTCTCCGGCGGACGGGTACGTCGAGAACTTCATCCGCGACATCCCCCGAACGCACGTGCTGACGCTGCGCTGGAT
>Ga0070668_100002018_pt1 | contig 14855 bp, 9 predicted proteins | sample KBSS43metaG_FD_64661 | JGI IMG/M metagenome (GOLD analysis project Ga0070668, IMG submission 64661) | Switchgrass rhizosphere microbial communities from Kellogg Biological Station, Michigan, USA - KBS S4-3 metaG | ecosystem: Host-associated > Plants > Roots > Rhizosphere > Soil ... | reverse complement strand
GAACTTCTCGGCGTTGACCGACGACAGGCAGCAGACCGCGGTGCGCTCGGCGCCCAGGTGGTCCTTGCCGGTGTGCAGCATGATCTCCGAGCAGAGGTTCGACTGGCGCACCTTCAGGCCCAGCGACCGCTGGTGGGCGGGCATCGAGCGGTTCACCGTGTCGGAGAAGATCAGGTAGGGCTCGCCGGTCTGCAGCCGCACCTCGAGGATCTTCTGCCAAAGGGTGCGCGCATCGATCTCGCGGACGATCTCGCCGTTCTTCGGCGAGCGCAGGCCGAACATGGCCCCTTCGCGCACCGCCTCCATGAACTCGTCGGTGACCGAGATGCCGTGGTGCAGGTTCAGGGATTTGCGGTTGAAGTCGCCGGACGGCTTGCGGATCTCCAGGAACTCCTCGATCTCCGGGTGGTGGATGTCGAGGTAGACCGCCGCCGAGCCACGGCGGAGCGAGCCCTGGCTGATGGCCAGGGTGAGCGAGTCCATCACCCGGATGAAGGGGATGATGCCGCTGGTCTGGCCGGCGCCCTTCACCTTCTCGCCGATGGAGCGCACGCCACCCCAGTAGGTGCCGATGCCGCCGCCGTTGGAGGCCAGCGCCACATTCTCGTTCCAGACGCCGACGATGCCTTCGAGCGAATCGGGCACGGCGTTGAGGAAGCAGGAGATCGGCAGGCCGCGGCCCGCCCCGCCGTTCGACAGCACCGGCGTGGACGGCATGAACCACAGGTTGGAGATGTAGTCGTAGATCCGCTGGGCATGGTCGGCGTCGTCGGCGAAGGCCGTGGCGACGCGGGCGAACATGTCCTGGTAGCTCTCGCCGGCCAGCAGGTAGCGGTCCTCCAGCGTGGTCTTGCCGAAGTCGGTCAGCAGCGCGTCGCGGCTGCGGTCCACCTGCACCTTGCGGACCAGTTGCAGTTGCGGTCGGTCCTGCCGCGGCTTGCCCGCCCGCGCCGTGGTTTCAACCGACAGTTTCGCCGCTTCGCTACCGTTCATGACCCAAAACCCAGCTAAGGCAAACACGCCTCAGGCCCCCCGCCTGACGCTACATCTTGGGGGCCCGTCGCCCTCAAGACCTACATATGGGGCACCTTCGCTAATGACTCGTCAATGCGGCGGGTTTCGCCGCACCCGGAGTTTTTTGTTAGCGAAAGGTTAACGCCCAGGCCCGCCCCTTGTCAGCGTTGGGTTTTTCGTCGCCGGACGAACCCTCACAAGCCTGTGACAAATTGGCCCGCCGCCGCGCGCCCTTGCCAGCGGCCCCGACGCGCCCTAAGTCCACGCCGTCACTGGGGAGTAGCCGCCCGCACCTCCCGCGGGGGACGCGTCAACAGACTTGCCGACGGCCGGGAGCGGTCCGAGGCATGGCGCGTCCGGCGTCAGCTTGGCGAGACCTTTGGCTTTCGTGCGCCACCCTTGCGGGGTCGGCGGCGCGGAAGGCCATTGGTACGCCTCGACCCCGCCGGGACTCTTTGAATGACGCTCCAGCCCCTTCTGGTCTCCACCGGCCTCGTGGCCATCGCCGAGATCGGCGACAAGACCCAGCTTCTCGCCCTTCTCCTGGCGGCGCGGTTCCGAAAGCCGGTTCCGATCCTCCTCGGCATCCTGGCCGCCACCATCGCGAATCACCTGCTGGCCGCCGCCGTCGGCGTCGCCGCCGGCGCCTTCCTGCAAGGCCCCTGGATGCGCTGGGTGCTGGGGATCGCCTTCCTGGGCTTCGCCGCCTGGGCGCTGATCCCCGACAAGTTCGAGGAGGACGAGAGCCCGAAGGAGCGCGCCGGCTCGGTGTTCCTGACGACGCTCGTGGCGTTCTTCTTCGTCGAGATGGGCGACAAGACTCAGGTCGCGACGGTGGCCCTGGCTGCGCGCTTCCACGAAGTCTTCATGGTCGCCGCCGGCACGACGCTGGGAATGATGATCGCCAATGCGCCGGTGGTGTTGATCGGCGAGGCGGCGGCCAAACGCCTGCCGCTCCGGCTGATCCGCATCCTCGCCGCCGCCAGCTTCGCGGCGATCGGGCTATGGATCCTGGTGACGGGCTGAGATTCTCCCTCCCTCCAGGGGGGGTGGACCGCGCGAAGCGTGGGACGGGTGGGGAAGTATTGCAGTCCCCCCCTGCGCCGGCTGTCCCTCCCCATGAAGGGGAGGGAAGCGCGGCCTAGCTTCCCAGGTTCAACAGGGCCGGATCGCCGCCCTGGGCGGCGATGTTGACGCTGAGCGCGCGCTCGACCGCATAGCGGCTGAGCGAGTCGGGCCCACCCGCTTTCGGGCCGGTGCCGGACAGGCCCTCGCCGCCGAACGGCTGCACGCCGACCACGGCGCCGATCATCGAGCGATTGACGTAGGCGTTGCCGGCCGGGACCGCCGCGCGCACCTCTTCGGCGAAAGCCTCCAGGCGGCTGTGGACCCCCAGCGTCAGGCCGTAGCCGGCGGCGACGAGCGGGGCGGCGGCGGCCTCCAGCCGGGCCGGATCGTAGCGAACCACGTGCAGGATCGGGCCGAACACCTCCTTCTGCAGGAAGGCTGCGCCGGGGATTTCCGCCAGCACGGGGGCGAAGAAGGTCCCGCCCGCCGGCGCCCGCCCGCGCCAGAGCACCTTGGCCTCGCGCTCGAGGCGTCGCAGGTGCGCCTCCAGCGCGGTCCTGGCCTCGGCGTCGATGACCGGCCCGACGTCGGTCCGTGGGTCCGCCGGGTCGCCGATGACGAGCGCCTCGAACGCTCCGGCCAGGCCCTCGATCAGCATGTCGGCGGTCTCGTGCGGCAGGAACAGCATCCGCAGGGCCGAGCAGCGCTGCCCGGCCGAGCCGAAGGCCGAGAGCGCCACGTCGTCGATCACCTGTTCGCGCAGGGCGGTGGTGTCCACGAACATGGCGTTGAGCCCGCCGGTCTCGGCGATGAACGGGACGATCGGCCCGTTGCGCGCCGCCAGCGTGCGGTTGATCGCCCAGGCGGTCTCCGTCCCGCCGGTGAAGGCGACGCCCGCACAGAGCGGGTGGGCGACGGCCGCCTGGCCGACGCTGGCTCCGTCGCCGGGAACCAGGTGCAGGACGTCGCGCGGCAGGCCGGCCCTGTGGAACAGGCGCACGGCGGCCGCGGCGATCAGCGGCGTCTGCTCGGCCGGCTTGGCGACGACGGCGTTCCCGGCCGCCAGGGCCGCGGCGATCTGGCCGGTGAAGATGGCCAGGGGGAAGTTCCAGGGGCTGATCGCCGCGAACACGCCACGGCCGTGCAGCGACAGGCTGTTGGCCTCGCCGACCGGGCCCGTGAGCGTCTCCGGCGCGCCGAAGCGCCGTTCGGCGAGGGCGGCGTAGTAGCGGCAGAAGTCGGCGGCCTCGCGCACCTCGGCGACGCCGTCCGCCAGGGTCTTGCCCGCCTCGCGCACGCAGATGGCGACCAGGCCGCTGCGGTCGGCCTCCAGCGCGTCGGCCATGGCGCGCAGCACCGCCGCGCGGCCGGCGCCGCCGAGCGCGTCCCAGGCCGGCTGGGCGCGGCGGGCGGCGCGGAAGGCCGCGTCGACGTCGGCCGCCGAAGCCGTCCAGGCCTCGCCGATCGTGCGGGCATGGTCGGCCGGGTCGCGGCGGGACTCGCCTGGGCCGACGTCGACCGCACGGCCGGAGATGATCGGGCCGCCGAACAGCGGCTCGGCGTCGAGCGCGGCGACGGCGTCGGCCAGCGCCCGCCGCTCGGCGGCGACGGACAGGTCGACGCCGTGGGAGTTGCCGCGGCTGGAGCCGTAGAGGTCGACCGGCGCCGGGATGCGCGGGTGCGGCCCGGCGCCGGCCTTCACCACGGCCGCGACCGGATCGGCGACCACGGCGGCGGCGGGGGTGCGGGCGTCCAGCAGGGCGTGGACGAAGGAGGTGTTGGCCCCATTCTCCAGCAGCCGGCGCACCAGGTAGGGCAGCAGCGCCTCGTGCCCGCCGACCGGGGCGTAGACCCGCAGCGGGAAGACCCCGTAGCGGGCCGCCGCGCCGTCGTAAAGCGCCTCGCCCATGCCGTGCAGGCGCTGGAACTCGAACGGCGCCGCGCCCGCCATGCGCCGCACGGCGGCCAGGGTGTGGGCGTTGTGGGTGGCGAACTGCGGGTAGAGGTCCGGAGAGGCGGCGAGCAGGGCCCGGGCGCAGGCCAGGTAGGACAGGTCGGTCGCCGCCTTGGTGGTGAAGACCGGATAGGACGGGTGGCCGCCCACCTGGGCGCGCTTGATCTCCGAATCCCAGTAGGCGCCCTTGACCAGGCGCACCATCAACCGCCGGCCGCTCGACCGGGCGACGTCGGCGACCGCGGCGACCGTGCGGATGCCGCGCCGCTGATAGGCCTGGACGGCCAGGCCGAGGCCGCGCCAGGCGCCGAGCTGGGGCTCGCGCGCCAGCCGGTCGAGCAGCTTCAGCGACAGGGCCAGGCGGTCGGCCTCCTCGGCGTCGAGGGTGAAGTTGACGTCGGCGCGGGCGGCCGCGTCGGCGAGGCGCAGGAGCCGCGGGTAGAGCTCGTCCCAGACGCGGGCCTCCTGCCGCGCCTCGTAGCGGGGCGACAGGGCCGAAAGCTTGACGGACACGCCATGCCCCTGCTCCGGCCCCCGGCCGTCCGCCTGCGCGGCCACGGCCCCCAGCGCGCGGGCATAGGCGGCCTCGTAGGCTTCGGCGTCGGCGGCCGTCCGGGCGCCCTCGCCCAGCATGTCGAAGGAGCAGACGAAGTCCTCCGATGCGGCGCGGCGCAGGGCCTGCTCGATCGTCCGCCCCAGGACGAACTGCTCGCCCATGATCCGCACCGCTCCGGCCACGGCCTGGCGTATCACCGGTTCGCTGAGCCGGCCGGCGAGACGACGGACGAAGCCGGGCAGGTCGCGGCGGATCTCCTCGTCCGGCTCGATCAGCCGGCCGGTGAGCATCAGGCTCCAGGTGGAGGCGTTGACCAGCAGGCTGTCGGAGCGGCCGACGTGGCTGGCCCAGTCGGCCGAGGCGATCTTCTCGGCGATCAGCCGGTCGCGGGTGGCCTCGTCGGGCGTGCGCAGCAACGCCTCGGCCAGGCACATCAGCGCCAGGCCCTCGCGGGTGGAAAGGGAGAACTCCTGCAGGAAGCTCTCCACTACGCCCTGGCGGCGGGACCGGGCGCGGGCGGCGCCCACCAACGCCTCGGCCTCCGCCTGGACCGCCACGCGGTCGGCGTCGTCCAGCGGCGCGGGCGAGAGCAGCGCGGCGAGCGTCGCCCGCTCGTCCGCGAACTTCTCCAGGTCAAGGTCGTCGAAGGACATGGGCGCTCCCCACATCCCTGGACAATGGTGGGCCGCGACTGGCGCGGCAAGCGGGGCGCTGTCTTGTCAGAGACAACCGGAACGCGACCGCTTCAAAATCCCCCTGATCGGGCTTCGCCCTGGGGGGAGGATCTAACGAAAAGGAGCCCGGCCTTGCGGCCGGGCTCCCATGACGTCGGCTTGAGCCGTCGTGCGTGATCGAGATCAGAAGTTGATGTCGATCGTCGAACGGCGGTTCAGCGGTTCCTTCACGCCGTCGGCGGTCGGGACGGCCAGTTGGGTCTCGCCCTTCCAGTCGACGCTCAGCTTGGTCTGGGCGACGCCCAGGCCGACCAGCGCATCGGCGACGGCCTTGGACCGGCGCTCGGACAGGCGGACGTTGTAGGCCGGCGAGCCGGACGAGTCCGTGTGGCCCACCACGACCACCTGGGTCGCGTTGCCGCTGTTGGCGTAGTTCGCGGCTTCCTGCACCACGCTCTGCGCTTCCGGCGTCAGCACGTACTGATCGAACGGGAAGTACACGATGAACTGCTTGGCCTCGTAGGCCGGCGCCGGAGGCGGCGGCGGGGGAGGCGGCGGCGGGGGAGGCGGCGGCGGAGGCGGCGGGGGCGGAGGCGGCGGAGGCGGCGGCGGCGCAGCGAAGGAGTACCGCAGGCCCAGCGTCACCGACTGGTCCTTGTAGTCGCCCGAGAACACCCCCGGCTGCAGGGCGTTTGAGCCCACCGATTCGAAGTCCATGTCCGAGCCGCCGAGGTAGCGGTACGTCAGGTCGACGTTCAGCCGGTCGGAGGCCTTCCAGGCCAGGCCGGCCAGCGCCTGCCAAGCGAAAGCGGTGTCGCTGTCGTCGATGGAGAGGTTCTGACGCGCCGGGTTGGTGGCCGTGAGCGCGCCCGTGACCGTGGAGAACTGACCCAGGGTCTGGAGCTTGGCGTGGTTGATGCCGACGCCGGCGCCGATGAAGGGGTTGATCGCGGAGTCGGGCAGGATGTCGTAGATGACATTGCCCATCAGCGTCCAGGCCTTGAGGTCACCTTCCGGATGGCCGCAGGTCGGCGCGGCCGCCGTGCGGGCCACCCCCGGGGTGCAAAGCCCGATGATGGAGTTGTTGGCCGGGTCGCCGCGCACTGCGTCGATGTCACCCGGGCGATAGCCGCCCTCGATCTCGACCCGCCAGTTCGGGTTGACCTGGTAACCGAGCCGCACGAAGCCAGCCCAGTCCTTCTTCTGGTCGAAGGTCCACCGGTACGGCTGACCATTGGAAGCGTTGGCGGACGACTTGGCGTCGATCCCCTCGGGCCAGTGGTAGCCAAGGTCGATAGCGCCGTACCAGCCCTCTTGAGCGCTCGCGCCCGTTGCGACGAAGGCCGCCGCGACGGCGGCTCCCGCCAGGAGTTTGAATTTCATATTCAGAGCCCTCTCTTGTGCCCTCAGTGGTGCGGCCAAATGACCCGCGTCATATAACAAGCTTGAGACATGAGGTGAGTGTCACCAAAGCCACACTTCCCGTTACAATTCTATTGATCGGCGAAAGACGCCGAAGCTGCCGGCCCTGCGTCGCTGTGGGGTAGGCGGGACGGCGTCCTGCCGTCGCGCCTCCGGACGCATTTCCGGGTCGAAACGTTCCGGCCCCGCAAGACGGCGCCAGCTCGAAACGATCCGTGGACCACTCTTCGTTAAAGAAGCAATACCCCCTGGTTGCGCGACGGGCCCCTTCCCCGTCGACGGCCACAACGCCCATGCCCGAGGTTGGTTCCGGGCGCCATCCCGGTCTGAGCGCCGGTCTGCGCCGTTTCCCCTGCCACGGGAAATGAGCATCGCGGCCAAGCTGGCCCGGATTGCGCGCCGTAGCAAGCCTCGCCGACGCTCAGACCCCCGATTGCCGGTAGCGGCGCATGCGCCCGCCCATGGCGTCGGGGCGGTTGAGGTCCTTGCGGAAGGCGTCGCGGCGCTCGTGGATGGAGGCGATCACCAGCCCCATGGGCACGCCGATCTCCACCAGCAGCGCCTCGGAGAGCTGCAGGCTCGCCTCCACCGTCTCGGGCACGGCGTCGGTGGCGCCCAGCTGATAGAGCCGCTCGGCGTGCCGGGCGTCACGGGCCCGGGCGACGATGGTCAGGTCCGGCCGTAGCTCCCGCCCCACCGCCACCACCGTCTCCACGCCCAGGCCGTCGTCCATGGTGACCACCAGGGCGGCCGCCTCGCCCAGGCCGCAGCGCTTGAGGAATTCGGCGCGGGCGCCGTCGCCGAAGTAGATGGCCTCGCCGGCGCGGCGGCCCTGCTCGACGAGCTTGGCGTCCCGCTCGGCCGCCACCCAGGGGATGTCGTGGCGATGCAGCATCTCGCCCACCAGCTGGCCGACGCGGCCGTAGCCGACGATCAGCACCTGGGGCGCCTTCGCCCGCTCCGGATGCGTCGCCGGGTCCGCCGGCAGCTCGGCCGGCGTCACCTTGCGCCCGCCCAGCCGCAGGCCCGCCCAGGCCAGCAGCGGGATGCTCATCATCGACAGCGTCGAGGCCACCAGCACCATCTGGCCGACCTGCGGGTCGACGATCCCCTCGGTCATGGCCGAGGACAGGATCACGAAGGCGAACTCGCCGCCGCCGGCCAGCAGCAGGGCGGCCTCGATGGCGCTGCGCCCGTTCAGGCCGAACAGCCGCCCCAGGCCGAACACCACGCTGGCGTTAAGAGTGATCAGGCCCAGCGCCGCGCCGACCGCGACCAGCGGCCGGGAAGCCAGCAGCGACAGGTCGAGGTTGATGCCCACCGACAGGAAGAACAGGCCCAGCAGCAGGCCCTTGAACGGCTCGATGGTGACCTCGACCTCGTGGCGGAACTCGGTCTCGGCCAGCAGCAGGCCGGCGATGAAGGCGCCGATGGCCATGGACAGGCCGGTGAGCGCGCTCACCAGGCCCGCCCCCATCACCACCAGCAGGCAGGCGGCCATGAACATCTCTTCGCTCTTCGCCTTGGCCACCGAGCGCAGCATGGGCCGCAGCAGCAGCCGGCCGAACGCCACCAGGATGAGCACGCCCAGGGCGGCGGGCGCGAAGGCCAGCAGGATGTTGGGGGAGACGCCGGCGGCCCCCTGGGAGCCCACGACGGCGATGGTGATCAGGATCGGCGCCACCGCCAGGTCCTGGAACAGCAGCACCGAGAAGGTGACGCGGCCCGCCTGGGAATGCTGCCGCTTCTGCTCGGTGAGGATCGGCATCACCACGGCGGTGGAGGACAGCGCCAGCGCCGCGCCGGTGGCGATCGCGGCCGCCGGCGGCAGGCCCAGCGCCAGGGCGGCGGCCGCGATCGCCGCCGTGCAGACGCCTACCTGCAGGGCGCCCAGGCCGAACACGTAGAGGCGCAGGAGGCGCAGCCGCTCCCACGACAGCTCCAGGCCGATCATGAACAGCAGGAAGACCACCCCGAACTCGCCGAGCTGGGCCACCTCCGCGGCGTTGTCGATGGTGAAGTAGCCGAGCCACGGCAGCCGTTCGGCCAGGGCCCCGAGACCGTGCGGCCCAAGCAGCACGCCGGCGCCCAGGAACCCCAGGATGGGGCTCAGTTTCCAGCGGCGGAACAGCGGCACGACGATCCCGGCGGTGGCCAGGAACAGCACGAGGTCCTTGTAGCTGCTGGGCGATATGTGAGCTTCCATCCGGTCTCCTGATTTCGGCCGGGACTATGGCAGGGCGGCCGGCGTCGCGCGACGGGTTTGGGGGCGCTCGGCCGCCAGCGGCCGATTGGCGCTTCAGTTTCGCGCGGGGCGGCGCTACCGACGGGCGCCCGCCCGCGCGGCGGGCCGATTGCTTAGGCCGGAGGCCCCAGATGACGATCCTGAGATGGCGATCCTGAAGCGTCTCGCCCTGGCGGCCCTGGCGGCCCTGGCCGCCCTGCCCGCGCGGGCCCACGTCGCCGCCGACCCCGCGGAGGCTCCAGCCGGGAGCTATCAGGCGATCCGCTTCCGGGTCGGCCACGGCTGCGGCGAGGCGGCCACCACGGCCCTGCGGATCGAGCTCCCGGCCGAGCTCGCCCAGGCGCGGCCGCAGCCCAAGCCCGGCTGGACGCTGACGCTGACGCGCGATCCGCCCCCGCCGGGCGGCGAGGCCCGGACGGCGGCGGTCACCTGGCGCGGCGAGCTGCCGGCGGACCAGTTCGACGAGTTCGCCCTGCTGGTGCGCCTGCCGCAGGCGGCGGGCCCGCTGTATTTCCCCACGGTGCAGACCTGCGGCGCCGAGGAGAGCCAATGGATCGAGATCCCCGACCCCGGGGAGACCGGCCTGGACCACCCCGCCCCCAGCGTCCGCGTGACGCCGGCCGTCGCCGACCCCAACGCCCATCACCACTAGGACGCCTCCCCATGCGCCGCCTCTTGACCGCCCTCGCCATCCTGGCCGCCGCGCCGGCCGCCGCCGCCACCTACCGACTGGGCGGGCTGGAAGCGGCCCAGCCCTGGAGCCGCCCGGCCGCCGCCGGGATGAACGGGGCCGGTTATCTGACGCTCAGCAACCGCGGCAAGGCCGCCGAGACCCTGACCGCCGTGGAGACGCCGGCGGCGGCGCGGGTGGAGGTGCATCGCTCGTCCATGGCCGGGGGCGTGATGTCCATGCGGCCGCAGCCTGCGACGCCGATCCCGCCCGGCCAGACGGTGACCTTCGCGCCGGGCGGCCTGCACCTGATGCTGCTGGGCCTGAAGCAGCCCCTGAAGGCGGGGGACAGTTTTCCCGCCACCCTGGTCTTCGCCTCGGGCGCGCGCATGAAGGTGACCTTCAAGGTCGCCGTGGCCGCCCCGGCGGCGGACCCCATGCACGACCACGCCGGCATGGCGCACTGAGTGTAATCACGTAACAAAAATGTAACGGGCCATTGCGGCCTCGGCTCGGCAAGGTCGCGCCACCTCCCCCTTCCGTAAGGCTCGATCCTTCATGACTCGATTCCTGTCCGGCGCGGCTGCGGCCGTGCTGACCTTCGCCGCCGCCCAGGCCGGAGCCGCCGAGGCGCCGGCCAGCGCGGGCGGCGTCTCCGCGGCCGATCTGGCCAGGGCGCCGCGCATGGGCGCCTGGGGCTTCGACCTGGCGGGGCGCGACCCGGCGGTGCGGCCGCAGGACGACTTCTACGGCTACGCCAACGGGAGCTATGTGGCGAAGCTGCAGATCCCGCCGGACCGGTCGCGCTTCGGGGCGTTCGACCTGCTGAGCGACCTGTCGCAGGCACGCATGCGCGCGGTGCTGGAGAAGGCCGCCGCCGACGGGTCGGCGACGGGCCAGACCGCGCAGATCGGCGCCCTCTACCGCAGCTTCATGGACGAGGCGAAGGTCGACGCCCTGGGCGCCCGGCCGCTGGCGGCCGACCTCGCCGCCATCCGCGCCGCCAAGACCAGGTCCGACCTCGCGCGGCTGATGGGCCAGTCGCAGCACGCCTTCGGCGGCGCCTTCTTCAACGCCCAGGTCTATGACGACGCCAAGGATCCGCAGCGCTACGCGGTCTATCTGATCCAGGGCGGCCTGGGCCTGCCGGACCGCGACTATTACCTGGAGCCGCGCTTCGCCGAACAGAAGGCCAAGTACCAGGCCTATGTGGCCCAGATGCTGACGCTGGCCGGCTGGCCGGAGGCGGAGGCGTCGGCCAAGGCGATCGTCGCGGTGGAGACCGAGATCGCCAAGGTCTCCTGGACCCGCGCCGAGCGTCGGGACGACGACAAGACCTACAATCCCGTCGAGACGGCGAAGCTGGCCGAATTCGCGCCCGGGTTCGACTGGAACGCCTATCTGGACGGCGCCCAACTGGGATCCGCCACCCGCGTGGTGGTGGCCGAGAACACCGCCTTCCCCAAGATCGCCGCGATCTTCGCCGCGACCCCGGTGGAGACCCTGCGGGCCTGGGCGGCGTTCGGCCTCGCGGACAACGCCGCCCCCTACCTCGCCAGGCCGTTCGACCAGGCGCACTACGAGTTCCGCGACAAGATCCTCTCCGGCACGCCGCAGCAGCGGCCGCGGTGGAAGCGCGGCGTCGTCCTGGTGGACGGCCAGATCGGCGAAGCCCTGGGGAAGGTCTATGTCGACGCCTACTTCCCGGCCGAGAGCAAGGCCAAGATGGAGGCCCTGGTGGGCGACATCCGCACCGCCATGAAGGCGCGGATCGAGCGGCTGACCTGGATGGCGCCGGCCACCAAGGCCAAGGCGCTGGAGAAGATGTCCAAGTTCAACGTCAAGATCGGCTATCCGGACAAGTGGCGCGACTATGCGGGCCTGGAGATCAAGGACGGCGATCTCTACGGCAACGTGGAGCGGGCCACCGCCTTCGACTGGCGCTACCGGGTCGGCCGGCTGAACGGGCCGGTGGACCGCGGCGAATGGGGCATGACCCCGCCGACGATCAACGCCTACTACTCGTCCACCAAGAACGAGATCGTCTTCCCCGCCGCCATCCTGCAGCCGCCGTTCTTCGATCCCGCCGGCGACCCGGCGGTGAATTACGGCGGCATCGGCGGGGTGATCGGCCACGAGATCACCCACGGCTTCGACGACCAGGGCCGCAAGTCGGACGGCGACGGCCGGCTCACCGACTGGTGGACCGCCGAGGACGCGGCGAAGTTCCAGGTCCAGGCCAAGAAGCTCGGCGACCAGTTCTCGGCGATCGAGCCTCTGCCCGGCGCGCGCATCAACGGCGACCTGACCATGGGCGAGAACATCGCCGACCTGGGCGGGCTGCTGCTGGCGCTGGACGCCTACCACCTGTCGCTGGACGGCAAGCCGGCGCCGGTGATCGACGGATTGACCGGCGACCAGCGGGTGTTCCTCGGCTGGGCGCAGGTCTGGCGCTCGAAGAACCGGGACGAAAGCCTGCGCAAGCAGCTGGTGGCCGACCCGCATTCGCCGCCGCAGTATCGGGTCGACGTCCCCGTGCGCAACATCGACGCCTTCTACGAGGCGTTCGGTGTCAAGCCAGGCGACAAGATGTACGTGCCGCCGGACCAGCGCGTGCGCATCTGGTGATCAGGCGCGCCCGAAAAAGGCGCACGATAAGGAATGGGCTAAGACGCGGCGCTATCGTCGGGAGCCGATATTTATGACACTGGCGTCAAAATAGCCGCCAGGCAAAAATTTGGCCCGCTGCGGGGGATAGTCGCAGCGGGCCGAATTCTGAGCGTTCGCTCATATAAGAGGCGTTTCCTCCCCGAAACGCCGGGAGACTTTCGGACTAGGCGCCGTCATGTCTCTCGCTTCGTGACAAAACGGCAATTTTTTTCCTGAGTCAACCGACCACGGGTCGCGGATGCTTCATCCGACGTTCAGTTTTCCGCGATCACGACAAAGTTGACGCAGTTTACCGGTGTTTTCTGACGCGTGAGCCAAAAATAGGGCGACGATTAACGGCCGACCTTCAACAGGCCCGCCAGCCGCTCATAGGGCGGGCAGCCGACGTCGAAGACGAAGTCCGGGCGCGCCACGGTCACCGGGCCCAGGCCGGCCGCGGTCAGGTCGGCGGCGGCGGCGGCGGCGCGGTCGGCGTCGATCAGCAGCCCGTTGGGGCGCCGCGTGGCGCCGGCGGCCGCGAGCGCTGCGATCACGGCGGCCTCGGCGGCGCCTTCGCCGCCCGGCCAGACCAGGGTGGCGCTCGACCGGGCGACGGCGCGGGCCTCCACCACCCGCAGCAGCCGCTCGGCGGCGGCCAGTTGCGGCGCGGTCCAGGCGGCGCGCAAGGACGCGGCGAGCTGGAACTGGCTCTTCAGGATCAGGCCGTCGGCCAACACCTTGAGGCCGTTGGCCGCCAGGGTGGCGCCGGTGGTGGTGATGTCGACGATCAGCTCGGCCGCGCCCGCCGCCGGCGCGCCCTCGGTGGCGCCGCCAGATTCGGTGATTCGATAGTCGGCCACCCCGTGCCGGGCGAAGAAGGCGCGGGTCTGAACGAAATATTTGGTGGCCACCCGCATCCGCCGGCCGGTGCGCGCAAGGTAGTCGTGCGCCACCTCCTCCAGGTCGGCCATGGTCTCCACGTCGAGCCAGCTCTTGGGCGCGGCCACCACCAGGTCGGCGCGGCCGAAGCCCAGGGCCCGCAGGAACAGCACGCGGCTCTCCAGATCGGCCCCGCGCTCGCGCAGCAGGTCCTCGCCGGTGGCGCCCAGGTGGACGTCCCCGCCGTCCAGGGCGTCGGCGATGTCGCCGGCCGACAGCAGCCGCACCTGCACGCCGTCCAGCCCCTTCAGGCTGGCCAGATAGCCGCGGTCGCCGCCGGCCGCCTTCAGGTCCAGGCCGCAGTCGGCGAGCCAGGCTTCCACCTGCTCCTTGGTCCGCCCCTTGGACGGCAGGGCGACGATCAGGGGTTCGCTCACGATTCGCCTCCCGCGAAGGCGCGCCAGGGGCGGACCATGCAACCCACCGCCGGCGTCGCCGCCCCGCCCAGCCGCGCCAGCAGGCCGTCGTAACGTCCGCCCACCGCCACCGGCCGCTCGGCCGCAAGCGCGGCGCTGCGGATCTCGAAGGTCAGGCCGTCGTAATAGTCGAAGGCGTGGCCCAGGGCCGCGGCGAACCGCAGCCGGTCGGCCGGAACATCGCCCGCCAGCCGGTCGAGCCGCGCCGACCAGCCCGCCAGGGCCGCGGCCGTAGCGGGCGCGCGGCCGTTGGCCAGCGCCTTCACCTGGGCCAGGGCGGCGGCCGGCGCATCGGAGATGGCCAGGAACCGGCGCACCGCCTCGGCCTGTTCGACCGACAGCGCCGGCTCGCGCGCCGCCTCGGCCCTGCGGATCAGGCGCTGGGCGATCTCCGCCGGACCGCGGCCGCCCACCGGTTCGACGCCGGCCAGCGCCCAGACTTCCCGCAAGAGCGCGGCGGCCTGGGCTTCCGACAGGGTCGCCAGAAGTCCGGCCAGCTCGCCCCCCGCCGCCGGACCGCCCGCATCGCCGGCCCGCGCCAACTCCGCCTGCAGCAGCCGCGGCCGGCTCGCCGCCCGCTTCAGCCGCGCCGCCAGCGCCTCCGGCAGGGCCATGTCCTCGACGAAGGCTGCGAACAGGGCGATGTCGCCCAGCCAAAGCGTCAGGTCCCCGCGCCCGCCCGCCGCCGCCGCCGCCCAGGCCAGGGCGGCGATCTCGGTGTCGGCCGCCACCGGCGAGCCCGCGCCCGCATCGAACCGCTCCAGCCCGATCTGCAGGAACTCCTCGGGCTGCTCGCCGCCGGGGGACGAGCGGAAGGCCGTCCCCTCATAGAGGTAGCGTCCGCCGGCCACGCCGCGCTCCAGGTGCTGGCGGGCGATGGCGACGGTGAAGTCGGGGCGCAGGCAGGCCTCGGCGCCGCCCTCCGCCTGCATGACGAACAGGCGCGCACGCATGTCCTCGCCGGCCAGGTCGAGCAGCAGGCCCAGCGGCTGCAGGATGGGGGCGTCGACGCGCGCCGCGCCCGCGCCGAGGAATGGCGCGCGGACGGCGGCCAGGGCGGCCTCGGGGACGGTGGGTTCGCGCCTCATCCTTGCTGCGCCTCGATGATCTTGCGCACCGTCGCCACCAGGTCGGCGCGCGGCACGACGAGCTGTCCCGGCCGCTGCTCGCGCCAGGCGGTGTTGTCCTTCACTGCGCCTGAGAGTTCGCGTCCCAGATCCAGGTCCTTGATGGTCACCGTCCCGGCGG
>Ga0070668_100002013_pt1 | contig 14865 bp, 13 predicted proteins | sample KBSS43metaG_FD_64661 | JGI IMG/M metagenome (GOLD analysis project Ga0070668, IMG submission 64661) | Switchgrass rhizosphere microbial communities from Kellogg Biological Station, Michigan, USA - KBS S4-3 metaG | ecosystem: Host-associated > Plants > Roots > Rhizosphere > Soil ... | reverse complement strand
ATCTGGCCCGTCATGTCCTGCACGGTCGCGAAACAGGCCTTGCCCATCACCCGCTTCAGCATCATCCGCCCGGCGACCGCCACCCGGATCGCCTGCGGCTCGAGCACGTCGTTCGGCGTCAGGTCGTGCGCGTCGTGCAGCGCGGCGGCCAGCGCGTCGCGGTGAAAATCGTTCGGGTAGGCCTGGCCGCGCGCGCGCATCGCCGCCAGCTTGCCGCGGCGCTCGGCGATGATCTGGTTTTCGTCCTGGGGTACGGGCGGTGCGGTTTTTTCGTTCATGCGGGGGCCTTGGCAGCATGTGGCGTGCGGGCGCGCGCCAGCGCGAGCACGTGGTGCGGATCGAGCGAGAGGTAATCGGAAACGGCAGTCAGCACGTGGGCCGGCGCGGCGAGCGTGGAGGCGGGCTCGCCGGACGTGACGGCAACCGCGCTCATGCCGGCGCGACGTGCGGCCTCGATGCCGAGCGGCGCATCCTCGAACACGACGCACTGCCGCGGTTCCACACCCATCCGCTCGGCGGCAAGCAAGAACAGATCGGGGGCGGGCTTGCCGTGCGCAACGTCGTTCGATCCTACCAGCGCATCGAACTCACCCTCCATGCCGAGCCCCGCCATCGCGAATGCGATGTTGCCGGCGTCGCCCGCGGTCGCACAGGCGATCCGGATCCCGGCGGCTTTGGCGCCGCGCGCGAATGCGCGAAAGCCCGGAATCTCGCGAAAGTCCGCGCGGAAAAGGTCGCGATAGATCGCTTCCTTCTCGTGGACGAGCGCCCATGCCGCGGAATCCGACATCGGCCCGAACAATTCGCGCATCAATTCGGTCCCGGTGCGCCCCGCGGTGCGGCGCAGAAAGGCATCGCCTTCGTAGGTGAGCGCGTGGCGCTCGAGAAACGTCTGCCACGATTGGCCGTGCGAGGGCATCGAATCGATGATCGTGCCGTCGATGTCGAAGATGAATGCGCGGATGTCGCCGCTCGCGGTCATGGGACGATCCATTGGCCCGTCCACGCACCGCCGTCCCGGCGGAGCGATGCGCGACGCATGTCGTCGACGCCGAGCCACAACCAGTCGAGCGCCCGCAATTCGACGACGATGACGACGAATCGCTCGAAGGCCATGGCCAATTCGCCGGTAGCGGGAAGCGCATCGAAGCGCTGCGGCTCGCGCAGCGGCGTGCCGCAGGCGGCATCGATCGAGCACGCCATGTGGCGGAGCCGGGAGACGCGTTGCCATGCATCACGGGCGATGGCGTCGCCCTGGTGAATGTCAGCGCGACCGGAGAAGCGCGCTTCGATCGCATCCGCCGGGTCCCAGAAGACAACCGAGACGCGCGGTTCCGCGCGGACTTCGCGTACCTTGTCCGAGCGCGCATCGGCCTGGAACGTGAGCTTCCAGTGTTGACGATCGAAGCTCCGCAGCGCGAGCACCCGGGCGCGCGGCCCCTCCGCGGCTTGCGTCGCCAGCGTGGGCAGGGCCCACGGCCGCCAGCGCCCATCGAGCGATCCTTCGATCCGATCCGCGAGCGACTCGACGAGCTGGTCAAGACTGCGCGGCAATGTCGCGGCGGCAGCGCCGATCGGCATCAACGCGGGTGCTGACGCAGCCACGTCAGACCCCCTGCTTCAGGCTGGCGGCGATGAAATTGTCGAGATCGCCGTCGAGCACACCCTGCGTATTGCCGACCTCGTGCCCGGTACGTAGGTCCTTGATCCGGGACTGATCGAGGACATAGCTGCGGATCTGGTGTCCCCAGCCGATGTCGGTCTTCGAGTCCTCGAGCTTGTCCTGTTCCGCCTGGCGCTTGCGCAGTTCCAGTTCGTACAGCTTCGCCTTCAGCATCGAGAATGCTTCGGCGCGATTGCGGTGCTGCGAGCGGTCCGTCTGGCACTGGACGACGGTGTTGGTCGGCAGGTGCGTGATGCGCACCGCGGAATCGGTCTTGTTGACGTGCTGCCCGCCGGCCCCCGATGCGCGATAGGTGTCGATCCGCAGATCGGCCGGGTTGATCTCGATCTCGATCGATTCGTCGACCTCCGGGTAGACGAACACGCTGGCGAACGACGTATGGCGGCGGGCGTTGGAGTCGAACGGGCTCTTGCGGACGAGACGGTGCACGCCGGTCTCTGTGCGGAGGTACCCGTAAGCGTAGTCGCCGTCGACCTTGAGCGACGCGCTCTTGATGCCGGCCACTTCACCTGGCGACTCCTCGAGCACGTCGACCTTGTAGCCCTTGCGCTCGCAATAGCGGACGTACATCCGCAGCAGCATCGACGCCCAGTCCTGCGCCTCGGTCCCGCCGCTGCCCGCCTGGATGTCGACGAAGCAGTTATTCGGATCCATCGGATTCGAAAACATCCGGCGGAACTCGAGATCATCGACCTGCTTCTCGAGCGTGGCGACGTCGCGCGCAACTTCACCGAGCGTCGCATCGTCGGCATCGCTCCGCGCGAGCTCGAACAATTCGTGCGTATCGTCGAGATTGGCGGTCAGCGCCGTCAACGTGGAAACGACGGCGTCGAGCTGCTTGCGCTCCTTGCCCAGCTCCTGGCTGCGCTGCTGATCGTCCCAGATCTTCGGGTCTTCCAGCGCCTTGGCTACGTCGGCGAGCCGCTTCGACTTCGCATCGAAGTCAAAGATACCTCCGCAGCTCGGTCGAGCGGGTACGCAGACCGGCGAGCAGGTTGGCAATCTGGTTCAGTTGTTCGGCTTCCATGGCGTTGGTGCTTTCGTGGCAGCAGTCGCGGAACCCGTCATTATACGCGGGCGCTGTAGGACACCGCAGCTAACTCATTGTCTGCGCGCGGGGTTTTGCGAGGGATCGGCGCAGCCTTCGCGCAGTCGCCTTTGTCGCGTTGGCAAGCGCCGCGCGCGCGCCTACCATTGGCGTTCTGCTGCACCCAATCCTGCCTGGTCTCCCGGAGTTCCCCATGCCCACGATCTTCGTCAATAAGGACCGCGTCGACATCGCCAGCAGCGTGCCGTCGGATACGCCACTGCTGTGGATCCTGCGCGACAACCTCAACCTCACCGGCACCAAGTTCGGCTGCGGGATGGCGCTGTGCGGCGCGTGCACCGTCTACATCGAGGGCAAGCCGACGCGCTCGTGCCAGACGCCGCTGTCGGCGCTGAAGACCGGTGTCGAGATCACGACGATCGAAGGGTTGAAGACCAAGGAAGGAGCAGCCGTGCAGGCGGCGTGGGAGAAGCTCGACGTCCCTCAATGCGGCTACTGTCAATCGGGACAGGTGATGGCGGCGGCGGCGCTGCTGGCCGCGAAGAAGCGCCCGACCGACGCCGACATCGATGCCGCGATGGCCGGCAACATCTGCCGCTGCGCAACGTACGTGCGCATTCGCGCCGCAATCAAGGAAGCCGCCAAGTCGCTGGCGTGAGGAAACCATCATGAATCCGATGCGCATGCGCCCCCGCGAATTGCAAGCCGGCACGATCACGCGCCGGACCTTTCTCAAGGCTACGGCCGCAACCGGTGCCGGCCTTACCCTTGGCCTCTACGTGCATGACGTGGGCGCGCAGGCGCCCGCCACGCCGGCGCCGCAACCGAATGCGTTCATCCGGATCGGCACCGACAACACGGTGACGGTCATCGTCAAGCATCTGGAGATGGGCCAGGGCACGTTCACCGGATTGCCGACGCTGGTGGCCGAGGAGCTCGACGCTGCGTGGTCACAGATCCGCGCCGAAGGCGCGCCCGCCGATGCTTCGCGGTACAACAACCTGTATTGGGGTCCGTCGCAGGGCACCGGTGGCTCGACCGCGATGGCGAATTCGTTCGAGCAATACCGGCAGGCCGGCGCCGCGGCGCGCGCGATGCTGGTCGCCGCCGCCGCGCAGCAATGGGGCGTCCCGGCCGAGTCGATCGAGGTGAAAGCCGGCGTCGTGTCGCATGCCAACGGCAAGAAGGCGACGTTCGGCCAACTCGCCGACGCCGCCGCCAAACAGCCGGTGCCGGCGAGCGTCAAGCTCAAGGACGCGAAGGACTTCGTGCTGATCGGCAAGCATGTGCCGCGCACGGACTCGAAGGCAAAGTCGAACGGCACCGCGCGCTTCACGCAGGACGTTAAGCTGCCCGACATGCTGACCGCCGTCGTCGCGCACCCGCCGCGATTCGGCGCCCGCGTCAAGAGCTTCGATACCGACAGCGTGACCGGCGTTCCGGGCGTGCGCTTCGTCGTCGGCGTGCCCAATGGCGTCGCCGTCGTCGCGACCAGCTTCTGGGCGGCGAAAAAGGGCCGCGATGCGCTGAAGGTCGTGTGGGACGAGGCCGAGGCGTTCAAGTATTCGAACGCCGACATCATGGCCGAATACAAGAAGCTCGCGGCGACGCCCGGCAAGGTCGCGCGCAACGACGGCGATGCGGCGAAGGCGATCGATGGCGCGGCGAAGAAATTCGAGGCAGCGTTCGAGTTCCCCTACCTCGCGCACGCAGCGATGGAGCCGATGAATTGCGTCGCCAAGCTCGGCGCCGATCGCTGCGAGATCTGGAACGGCGAGCAGTTCCATACCGCCGACCAGGCGGCAGTTGCGCGCACCGTCGGGCTCAAGCCCGAGCAGGTGTTCATCAACCAGGTCTACGCCGGCGGCAGTTTCGGTCGTCGCGCGAATCCGGCGTCCGATTTCGTCGTCGAGGCCGCAGCGGTTGCCAAGGCATTGGCCGTCGGCGGCAAGCCGAACATTCCGGTCAAGCTGGTGTGGACACGCGAAGACGACATGAAGGGCGGCTACTACCGCCCTGCCTACCTGCACACGATCAGAGCCGGCCTCGATGCCAACGGCAACATCGTCGGCTGGCAGCATCGGATCGTCGGGCAGTCGATTCTCACCGGAACGCCGTTCGAGCCCATGTTGGTCAAGAACGGTGTCGACGGGACCAGCGTCGAAGGCGCGTCGACGTTGCCCTACACGATTCCCAATCTCGCCGTCGACCTGCATTCGCCGAGCATCGGCGTGCCGGTGCTGTGGTGGCGGTCGGTCGGCTCGACGCATACGGCATACTCGACCGAGACGTTCATCGACGAACTGGCGGCCGCCGCCGGCAAGGATCCGGTGGCGTTCCGCGTGGCGCTGCTCGACAAGCATCCGCGCCATCGTGCGGTGCTCGAGCTCGCCGCCGCGAAAGCGGATTGGGGCAAGCCGCTTGCACCCGGCAAGGCCGGCGAGAAGCGCGGCCGTGGTGTCGCCGTGCACGAGTCGTTCAAGACGTACGTCGCTCAGGTCGCGGAAGTGACGGTCGACAAGGACGGCAAGTTCAAGGTCGACCGCGTCGTCTGCGCCGTCGATTGCGGGATCGCCGTCAACCCGGACAACGTGCGCGCGCAGATGGAAGGCGGGATCGGCTTCGGCCTGTCCGCAGCGCTGTACGGCGCGATCACCGTCAAGGACGGCGTCGTCGAGCAATCCAATTTCCATGATTATCCAGTGCTGCGGATCGGCGAAATGCCGGCCGTCGACGTGCACATCGTGCCATCGACCGAGAAGCCGACCGGCGTCGGAGAGCCCGGTGTGCCGCCGATCGCCCCCGCCGTCGCCAACGCGCTCGCGGCAGCGACCGGCAAGCGCATCCGCAACCTGCCGCTCTCGCTTGCCTGACCGCCGGCGCGGATCGTGACCGCCGGCGCGCCGGGCCCGGCATCGGTTCCGACGCGCGCCATCGTTGCGCTGTCGTTCACCGCGTTTGCGAGCGCGGCGTCGATGCGCGTCACCGACCCGCTGCTGCCGAGGTTCGAAGCCGAATTCGGTGTCGATACGGCGACGGCAGCGTATTCGATCACCGCCTTCGCCATCGCCTACGGCGTGTTCCAGCTGTTGTTCGGCCCCGCCGGCGACCATTTCGGTAAGTACCGCGTCGTTGGCTGGGCCGCGCTGGCCAGCGCCCTGACCACGCTCGGCTGTGCGCTGGTGCCCAACTTCGGCGCGCTGGTCGTTGCGCGCTTTTTCGCGGGTGCCGGCGTCGCGGCAATCATTCCGCTGTCGATGGCGTGGATCGGCGACGTCGTGTCGTACGACCGGCGACAGCCGGTGCTTGCCCGCTTCCTGACCGGGCAGATCCTTGGTTTTGCCAGCGGGCAGCTGCTTGGTGGAATAGCGGCCGACTATTTCGGTTGGCGGATGCCGTTCGTGTTCCTCGCCGCCTGGTTCGCCGTCGCCGGCATTACGCTGCTGCGCATCCGGCGCGAGGTCGCCCCGGCCATGCCGACGACGTTCGTCGACCGCCGTCCTGTCGTCGCGCGATTGCTCGGCGATGCGCGCGACCTCGCGCGGAACCCGTGGTCACGCGTCGTGTTGCTGACGGTATTCTTCGAAGGGGCGTCGATATTCGCCGCGGTTGCGTTCCTGCCGACCCATCTGCATCGTGTCCATGGGTTGTCGCTGTCGGCCTCCGGCGCCGTCGCGATGGCGCTGGGCGTCGGGGGTTTGATCTTTGCGGTGATCTCCGGACGCATTGTGCGCAGTCTTGGCGAGATCCGGCTGGCGCGGGTCGGCGGGATCATCGTCTTCATCGGCTTCGCGACGGTCGCGTTCGCGCCGGCGTGGGAATTCGCGCCCGTCGGCGCAGCACTCGCGGGGCTTGGCTTCTACATGTTCCACAACACGCTGCAGACCAACGCCACGCAGATGGCGCCCGAGCGTCGCGGCACGGCGGTCGCGATGTTCGCATCGAGCCTGTTCCTCGGCCAGGCCGTTGGCGTCGCCGTCGCCGGTGAGATGGTCGGCAAGCTCGGTACGCGACCCGTTCTGCTGCTCGGGGGCGCGGGCGTCGTCGCCGTGGCGTGGGTGTTCGCCTGGCAGCGACATCGCCGCGAGGAGGCCGCCGCCCGGTGACCGGGGCCGCCGTTCGCGACGCGCTGGCGCGAAAGTTGCACAATCCGCCTCCGAAGGTCCGGGAGGCGCGTCGGCGGGGATCCGGCTGACGCACGACGTCCGTTTACCAACGCGCGGCGTCATCTTTTCGCCGGCCACGACCGCTTTGCCTAGGGGAACATCGATGCGCACCCGACTCGCCGCAATCGCAACGGCCGCTCTGCTGGCCGCGGCGCCGGCCCATGCGGAACCCGGCGTCACGCCGACGACGATCGTCATTGGACAGTCGGCGGCACTCAGCGGTCCGGCGTCGGAACTCGGCACCGAGATGCGCGCCGGCGCCAAGGCGTACTTCGATCACGTCAACGCCCAGGGCGGCGTCTTCGGGCGCAAGATCGAGCTGGTCACGCAGGACGATGGCTACGAGCCCGAGCGCTCGGTCGCCAACACGAAGAAATTCATCGAAAAGGACGAGGTCTTCGCGCTGTTCGGCTATGTCGGCACGCCGACGACGGTCGCCTCGATGCCGGTGTTCACGCAGGCCAAGGTTCCATTGGTGGGCCCGTTCACCGGTGCCGAAGTCTTTCGCAAGCCGGTCAATCGTTATATTTTCAACGTTCGCGCGAGCTACTACCAGGAAACCGACCAGCTGGTCGAGTTGCTGACGCGGCTCGGCATGACACGCATCGGCGTCTTCTACCAGAACGACGCGTACGGCAAGGCCGGTCTCGAGGGCGTCGAGCGCGCGATGAAGAAGCGCAACGCGACGATCACGGCGGTGGCCACCGTGGAGCGCAACACGACCGACGTCGCGGCAGCGGTGAAGACGATCTCGGCGATCGATCCGCAGGCGGTGATCATGATCAGCGCCTACAAGTCCTGCGCCGCGTTCATCAAGGCGATGAAAGCGAAAGGCGCGTACGCGCAGTTCCTCAACGTTTCGTTCGTCGGCAGCCGCGCGCTGTCGGCCGAGCTCGGCGCCGAAGGCCGCGGCGTCGGAATCTCACAGGTGGTCCCGTTCCCATGGAGTATCGGTACGCCGGTGGTCAAGGAGTACCAGAAGATGCTTCCGGCACAGACTGGGAAGGACAACTATTCGTTCACGAGCCTCGAAGGGTTCATCGCGGCGAAGGTGATGGTCGAGGGCCTGCGCCGCGCCGGCCGCGAGCCCACGCGCGAGAAGTTCGTCACGGCGCTGGAAACGCTCAACGACTACGACGCCGGCGGGTTCTTCGTCACCTACACGCCGAACGACCACAGCGGCTCCAAGTTCATCGAGCTCACCGCGATCGGCAAGGACGGCGTCTTCGTTCGCTAGGGACGGACCCTACTTGCGTGGACCACGCGTTCACGGGCGCGAATTCGCGATAGGGATTAGGGGTTACCTGCTGGCGCGCTGCGTTCTCGCCAATCGTGTACGGGGTTAGGGGTTAGCGTGCCCAACCCGGGCGGGTGCAGAATTCCGCCGCGCAAATCGGTACTATCCTTGGGTATCTGCGAGACGATCGCAGAGGCAAGCTAACCCCTAGTCCCTAGTCCCTAATCCCGGTTTTTCGGATGCACACCCCCGCCGGCTTCGTTCCCGCCCATCGACTGCCCGCAATCCTCCCGGGCACCGCGCTGGCATTCGCGTTCGCCGACGCGAAGATCGTCGTCGGCGGCACCGAGGAGGCGCCGATCATTCCGACGTTGTCCGAGCTCGCGGCCGCGGGCATCGATGGCGTGCGTCATCATCTCGGCGAGCTGCAGGGTGTGCCGTGTGTCGCGATCACGCTCGCCAACGATGCCGAGCCGCCACCCGGGTACCGGCTTGCCGGACTGCGGGCGCTGTTCTTCAAGATCCCGGAGCCGTTGCTCGCGCTCGCCGCACGCGCATTCCAAGTCGTCGAATGGGACCGCACGCACCGCTACTGCGGTCGCTGCGGAACACCGACGCGCAACCGCGACAACGAGCGTGCCAAGGAGTGCCCGGCCTGCGGCTACATTGCCTATCCGCGTGTGTCGCCGGCAATGATGGCGCTGGTCACGCGCGGCAAGGAGGTGCTGCTCGCCCGCGCGACCCGATTCACCACCGGCATGTACAGCGCGCTTGCCGGATTCGTCGAGCCCGGCGAGACGATCGAGGACTGCGTCGTGCGCGAAGTGCGCGAGGAAGTCGGTGTCGAGGTGACCAACCTCCGCTACTTCGCCAGCCAGTCGTGGTCGTTTCCGCACTCGCTGATGATCGCGTACACGGCCGAATACGCTGGCGGCGACATCCGCCTCGACGACGAGGAGATCGCCGATGCGCGCTGGTTCTCGGTGGACGCCATGCCGCCGACCCCGCCCAGCGTTTCGATCGCCCGGCGGTTGATCGACGCGACGGTCCAACGGCTGCGCGCGTCGTAGCGACGGTCAGGCGCAGGTGTGCGATGACCGACGACGCCGCCTGGCCCGAATTGCCGTACGACGCCTGGCGAGACACATACGAAACGCTGCATCTGTGGACGCAGATCGTCGGCAAGATCCGACTCGCCCGCATGCCGTGGCAGAACCATACCTGGCAAGTGACGCTGTACCCGACGCCGTGGGGTCTCACCACCGGGCGTATGCCGTACGACGGCGAAGCGCTTGCGATCGATTTCGATTTCGTCGCGCACCAGCTCGTTGCCCGCACGAGTCGCGGCGCGCAGCGAACAATTCCCTTGGCCCCGATGTCGGTGGCGGCGTTCTACGCGTCGCTGATGGATGCACTGGCGGCGCTAAGGATGCCGGTGTCGATCTATCTCAAACCGTCCGAGATCGAGAGCCGGATTCCGTTCGACGAGGACGACGTGCACCGATCGTACGATCCCGAGTACGCGGCGCGATGCTCGCGGGTCATCAACGCGGCAGCCGACGTATTGACCCGTTTCCGGTCGCGGTATTACGGGAAGTCGAGTCCGGTCCACTTTTTCTGGGGCGCTTTCGACCTCGCCGTCACGCGGTTCTCGGGCCGCATCGCGCCACCGCATCCCGGCGGCATTCCGAATCTGCCCGATCGCGTCACGCGTGATGCGTATTCGCATGAAGTGAGCAGCGCCGGCTTCTGGCCCGGTGGACCGACGGCGCCGTATCCGTTTTTCTACAGCTACGCATATCCGGAGCCGAAAGGCTTCGCCGGTGTGAAGGTATTCCCGGCAGCCGCGCGTTACGACACGACGCTGCACGAGTTCATCCTGCCGTACGACGACGTGCGCCGGGCCGACGACCCCGAGCAAACGCTGCTCGCGTTCCTGCAATCGACGTACGTCGCGGCCGCCGATCTCGGCGCCTGGGATCGACGGCCGCTGGAAGTGCCACCGGAGACACTGCGCGAGTTCAACGCGGGTTAGCCTGTCAACAGGTCCTAACTCGCGCCCGTCAGGCCGTCCCCGCGCGCGGTAGCGAAAGGAAGAAGCGGATCATCTCGGCAGAAGCGTCCGGTCCGCCAGCGTCGGTGAACGATCCGTTGGGGCTCCCGCCCGACCACGCGTGTCCGGCACCATGCAGCACCCACTCCTCGACGACCGGCTGATTGCCCGCGTCCGAATGGACGGTGCGACGGAAGCGGCGGCCGCCCACGGCGACGCCCTCCTCCGTGCTGGCCTGCAACGGACGATCGTCCGGGCGGTCCGCGACAGCCTGCGCGACGATCGCGGCGCCATTGCGCGCGTCCACCGTCGCATCGCCATCGCCATGAAAGACGATCGTGGGCACTGCGGTCACGGCGCGCGATCGACGTGAAGCGGAGGACACGCCGCCCTTCATCGCACCGAAGGCCGAAGGCAGGTCTTTCGCGGCGCCATAGGGCAATCCGGAATGGGCGCCCACCGCCGCATACAGGTCGGGATAGGTGGCTCCGAGAATGACCGCCATCGCCGCGCCCGCCGACAGCCCCGCCACGAAGATGCGGCGCTCATCGACACGGTAGGTCGATGCGATCTCGCGCGTGATGCCGGCGATCAACGACGGCTCTCCGCCGTCGCGATGCTGGTCCTGCGATCGGAACCAGTTCCAGCACTTGGAGCCATTCGCATTGGCGGCCTGCGCCGGATACACGACGAGAAAGCCGTGCTCGTCGGCGAGCGTATTCATCCGCGTGCCGGTGGCGAAATCATCCGGCGATTGCGTGCAGCCGTGCAGCATCACGACCATCGGCACCGGGTCGCTCGCGTCGGCTGAATAACGCGCCGGCACGTAGAGCTTGTAAGCACGCCGCCCCGTGGCATTTGCGTACGTGCGGGTCACGAATTCGCCGGGAGGCGCCGGTCGTCCGCGTGACGCGGGCTCGGTCGGTGCGGGGCCGGGCTTGTCCTGCAGCGCGACGATCGAGGCATGGTCGACCGGCACGACAATTTCGCGAGCGACGCCGTCGAACGTCTCTCCGCGCGCGCTCGCAGCCGACGGTTGCTGCATCAACCCTGCGGCCGACAACGCCTGTTCGATCGTGTCGGTGACGCCCTTCATCGGTCCCGATTGCGTGTTCAATCCCGCGGCCGTCAGCGCGCGCTGGATCGTGTCGGTGATCGCACCGACATCGACGCGGTGATGCGGACGTAGCGTCAGAGGTTCCGGCGTCACGTCGGGCCCGCGGCCCGTCAAATTGTCATCGTCTTTCAACATGTACCTTTCGTGGAGAAATTTCAGAGGATGCGATCGGCGAGCGCGGCACGCACCGCCGCGCTGGCATGAAAGGCGCCGAGCACATCGACGGACTGGATCGTGGCGCGCGCCAGTTCCGGCGAAACGTCGTCGGCGATCCGCGCCAGGCCGACGACCTGGATCTGCAGCATTTGCCCGGTCGCCCGCGCGCGCTCGAGATCGGCCCGGGTGAATTGCTGCAGACCCAGATGCAGCGTGCGGCGCGCGACTGTGCGCTTCACTTCATCGGCATGCACGGACAACTGATTGCGAATCGCCGTGCGGATCAGGTCGGTCCGGTTGGAATAGAAGCCCTCCTGTACGAGGAGGTCGACCTGACCCAGGTCGACGACACCAAGATTGATCGTCAGCTTCTCGGTTTCGCCGACGCGTGTACGGACATCGATGCTTGTGTTCGCCATCTGGGTACCATCCTTGTGCCATCCATATGGATGGTATTAAACCCGAAGATCCCCCGCAGCACAAGCAATTTCCGACGGATGCGGAGCGCCGGGCTGCTAGCGAGGACTCACTACGCGCGACCTCGCCACCCTGCGACACGCGAGGCGCTCGGTCAGTCCCTAGCTCGGGCGACGGTGCATCGAGCAAGGCGCGATGAAGTCGAGGCGCGTGAGCGCCTGCGAGGCCACGATCGTTGGCGAACATCGCGTGATCGATGACCTCGCCCACTTGCGCGCGCCGCCGGTGTTGGCGACTGCGGCCCACCCAAACTGCGCGCGACAGCGTGACGGCTCGCGATAGGGAAGTGGCCTCAGATCATTTCGTCGGTGACCGCGATTTCTTGTGGCAGTCGATGTAGGTCTTTTCGCGATTGGCCGTCGTGCCAGCGAAGCCGACCGCGATCGTGCGGTGACGCACAGACCTCGCCCATGCTTCGGAACAAGCTCGAGTGCTCACAATCCGAATTGGGAAACCGAATGAATACGATCATCGCCGGTAGATTCGATGAACAAGCGCAGGTCGAACAAACCGTGACGGCGCTCGAGGCTAGCGGTTTCGCGCGCGGCCAGATTGCGACGTTTTTCCTCAATTCGCCCGGCCAGCACGATCTCGCCGGTACCGTGCGCGACCCCGACGCGTCTGCCGGCGCGCATCACGCCGGCGCCGGAGCGGCAACGGGCGCGGCGACCGGTAGCGGGGTGGGAACAGTCGTCGGCCTGGCGACGGTGCCCGTCCTCGGACCGGTCGGTCCATTGGCCGGGGCCGCGATCGGCGCCTATGTGGGGGCGCTGGCGGGAGCGCTGGAAAAACTGGGCGATGCAGAGCCCGGCGATCCAGCCGTATCCGAACACAGTCGCGACGACACGCCGCCGCGAAAATCCGGCATGCTCGTCGCCGTCAGCGCGCCGTCCTCGGCGGAGGAGACGAGCGCCATCACCGTACTTCGCGCGCAGGGCGCAGCGGACATGGAGCGTGCGCAAGGCAACATCGAGCAAGGTCTGTGGAATGATTTCGATCCGCTGACCACGCCGGCGTTGGTGACCACCGCGCACTACCATCACTCGACGATTCGAGCTGTGGGTTACCGGGGCTCGTGATCGCGAAGTGCCCACCGGCGGCGGTACCTTGCTCGCCGGCGAAGCCGACGTCCACAGATTGAGGCTCCGCCGGTAGGCGAATTTCGAGGCTGACGGTATCTGGCGCTTCCCCGTCCCTGCAGGTAAGTTATGTGCAGGAACGCTACCGCATGGACCTCGGAATATCAGGCAAGACCGGCCTCGTCACCGGCGCGTCGATCGGCATCGGCCGCGGCATCGCGCTTGCGCTGGCGGCGGAGGGCGTCAAGCTCGCGATCGTCGCCCGCCGCGGCGATCTGCTGGACGAGCTGGCCACCACGATCGGCGCGAACGGCCACGCTCGGCCGGCGATCATTGTTTGCGACCTGATGCGCGACGACGCGCCGGCGACGATCGCCGGAGCAGCCCTTTCGGCGCTCGGCGCGGTCGACATCCTCGTCAACAATGCCGGCGGGAGCCGAAAATTCGATCTCGAATCGACCGACACCCAGTGGGACGAGGCATTGACGCTCAACTTCACCCGCCAGCGGCAGCTAACGCGCGAACTGCTCGACCCGATGATCGCGCGCCGCTGGGGACGGATCATCAACATCACCGGCAAGAGCGAGCCCGAGGGCATCAACGGAGCGTTCTGTGCGAAGGCAGCGATGCATTCTTGGGCGAAGGGCCTGTCGCGCGAAGTAGGCCGGCATGGCATCACCGTCAATTCGATCCCGCCTGGCCGGATCATGAGCGAGCAGATCCTGCGCAACTACACGCCCGAGTACCGGCAGTGGCAAAGCGAGCACGAGATCCCTGTCGGCGAATACGGCCAGCCGGACGACATCGCCAACCTGGTTGCGTTCCTCGCCTCGCCGCGCGCGCGTTACATCACGGGTGCCGTGATCCCCGTGGACGGCGGACTGCGCCGCTATCAGTTCTAGCAACATTGAGGTGCCCATGAAACGAATCGCCGCCGCCGTCGTTGCGCTCGTGTTCGCGTTCGCCGCGCACGCGCAAACCTATCCGACGAAAACAATCCGCTTCGTCGTGCCCTTCGCGCCGGGCGGCAGTTCCGAGATCGTCGCGCGCGCGGTCGCCGCGGAATTGTCGAAGAGTCTCGGGCAGCAGGTCTATGTCGAGAACAAGCCCGGCGGCGCCGGCAACATTGCGATGGCCGAGGTCGCCAAGGCGGAGCCGGATGGCTACACGCTGATCCTCGGGCACATCGGCACGCTGGCCGTGAACCCCTACATGTTCGACAAGCTCCAGTACGACGCCGACAAGGATTTCATCGCCGTGTCGCTGCTGGCCATCGTGCCGAGCCTGTTCGTCGTGAACGCGAACGTGCCGGCCAAGGACCTGAAGGAATTCGTAAAGCTCGCGCAGGCGAGTCCCGGGAAGATCACCTATGGCTCCGCCGGCAACGGCTCGGCCGGGCATCTGGCGTTCGAATACCTGAAGCTCGAGACGAAAACCGATCTGCTCCACATCCCGTACCGGGGCACCGGCCCGCAACTCGTCGATCTTCTCGGGGGCCGCCTGGACGCTGCGGCCGCGGGCGCCCCGCCGCTGCTCCCGCACATCAAGGCCGGCAAGATCCGCGCGATCGCCGTCGGCACGCCGCAGCGCATCGCTGCGCTGCCTGACGTCCCCACCGTCGCCGAGCAGGGCTATCCGGGATTCGAGACGTCGCAGTGGTACGGGCTGATGGTCCCGGCGAAGACACCGGACGCCATCGTGAAGCGCCTTGCCGATGCCGCGGCGCAGGCCGCGAAGAGCCCGGCCGTCCTCGAGCGCTTCGAGACCGACAACGCCATCGCCGTGGGCTCGACATCTGCGGAGTTCGCCGCGTACATCAAGAAGGAACAAGCGCGCTGGAAGGAAGTC
>Ga0070668_100002012_pt1 | contig 14868 bp, 21 predicted proteins | sample KBSS43metaG_FD_64661 | JGI IMG/M metagenome (GOLD analysis project Ga0070668, IMG submission 64661) | Switchgrass rhizosphere microbial communities from Kellogg Biological Station, Michigan, USA - KBS S4-3 metaG | ecosystem: Host-associated > Plants > Roots > Rhizosphere > Soil ... | reverse complement strand
GTGCCAGCCCGCCAGCCGGCAGATCACCGGGCAGACTTTGAGCGGCGGCGCGATCGTCTAGATCGGCGACCCTCGGAAAATCAGCTAAGTGCTTGATTTCGCGATGGTCGGAGCGGCGGGCTTAGAACCCACGACCCCTTGACCCCCAGTCATGAACTACCCTCTAACGAGAGCATACATACGCTATTTTAGCGCTTGCTCACAGAGGGGAATGTGTTACCTGGACGAATATGCGCTAACGCCAAGGTCGGCGGTGAGCGTTACCTAGAAGGGTCCAGGTAACAGATGCCGAAGGTCACCCTGAACGACAAAGCCGCTCGCCGGGCAGCTCCAGAGGCGGGCCAGGTCGAGGTGTGGGACAAGCTCTTGCCGGGCTTCGGTCTGCGCATCGCGGCCGGTGGCGCGCGGACCTACTTCGTCACGCGCCGGGTCAACAAGAAGCTGGTCCGCCGCACGGTGGGGAAGCATCCGGCGCTCCACGTCACCCGCGATGATCCGCTTGGGCCCGGCGAGTGCTGGCCGGAGGAGGCGCGCAAGAAGGCTCAAGCGATGCTGGCGGACATGGCCCGCGGCGTCGACCCGGCTGCGCCTCCGCCGAAGCCGGTCGGGGCCAAGACACCGAAGACCTTCGGCGAGGTCGCCGAGGCCTACTTCAAGGATCCGTCCAAGCGTGGCGGCGGCGGCCTCCGATCGCGCGGTGAGCTCGAGCGCAAGGTGCGCGTCGACCTCGCCACGTGGAAAGACCGGCCGATCGCCGAACTTACCCGCGCCGACGTCAGGGCGCTGATCAACGCGAAGCACGCCACGTCGCCCGTTTCAGCGAATCGGCTGTTGGCGCTGGTGCGGCGGATCTTCCGTTGGGCTGTCCGAGATGAACTGATCTCCGCGAACCCAGCCATGGATATCGACCCGCCGGCCCAAGAGGAGGAGCGCGACCGCGTTCTGTCGCTGCTGGAGCTGGCGCGCGTTTGGGCCGGTGCCGAGGCCATGGGCTATCCCTATGGGCCCCTAGTCAAGCTGCTGATCCTGACGGCGCAGCGGCGCACGGAAGTGGCTGAGCTGGTGCGAACGGAGATCGAGGGGACGGCCTGGAGGCTACCCGACAGCCGCGCCAAGCGGGGGAAGGGCCACCTGATCCCGCTCAGCCCGCGGGCTGTCTCGATCATAGACGGCCTGGAGAAGATCGGGGACTCGCCGCTACTGTTCACTACCGGCAAGCGCGCGGCGAAGAAAGGCGAGAAGGTAGACCCGAAGGCCCCGCCGGCGCCGGTGAGCGGCTGGTCACGCATGAAGGATCGCCTCGACTGGATTATCGCCGAGCAAGCCGCAAAGGCGGCCGACGAGCCAGCGCTGAAGGCCGAGGGCGGCCCGAGCCGGGAGGCCAGGGCAGAGATCCTCAAGAAGTACGGCTTGCCCGAGTGGACGCTGCACGATCTCCGCCGCTCCGTCGCCACACACCTCCGCGACGCCGACGTAATGGGCGAGGCGCGAGCCGACCGGCTCACCGTGTCGAAGATTCTCAACCACGCAGAAGGAGGAATGACGCGGCTCTACGACCGCTACAGCAGCGATCCGGAGAAGCGAGCCGCGCTTGCGGCATGGGCAGGCGTTGTCGAGCGGCTCTGCGGTCTGAATGTCATCGACATGAAGGGGAGGCGGGCATGAAGCTCTATCCTCCTGGTTGGATCTCGTGTGCGAACACCATTGAGCAGGTTGGCCGCGGCATGTGCGGTGAAGCGTGGACCGGTGCAGAGCAAAGCGCGAGGCCTGGTCTCATTTCCGCAGAAGAATTCGAGCTCGCCAAGGTAACTCCAGGAAGGGGGGCTAGCGGCTCTGGCGCGGGCGGCGTGGTCTTCGCCCCAGAACCCGATCCGCGTAAGCGCTGGCCCTATGGCGACCCTCACGACCCCAGATATCAAGAGGAGAGGGCGGCTCGCCTCCGGTGGGACAGAGCGCTTGAACGCCTCCACAATCAATTGGTCGGCGGAGAGCGATCCGCGGGTGCTTTAGACCGGCAAACCGGACGAACATATCTGCTCGAAAGCGAGTTCTGGCTGAGCAATGTCGCCGGGAAGGCGCTCAAGACCTTCACCACTCCCCGTCAGGGCCACTACAGACCTGAGGGGGAGCTGGTTATTAAGGCGTCGCGGCCAGAGCTGGCTCCGCCGCCTCAGCGCTTGTCTCCACGCCCGTCCGATAAGGCAGATCTACTTGCGGAGGCGCGGCGCCGGGCCGCCTCGAGCGAGGGGCCAATGACAATAGAGGAAACGATCGAGTGGGCGGGCAGCCGGAACCTCGGCCGCGACTGGGCTAGAGAGCAGAGGAAAGCTTGGCCCAACGAACTGAAGCGCCCCGTCGGAAATAGACGGCTCGGGAGATAGGCGGCCGCGTAATTCCGCCTATCTAGCCGGCGCAATTTGAGCGCTCGCAACCTCCAAGCACTGACATGTGCAACGGAGGTTTTCGTGCCACAGATCAAGCTTCTCCGGTTCGCCGATCTGAAGCAGGCCCAGGTCGTTACAAGCTGGCCTCAGCTAAAGCGGCTGGTCGACAATCAGGGTTTCCCGCCGGGTTACCTGCTCAGCCCGGCTGTGCGCGTCTGGGATGCGGAGCAGATCGAGAGTTGGCTTCAGGCTCGGCGAAACGCCTCGGCCCGAAAGCATGGCGAGCATGAGCAGGTCCAGGCCGCCTGACGCATGCCCCAGCAGCAACGAACCCCGGCGCCGTGGAAGGGCGGCCGGGGCTCTGGAAGTGCTCAGCGTGCCGGCGAGCGGTCCAGAGAATATGACCTGCGGAAATCGGCCGCAAGGCTGACCCTCCGAACCCTCTTCAACGACGACGGCCACTTCCTCGGCCTGGAGGTGGTCCATGGATGACGCTTACGATCTGATCGGAGCGGTGCCGAAGAACGCTGCCGAAGAGGTGCGCGTCGCGCTGTCGGAATTTCGCGGCGCCTCACTGATCGATCTTCGGATCTTCGCGGACTTGGGCGACGGCGATCGCCATCCGACGAAGAAGGGCCTCGCGCTCCGCATCGACCGACTGCCGCAATTGATCGACGCTCTCGAGCGAGCTCGTGACGAGGCGGCGCGGCGGGGACTCATCGCATGAGCAAGCCCGTCCCAGAGCTCGATATTAAGGCGGCCATCGAATACAGCCGCCAGTGCCGCGAGCAGGAGAAGCGCGGCTCGCTCCCGGCGTTCCAGGCCGCGGATTGCATGACGAGCGGCTTGAGCGGCCCCGCGCTCGCCGCGGCGCTGCGGCGCCACTTCCCCGATCTCCCGCGCGGCGCGGTCTACGACGCTATCGGCTACGCCGCGTCGATCTGGCAGGCGGACCTGACGCTCGCACACATGGAGATCGAGCTTTTGCGCCAGCATGGCGGCCGGCTGCCGGTGGAGGGCCTCGCTTGAACGCACTCCCCACCGGCCCGCGCATGTACTCGGCTGCCGAGCTTGCGGCGCGGGAATTGAAACCCCGGCCGTGGCTGGTGCGCGACTGGCTCCCCGCGAATCAGGTCTCCAGCATCGACGGCGACGGCGGCGCCGGTAAGACGACCCTCGGTTTGCAGCTTTGCGCCGCAGCCGCCACCGGCCGATCCTGGCTCGATCAGCCCGTCGCGCGCGGCCCCGCCATCTACCTCGCGTCCGAGGACGATCTGGACGAGCTCCACCGGCGGGTCGACGCCATCGGCGTGCACCTCGGCGTTTCCTACGAGGACATGGCGGACCTGCACCTCTGGCCGCTGGCTATCGAAGACCCCGCGCTAGTCGCCCCAGGCCGGGAGGACACCATCGTTGCGACCGAGCGGTGGGCGCAGCTTGTGGCGGGCGTGAAGGCGATCAAGCCGGCCGTGGTGGTGCTGGACAGTCGCGCCGACGTCTTCGGCGGTCAGGAGATCAGCCGCACCCAGGCCCGCGGCTTCATCGGCATGCTGCGCCGACTGGCCATCGACCACGAAACCGCCGTCGTCATCCTGGGCCACCCAAGCCTCTCGGGCATGTCATCTGGCTCGGGGTCGAGCGGCTCGACCCATTGGCGCAACGCCGTGCGCGCCGGCCTCTACCTGCGCAGGGGCGACGATGACGGCCCGCCTGACCGCAAGGTGCTGGAGCTGATGAAGGCGAATTACGGTCCGACTGGCTTGGCCCTCAACCCTCGCTGGTGCGCCGGGGTCTATGTGCCGGAGGAGGGTGCTGCCCCGCGCGACCGCGCCAGCGCTGAGGCTGAGGTCGACGGGCTCTTCCTGCACATGCTCTCCAGATACGAAGCGCAAGGCCGCTACGTCGGAGATAAGCCCAGCTCGAACTACGCTCCCACCGTCTTCTCACGGGATCCGACATCCGGCGGCGTCAGGCGCGATGCCTTCGTCAAGGCCATGAACCGCTTGTTCGAGGCTGGTCGGCTTCGCGTCGCCGAGACGGGGCGGAAAGGTCGCGAAGTCCGAAAGCTTGTCGCAGTAGAGCCTTGAGCTAAGTGTCAGACCCCCCGTCAGACCCGTGTCAGACGGTGTCGAACCCCCCGTCAGACCCCCCGTCGAACCCCCTGTCAGACGATGTCAGGCCCCCCGTCAGACCACACCCCCATACCCCCAAGGGCCCTTCGGCCTCCTGATGGTCGGCCTGGACCCTCGTCATTCAGGGGGAAGTCACCGGCGCAACGCAAATCGCCCCTCAGGCGGCTTTTTCTCCAACATCAGGTGTTCTCCCCCGTTAGCTCTCGTTAGAGCGTTGTAAATACAAAACAAAATACGTACCTTTGGAGCTGTGCCGATTTCAGGTAGCTCTTGCAGGTAACGAATGCCCCCGGATGGTGGCCAAATAGCCCCGAGCAAGCAGACGCACCGGTCCCGCGTGAGCAACGGCTCGGCGATTCTGCCGGGCGTGGACGGCCGCACGACCTGGGTTCGCCGCCTCCGCGACCTGATCGAGGCGCACGTCGACGATCTCGGCGGGGCGGATCGCATCAGCCAGGCCGAGCGCTCCATCGTCCGCCGGGTGGCCACGCTGACCGTCGAACTCGAGCGCATGGAGGCCAAGTTCGCCGAGGCCGGCGAGGCGCTGCCGCAAGAGCTCGACCTCTACCAGCGGACGGCCGGCAACCTCCGCCGGCTCCTCGAGGCGATCGGCATGGAACGCCGGGCGCGCGATGTCACGCCGAGCCTCCAGGACATCATCGCGGGGAACGTCTCTCGATGAATCTGATCGAGGCCACGGAAAGCCGGCTGCTGTTCGCGCCGTGGTTCCGCGACCGTGGGACCTGGGGCGCGTGGCTGGCCTTCCTGGCGGCCCTCTTCGCCCTGCCGATGGATGAGGAGCAGTTCGCCCTCTATCGCCGCCATACGGGCCGCGAGAGCGCTCCTGAGGCCCCTCACGGCGAGGCTTGGCTGTGCTGTGGCCGCCGGGCTGGGAAGAGCTTCATCATGGCCCTGGTGGCCGTCTTCCTCGCGTGCTTTCGCGACTACCGGCAGCACCTACAGCCGGGCGAGCGGGCGACGGTGATGGTGATCGCGGCCGACCGCCGCCAGGCCCGCGTGATCCTCCGCTACATCGCCGCCATGCTCACCAAGATCCCCAGCTTGGCGAAGCTGGTGGAGCGGGAGACGGCAGACACCTTCGACCTGGTGAATGGCGTCACGATCGAGGTCGGAACGGCCTCCTACCGGACGACGCGCGGCTACACCTACGCCGCCGTGCTGGTGGACGAGATCGCCTTCCTCCGCACGGACGATGCCGCCGAACCAGACTATGCGATCTTGGACGCGATCCGGCCCGGCATGGCCTCGATCCCTGGTTCGGTGCTGCTGTGCGCGTCCAGCCCCTACGCCCGCCGCGGAGCCCTGTGGGACGCCTTCAAGCGCTACTGGGGCAAGGATGGCGCGCCGCTGGTCTGGCGGGCTTCCACCCGGGAAATGAACCCCACCATTCCGCAGGCGGTGATTGACGCGGCGCTGGAGCGGGACCGGTCGAGCGCCCTGGCCGAGTACATGGCCGAGTTCAGGTCGGATATCGAAGCGTTCGTCACGCTCGAGGTAGTGGAGGCGTGCGTCTCGGCGGGCGTGTATGAGCGCCCGCGTGTGCCGGGCGTGAATTATCGCGCTTTTGTCGACCCCTCCGGCGGCTCGAACGACGCCATGACGCTGGCGGTCGCCCATGGCGACGGTGAGCTGGCGGTGCTGGACGCCCTGCGGGAGCGTAAGCCGCCATTCAGCCCGGAGGCGGTGGTGGAGGAGTTCTGCCGCACGCTGGCCGACTATGGCATGACTGAGGTCGTAGGTGACCGCTACGCCGGCGAGTGGGCGCGCGAGCCGTTCCGCAAGAAAGGTGTCACCTATCGGTTGGCTGAACAGCCGCGCTCCGATCTCTACAGGGATTTGCTGCCGGTCCTGAACAGCCGCCGGGCTGACCTTCTCGACAGCGCACCGCTGGTCAATCAGCTCGTCGGCCTGGAACGCCGCGTGGCTCGCGGAGGGCGCGAGAGCATCGACCATGCGCCCGGTGGTCACGACGACCTGGCCAACGCAGCGGCCGGCGCTCTGTCGCCGTGCATCCGGGGGGCGTGTCTCTACGGGCCCGGTCTTCTCCTCCTACTGCCTGACGGGCGCCCGCGGCGACGTCAGCCCCCTTTGCGGAACCTATGCCTATGGCTGACTTCCGACCCGATACGCCGTCGCCAGATCACGACGCCATGTCGCACTACTGGCGGACCATCGAGACGCTGGCGGCCGGCGCTGACGCCGTCCGTGCGGCCGGCGAGCGATTCCTGCCGAAGTTTCCGGACGAGCAGCACTACGCCTACGAGTATCGGCGCAGGACGGCGAAATACACCAACATCATCTCCGACATCCTGACCAGCTTGGCCGCCAAGCCCTTCCGCAAGGAAGTCACGGTCAAGGTTGGCTCGTCCGAGGCGGTGATGGACTTCGCCGAGGACGTGGACGGGCAGGGCAACAGCCTGCACGTCTTCGCCGCCGACGTGTTCCTCAATGGCCTGCAGAATGCCCTGGACTGGATCCTGGTGGACGCGCCGACGGCGAACCCGGCGATTAAGACGCTTGCTGACCAGAGGCGCCTTCGCTGGCGGCCCTATTGGGTCCGCATCAGCGCCGACCAAATGCTCGACGTCCGACCGCTTCGATCGAGGGCAACGTCGAGATCATCCACGCCCGTTGGCGGGAAACTTTCGTCCAGCGCGACGGCTTCAAGGAGGAGGCCGTCGAGCGGATTCGCGTGCTCGAGCGACCGCCGCAGGAAGATGGCGGGTACGGACCCCCGCATTGGCAGCTCTACGAGCGCGAAGGCGATCGGGGCGCGACCACATGGGAGCTCGTCGACAGCGGCGTGATCTCCATCGGCGTCATACCACTGGTCCCGTTCATCACCGGCCGGCGGAAGGGCAGCTCGTGGCGGTTCGAGCCGCCACTGAGGGCGGCCGTCGATCTGCAGATCGAGCACTATCAGGCGGAAGCCGACCTCAAGGCGACCAAGAGCATGGTCGCGTTTCCGATGCTCGCCGGGCAGGGGATCGATCCTTGGTCCGCTAAAGAGCACGAACGTTCGCGTCGGCCCCCGCTCGGTTCTCTTCTCGCCGCCAAATCCGAACGGCGGCGCCGGTGGCAAGTGGGAATTTGTCGAGCCGCAGGGCCATTCGCTGAACTTCCTGGCCGGCCAGATCGAGGTGACCGAGAAACAACTCCGCGAGCTCGGCCGCCAGCCGCTCACCGCCCAGACCGGCAACCTCACTGTGGTGGCCACTGCCTTCGCGGCCTCGCGGTCCAACAGCGTGATATCGGCGTGGGCGTTGAACCTGAAAGATGCGCTCGAGCGGGCGCTGGCCTTCACCTGCACGCTCGGCGATGTATCGCAGCCGGAAGTCGAGATCGAAGATGAATTCGACGTCGACGTGGCCGGCGAGGCGGACGCTCAGACCCTCCTGACCATGCGCGAGAAGGGCGACCTCTCCCAAGCGACGCTTTGGTCCGAGATGAAGCGCCGGGGCATCCTTTCCCCCGAGTTCGACGCCGAGCGCGAGCTCGATCAGATCCTCGCTGAGATGCCTGGCGACCTTGGCGAGGAAGACTTCTCCGCAGCCGTTACCCCCACCTCGCAGGCAGCCTGACAATGACGATCCTAAAAACCTTGACCGTTCGCCTCGATGCTCTCGGCGGCGCCGTGAGCCCAGAGACCCGCGGCGTGTTCGATCGCGCGATCTCCTACACCGACGGCATCGCGGCGCAGAAGCGGGATATCGAGGCGCCTGGCACCCTCTCGCCGAAGGGCGTCACGCAGGCGCTGCGCGACCACCTCTCGCGCGGCCTGGTGGGTGAAATCGAACGCCACCGGAAAGCCGTCGTGGCCGAGGCGGAGGCGATCAGCCAGGCCCGCAAGAACCTCGGAAGGCCGAAGATCGACCCTTCCGACCTCGTGGGCGAGCTTCGTCGGCAAGAGATCCGGCGATGGTTCCGCGACCTCGACCCTCTGAAGCGGACGCCAGCGATCGTTGAACGTGACCCCACCGTGTTCGAGGCCGTCATCACGGCGCCCGCCTACCTGTCGGGGATGAAGCAGGATCGACTCGAGCAGGCCGCCGGCTTCTACGTCGCCCAGAAGATGCCTGAACAGGTGGCGGCGCTGGACGCTCGCGAGGAGGCCAACATGATCGCCGGCATGGCGGTCGAGGAGGCGATCAAGACGCTGCGGAAGGAGGCGGGGGTGACGGCGAGCGAGCTGAGCGGCTGGCTCGACAATCCCACCGTCGCACCTGGCGTGGCGTCCGAATGACTTCGCCCCTGCAGGGAAATGACCGCCCTGAGGCGCGGAAGGCGGCGGCTGGGACTACTCCCCCGGCCCCTGCCGTTTCCACGCGCGAGATCCGCCAATGACCGATAACGTCATCGTTCGCGCGCCGGTCACCGTCGCCAACCTCACCGCAGAAGCCGGCGTCACCACGACAGTAGGTGGCGGTGCCTTTCGCCTGCCCGCGAGGGAGCCTGAGCTTTGACGACGACCTATCCCGCCCTAGTAGACTTCACCAGCGGCGCCGGCCCTGAAAGCGGGCTCTATCGGCCCGGTACGACCGGCTCGCTGGCGGACCTTCACGCTCTAACCCTGAGCCAGGGCGATGTTCTCTACTTCGACGGAACCAACCTGACGCGCTTGGCGGCGGGCACAGCGGGCCAAGTGCTGCAGACGAACGGCGCGGGCGCGAACCCGAGCTGGTCGGCCGTCTCCGCAGTGTCAGTTGGGGCGCTCACATTGCTCGGCAGCGCGACCGCTTCGGGCTCCAGCCCCACGCTCACCGTGTCCAGCATTCCCAGCGGCTACACAGACCTTGTCGTGCGCTTTTCCGGTCGATCCGCGAAGGCGGCCGGTACCGATAGCATCGATATGCTGGTGAACGGCGACAGCACGAATAGCCACTATGCGCTGCACGTCATCAGCGGCAACGCCGCCAACGCCGCCACCTCCGGCGCGGCTGCCAGCACCGCGCAGCTTCAGTTGGTTCCCGTTGGGCCAGCCGCTTCAGCCGCCGCCAATTATCCCGCCGTCGCTGAGGCTGTCATCTTTGACTATGCGGGCAGCTTCTACAAAAAGATGGTCAACGTTTCAGACGGCTTCTACGGAACCACCAACGTCGGCTCTGTTCTTGGGATGCAGAACGGCACCTGGCTGAGCACCGCGGCCATTACTTCGCTCACAGCGCAGACCTCTGGCGCCGCCAGCAATCTCGTCGCCGGCAGCAAGCTCCTGGTCTACGGCCGGAGCTAATTCGCCTAGCAGGCGAGCACGTCTCACCGGGCAGGGGATTCGGCGTGAATCCCCCTCGTGCTGTGCGCGGGATCGCCCTCGCGAATGAGGTCTGGCTGATGCCGCGGCTAACCCGGCTTAGCCGCGCCGGATGAACGGCACTTCGATCTTGTCGCCGAGCCAGATCATCAATGCGGCGATGAATACGCCGCTCGCGGCTGCCATGGCGGCGGTCCGCCAGTCCCCAGCGAGAAGGAAGAAGGCGCTGAAGGCGAGCCAAGCCGCCGTGATCAGGCCGAAAAGTTTTTTGCTCATCGCGCACTAAGGCGCCGGGAGCATCTCAACACAAGGGTTTGTGCTCGCCATAGTGCTCAGGGTGCGGCCGTGGCGCGGCTACTTGTTGTTCCCCTTGCCGTTGCTGCCGGGATCGGCGGGCTTGCCAGGCGGGCTGTCTGGCGGCCCGGAGCCTCGCCCATCCGGCGGATTGCCGTTGGCCTGGCCGGAGCCCTGGCCGTTGTTGCCGCCCCCGTTGTTGTTGCTGCTGCTTGGCGACGTCGCCCCACTGCTAGCCGGCGCCGTGCTGGCGCTTGCCCCGCTAGCAGACGCGACCTGAACACCGGCGTTCGACATACTGTCCGCGATAGAGCGCCCCAGCGCCGCAAGCGAGATCGCGATTCCGACGCCTAGGACGGCGAGGATCAAGGCGTACTCCGCCGCGGCCGCGCCTTCCTCATCACGGACGAATTTCAACATCCAAGCTCCCCAGCTTAAGCGAAAAAACCGTTCCACGCCTGGGTGCGTCCGTGCAAGGGCCTTCCCCTGTCAGGCGGCTTGGCCCCGCGCCGGAGATCGATGGCCGAAATCTTGCAGTGCCGAAGTCGGGCGCGGTCCCAGCGTACCAGTAGGGGACAAGCCCATCTCCTAGTCTGTTCGGTGGCTTAGGCCCCGGCGCTCCCTCTCGCGCTGGGGCCTTCGTCCGCCCAGCGCTCGACCTGAAGCTCAAGCGTGCCGATGCCCTGCGTGTAGAGCATGACGGCCGGCGGCCGATCACAGGCGCAGGCGAAGAAGCCGGCCCGCTGTAGCTCCTCGATCCGCCAGTTCCGGAAAGCCCGGCAGACCTTCCGCGCCTCGAGGCTGCGACTCTCGCAGCAGACGTTGCAGCCAATCAGTAGGCGATCGTGGCGGGCCTGAGCTTCGGCGCGGGTGCGCATCTACCTCATCGTCGAGCGATTCACGGCTTGAGCCACTGCACGAGCGCGAGCAGGGCCATCACGATCAAGCTGCCGACCAGCCAGGTTCCGTGACGTGCCCACCACGGATCACGGCGACCGGCTGATCGGCGCTGCCTGCGGCTCATCGGCTGACCGGGTGCATGATCTTCACCGCCGCCGCTACCATCGCCCCGATTGCCTCGGGACGGCTCACCGGCTTGGGTTGAGCACTTCACTTGCGCTCATTCTCGATGATCCATTCAATTCGTCCGCAGCGCTTGCAAACGAGGTGAAACCCGCGCGCATGAGCCTCCCAGTTGTGGCGGCCGAGCTTGCAAAGCAGGGCCGACCAAATCCGGTTCACTGTTCGCCACGAGGCTCGCCTCGATCACAAGACGCCCTGCAGAGTTCGTTCAGCTGCCTTGTAAGGCTGCGTCCGTGGATCTGCGACAGGAGAAGACCTTCTGCTTTCAACTGCCGCTTCACATCACCAAGTGAGGCGAACTTGCCGGAGCGGGCGAGTTCGAAGGCGCGTTCTAGGACGGTCAGCCGCATGGCAAATGGCTAGTCGCATCTTCGCCCGAGCGCTGGTGCACGCTCCTGAGCCACTTCCTCGCGGAGCTTCGCAGCCTGGGCCCTCAGCTTTCGCTTATCAGGCGCATAGCTGACCAAGTTAGCCAGGCGCTCTGCGGAGTCCGCCTCGATTAGTTTCTGGTTGTTCCCCATGAGAGGCGAACCATTGCCAAGCTGTTGAGTTCCCTCACTGCCAACCCAATTGTTTCGCTTGTCGGGCGAAAAAGCTGGAACCCTTTTGCCAAAGCACAGTTTGGCTCCGGCGCGACCAGCGTAGGCCCCGCCGGGGCACCGGAAGCTAGCAAGCGGCCCGTCTCCCTGACCAGGAGGCGGGCTTTCGGTTTTCAGACCCAGGCGACGCTCATGTGAAAAGGCCCCCGGCTTGGTGTCCGAGGGCCTTCTTACGCTTTGCAACTGCGGTCCGGGGGGCGATCCGCGCTGCCGGCTACAGAGCGCGTCAGGAACGGGGAGGTTCCTGATCGATCAATCGCGGGGCTAGCTGATCCCAGCTTTGCTGCGCGCCTGTTCGGTAGGGCGGGGCATTCGATCGAGCTCGCTGCAGACGATGCCGTAGGCGACGCCGGCGGCCTTGCGGAGCAGCTCCCGGCGGGCGTCGCGCTTCTCGATCGCCTGTCGCGTCCCGAAGCTCACCACGTTGTGGTGCGTGATGTTCTCGCGCTGGGCTTCGACGAGTTCCAGGAAGAGATCCTGCAGGACTAGCCGCCGCTTTTTCGGTGACAGGACGCCCTTGAGCGCGCTGGCGAACATGGCCAAGGCGGCAGCGGCGAGGCGCTCGTCTTCCGGCATCTGGGCGAAGTTTGCGGGGAGGGCGATCATGGCAGCACCCGCACAGGGATATAGCCGCTGACGTTCTGATGAGGTGACCGCCGTGCCGGCAGCGTCTTGGGCGAACTGCCTCGCGTCAAATCGTATTGTTCGCCGCCGACGCCGGGCCGCCAATAAGCTCGACGCTCTCCATCCGTCACCATTCGTCCGCCTTGGCCGTCGCGTTCCCCGCTTTCCCCCTCCAGATCTCGGAAATCATAGGAGCCGTTGCCTACGCATGGGTTCAGCCACGGTTCGTCATCCCCTGTGATCGCCCCTTCATCCTCGCAAGCGGCGCCTTCGTCTTCGCACTCGACCTCGCGCTCATCTCGCGCGCCCTGCGCCATCGCGCGCTGGTCACCGCTGGCGCTGGCGAGGCCACAGGGTCGCTCCAGGAAGCCCAAGGACGGCTCTAAGTCAGCTTCACCGTCAATGGCGTCCAGATCGGCCAGGACGCCCTCCACGGCCCCCAGGAGGCGGTCTAGCGCCGCTTCCATGAGCTGGCGCTTCTGGCGGCTGTTAAGCGGCTTAGCTGGCTTGCTGAGGGTCTGTGATCCGTCCGCCATCTACGCCTCCACCAGCTCGCGCGTCGCGACCAGAACGGCAGCGTGGGAAGCGGCGACGACAGGAACGGTCGCAGCGGCCGGCGGCAGGGGCTTGGACGGGCTGTGCGGGGGCAGGGCGGGTTCGGCGGCGTCGCCTGGCCAGCGGGGGAAGAAGCGCGCCAGCAGCGCGCACACTTCGGGCGTGATATGAATGGCGTCAGCCATGACCTCTGCCTCCAAACGACAAGGTTGCGGTTAGGGCCGGAGCGAGGTTGCCGCCTTGCTCTGGCCCGTCGTTAGTAACGCACCATTGACCACACCCGTCAAGCGCGTTAGTAACGACGCATGGTCTTGTCGAACGCAGAACGGCAGGCGCGATATAAAGCGCGGCTGAAAGAGTTGGCCGCTCGCGGCGAACTGAGCCCCGCCCAGATCGAGACGCTTCGTGAGGCGCGTCTGCGGCGCCGAATGTGGAAACGATCCCTCGTGCGCCTTCGCAGCGGCGACATGCGCATGTTCACGAACAACGTTGACACAACGGCGCAGCAGACTGAGTCCGTCCTACACTGGATCGCCGACATCGATCGCCTGCTTGAGCGATTCGACCCGCTGAACCTCACCATCGATGGAAACGTCGAGTTGGGCGACGTGAGCACCCGAGAGGCGATGCAGATGTTCGCCGGTTGGTTCGCGACCTATGACACCGATAAGGACGGCTTGGCCGTCAACCTGCGATTTTTCCAAGAGGAATCGCTGGCCGCGACGGACGCGCAGGCCCACCACCGCAACTACGGCATGGTCGCTGAGGACATGTGGTCGATCTCGCCGGTATATGTCGTGAGCGAGAGCAACTGAGCCGGCCGGAGGCGATCAGGGCCATGGTGGCGGCGGCGCTGGAGATCATGGCCACGAAGCTATGAGCGCACTGGAGAGCTGGAACTTGGCAGCATCAGTCGCGGCCGCTGTTCTAGCAGGCGCAGGCTTTGCTTACACAGTCCGCCGCGACCGTCGCCTGGGCCGCCCAGCACTTGCGGTGCAAGCAACACTCGTCGGGGATGGGCGGGAGGTCGCATGCATTCTGCAGATCCTGCAAAGCCACAATGCTGATTGGGCGCTCGTCAGCATCGCTCCGAGTAGGCCGTCAAAAGCGAGGGTCAAGCTCGACGGCGGAGGTGGTGCTCAAAGGGCGGCTATAGTGCGCCCGGCGCTTCCAATCGACGCTCACGCATCGAGGGCGGGCCTGAGGTCGTTCGGCATTTTCGCAGACAAGCCGCTGGCGGACGGACTTCCCATTGCGATCCGCTGCGAACTACAGAACCGGCGCGGAAAGCGGATCGCCGTACAGGCCCACGGCATCTGCAGCTCGCCCGCTAGCTAAGTGGAGCGGCTATCGCCCGCAGGCGCCGGCGCACGCGCGCTCGGGTGATGAGAGCCCTGCGGATCGCCCAAGCCAGCTTAGCCAGGCCCAGCGCGGCCACGCCGCCGCCGACGGTGGAAACGATGAGCATCAAGGTTCCTCTCACATCCGAGTTACCTGAGTTGCTACCTGGAGGCCTTGCGGGCGGCCCCGGAGGGCCGCATTGCGAGGCTTGAGGTGTGGCTCAAGCTATTGATGTTAGAGGGGATTTTCCGACTTCGCGATGGTCGGAGCGGCGGGATTCGAACCCACGACCCCTTGACCCCCAGTCAAGTGCGCTACCAGACTGCGCTACGCTCCGACGCCTCGCGGCGAGGCGGTTCTTCTAGCGGAGCGGCGGGGGAGGGCAAGCGCAATCTGCGCTCGGCTCACCGGCCGCGGTTCATCCAGCTGATCAGCGGCAGGATCGGCACGCCCCAGGCGAGGCCGACTACCACGTAGAACACGGTCTGAATCGCCATGTTGTTGGGCAGGTGATCGGCGATCTTCGAGGCGACGAGGGCGTAGGCCACGACGAAGGCCAGGATGCCGAAGAGGCCGATGAGTTTGCG
>Ga0070668_100002011_pt1 | contig 14874 bp, 10 predicted proteins | sample KBSS43metaG_FD_64661 | JGI IMG/M metagenome (GOLD analysis project Ga0070668, IMG submission 64661) | Switchgrass rhizosphere microbial communities from Kellogg Biological Station, Michigan, USA - KBS S4-3 metaG | ecosystem: Host-associated > Plants > Roots > Rhizosphere > Soil ... | reverse complement strand
GCCTTGGCCGTAAGACTGACCGTGGAGGGCGCGAAGGCGCTGATCGTCATCGACCGCCCGGAGGTGCGCAACGCCATGGACTACCCGGCCTATGAGCAGCTGGCCGCCCACTGGCGCCGCGTGCGCGACGACCCGGCCATCCGGGTGGCGGTCATCACCGGCGTCGGCGTCAGCTTCTGCTCCGGCGCGGACCTGAAGAACCTCATCCCGCGCATCACTGGCGACAACGCCGGGCGGGAGCGGCCGCCGGGCGAGACCAGCGGCAATGAGGCGGTGTTGCGGGAGAACCCGATCTACAAGCCGATCATCGCCGCGGTGAACGGCTTCTGCGTCGCCAGCGGCATGGAGATGCTGCTGGGCACGGACATCCGCGTCGCCTCGGAGCGGGCGACATTCGGCCTGCCCGAGGTCTGCCGCGGCCTGTTCGCCGCCGGCGGCAGCACCGTGCGCCTGCCCCGGCAGCTGCCGTTCGTGCACGCCATGGACATATTGCTCACCGGCCGCCGCATCACCGCCCAGGAGGCCCTGCAGATGGGCCTGGTGAACTGCGTGGTCCCGCATGAGGAGCTGATGGCCAAGGCGATGGACTATGCGGACCTGATCGTCGCCAACTCGCCCAATGCGGTGGCCCGGACCAAGGAGAGCGTCATGCGCGGCCGGCGCATGGACGAGCCATCCGCCTTCGTGTTGGAAAAGGAGATGGCGGCGCATGTCTTCGGCCACACCGACGCGATCGAGGGACCCAAGGCTTTCCTGGAAAAGCGCCCGCCGGCCTGGAGCGATTGAGGAGGGCCGGTTGCGATGAGCCTGCCCCCGAGCTTTGCGGGCCGCCTGCGCCTGCCGCTGATCGCCGCGCCGATGTTCCGCTTCTCGACGCCGAGGCTCGCCGCGGCGTGCTGCAAGCAGGGCGTGGTCGGCTCGTTCCCGGCGGCGAACTACCGGACGGCGACGGAGCTCGAGGCGGCGATCGAGGGGTTGGAGGCCGAGCTGGCCGCGACGCCCGGCGCCGCGCCCTGGGCCTGCAACCTGATCATCGCCAGCGGCGTGCAGGACGACGTGCTGGAGGTGCTGCTCCGTCACAAGGTCGAGATCGTCATCACCAGCGTAGGCTCGCCCGAGTCCGTGGTCGGGCGGCTGCAGGAAGGCGGCGGCCTGGTGTTCGCCGACGTGGGATCGCTGCGGCATGCGCAGCGCGCCGCCGCGGTCGGCGTGGACGGCCTGGTGCTGCTCAGCGCCGGCGCCGGCGGCCAGACCGGATGGGTCAACGGATTTTCCTTCGTCCGCGCCGTCCGCGACTGGTTCGACGGGGTGATCGTCCTGGCGGGCGGCATGAACGACGGCGCGGCGCTCTGCGCGGCGGAGGTGCTGGGCGTCGACCTGGGCTACATGGGCACCAGGTTCATCGCCACCACGGAAAGCGCCGCGTCCGACGACTATCGGGCGATGCTTGTGGATAGCGCCCTGGACGACATCCTGATCACCAAGGCGCTCACCGGGCTGCAGACCAGCATCCTGCGGCCGGCCCTGCTGCGGGCCGGGCTGGACCCCAGGACGCTGGACGAGACTGTCAGCCCGCGCACCGCCAAGGAGATCTATGGCGGTGGGACGGAAGGGCCAAGGCGCTGGGTCGACCTGTGGAGCGCCGGCCATTCCGTCTCGGGCGTGACGCAGGTCCAGTCCGTGGCGGACCTCGTCGAAGACATCGCAAGGGACTACGAGGCCGCCTGGGCGGCCGCCCGCAGCCGACCGAGGTTCGCAGACCGGCGGCCTTAGCCAGCGCCTACAGGATGCTCCCGGCCGTGCGGAAACCCTCGATCTGGGCCGGCGTGCAGCCGAGCATCCGGAGGATTTCCCCGGTGTGGGCGCTGAGGCCGGGGGCCAGCCGGTGCGGCGTCACCTCGGCGTCGCTGATGCGCACCAGGTGGCCGATCTCGCGCACGTTCCCCTTCTCGGGATGCCGGACCTCGGCGACCCGGCCGATGCGCTGCTGCGTCGGGTCGTTCAGGAAGGCGTGGACGAAACCCGCGTCCGCCGGCGCGACCAGGCCCACGATGGAGCCGCGGAAGGCGTCCAGCCAGTCCGCCGTGGCGCGCTTTTCGAACGCCGTCCGCAGCAGGTCGGCCAGCTCGTCACGATGGGCGTCGCGCGCCGCCACGTCGCCGAACCGCACGTCGCCCAGGATCTCCATGCCCAGGCGGGCCTGCAGGTCGCCGATTTCCGCGTCGGTCCGCACCGCCAGGCAGAGCCAGCCGTCGGTGGTCTCGTAGAGGCTCTCCAGGGCGCTGATTCCCGACTGCGTCACGTCCAGCCGCTCGGCGCCGATGATCTCGCCGGCCGCCGTGCGCACCACATGGGCCATCATGCCCATGGCCGCGTTGAGCTGCGGGCTCTCGCAGGAGAGGGCAGGGCCGCCCGCGCGTCGGATCAGCAGCGCCATGAGCAGGGCGATGGCGCCGGCCATGCCGTTGCCGGAGTCCTCGTTGCCCACCGGCGGCATCGGCTCGTTGTACTGCCCGGCCACTTCGAAGGAGGCGCCTGAGAAGTTGCAGAGCATCGGCGCGAAGCTCTGCCGCTGCATGTGCGGCCCGCTGGAGCCCCAGCCGGGGGAGAAGAGGTAGATGGCGTCGGGATTGGCCGCGCGCACCTGCTCGGCGCCCAGGCCCAGCCGTTCCGCAGCGCCCGGGCGCATGTTGTGGTGCACCACGTCCGCCCACTCGATCAGCGCCGTCACCACCGGCGCCAGGGCGGGATCCTTCAGGTTGGCCGCCAGCGAACGCTTGCCGGCCTGGCCGGAATAAAAGCCGCGCTCCAGCCCGCGCATCTGGTCGCCGACGGTGGGCTCGACCTTGATCACGTCGGCGCCCAGGTCGGCCAGCAGCCGCGACGCATAGGGCCCGGCGTAGAAGGCGCCCAGGTCGACGATCCTCACCCCGTCCAACAGGGGGCGCCGGTCAGGGCCGGCGGGGCTCGGGGGGATGGGGCGCCACCTGGAGGGCGCACGTGGTTGGTCCAGGGTCGCCAGCGCCGCGGCGGTGTGCTGGCCCACCTTCGGCGCAGGCCCGTCCACCCGCGGCGCCTCGCCGTCGAAACGGACGCCCGGCCCGGCCTGCTCGACCCGGCCCAGCACCGGGTCGTCAAGGGTGATCACCATGTGGTTGTGGCGCGCTTGCGGATCGTCGAACACGGCGGTGGGCGGCAGGTGCTCGATCGCGCAGACGTCGGCCTCGTAGAGGCGCTTGACCCAATAGTCCCGCGGATGCTGCGCGAAGGTGCGGTGGATGCGCTCCTCCAGGATCGCGGCCTCCTCCGGGGTCAGCAGCACGGCGGTGTCGACGCCGGTTCCGGTCGGCGGAATCTGTTCGCTGAGGCCCAGCACCTCCATCAGCCGGTCGAAGCCGCCCTTCGCCAGGGTATGGACCCCCAGATAGGTCTCGTCGCTGCAGAGGAAGGACCGGGTCACCATGCGCAGAGGGGTCGGGCGCAGCATGGCGTCCGAATTGGGCTGCGGCGGGCCGGAGGCGGTGATCGAGGCGTCGGACTCGCCCCACTGCATCGAGTGGAAACCCAGGAGGCCGTCAAGCAGGGAGGTCTCCACGCGCCGGCCGATCCCGTCGTCCATCCGCCGGTAGAGGGCGGCCAGCACGCCAAGCACCGCCAGGTAGGCTGCGCCCGTGGTGGCCAGCGGCAGGCCCTGGAAGATCGGCCCCTCCCGGTGCCCCGCCTGCTGCGCCATGGTGCCCATCAGGGCGTGGACCAGCGGTTCGTGGGCCGGCAGGTCGCGCCTGGGATCCTCCGCGCCGTACCCGGAGATCGAGCAGTAGACGAGCCCCGGATTGCGGGCCTGCAGGTCGCTCGCGCCCAGTCCCATGGCGTCCGCTGCGCCGGGCGGCCAGGCCTCCACGAACACGTCGGCGTGGTCGGCCAGTTCGCGCACCCGCGCCCGGTCCTCGGACTTTTCGAGGTCGAGGACGACGCTGCGCTTGCCGCGGTTGAACACCGACGCCGCGGCGGGCTCGCTTCGCCGCAGCGGATCGCCGCCGGGCGGTTCGATCCAGGTCACCTCGGCGCCGTAGTCGGCCAGCAAGCCGGTGGCGCGCGGCCCCGCGGCCCCGAGGGAGCAATCCACGATCCGCAAGCCCTCGAGGTGTCCGCGCATCTTCCAGTTCACTCCCTGGCGCAGGCGCCACCGCGCCATCCTCTCCCGCCGGGCGGCGAGTCTCAAGCGAAGGTTGGTCCTCAGCCCGCCTCGAAGCGGACGTGCAGGTGGGCGGGGAAGGGTCCCAGCCGCTGCAGTTTCCCCGCGGCCCCGGCCTCGCGCCGCAGCCCGGCGCGGCGGAGCAGGGGCTTGAAGGTCTGGGTGATCTGCGCCTCGGCCAGCCGCGCGCCGATGCACCAGTGCAGACCGAAGCCGAACAGCATGTAGTCGCTGGGCGCGCGCGCCGGGTCGAACCGCTTGGGATGGGCGATGCGGCGGGGGTCGAACATCGCCGACTGCGTGCCCGCGACCAGCCGCGTGCCCTTGGGGATGCGCGTCGCCCGCGGCGTGCCCGCCGCCACCTCAAAGCCCTCGTCGCAGACACGGAAAGGTCCAGGATTCAATGGCTTGAAGCGGAAAGCTTCAAACAGGCAGCAGGTCAGCGTCGCGTCGTCGTCCGCCATCGCCGCCGCCTTCGCCGCCGTCAGGAAGTCCGGCCGGCGCAGCATCATCTCCAATATGTGACCGGCCGCCATGGTGTTGGTCGGCACGAAGCCGGTGATCATGCCGATCAGGATGGAGCGGGCCTCGATGTCGGCGACGCCCTGCTGGGCCATCCGCGCCGCGATCGTTCCGGGCGGCGCGGCGCCCGCCTTGGCGCGCGCCACTGCGGCGTCCACCACCTTGCGAAGCTCGGCGCCCGCCGCCAGCGCCGCGCGCCGGGTGTTCGGATTGTCGGCCGGATCGCCGAACATGAAGGTGCTCATGGCGATGGTCCATTGGCCGAAGGCGATCCGGTCCGGGACCGCGACCCCATAATAATCCTCGCACACCCGGATCGGCACGTGGGTGATCAGGTCCTGCACCGCGTCCAGCCGCCCGCCGGCGTTCGCCACCACCTGCTCGGCGACACGTTTGGAGAGCGTCGCGACCACGCTCGCGTTCTCGCTCTGGGGAAAGAGGTCGGCCACCAGCGTGCGCAGCCGCCGGTAGTCGGGCCCGTCGGCCATGCCCAGCAGGAAGTTGGGACCGTCGTTCAGCGCCTCGACCTTGGGACCGAACGGGACCGCGAAGGCGCGGTCGTTGCGGAGCACTTCGGCCACGTCGTCGTAGCGGGTCACCAGGGCCCACCCTTTGACCAGCAGAATGGGGCGGAGCCGCCGAAGGATCGCGAACAGCCAGCCGGGGTTGTCCACCAGCCGCCGGACCAGGCGGGCGACAAGCCCGTGGGATTGCAGATCGCGCGGATCGAACGGACTTGCAGGCGGGGTCGTCGGGGTCACGGGATGTCGGCCTCCTTGAGCTTGGCCATTGAGCCCGGCGGGGCTTAACCGGTCCTCAAGGCGCCTGCAGCGCCTCGCGCGCCACCGTCGGATGATTGGCCCGCAGGCGGTCGAGGGCCATGCGGGCCCTGCGCGCGACCAGCGGCGCACGCTGTTCGGCCGCGGTCGCCAGCGCCTTCTCCAGCCGGACAGCGGCCGCCTCGGGATGCTCGGCCAGCAGGTGCAGCTCGGCCTCCGCCTCGTAGGTCGCCGCCTGGTCGAACCGCATGCCGGTCTTGCGGATCAGGGCCTGGGCGCTGGCCGTCATCCGCAGGCCCTCGCCGATGCGCCCTTCGCGCCCCAGCGCCTGGGCGAGCCAGGTCATGAAGGTCGGCAGGTAAAGGACGCTGTCGGTCGCCCGATAGGCCCGTATCGCACGCCGGAGCACCCGCGCCCCTTCCTGGGCGTCGCCCTGGCCGACCCGGCAGCGGCCCTGCAGCGCCTGGCAGATGGCGGCGTAGTAGCTCATCCCATGCTCGGCGGTCAGGGCGGCGAGCTCTTCGAGCCGGGCGGCGGCGGCGGCGTAGCGGCCGTCCAGCAACAGGGTGAAGGCCAGACCGTTCATGGCGTGGGCGGTGGAATAGGGCTGCGCCAGCGACTGGGCTTCGGCCAGCGCCTCCTCGGCCCGGCGCAGCGCCGCCTCCGTCGCGCCCAGGTAGGACAGCACCCAGGCCAGGTAGGTGAGCATCACCACCCGGCCGTCATCCAGGGTGATCTGGGCGTAGGCCGTCCGCCGGGCGGGGTCGAACAGCTCGAGCCCCCGTTCGAGGTTCGCGCGCGCCTTCTCGAACTCGCCGGTCGGAAACGCCGTGACGCCCTGGAGCCGGCAGCCCATCAGGGTGTGGAGGGCGTCGCCGCGGGCCTCGCCCAGGGCCAGCAGCTCGTCGGCCCGGGCGCGCGCGGCGCCCAGGCGGCCGCGCAGCAGGTCGTGGGTCCATTCGCCGTGCAGGACCGTGAGCCACTGCGCCGGCTGGCCCAGCGCCGCGCACAGGGCCTGGGCGCGGGCGAAGGTCTCGCCCGTGGCCGCCGGCGCATAGCCAATGGTGGCGATCTGCGCCTTGCCGAGCGCGATCTCCAGGTCGAGCTCCAGGCGCCAACGCGGCTCGTCGGCCGGCAGGATCTGGGCCAGCGCCAGCCCGGCCTTCAGCCGCGATATCGCCTCGGACATGCCGGACTGTCCCAGGGCCTGGAGCCCGGCCTTCAGCCAGTAACCGACGGCGGTGGCGGTCATTCCAGCCTCGGCGGCGTGGCGGGCGAGGCGTTCCGGCTCGGCGCGCGCCACATCCGGGAACCGCTGCTCCAGCACCTCCACGAGTCGCCTGTTCAGGCGCCGCCGCTCGGCCTTCAGCAGCGTGCCGCTGGCCGATTCCTGGATGAGCACGTGGCGGAACTGGTAGACCGGCCGCTGCGCGCCGCCGCCCGCGACCACCAGGCCCGCCTGGGTGAGCTGCTCGAGCCCGGTCCGCAAGCTGGCCGCGTCCTGGCCGGTGAGTTCGGCCAGCAGCTCCTGGGAGAAGTCCCGCCCGATTACGGCGCCCACCTGCGCCAGGGCCTTGCCGTGCTGCAGCCGGTCCAGGCGGGCGAGCAGCGAGTCCTGCAGGCTGGTCGGCACGTCCATCTCGGCGCCCGGCGCCGCCTCGGCCTGCCGCGCCTCGACGACGGCGCGGGTGATCTCCTCGAGGAACAGCGGCACTCCGTCCGCCCGATGCAGGATCAGCCGCCGCACCGCTGCGGGCAGCCCCTTGCCGCCGGCGATGCGCGTGAGCAGCACGTCGCTCTCCTCGGGAAGCAAGGGCGCCAGCGACACCGACGTCACCCGCGCAGCGGTGGTCCACCCGGGGCGGAACTCCGGGCGCGCGGTCACCACCAGCAGGATCGGACCCGCGATCGCCCCGCGCTGGAAGGCTTCCATCAAGCCCAGCGACGTGGGATCGCCCCATTGGGCGTCCTCGAACAGGATCACGACCGGGCGGCGGCGGGCGAGAAGCTGCACCTGGCGGCTGAGGGCGCCCAGGGTGCGGTCCAACCGCTGCGCCGGTTCGAGCCCGGCCAGCGCAGAGCCGGGTGCGATCGGCAGGCCGACCAGGGCGCCCAGCATGGCGAGGTCTTCCGCCGTGGTGTCGGGAGACAGGAACGCCACCAGCTTGCGCCGGCGCTCCGCAGGGGGATCGTCGGGCTCCAGGCCGGAAACCCGGCGGAGCTGGTCGGCGAAGGGGCGGAGCGGCGCATTCTGCGTGTGAGCCGTGCAGAAGAATCGCAGCACGGCGGCGTCGGCCAGCTCCGGCTGGGCCACCAGCGCCGCCGCCAGGCGCGACTTGCCCACGCCCGGATCCCCGGCGATCAGCGCCACGCCCGCGCGACCCGCCGCCGTCCGCCGCCAGGCGGAGACCAGTTGCTGCAGCTCGGCGCCGCGGCCCACCAGCGGCGCCTGGGCGCCGGCCCGCAGGGCGCGGAACCGGTCGACGTCGCCGCGGCCGACCACCTTCCAGGCGCGCACCCCGTCGGCGTAGCCCTTGGCGGTTACCGGCCCGAGATCTTCCAGCCTGAAGAGGTCGCCCACGATCTGTCGCGTGGTCTGGGCGATCACCACGGCGCCCGGCGGCGCGGCCGCCTGCAGCCGGGCCGCAAGGTTGGCCGTGGCGCCGACCACCTCGTTGCCGCGGCCGGCCGCCACCCGGCGGATGACCACCGGCCCGGTCGCCACGCCGACCCGTGCGATCGCGCGCCCGCCGCCCGGCAGCACCACCTCGGCCGCGGCGGCGACGGCGTGCAGGCTGGCCAGCACCGCCCGCTCTGCGGCGTCCTCATAGGCGTCGGGATAGCCGAAGTAGACGATCGCCCCGTCGCCCAGGCGGGCGCCCAGGACCCCGCCCAGGGCGGACATCTCCGTCTCCACCCGCTGGTGGAAGACCGCCAGCGCCTCGCTGAAATCCTCGGGATCGGAGCTCTGCGCCAGCCGGGTGGAGCCGACGAGATCGTAGAACAGCACCGTGACCTGGCGCCGCTCGTCCGCGGTCCGCGCGGGGTCGGATGCAGCCCTGGGCTCGCCCACCAGCGCCGCGCCGCACTGGCTGCAATAGAGCCCGCCCGCGCCGACGGAGGCGCCGCATCGCGGGCACCTCATGGAGGTCCCTGTTGTGGGCGGGTCGCGCAATCCTAAAGCCCCTCACATCGGATCGATCGCCGGCCGCTAAGCGGCGTCGATAGCAGACGCCGGTTTCAGCCCCGGTTGCGCCCTAAAGCAATAGGTTGCAGCGCGCGATCGTCCACGAGGCCACGATCCAGCTTCGGCCGGACCTTATTAAGGCCAAGTTCGACGTTGTTGCGCCGCTATTGCGCCGCCAGGAACCGCATGGCGCCCCGGCTCGGCAGGAAGAAATAGCCGCCGCCCTCGGTCCAGGCCTGGGCCTTCACCCCGTCGAGCCGGCGGGCGAACGGCCGGGCCTGCAGCGTCAGGGTGGTGTCGGCCGCGCCCACGAGCGGGTCGGTCTCGTCCGCCAGGCCGGCGAAGTTGGGATTCAGCACCCAGGAATGCTGCACGAACTCGAACTGCCGCTCGATGCTGGCGCCGAGGGCCAGGAAGACCAGGCCGCGCTCGGCTTCCGGCGCCTCCCTGAAGGGGGGCCCGAAGGCGCGCCCGCGCCGCAGCAGACGCCGGCGGTCGTTGTCGGCGAGAGTCTTGTCGGCGTCCCGGCCGCGGGTGGTCTTCCAGGGCTCGAACAGGCTGTCGCGCGGGTTGGCCCTGCGGACGTGGGCGCCGAACGGACAGGCGCGCCCTTTTCCGTCCGCGGCTTCGAACAGGAAGGCGTTGCGCCCTGAGAACTGCGGGTCGTCGCGGTCGGGGCTGGCCGTCACCGGGCAGCCGCTGCGCCAGCGCCCGACGATGCGCGAGCCCACCCAGTCAGCCCGTTCCGCCGCCGTCCAGTCGGGCAGAAGGGTCGCCATGGCGGGCGACGCCGCCAGCTGCGCGAGCATGGCTTCGAAGGCGCCGACGTCCTGGCGCATCTGCCGGCAGACGAGGTAGGCGCCGTTCAGGCCGAAGTCGCCGAGCCCGTCCGCGGTCTGGGGAAGGACCGCCGCGCCGGTCGCCTGCGGGTCCACCACAGGGCCGAGGCTGATGTTGTCCAGGCTGTCCCGATAGCCCAGCAACAGCTCGCCGGTGGCGAGGCGCCGCGCCGCATAGCCGGCGTCGCCGGGCGGATCGACGCCCTCGTAGGCCGGCTGGGAGATGCCGTCCGCGAAGCCGAAATGCTCCCTGCCGTCGTCGGTGAGGTAGATGGCGCAGGGCGGGGTGACGTCCGCAAGGCAGGCCTGCGTGGCGATGATCTCATCACGCAGGAGGCGGTCCGCCGCGTCATCGTCGCGCGCATAGAGCAGCTGCAGGACGTGGACGGGCTGCGCGGGATCGGCGCCCCATCGCCATTTCGCCGTGTCGCTCGGCGCCCCCGGCGCATCGCCCAGCAGTTGGGACCGCTGCGGGGTCGTCATGCCTTCGCGGAAGGCCTTCTCGAAGCCGACCAGCCCCTGGTCCGGCAGGCCCAGCAGCTTCAGGCCGTCGTGGGTGAAAGCCAGGTTGCGGCAGTGCACGGCGGCCGTGGCCCTGGCCTTGTCGCCCGAGCCATAGGTCAGGCGCTCGACCTCCTCGCCCAGCCATCGGCGCGCCGCCTCTGCGTCGGTGATCCGCAGCAGCCGCAGGCGCGACCTCGGCCATCTGGCGTAGCCGCTGAACACCAGGCCCTGGATCTCTTGCTTCGCCAACCCCATGCCTCAGATCCTCGCCAGCCAGCGCGCGGGCGGCTCGCTGGAGCGTCCCGCCAGCGCCTCCACGATCGCGCGGTTGTTGTTGATCCGGCGTGTCGTCAGTCCCGGATAGGCGGTGAACCAGAGCGCCTCCGCCGCCTGGGTGTCGCGGGCGTACTGCTTGAAGGCCCGCTCGTCCCGAGCGCCGCGCTTGACCAGCCAGCGGCTGGCGGGAAACCCCTGGCAATGACTCCAGACGCCGGTGAGGCCGTTGGCGGCCTTCTGGATGAAGTCGTCCAGGTAGGACTCCCAGGTCCCTCCGTAGTTGGACACGAAGATCAGGCTGGAGCCCTGGTCCACGACGCTCCAGTGGGCGAAATGGATCGACGGGATGTCGCCCAGCTTGCCCTTGGAGAAGAACACCCGCGCGATCTGGTCCAGCAGCCACATGAAGGCGCGCAGCGAGGCCCATCGCACCGGCCCGATCTTCAGCGGGGCGATCGATGAGAAATGGTTCTGCACGACGCCCGGCCGGTTTTCCTTGCGCGCCGCCAGGTCGGAGCCTTCCTCCGGGCGCTCGCGGACCGGCTCGCGGCGCTCGGCCCGCAGGAAGACCCCTGCCGCCGCGGCCGCGAGGAGCAGAGGCGCCGCCAGCGGCCAGATCGAATGGAAACGGATACAGGCCCAGAGGAGCGCGGCCGGGACGCCCAGCGCGACGAAGGCGAGCGGCGCGGCCGCGACCACGGCCTCCGACATCGTCCGCCGCGGCGTCAGCGGCGGACACTTGTCCTTGAACGCCTGCCGCAAAGCGTCCGCCACGGTCGCGGCGTCCGCTTGGCAAAAGCCGACCTGTTGGGCGCCCAGGTGCGCGCGCGCGGCCTCGACCAGCGTCTCGGAGGCGAGGATCTCCCGGCGCGACAGCCCGAGTGCGCCGATGTGCCGGGCCGCCGGCTTCACGGCGGCCGCCCGCAGAACCTCGACGATAGACTGCGGGCTGTCCACCGGCGGGCCGATCCGGCAGTTGAGCAGCGCCGCCAGTCCGCCGGCCTTGCGGGCGAACACCGGCAGGAAATCCGTCAGACGCCCGTCGAAATTGCACTCGATCACCAGCAGCGGATCGAGGAACGCCCGTTCGAACACCGTCACCGACGCGAAGTGGACGCTGTCGATGTCGGCGAAGCCCAGCGCCGCGGCGCCGGCGCCGTCAGGCTCCCAGCTCGCCAGCAGGCGCTTCAGCGCAAGCCGCCGCCCGGGGGAGATCTTGAAGACAAAGGTGTAGACGCCTTGCTGCAGGACGCCCTCCGTCGTGCGGTCGCGCCTTGTCGGCTGGCCGACCTTGGCCCCTTGATCCGGGAAGCTGACTGGGAATGATTTCCAGGTGCTGAACTCAACTTTCAGTGAGACGTGATGGTCTTCGACCGCTGCGATTGTCCGCCATGAGCGGCCCGGCCATCGATCCGGTGGTCGCCGCGCTCGCCGCCAGCGAGGTGCTGCACCACCTGTCCGCCGCCGCGGCCGAACGCCTGGCCGCGGCTGGTTCGCCGGTGAGCCTCGCCGCGGGCGCGCTGCTGTGTCGGGCGGGCGATCCGGGCGACGCCGTGTTCGTGGTGCTGGAGGGCCAGGTCGAAGCGCGCATGGACTCCGCCGCGGGACGGGAGATGCGCCTGGTCGGTCTAGGCGCGGGCCAGATCGTCGGCGAGATGGCGGCCCTGGACGGCGGCCGGCGCTCGGCCGACATCGTCGCGGCGACGCGCGCGCGCCTGTGGCGCATTCCCCGGGCGGCGCTGGTGACGGCCCTGGAGGCGGAACCCAAGATCGCCGTGGCGCTGATCGTCGAGCTCAGCCATCGGCTGCGGGCCGCCAACGCCGCACTGGAGGCGGAGACCTTGCTCGACCTCGGCGGCCGGCTGGCGCGGCTGCTGCTGGCCGAGCAGCGCGGGCGCGGCCTCGTGTCCCTGACCCAGACCGAGATGGCCCGGCGGCTCGTCGCCTCCCGCGAGAAGGTCAACCGCAAGCTCCACGAATGGGTGCGGCATGGCTGGGTGGAGATCGCGTCGGGGGGCGTGCGGCTGACCGACGTCGAGCGCCTGCGCGTCCTGACTGGAGGGCTGGACCGGCGCTGAGGCGAAAAACGGGCGTGGAGGCGCGTATGGCGGGGGGTACGCCAGGCGCCTCCACGCCCAGGCCCGACCTGGATGTGGTCGGGCCTTCGCCGGCGCGGACCGGCGTTCAGGCGGCGGCGGTCGCCGCGAGCCATTGGGTGCGGCCTCGATCCGAGGTTCCGCCGAAGAGGTTGGCGGATCGCGCCGCCGGCAGGGCGGGCGGTCGCCGCATCGGCGCCTCGTCCAGCAACTGCGCCAGCCGCTCGCGGCCCCGGTTCACCCGGCTCTTCATGGTGCCCACCGGGCAGCCGCTGATCTCGGCCGCCTCCTCGTAGCTGAGGCCCTGGGCGACCACCAGCAGCAGGGCTTCGCGCGTCAGCTCGGTCAGTTGGCCGATCGCCGCCAGCAATTCGGCGTGCTTGAGCCGCCACTCCTGGTCCGGCTCGCAGGTCACCTGCGCCGCGTGCTTGCCGTCCACGTCCTGGACCGTGGAGGCGCGCGCGCGCACCGACGTGTAGAAGGTGTTGCGCAGGATCCGGTTCAGCCAGGCGTTCATGTTCCCGCCGGCCTGGTAGCCGTCGCGAAACCGCCAGGCGCGCAGCAGGACGTCCTGCACCAGGTCGTCGGCCTCGGCGCTGGACCGGGTCAGCGCCATCGCATAGCCGCGCAGCTTCGGGATCATCGCCACGAGTTCGGCGCGGAAGGCGTCGGCGGGGCGCGAGCCCTGGCCCGTCCCGGCAGGGATGGCGGCGACGGCGGGTGGGACGAGGAGGGTCACGGGGCGCTCCGGAAGCAACAGGCACTTGCGATGCCCCGAACATGCCGGACGTGGCGAAGGTCCGCTGTGACCTAGGTCACGACCTCAAAGAGATGTTAAGCTTGGGTCTCGGACGTCACCATGCGGTCGCGGTTGGCCGCTAGGTTCCTCGCTGGGTTCGCCGCCGGGTCCATCGGCCTTCGGCGGCGAGGCTGATGCCCGCCAGCGCCGCATCCAGCACGCCCAGGCTGACCGCCAGGGCCACCGGGGTGGTCATCAGCGTCGCGGGATCGGCGGCGATCGCGGTCGCGCCGCAAAGCACGCATCCCACGGCGCCGACCAGCGCGGCGGCGCCGCCGCGGCTGCGACCCGGAATCCGGCCCGATCGGACGCGGCTCACCAGCCCGGCGATCAAACACAGGCCGCCGATGATCAGAAGCAGCGTCGGGTCGGGCGGCGCGGGCGTCAGCATGCCGCCCGCCTGTCCGGGGCGCGACGGGGCCGGTGTCCGGCGGCGAAACGGGCAGGGGAGGTCGCCGTTTCGCCGCCGTCCGTCTGGCGCCGCATGGACGGCGGCCAGACGCTCTCCTCACCGTACGTGAGCCCAGGAGCGACACCGGTCGGTTCGCTCAGAAAGTCCGTGCCTTGTGCTCGTAAAAGAACTAGCCTCGACATGACGAGAACATACGAGTGAATTTATCAGTAGTTAAGTTTTAACTGTACACAACCGCGTGATCACGCTTCGATCGGCCGCGCCCAGGGGACATCCGATGCCAAGACCCGCCGTGGATCCGGCCCGCGCCGCGCTCAACAAGCGGTTGCGTCAGGAAGCCGGACGATGGCTCAAGGCCAGCCGCGAAGCGGCGGGCCTCACCCAGGCCGAACTCGCCGAGCGGTGCGGCTTGCGCTACTACACCTTCGTCTCCCAGGTGGAGAGCGGCCTGGGGCGGGTGCCGATCGAGACCCAGGGCGCCTGGGCCCACGCGATCGGCCACCCGCCCGCCGAGTTCGCCCGCACCCTGCTGCGCTACTATGAGCCGGAGCTCTACAGGTTGCTGTTCCTGGACGAGGAAGGCGACAAGGTGGGCGTCCGCCAGGTGGGCGCCTGATGCCGTCGCCGTCGCTGGGCGAAGTGCTGCCCTTCCTCACCCGGGCGCAGCTGGGCGGCGACTGGACCGCCTCCGAGCGTGCGCGCCTGGAAGAGCTCGCCGAACGCCTCTCGTCCAATGACGCGAAGGTGTCGACGGTGTTCGGATCCTCGGACGCCGGCGATCCCTGGTGCGTCGTCACCGACGACGACGGGGACGTGCTGGTGCATGTAGCGCGGATCAATGGCCGGTTCGTGGTGCACGAGGCGGCGCCGGACGCCATCCAGCACGGCGACAGCCTCTGGGACGCCCTCGGGCGCCTGCTGGGCGCCGGGCTGCGCGCGGCCGGCGACGACGTGGTGGTCAGCCTGCGCAGCCGCGAGGCGCAGTCGTTGCTGGCGCTGATGGCCGCCGCGGCCTTCTTCTTCGAGAGCCAGCCGGCCGTTGGGCCGGATGCGCCGCCTGCGCCGGCCGGGCCGGCGCCGGACGACCATGGCGCCGCGGGCGATGCGGGCCTCGTGGCCATGCTCCCTCTGGAACCCGTCCCGCGCGCCCGGCCGGCCGATGCGGACGACCTGCCCCGCAAGCCCGCGGCGGCCATCCTGTCGGCGCTCGCGGACTCCCCGCCGGCGACCGCCCCGGGTCTCGACACAGACGCCCTGGGGGCCGG
>Ga0070668_100002010_pt1 | contig 14875 bp, 13 predicted proteins | sample KBSS43metaG_FD_64661 | JGI IMG/M metagenome (GOLD analysis project Ga0070668, IMG submission 64661) | Switchgrass rhizosphere microbial communities from Kellogg Biological Station, Michigan, USA - KBS S4-3 metaG | ecosystem: Host-associated > Plants > Roots > Rhizosphere > Soil ... | reverse complement strand
GCCACCCGCTTTCGCGGCATTAGCTATCAGTCCACGCCCGTATGGGTGATGAACATCATGGTGAAGTCCGGCCTGTTCGAGCATTGGCGCGCCCGCAAGGCGCAGGTCATCGCCTGGTATTATAAGGGGCGCGTCGGCGGCGGCTTCAACTACTGGCCGGATGGTCCGCAGGCCGCGCCGAAGCAGATCAAGGCGCCGATGTGGGGCCGCGCGGTCGTCGTCGAGAACGAGATGATGTACCATACGGCCGAAGCAAACGGTCCGGCGGCGCTTCGCAACCCGGCCGGGCTTAGCATCGACAGCCGGATGCGCGGCGATCCGGGTGATCCCGACGGCTGGCAGATCGTCAACGGCGACGAGGTGATCCAGTCTATCCCCGCCGAGGAGTTCCGCCTCCTGCTTCACTGGGGCGCGGACATCTTCATGGACTATGAAGAGCTCAAGACCACGCTGGACCACAGCGACGACATCGGTCACGAGCAGGTCTTCGACATGCTGATCGCCGACCTGCGTGCGCGCGGCGTAACTTTTGAAGTGCCGACCGATCCGCTCCACGATCCCAGGTTCGTGTCGCTGCTGACGAGCGTCTACGATCCCGGCACGCCGGCCATTTTCCCGCCGGAGCCCGAGGAGGCGCTCGCCGCCTGACCGACGCGTACCGCCGCCTCAGCGCGGCGGCGGTACGTCGCCGACACTGTCCGAGCGGGCGGCGACGCGGACCCGCGCGATCTCGTCCTCGCCCACTTCGCTCACCAGCATGGACAGGCGCCGGCTGACCGATCGCGTGATCAACCAGCCGCCGTTGCGCCGGACGAACGTGTCGTCATAGCTGACCGCCATCTGCGTCAACCGCTTTGCGGACGTGTCGATCTGGAAGAAATACAGATCGAACCAGCCCGTCGCCTCGTCGCCGCGGATCTCCACGATCGGATTCTGCCCATGATGCATGTCCACGATGTGCGGCACGCACCCATATTTTCGGTAGATGTCGACGAAGCTGTCCGCGTCGGTGAACAGCGGAAAGCCTTCGAAGTCGATGACCGCATCGTTGGTGAAGCAGGCGCGCACCGCGTCCGGCTGCTTGCGGTCGCAGGCGCGCAGATATCGCCATTTGAGCGCCTCGATCGCCCGCACGTCCTCCAGCGCGGCCAGCCGCTCTTCGATCGTCGCGTCGGTCATCGTCCGTCTCCTGTTGAGTGGCGACGAAGCGCCACCTCGATGTTGCAATTGTGGTTCTCTCGCGTCGACAACGGCTGGCGGCATCGCCTTCGGCATGTAACGCGCGCGACACTCTGCCGCACTGCACCGTGCATTCTGGCCATGTTCGACAGGAAAGAGGTTGCATGTGCCGATCGCGACGAAACCGGCAAATTATCGGCAACATGGATAACGGCGAGAGCAGCGGATCGTCAAGCAACCGACGGCGCGCGGCTCGGTGTCGCAGCAGCAGGGGCATGAGCAGGGCAGTCCCAAGCGTTGCGTCTCGCATCGAAGCCGCTAGGCTCGCACGATAGTGGCCAGCATACTCCCTTCCCCCCGCGCAGACGCATCCACCGAGGTTCCCCGCAAGGCGCGTCCGCGGCTCTCCGGCGCCGACCGCCGCATGTCGATCGTCGTGGCCGCCAAGTCCGTCTTCGCGACGAGCGGCTATGATGGCGCAAAGACGCAACAGATCGCTACGGCGGCGGGCGTGTCGGAAGCGTTGGTCTACCGCCACTTTCCGTCGAAAGCTGCACTGTACCGCGCCGTCCTGCGCCGCGTGATCCAGGAACAGGACGCGGTCATGGCGGATGCGCTGGCATTCGAGGCCTCTGGCGTCGGCTTGGTCGAGATGGTGCTCCGCAGCGTCCGCCATGCGATCGAGGGCGCCCGGGCATCGAATGCCGAGGGGATGCAGCTCGTCTACGGCAGCCTGGCGGCGGACGGCGGCTATGCGCGGCTGGTCTATCGCCGCGCGCGGCGCCTGGTGCTGCCACACATCCGGAAGGCGGTGGACCGTGCCGTGGCGGACGGCGACATCACCACGCCGATCTCGGCGGAGAACGTCATCAATTTCGTCGAGCACATCACCTCGATGATCCAGATGGCCAAACGCGCCGATCGCCCGATCGTCGACTATCCGGGCGACGACGCGGCCCTGGTCACCGAGGCCGTACGGTTCTGCGCACGCGGCATCGGTCTGCGCGCCCAGCTGATCGAGCAGATGCTTTCCGCCGAACTTACGCAAATTGAGCCTGCTGACAGCTGATCCTGCACTGAATCGTATTGCCTCGCGCGTGCTGCCTACGTAGACGGTGCCGCCGAAGGAGAGGCAAGGATGGCCACCCAAGCAGCGGAAAGTGCACCAACGGCGCTGGATCGGGAGGCGCTGCTCGATACCGCGCGCGGGCGGGCGGGCCTGTCGGACTTTGGCGACACCTGGTTCCTGGAGCCGATGGACGCGTTCATCGCCGCCGCCAACCGGGAAGCCAAGCTGACGCCGGCCGGCGCGGCCGCGCAGACCGAGGTCATCGTCAAGGGCCTCGTCAGCCGCCTGCGCATGATCGAGGATATCAAGCGTCATCCGGAGATCCTCGACGAGACGGTCGAAGTGGGCGCGATCATCCTGGGCCTGCCGCGCACCGGCAGCACGATCTTCCAGCGACTGCTGGCAAGCGCACCGGGCATGACCGCGATCCGCTGGTTCGAGGCGCAGAACTTCGCGCCTTTCCCGGGTGAGACGCCCGGCGACCCGGTGGAACGTCGGGCCTATGCGCAGGCGATGATCGACGGCTGGCTGCAGGCCGCACCCGAACTCGCCTCGATCCACCCGCTGGACCCCGAGGGGCCGGACGAGGAGATCCTGATCCTCGGCCAGATGTTCGTCTCGACGATGATCGAGGGCATGACCTTCGTGCCGAGCTTCGCCGCCTGGCTCGACGGTTACGACCAGTCCCGCGGACATGAGGATCTCAGGACGATCCTGAAATATCTGCAGTGGCAGGAGCCTGCACGGCGCGGTCGCAAATGGGTTTTGAAGAGCCCGTCCAACTTGCCCTATGCCGAGGTCGCCGCCGCGGCCTTCCCTGACGCGCTGCTCGTCATGACGCACCGCGATCCGCTGTCGACCGTGCCGTCCTACGTGAGCATGCAGGCGGCGCTCTACAAGCTCGGCGCGACGCTCACCGATGCGGAAGTCGGCGCTTTCTGGTTCCCGCGGCTGGTGTCGTGGATGAAGCGTTTCGAAGCGGCACGCAACCGGATCGGCGAGCAGCGCTTCATCGATATCGACTACCGCGAGGTCGGCCGCGAGCCTCTCCGCCAGGCGCGGCGCGTGCTGGAGCGGATGGGCGTACCGACCGATGCGGTGGGCGATGCGGTCATGGCCGAGTTCATGGCTGGCAACAGCCGCGAGCAGCGGCCGATGCACGATTATTCGCTGGAGCGCTTCGGCCTCGACAAGGCAGCCATAGAGGAAGCGTTCTCGGACTATCGCGCCCGTTACATCGGGGGATAGGCGTGACGGAGATCAGGCCCGGCGTCTTGCGCACGCCGGACGTGCGCTTCGCCGGACTGCCCAGCTACCCGTTTGCGCCCCACTATCTCGACGTGCCCGGCGGTGCGCTCGGCCCCTTACGCATGCACTATCTGGATGAGGGCCCTGCCGCCGGCGCACCGGTGCTGATGCTCCACGGCAATCCGACGTGGAGCTTCCTCTACCGGCACATGATCCGGCCGGTGGCGGCGGCCGGTTATCGCGTGATTGTGCCCGACATGATCGGGTTCGGCCGCTCGGACAAACCTGCCGCGCGCGACGCCTATTCATACGATCGCTTCGTCGGATGGATGGGCGCATTCGTGGATGCGCTCGATTTGCGTGGCGCGACACTGGTCTGCCAGGATTGGGGCGGCCCGATCGGGCTGCGCATATTGGCCGAGCGGCCCGATCGCTTTGCCGCGGTCTTCGCGGCGAACACGCTCCTGCCCAATTGCGAGGCGCCGCCACGCGGTGTGGCGGACTGGCCGGGCCCGGGCATCATCGCATGGATCGAGAGTTGCCGCACGAGCGACGACCTCCCCGTCGCCGAGCTGTTCGCGCGCGCGACCGTGCAGCGGCCCGCCGACGACGTGCTTGCCGGCTATGAGGCGCCCTACCCCGCCGCCGCCTACAAGGCGGGTATGCTTGAGATCACCTGCGGCATCCCGGTGGATCCAAGTTCCGAAGGTCTCGCCGCGAATCGCGCAGCGTGGGAGGTGCTGGAATGCTGGACCAAGCCGTTCGGCACGGCGTTCAGCGACGGCGATCCTGCTACGGCCTCCTGGGCCGACATCTTCCGCCGCCGCGTGCCCGGGGCCGCGGCGTGCGACCACCCGGTGATCGCAGGTGCCGGCCACTTCGTTCAGGAGGAGCAGGGAGCGGCGCTGGCCGATGCGTTGGTCGCTTTTCTCCACAAGGCCGCTCTCCAGACCGTTGCAGGGGAGCAACACCGGCCCGATTAGTGGCTTGCGTGGATCGACGCCCCCTAGAATACGCATCCGTATAGGACATTTCCCTCTGCGCCGCCTCTTGCGGCACTGCGATATTGTTGTAAGACGCGAAACGCAGTTCAAAACTGCCAAAAATCGAAGGGTCGAGGAGGGCATGGCGTCGCATTGCGACGCTCGCCTCCTCGCGACTCATTTCGGCGCGCCGCGTCGACAGGGAGGATGTTGCGAGATGACCAGAGCAATCCAGCGATCAAACCCTTCTTCGATTCGCGCCCGGCGCACGCAGCCTGCTCGCGCCTGAACCGCCGCCGGCGCCCGCCTTGCGGCGCGCGCGGCTTCGCTCTTTTCTCTTCCAGCTTTAGGGATCCACTATCGATGAGCCTCCCTCTCTTTAAGCATCGCCACGCCATCCTGCAGGCCAGCACGGCGCTCCTGATCCCCGCCGCCCTGGTTCCCGCCGCCGCGCAGGCGCAGGGCACGCCGCCCGCGCCGGCCGGAGCCGCAGCGGCCGACTCCGCGAATGCGATGGGCGATATCATCGTCACCGCGAACCGCCGTCAGGAGCGCAACCAGGACGTGCCGATCGCGATCACCGCCCTGTCGCCGCAGCGACTGGAGCAGCAGGGGATCAAGCAGGAGCAGGATCTGCAGGCCAACATCCCGTCGCTCGTCGTCGGCCCGAACGGCCAGGGCTCGCGCGAGGCGCAATCCTTCACGATCCGCGGCCAGGGCGCCACGTTCCAGGCGTCGCCCGGCGTGGTTGTCTACCTGAACGAAGTGCCTCTGCCTTCGGGCGTCACGCTGAGCCAGCAGGGCGGCCCGGGCAATTTCGTCGATCTGGAAAGCCTGCAGGTGCTGTCCGGCCCGCAGGGCACGCTGTTCGGCCGCAACACGACCGGCGGCGCGGTGCTGCTCGTCCCGAAGAAGCCGACCAGCGAGCTGGGCGGCTGGGTGCAGGGCCGCATCGGCAATTACCAGGATCGTGAGGTTGAGGGCGCGCTGAACCTCCCGGTGGTCGAAGACAAGCTGCTCGTCCGCGTCGTCGGCGCCTATCACGACCGCGACGGCTACACGCGCGACGTGACGTTCAACAAGGATCGGGACAACACGCACTGGTATTCGGGCCGTATCGGGATCACCTTCAAGCCGACCGACGGCATCGAGAACTACCTGATGGTGTACGGATCCCGGTCCAGCAACAACGGGGCGGGCTTCATCCACAAGGGCTATAATATCGATGGCCTGAAGGCGCTGAATTTCTGTCAGGAGGGACCGACCGTCCCGTTCGCCATCGTGTCGTGCGATGTCTATCGCGCCGCCACCGACAAGGCCAACGAACTCGGGCCGCGCGCCACCGCGTTCAGCAACGACATCTTCTCCAAGACGACGACGTGGGGTGCCTCCAACACGACCAACGTCGAGCTGAGCGACGCGGTGACCGTGCGCAACATCGTCAGCTTCCAGAAGCTGAAGCTCGATTACTCGTATGACAGCGACGGCACGGTGTTGCAGCAGCACGACGTCGATCCCAACCGCCTGCCTGCCCCGGGACAGGTCACGCTGCCCGGCACGAATCTGCCGGTCACCTACCTGAACAGCTCGGACCAGGGCCTGCCGCGCGACAATCTGAAGCAGTTCACCGAAGAGCTTCAGCTGCAGGGCAATGCGCTCGATCGCAAGCTGACCTACACGGTCGGCGGCTTCTACTTCGACGCCCGACCGGACGGCGCGCAGGGCGGCACTGCTATCGTCTACTGCCCCGGGGCGTTCACCGGCCTCTGCACGCCGAACGACAATCGGTATCGCTCCAGCCAGCGCTCCAAGGCCGTCTACGTACAGGGCACGCTGGATCTCGGCGCGCTGACGCCCGCGCTCGATACGCTGCGCCTGACCGGCGGCTATCGCCGCACCTGGGATACGATCAAGGGCGCGGCGGGCGCCTATACACCGAACGCGGACGGCCAGACCGGCACTTGCGCCTCGGACAACCGCGTCGTGCCGATCGCCAACGCCACGGCCGACTGCACGTACACCGCCACGCTGAAGAGCAAGGCGTCCACCTGGACGGTCGGCCTCGACTACAAGCTGCAGCGCGACATCCTGGTCTACGGCAAGGTCAGCCGGGGCTACAAGGCGGGCGGTTTCAACCTTCAGGCGGTGTTCGTGAACACCCGCACCTTCGACCCCGAAACCGTCACCTCCTATGAGATCGGCACCAAGGCCGATTTCCGGCTCGCCGACATTCCGTTCCGCGTGAATGCGAGCGGCTACATCCTCGATTACAAGGACATCCAGCGCGCTGGCGGCGACTTCAATCCCGTCTCAGGTTCCGGCGGCGCGGTGGTCCACAACGCGGATGCACGGGTGAAGGGCATCGAGCTGGAGGCATCGGTGCGTCCGATCCGCGGGGTCGAGCTCGGCGGCAACTTCAGCTACACCCACGCGCGCTACAAGACCTACCAGTTCGCGACGCCGACCGGTCAGCTCGCCTGCAACGGCGTGGTGCCGGCGGGCGGCACCGTCGATCTGGCCTGCCTGCCCTTCCAGTATGTCTCGCCCTACATCTGGAGCATGCACGTCAGCGCTGAGCATCGGCTGGAGGGCGATCTCGGCACGCTCAACCTGTTCGTGAACTATTCGCACACGGCGCGGCAATACACCGATCCGGGCAACCTCCCCTCGACCCAGCCGGGCGCGTATCTGGGGGCATTCGGGCTCCTGAACATGAGCCTGGACTGGAACAATATCGCCGGCAAGGGCTTCGATGCGGGCCTGTTCGTCACCAACGCGACGAACAAGCTCTATCGGATCAGCAACACTAACGTGTTCCAGCAGGGCGGCTTGCTGTATCAGTCTGCGCTGTATGGCGAACCGCGGATGTACGGCTTCAAGCTGCGCTACCGCTTCGGCGGCGAGTGACGGCAAGGAGGGGGCCATCGCCCCCTCCTTCCTCGAGGAGGTCGACGTGACGGATGCGCCCCGGCTGGTGGAGACATTCTTCGCGGATATGCAGCGAGGAGCGTTCTCGGACGGCCTCCTCGCTTCCGACCTGACCGTTTGGACCACGACGGGCGGTCAAGCGGACCCCAGCCTCTACCGCGCGATACCGGCGGCGATGCGCCGGCTGTTTCCGGGTGGCCTCGCCTTCACCATCGATTCGATCACCTGCCAGGATGATCGCGCCGTGGCCGAGGTCCGCTCGCAGGGGCGGGTCGACGATGGTAGCGTCTACGCCAACACCTATGTTTTCGTGTTCCGCATCCGGGCTGGTCGCATCGCCTCGATCGCGGAGCACCTTGACCCCACGCGGGTTCCCGCGGCACTTGGAGCAAGAATCCTGGCAACGATACGCGCGCTCACTGACGCTGCGAGTTGATGTTGCCGCCATCGACGACGATCTCGGCAGCGGTGACGTAGCTCGCTTCGTCCGAAAGCAGAAAGCGGATCACGCGGGCGACCTCCGCCGGTTCGCCGTAGCGGCCCAACATGATCCGCCGCTCGAAATGGCCGGGCAGTGCCACCCGGGTGCTTGCCATGATAGGCGTATCGATCATGCCCGGCGACACCGCGTTGACGCGAATGCCATCCCCGGCAAGATCGTCCGCCATCGAACGGATCAGCCCGAGCACCGCGCCCTTCGCCGCACTGTAAATCGGGATCATGCCGCTGCCGAGCGTGGCATTGATCGAGGAGAGCGCGACGATCGCCGCGCCGGGGGATGCGCGCAGATCCTCGCGGAACGCCTGCGTCATCAGGATCAGCGCACGGACATGCAGCGCGAGGCCGGCGTCGAAGTTGTCCGGGGTGACACCGTCGATCCCGGTCGGGTCGGCCGTGCCGGCGGAATGGACGAGGCCGGCCACGCGCCCGATGGCCTGTTGCGTGGCCAGCGCGGCGGGCACGATAGCCTGCGGGTTGCGCAGATCGGCGGCGAGACCGATCGTCGCGACCCCATGGGTCGCGGCGATGGCTGCGGCCGCAGCCACCACGCCTTCCTCATTGATGTCCCACAGCGCAACCGGGCGGCCGACGGCGGCAAGCGCTTCCGCTGTCGCTCGGCCGATGCCCGACGCGCCGCCCGTCACGACGACACCCCCGGCCGGCGTCCCGAGCGCGGGGGCAAGCGCGCTCATGCTGCCAGCAACTCCACCACCTCGATCAGGTGACCCTCACAATCCGTGACGAAGCCGACCTTCACGCCGTGTTGCGGCTGGGCGATCGGCTGCTGCACTAGCGTTCCGCCGTTGGCCGTGGCGCGCGCCACGAACGCGTCCACATCGTCGGTGATGAAGCCCAGGATCACCTCGTCATTGGTGGGCTTGGGCGCGTCGAGGAACTTCAGCAGCACGAAGGTGCCGGCATTCTCGGCCGTGGGCGCGAACAGGATCTCGCTGATCTTCCGGCCGCCGATCGCATCCTGCACCCGGCCCGTCTCGGTGAGATTGCAGACGGCCTTGTAGAAGGCGGCGGTCTTCTCAAGATCGTCAACGAGCAGCTTCGTAAAGCCGAAATGGTTCATGGTCATCCTCCGTTGTCGAGGTGCAGGTGTTGCCGTGCGCGGCAAGCTATTGTCAACGACCCCGCGCAACCGTATTCAGCGAGATGCGGACCTCGCGAAGGTCTCGCTTGCGCAAGTTTCGAATTTGCAATCGATTCTCTGGTGAAATGCGCGTAACAGGACGGGTGATAATATCGGCCGGAGGAGAGCGGCTTGCAACGATTGAACGGCAAGCGGGCCGTCGTCACCGGCGGCGCACAGGGCATCGGCGCGGCGATTGCGAGAAGGCTCGCCGCAGAGGGCGCGACCGTCGCCATTCTCGATCTCGAAGCGGAGGCCGCCAGCGCCGTGCTACCCGCGCCGCATGTCGGGGTCGCTTGCGACGTCACCGACGAAGCCTCGGTCGATCGCGCCTTCGCCGCTGTGAAGGCTCACCTCGGCGGCGTGGACGTCCTCGTCAACAATGCCGGGCGCGGCAGTGTGGCTGGCGACGGCATGGATCGTTTCTATGCGGGTCAGGCCGAACGCCTCGCCCAGATTGCGCGTGGCGAGACGCCCACCGTGTTCGCGGACCAGACCATCCATTGCGAGGATCGCGGCTTTCAGGGCGTGCTGGAGGTGACGCTGAACGGTGCCTTCCGCTGCTCTCGCGCGGCGGTGCGGCTGATGGTTGAGCAAGGCGTCGCGGGCAACATCGTCAACATCGCCTCCACCTCGGGAGTGAAAGGTGACGGGCCGGTGCCCTACGCCGCCGCCAAGGCTGCCGTGCTCGGCGTGACGCGCGCGATGGCCCGCGAGCTTTCGGACCGCGGCATCCGCGTGAACGCCGTGAACCCGGGCGCAACCGAGACCCCGATCTATGCGACCCTCAGCGACGAGGTGAAGCAAGCGGTCGCCGCGGACAGCCTGATGAAGCGGCTGGCCCATCCCGACGAGATTGCCGGCGCGGTCGCGTTTCTGGCGGGAAGCGACGGCAGCTTCGCGACCGGCAGCATCGTCACCGTCAACGGCGGCGCCTGGTTCACTTGACGGTAGCGCCGATGTTCAACTTCCCCGGGGAGACACGATGACCACCGACCTTGCCGCCCGCATCGACCGCCTGGAGTCGATCGACGCCATCCGCCAGCTCGCCGCCAAATATTCGCTGGCGCTGGACATGCGCGATTCCGACGCATGGGTCGGTCTGTTCCCGGAGGACGTAAAGGTCGGCGGCGGCAAGACCGGGCGCAAGGCGCTGCGCGACTGGTTCGACGAGACGCACTCGATGCAGTTCGACGGCACCTCGCACCATATCGGCGGCCACGTGATCGATTTTGACGATCCCGATCATGCGCAGGGCATCGTCTATTCCAAGAACGAGCATGAGACCGGGCCCGAGTGGGTCATCATGCAGATGATGTATTACGATCGCTACGAGCGGATCGACGGGCGCTGGTTCTTCCGCCGCCGCCTGCCGCTCTACTGGTACGCCACCGACCTCAACAAGCCGCCGATCGGCGAGCGGAAGATGCGCTGGCCCGGCCATCCGCCTTATCACGGCAGCTGGCACGATCTGTTCCCGTCATGGCAGGCCTATTGGGCACGCGAAGGCAGGCCGCACGATGGCCCCGTCGCCGAGCCCGCGCCGCTGGAGAAGTTCATCGAGACGATGCGCGCCGGCGCACCGCTGCCCAAGCCGCGGGTGAGGAGCTGACCGCGACGGGGGTCCGCCGTGCCGCCGCCTGCGGCGGCGGGCGTCGTGCTGTGACCATTTTCGCACAATCGGGAGGATAGAGGATGACCAGGACACTCGAGGGACGCGCGGCGCTCGTCACCGGCGGTGGGCAGGGCGTAGGCCAGGGCATTGCCCGCGCGCTGGCAGGCGCGGGCGCGCATGTCGCCATCGCGCAGCGCAACCTCGATCAGGCCGAAACTGAAGCTGCCTATCTCCGCGATGCGTACGGCGTGCAGGCGATCGCGATGCGCACCGACGTCACCGATCGCACGCAGGTGGAGGCGATGGTCGCTGCCGCCCACGATCGTCTGGGCCGGCTCGATATCCTCTGCAACAATGCCGGGGGGAGCTTTCCCAAGCGCATCGAGAACCACAGCGACGCGGATATGGAAGGTTCGTTCGCGCTCAATTATTATGCGGTGTTCTGGGCCATGCGCGCGGCCTTCCCGATCATGAAGGCGCAAGGGGGTGGCCGGATCATCAACATGGGCTCCCTGAACGGGGTCAACGCGCATATGTTCACCGTCGCCTATAATGCGAGCAAAGAGGCGATGCGCGCACTCAGCCGCACGGCGGCCGTCGAGTGGGGCCCACACAACATCTCGGTCACGGTGATCTGTCCTTCGGCTGCCAGCCCCGCATCGCAGGAATATTTCAAGGCCAATCCGGAGATGCGCGATCGCATCCTCAGCCAGGTGCCGCTGGGCCGGTTCGGCGATGCCGAGAAGGACATTGGCGCGCTCGCCGTTTTCCTCGCCAGCGACGGGGGCGAATATATGACCGGCAACACGCTCTATGCGGGCGGGGGCACGCACATCAACGGTGTCGCATGGCGCCCGGCCGTCGAGGACTGAAGGCATGGATACCCCGATCCGGGTCGGCATCGTGGGCGCCAATCCGGATCGGGGCTGGGGGTCGGGCGTCCATGCACGCGTGATCCCGCGGCTGGAGGGCTTCGCGCTTTCCGGGGTATGCACCACGCGCGCGCAAAGCGCCGCCGCGGCCGCAGCGAAGTTCGGCGCAGCGCACGCCTTCACCGATGCCGAGGCGCTGGTGCGACACGCCGACGTCGATCTCGTCGCCATCTGCGTGCTGGCGCCACACCATCACGCGATCGCGCGCGCCGCACTGGAGGCGGGCAAGCACGTCTATTGCGAATGGCCGCTCGCCCTGACCATCGCCGAGGCGGAAGAGTTGGCGAGGCTGGCTGCCGCGCGCGGCCTGAAGGCGATGATCGGGCTCCACCTTCGCGGTGCCCCTGCCCTGCGCCACATGGTGGCACTGATCGCAGGCGGCGCGATCGGGCGCGTGCAGAGCGTCAATCTGCACGTCCGGGTGTTCGGCCCCGCGATGCGCGCGATGGCGACGCGGGCGAACGGCACGACCCTGCTCTCGATCTACGGCGGGCACCTGATCGATGCGATCGACCATTACTTCGGCGGGATCGTGGAGGCATCCGCAACCGGCGCGATCCACCTGCCACCGGTCGACGAGACCGGGGTGGCAATTACGCGCGACGCGGCGGACCACCTGCTGGTCCAGGGGCGGCTCGGCGGCGGGGCGTTGTTCGCGCTCGACCTTGCAGGCGTCTCCCCGGCGACGCTTGGCGCGCGGTGGCGGATCGAGGGGGAGCATGGCAGCCTGACGCTGACCGCCTCACCCGACCTCCCCGCGATCGAGGCCCTGACCCTGTACGGGCCGGACGGGAAAGCCCTCCCCGTGCCACCGGAGCACGACTGCGACGCGGTCCCTGCGCTCCCCGATCGCTATCCTGCTTATCCGGGCAGCAGCGCGTCACGCGCCGCGCTCGCCGCAATCGGGACGCTCTATACGGAACTCGGCCGCGCGATCCGAGGCGGCGACGCCGTGATCCCCGATTTTGCGCGCGCGGGTCACGTCCAGCGCCTGCTCGCCAGACTCGACCCCTTTTCCGATACGGAGACTGTCACATGACACCGGACACGCTCGAAACGCTGCTGGCCATCGCGCCGAGCAATGACTCGCCCACCGAGGTCACCTCCGGCAACCCGATCGTCTACATGAACGGTCGCCGCACCGTGCCGACGCTCAGCAGCGTGCTGGTCAGTTCCTCGCGCTGGCTGAACGAACCGGCCATCCGCGAGTGGATCTCGACGGAGAGCCTGCGGAAGAACGGCGCCGACTATCCACTTCTCTACGGCACGCACGACCTCATCACCGCGATCGACCGCGTGCAGGATCGCGACCGCGTGGAAAAGCTGATCACGGCAGAGCGCGCACGCAATAAGGCGCTCGACCGCTGGTTCGGCGAGCGCTTCATCTCGACATACACGCTGGACGATCTCGGCGACAATCCGGAAGGCTCGATCGGGCGACTCCTGCATGATCACATGACGGCGCTCGGCCTGTCGCCAGAGCTCAACTCCCGCCGCATGGCGGACCCGAATTGGGCGCCCCAGTCGGACATCGATTATTTCAACCTGCGCTCGGGCCAGACCCATGATTTCGATCACATCCTGGGCGAAGTGGGTTTCGGTGTGATGGCGGAGATATTCCCGACCGGCCTGCGCACGGGCAACATCTTCGCCCACATCAGCCCCGAACTGGCGGGCGAGCTGCTCGTCATCAACAGCTTCATCATCTTCCCTTGGCTGATGCGAACCATGCTCCACTATCCGGCGGCCTGGCCGACACTGTGGCGCAACCTGGAGCATGGCTATTCGGTGGGTCAGCAGTCCGATCTGTTGTTCACCGCCAAGTTCGAAGACATGCTGCACCTCAGCCCTGCGGAGGCGCGGCAGAAGCTGGGGATACGCGGCTTCCGTGGCCCGAGCGATAGCGCGTTCGGATCGCGCGTGTTCGGCGAGGGCCGCGAGATCCTGTGACGCCCTCCCGGCAGCCGTGGCCATAGGGACGGAACGCGACGCCTTCCGCACGGACCCGAGAGGCTGCTGTCCGGCGCGCAGAGCCCCGGCTGCATCGCAAGAATGAAAAGCCCGCCGGATCGCTCCGGCGGGTCCCCCTTTTCCTGGTAAGACGCCTCTTAGCCGCCGAACCGATAGCGCAGCCGCAGGCCATAGGTCCGCGGCTCGCCATAGAGGCTCGACACGTAGTTGCTGCCGTTGAAAGTGTTGGAGTTGCTCACCCGGAAGAGCTTGTTCGTCAGGTTGCTGCCGAACACCGTCAGATCCAGCCCGGTATGCGCGACGTCCCTGATCCCAAGCGAGGCGCTGAGCAGGCCATAGCCCTCCAGATAGCCAAGCGGCTCGAACGGACCCGGGGCAGTATATTGCCGGGAAACATGCGAATAGCTGACGTATACCGAGGTTTTTCCGATTTTTTCCGGGATTGGGAGGTCGATGTTGGCGTAAATGTTGTAGATGTAAGGCGTCAGGAACTGGAAGGGCGCGCAGCTGAAGTCGGCGACGCCGGCGACTGGCGTCCCGCAGGAGGGCTGGCCGAGTGCGGGAACGTCGTAGCTCTTGTACTTGCCATGAGAGTAGCTGAACGTCGTGCCGATTTCGACCGCGCGGACCGGGCGGATCGATGCCTCTGCCTCGACACCCTGGATGGTTGCCGCCGCCGAGAAGATCGCCGCGCCGACCGCCACGGGCGAAGCGTCGCCACCCGGGCGCTGGATCCCTTTGTAGTCCGAGTAGTAATAGGTCGCGTTCAGGTGCACCGGCATGTCGGCGAGGCGAAAGTCGGACTTGAAGCCGGTTTCATAGGTCGTCAGCTTCTCGGGCGCGAAGGTCTGCGTTTCCGCCCGGACGGCGAAGGTATTGAAGCCACCGGATTTGTAGCCGCGGCTGACCTTGGCGTAGACCAATAGTTCCGAGACAGGGCGATAGTCGAGCCCGATCGTCCAGGTCGGCGCCTTGCTCTTCAGCGTATTGCTGAACCGGCAGGCAACGGCCGGATCCTCCGTAACCGGCTTGATCTGCCCCGCCTGGTCGCCGAACACGCAGAACGTGCCGAATGCGCCGAGCGGCACGTATGACGACGAGAAGCCGCGGATGCGATCCCACGTGTAGCGGTAACCGGCCGTAAGCCGCAATTTTTCCAGCGCCGGCGAGAGGGCGCCGAAATCCAGAGTTGCCTGCCCGTACAGCGCCTTCGAACGGTTGCTGATACCGGACACCGCGGGGTTCGGCGGGCAGGCCTCCGTGCCGGTCAATGCCGCGGCGCAGAACTGGACTGCGGTACTCTGCCACAGG